>WNGK01002625.1_pt1 | contig 19440 bp, 16 predicted proteins | sample 5400601 | NCBI WGS metagenome assembly WNGK01 (sample SAMN13153376, study PRJNA577476) | soil metagenome | isolation source: 60 cm soil or saprolite under Garry oak tree replicate 1 | place: USA:California | collected 2016-06-15
CAGGTGCGGACGATGTGGGCCTGCTGTCCAGTCAGCATGGGAAGCAGCAGGGTGTCAAGAGCACATCCGCTCCCAGGCACAATCTGGATATGGCCGCGATCATCGATGGCCAGGTCATTGTCGTGGACAAACGCCTCCATTTGTTGCGGCGTCCACTGCATCGCGGTTGCGAGTCGCTCAGGCGAGACCGGCCCCGCACCTTGGAGAAGCAGCAAACGAATCGTGGGGAGAAATCCCTCAGAGTGCGCTGCCAGAGCGTCGGTGTGGGCTGTAATGATTTCTTGCAGGGTGAGTTGTGACATGGGAATGTTTCCTTTCTATTCGCTTTCTCAGTGGCTCGGTGCGGACATTCGCACTGCATCTCTTGCAGAAAGCATGGCTTGGCCGCAGAGAATCTCTCTGCTGACCAAGCACCGCAAAAATCTCCTGACGGGCCTGCGCGAGATCAACGCAGAACGGGCATGACCAGTGTATCCAGAACCAAATCGAGACGACGAGCGTCTGCCGAGAACACCACCCCTCACCTGCGTGGTTCCTCCAGGAGCATTCGAGCCAGGGCGTCAATGGCGGCTTCTGTCTCAAACGCAGGATCGAGCAGGTCCTGGAACAGGATACCCATGACCGCACCCCAGATCACGGAGGGAAGCGCTGAGGCAGCGGCCTCGCTGCTCCCGTGCGTGGTCGGCACGTCCCGCACCAAGTGCTCCACGGCGGCCCGTTGCTCGCCGATGAAGTCCCGCATCTCCTGGGCAATGTGCTCGTGGTGGAAGCTGGCGCCGATCATTTCAAAGAGGAGCCGGTAGAACCCCCGATGCGTCGAGAGGTGGGTCTTCACGAGTGTGAAGGCTTCGCCCAGGGTCAGAGAAGAGGGAACCTCTCGCATTGGGATCACCTGGTTGCACCCATAGCGGATGGCGGCCACCAACAGATCCTCCTTCGAGGTGAAGTAGTAGTGGATTAGCCCAGGCGGAACCCCTGCTTCCCGGGCGATGTCCTTGACTGAGGTGGCCTCATAGCCCTGACGGATCAGGTTCTGGTAGGCTCCGGCGATGATGCGTCCACGGGTTTCTTCTGGCATCACATGCCTCTTCGGATTAGATTGGTCATCCAACTTAGGTTGGTTATTCAACCAAAATCTACTATAATCGAGAAGTAGCACGGTTGTCAAGGGCGCAAGTGACTTGGGGTTACGGATCAGTGAACATGGGGGCTCCGGCACATCCGAGAGCCTCTTTTTCTGTCGAATCCGTTCCTTGATCAGTGCTCTCGTACTGCTTTGTCAGTGCCTCTGAATCAGATGCGCTCAAGTCTGGTGAGAAGCTCATTGCTCTGCATCGACTGCCAAAAAGCAGTTCCCGGGAGTTGGTTTGTAGAGCCACTCGAATCGAAACGACCAAAGCAGTACGAGGGAGAACGTCGTTAGGAGACATGAGGAGAAGAGTCGTGCCATTGCTAAACATCTTCCTCGATGATGGGGGGGTCATCACCGATAAGCAGCGGCGAGCCGCCGAGTTTGAGCGCCTGGTTGGCGACTGCTTTGTGGCGCTGCTGGGCCGGACTGAAGCGGCCTGGACCCGCGCCCACCGAACGGTGGTTGACCGGCTGGCCGATCCACAGTCTCAGGAGGCGCTCGCCACAGCTGACTTCGTGAGCTTTTACCGGGCGTATCAGTTCCGCTGGGTGGGTGGCATGTGCGAGCTGCTGGACCTGCCAACACCGCCCAAGGAGGAATGCCTCGACCTGGCGTACTGCGCGCTCGGCTGGATCACCCGCCGTATTCATGCAGCCCTGCCCGGCGCAGTCGAGGCCATTCACCTCTTGCATCGCCAGGGGTACGTGCTACACACCGCCTCCGGGTCGTGCTCGCTGGAACTGGCTGGGGCCTTTGAGGGGATGGGCGTGCGGCATTGCTTTGGTAGTCTCTATGGGGCCGACCTGATCAACACATTCAAAGAAGGGCCAGAGTACTATGCGCACCTCTTCGCCGATGTGGGCATACAGCCTGAAGAGGCGCTGGTTGTCGATGACAGCGCTGAGGCTCTTGATTGGGCAGCCCGCCTCGGGGCCAGAACGGTCCTGGTCAGCTCCTCGCCTCATCCCGAAACAGGGACGTCTCCACGACTTAAGAGCCTGGCGGAATTGCCGACCTTCCTCCGACGATGGGCGTGAGGTGGTCAGCAGAAGCGGCATCCCTCCGTCGATGTGCCCTTTCCGTGAGGGGACATGACCAGTGCAAATGATCGCTGTCACTTGACAGCGGATGCTCATCCTGGTTACCATGGTGAGTGGGAAAGCAGTAATATCCTCTTATAAGGAAGGCACGAACCATGCGGCATCGCTATTGAGGCAAGTGCAGAACCACCCCATCCATCAGGTTCCACCTTCTCATCTGCAGCGGCGCAGGTGAGTCGCTTTGTGTTGTTCTGATTGCTCCCTGCTCCACCTAGAGCGCGTCTCCTCCCCACAGCCGAGCTCCACCATCACCTGCTCCCAGCACATGCTTCGCCATGTTTGATCATCGATGTTCAAGGAGAGGACAGAAAAGGATGCAGTTGCGGGTTGGGTTATTACAGATGGCCGACTGTGGGCCCCGGATAGAAGACCTGCTGGCCAAAGGAGAAGCCTTCTGCTGCCAGGCGGCAGCGATGGGCGCGGATATCGCCCTCTTTCCCGAACTGTGGTATATGAGCGACCATCATTTCGTCGAGCGCTCCTGGAGGCACGACTACGAACTCTGGCGAGGCAAGCACCTGTGGGGCCAAGAAGAGTGGCACCCCGATCAGCAGTTTGCGGAGCAGATCGGGCGCTGGCACGCGCAGGCGATCGGCAGTGACGATCCGTATATCGCGCACTTTAAGCGCTTGGCGCAGGAGTTGCGCATGGTCATCGTCCTCACCTACCTGGAACGCTGGCCGGGAGGGCCGCGCGACACGATGTCGCTGATCGACCGGCGCGGGGAGGTGGTGCTGACCTACGCCAAGGTATACACCTGCGACGCGCGACCCGGTCGAGGCGACGTGTACGCCGGGAGACAGCTTTCCGGTGTGTACGCTGGAGACGGCGCACGGGCCGGTCAAGGTGGGCGCCATGATCTGCTACGACCGGGAGTTCCCTGAGAGCGCCCGGCTGCTCATGCTGGGGGGAGCAGAGCTGATCCTGGTTCCCAATGTCTGCGACCTGGAACTCAATTTCATTGCCCAGGTGCGCACCAGAGCCATCGAGAATATGGTCGCCATCGCGCTTTCCAACTATGCTCCCCCGGATGCCAACGGGCATTCCATCGCCTTTGATCCCATCGCCTTCACCGAGAAAGGCTCGCGTGATAGCCTGGTCATTGAGGCTGGGGAATCCGAAGGAGTGTACCTGGCCTGCTTTGACCTGGAGGCGATCCGCGAGTACCGGGCGCGCGAGTCGTGGGGCAATGCCTTTCGGAAGCCGCACCGCTACGGCTTGTTAGTTGAGCAGCGCGTCGAGGACCCCTTTGTGCGGGTGAATATCCATGGTGAGCCTTACCAGAGCGGCCAGCGTTAGCGACTGTACTCAGAGTGGCATGGCCGATCTGGAAGAGACATGCCACTCTGAGCGATCGTCCAGCGGCAGCACTATGCCCGCGTTGTAGCCAAGTTCGCGGGGCGATAGCCGACGAGTTGTCCCTGGGTGCGGAAGCACGTGGAATGGTGGTACAGGCTTGTTCTGTGAACACAGATGGGAGCAGGTGAAGACCTCCTGCTGCCCGATCACGTCGCCCAACTAACGCTTCTCATTGCGCGTTGCCTGTTCACAACCATCCCTTCTGTTCAGCCAATCGGGCTGCTTCCATGCGATTCTGCGCGCCCAGTTTTTGCATGGCCGTGGAAAGATGATTGCGGACGGTTCCCTCTGACAACACGAGCTGTGCTGCGATCTCTGCCAGGCTGGCCCCGAAGAGGGATGCCGAGAGCACCTCTCGTTCTCGGTTGGTCAACGGATTGGTTCCCTCCGAGAGTGCGGCCAGAGCCAGTTCTGGATCAACGACCCGCTCGCCTGCCATCACTCGGCGCAAAGCCATTGCCAGTTCGGCGGCAGGCGCATCCTTGAGCAGAAAACCGACAGCTCCACTCTGCATGGCCCGCTGCAAATACCCACTGCGTCCAAAGGTGGTCAGGATCACCATGCGACACGAGGGGAGTGCCGTGCGCAACGCGGCAGCGGCATCCAATCCACTGCTGCCGGGCATCTCTATATCAAGCAGTGCCACATCGGGTTGCGCCACCTGCGCCGCCTGAACTACCTCGTCTCCTCGTGCCACTTCGGCCACCACCTCGATATCCGCTTCGCGGCTCAGCAGAGCAGCGAGTGCCCCACGCACCATGGCCTGGTCTTCGGCTAGCAACACTCGGATCATGCTCGTTCCTCCTGCAAGATCGGTACTTCCCCATCCGCCGAGAGCGGCAGTTCCACACAGAGCCGGAAGTGTTCTTTGCCCGAGAGGGTGAGAGCGCCTGCTTCCATGCGTCCCCCCAACGCGCTCACCCGCTCCCGCAGCCCTGCGAGGCCCAGCCCAGGGCGCTCCGCGCTTTCCACGTGCTCGCGTCGGCCTCCATCGCTGAGCACCTCGACCCCAATCATCCCATGCTTGTGGGTCAGATGAATGCGACAGCGCCCCGCGCGACTGTGCCGGATGACGTTGGTCACTCCTTCGCGTACTGTCCAGGCGAGGACGGCGTCGATGGCCGGTGGGAGCCCCTCCTGGATGGAGTCGATCTCTCCCTCGATCCCCGAGGCGGAGAGGAGTTGCCGTGCTCCCTCCAGTTCGCTCGAGAGATCCGGCTGCCGGTAGCCGGCTACTGCCTCGCGCACCTCGCGCAGCGTTTGGCGCGCCACGCGCTCAATCTCCGCGAGTTCTTGCGCGCAGCGGTCGGGTTCCTCCGTGACCACCTGCCGCGCCAGTTCGCTCTTAAGGGTGATCATCGACAGGGTCTGCCCTAAGAGATCGTGCAGGTCCCGTGAGAGGCGCTCGCGCTCCTCGATCACCGCCAGGCGAGCCAGTTCGCGCCGCGCGGCATGCAGTTCCCGAATAGCGCTGCCCATGCGAGCCACCCCGATCATATCCAGGCCAAGGCCGCGCACCAGCAGCATCAGCGCGATGAGCCACCACAGGTCTACCCCTGCCAGCCCTCCATGGAGCTTGAGTATCAGGAAGAGCGGAAAGAGGGTGAAGAAAACGATCACTGCAAAAGCGGCTCTCAGGGGCAGAAGGAGCCCGGCGATGGCGCTCGTCCCAATCAGGAGCCACAGCCAGGCAGGGCCATATACCACGCTGAACGCGAGAACTAGCACGGAAAGTGCGACAAAGAGGAGCAACGAGACGCGAGACTGCGCCCGCGTGCGTGCTCCCTGGCTGGCCGGGTGTGGCCACATGAGCCAGGTATAGCCGACGGCGAACCCGACTAAGGCCCCTAGTCCCAGGGCGCGATGCCACCCAGGGAGTGGATCGCGCACGAGCGAAGCGAAGGGGAACAGGAGGCAGACCAGCCAGGCGTGCTGATAGAGCCGCCAGAGCTGGAAGCCGATGCCGCTGGAAGCAATGCCCACATCTCGTGGCGGCCTGCCACCCGGGGAGGCGCTCCCCGATTCCGTTGTGCGTGTCCTCTGGACCTGGCTGATCTGCATACTGCTGCCTCCTTTTTACCGGTGGCAAAACGAACGTTTCTCACGATCTATTGTAGCACCCCATTGGTGCAGCAGCCCTCGCTCAAGCGCTGGACTCGATCACGACCGCCCCGGTGGTGCCATCAATTGTCACGCGGCTGCCGGTCGCAATCCGCTCGGTTGCACCCGTCACGCCAACGACGGCGGGAATGCCATACTCACGGGCCACAATCGCGCCATGCGCCATCGCTCCACCCACTTCCATCACCAATCCCGATGCCTTGAGAAACAGGGGAGTCCAACCCGGATCGGTCGAGGGCACGACCAGTATCTCGCCCTGCGAGAGACGCGCATCATGAGGATCACGGATCACGCGCGCGATCGCCGTCACCCTTCCTGCGGACGCAGGGGTGCCCTGCAGTGCCCCCGCTGCCTGGACAGCGCCCTGGCTTTTCCGCGTCTCTCTGAGCGGTTCGGTGCCATCCGAGAGCAGGACGAGGGGCACATGACGGCGCCCGAGTTCCCGCCCGAACGTCGCTCGTCGCTCACTCACACACTCCCGCAGGTCCACTCCGGAAAGCAGCGCGTGTGCTTCGGAAAGCGTGAGGAAGAAGAGATCTCCGGCCTCGTGCAGCCTCCCAGCCTGGACTGCTGCCTCTCCGACCGTCCAGAGGAGTGCGCGTGCCTGAGCCAGAACCAGTCCGACGACAAAGCGCGTCATCTCGCGGAAGCCGGAGAGGGCGTGGGCGCGTTCGAGGCAGAAGCGCACCAGCCGCCCGCGCAGTCGGCCCTTACGCCCGGCGCGCAGCGCAAGCGTGGCGATCATCGCCCGAGCTTCATGCTCCGTGCGTTGAAGTTGGAGGTCCGGCGTGGCTGTGCGCTCCTCCATGTCCAGGTAGCTGGCAAGGAGCGCAAGCATGTAGTTGGGGTCCTCCGACCAGCGCGGCACGCCCAGGTCGAGTTCCGAGACCCCCTGGTGGCCGTACTCCTCGAAGAAGCGCGCCAGGCCCTGTTGCAAGGGAGCGGGCAGGCGTCCTTGCCGGTAGTCCCGAGCCAGCTGCTCAGCTGGCGTCTGCCGAAGCAGGTGCAGGCTGTGCTCATCCGTCTGGATATCCTGGGAAAGCCTCCAGAGCGCCAGGTTCATCTGGATGGTGGGATTGGTCGGTGAGCCGCCCAGGACGACCTGGCACTCGCTCTCCGTGGCCAGATCACCCAGCAGCCGCCGCGCAAGCGCAAAGCTCTGCATGCCCGCCAGCATGACGGGCGAGACGCGAAAGGCCAGGCGCAGGCATCGTAGCAGGAGGCGCTCCGCGGCGGCAAGATGGGCAGCGGCATCACCTCGCGCGTCGACCTGGGAGGCCTTGCGGAGCTGTTCCACGAAGCGCTGCACTCGCTGACTTGCCGCCTGCGGCGCGAGGAATGCCTGCGCGAGATACCAGGGCAAGTTGGTGCGTGCGAGCAGGAGGACGAGCGCACGCCCAAACGCGCGTCGAGACGTCGTGCGGAGCGAGAGCCGTGGGTCAGTTACCAGGAACTCGAAGCCGGCGGCCGCGTGGACCTCCGCCTCGCGCATGGCTTCGAGAAGGAAGCGACGTCCAAAGGGGCTGCGCAAGGCCGCAGTGACCTCGAAGAACGGACGACTGGCGACTTCGACGACGAAGCGGGGACCAGAGAGCGGATCGGGAAGTTCGGAGCCAATGAGTGCCAGAAACCCTGACGCGAGCAGCCGGAGCGCGGAAAGTCCCATGGGTGTAAAAGGCCGGTAGGTGCCCTGTTGGACGCCGAAAGCCAGGTATACCCGCAGGTCCTCATCCGTGGACGGAGCACCAGCCGGCAGGGGAAACAGCGTCGTAATCGGTCGTGCCTGAAGCAAGAAGACCTGGCCGGAGGCATCGATGGCCCACTCGATATCCTGAGGGGTTCCATACAGTGCTTCCACGCGCGCCCCTAGTGCCGTGAGTGTGTGGATCTGCTCATCGGAGAGGCAGGCATGAGCGGAGGACGCATCCGCTTCGATTTGCTGGGTCCCGCCTCCGCCTGCCGCCTGGATGAGGACCTGCTTGTCGCCCAGGCGGCGCTCGACCATCTCGCCCGTGGTGGTCCGCACCACAAAATGATCCGGGTTGGTCGCGCCGGAGACAACGGCCTCACCCAGGCCAGGATTGGCGTCGATCACGGCTTCTCGCCGTTTCCCGGTGAGGGGATTGGCCGTGAAGAGGACGCCGGCCACCTCTGCCTCGACCATCCGTTGCACCACGATGGCCAGGCGCACGCTCCCGGGAGCCATGCCCAGGCTGCTGCGGTACCGGGTGGCGCGATCCGTCCACAGCGAGGCAAAACAGCCCTGGATGGCAGTGAGCAGGGCCTCGATGCCGATGACATTGAGAAAGGTCTCCTGTTGCCCGGCAAAGGAGGCTTCTGGCAGGTCTTCGGCGGTCGCCGAGGAACGGACGGAGACCGGGATGGGTGATCCCGCAGAGAGCGCCTGGTAGGCAGATGTGACGGCCTCGATGACCTCTGGTGGCAGGGGTGTCCGAATCAAGGCGGTGCGGATGGCGGTTGCCAGTGCGATCTGGCGTGCGCTGTCTGAGCGAACACTCGCCTCCTCCAATCCCGAAAGATAGGTGTCGAGCCCAGCAAGAGCTGACACGCCTGCATAGGCAGCCGTGGTGACGCAGAAGCCCGCTGGCACAGTGAAGCCCGCGTGGATCAGTTCACCCAGGTTCGCGGCCTTGCCCCCGGCGAGAGGGAGCGATGCCCGGTCGAGCATCTCCAGGGGGACGACGAGAGCACTGTCACCAGGATTGCTCTCATCCTCTGGCGGGAACGCTTGACGATTTCTACTCATACCGCTTCCTCTTTCCTTTCTGGTCCTGATGCGGGGGAGAGCACAACTGTTTTCGGTGCAAAGCGGGAGAGGGACAGTACCAGGAACGGGAGCGCGATCACGGAGGGCAGCACCCAGAACGTGAGTGGCGGAAGCTCTTTCAGGCTGGGGATCAGGTGAGCGTTATCCACATAGAAGGCCGTCCACAGGACCGTGTAGGACCCGCTCATGCCGAGGATGTGAGCCACAATCCACTGCTTCCCGACCACGCGCCTCACCCTTGGTTCCCGCCGAAAGCGTCGTGCGGCATATGCGCCGAGAGCCAATCCATAGCCGAGGGTTGCCAGAGCAAAGAGGTAGGCATCGGCTGGCCAGTGCTGGACCGACAGGATGATCGCGGTGAAAAACACCACAGTGTAGGCCCACAGATAGCGTGCTCCCCAGCGGTGATGGCGCCCTCGGCGTTTCGGCACGCGGAACGCCAGCACCCCGGTCACGCCCGTCGTGAGTCCTGCCAGGGCATGCACCACGAGCGGGAGGAAGAAGGAGAGTGGGAAGCCATCGATCATACTGTTGTTCCTTTCCGCGAAGCTCGCTCCAAAGCCACAGGGAGCAGTCGGGAAGCCATCTCTTCGCTGCTCATCACACATCGAGGAAAGAGAGCCATTCCTTTCGCGCGAGCCGCTTGTCCTGATGGAAAGTATAGTGGGAGAGCCGGTGGTGGGGAAGTGAAATTTCTTCTAATTTACCCGTGACAAATGTCATGGGTGTCTTCCTCCCGAACCACTCGGAGAGTGTGCTACACTACCAGCAGCATCACTCATCGTGTTGGAGGAAGAAAGAGGAGAAGATGGGCTAGGCCACTCACAGGACGCAGACAACTTTAGCGCCCTCCGCTTGCTGGTGAGAGGGTTTCTTCCACGCGGAGCATTTGCCTCAATCACTCATTAAGCTTTTGTGTTCGCTGAAGCATTAAAATGGCGTAGTGATACGCACCGGTGAGTATCAGTCTATTGGTACTTCACCCTATTTTTCCCGAGGTATCCTCTCCATTCCCATCGATTGGTCGGTCAGGCTTTGCCCACTTTTGCTCACACGCCGACTTCAAAGCGCGGCAGCAGGTAGAAAAAAAGCCGCTAGCTACTATCATTGATAGTACTCTTGACGCTTGTAAGATGCCTTCATATAATAGCACACATGAAAAGGGACGAGTATAGACGAACTGAAGGAGACTTCCATAAGCAGTTATTACACCGGGAGGCATGCCCGGTGCTACAACAGCCGCTGGCGCACATACACCAGGAAAACCCTGGCAGAGGTCCAGGCGACGATTGACTTTCCAGCGCTGCGCCGCGTGCCAGAACGACTGGGGCGTCGACCTCGTGTGCTGGACGTTGCCTGTGGAACGGGGGTGCTGCTGAAATGGTTGCTTGAGCAGGAACCCGATACGGAAGCCTATGGGGTAGACGCGAGCGCAGACATGCTAGAGCAAGCGCGTGCAGCGCTGAAAGACCAGCCGCATGTGCATTTAGAGCAGGCAGAGGTCGGTGCGGGCGAGACAGCAGGCCTCCCCTACGCGCCTGGGACGTTTGACCTGATCACTTTCACAAATGCGCTGCATGACCTGCAAGAGCCAGGAGCGACTCTCAGTGGGCTGAAGCGGCTGCTGGCTCCGCATGGACAACTTGTGATGGAGGATTTCGCCCGACGCGAACGTCCTTTTCCCTGGGCAGCTTTCGAGTGGTTTGTGCGGCGCGTTGGGGGGGAACGGGGTCATGCTGTAACCCTGACCCAGGTACAAGCGCTCTGTGAGCAAGCGGGACTCCGTATCGACTGTGGCAAAGCTTTCCCCGTAAACTGGCTGTGGCATGCCTGGGTGCTTCGCGCCAGTGCCTATGCATGAGGAACATGTCCAACACAGAGAAGGGAGAGAGGGAAGTCTAGCGGAGGTGTTTCTGAACGAGCGGAAGCGCAAACCAGGCACTCCCTAGGCCAAACAACATGCCGGTGATCATGCGCAATTCCCAGGTGCTTTCGCGCCAGCCGAACATCTGAGTAGTGCCATCCAGGGCCATCGGTAGGATCATCAGGACCCATATCCACCAGGGTATGCCAGGGAAGCGTTTTTTGCTGACGACGAAGACCAGTCCCCCCAGAAACATCGAGCCGTAGATGAAGAGATTACGCACGCACAGACCGAGTTGATGCCCAAAGAGGTAGAAGGAATGCGAGGGAATCTGAGCGCAGATGGCGTGCAATGCGAAGAACAGCGGTTTGGCGACGACATCCAGGCCAAGAGAGGAGAGGATGGGAATGAACAGCGCGATAAGTACAATCAGACCCAACACACTGGTGAGCATGTGCGCCCAGTAACGCAGCAGCAGAGTGCCGAGTTGCCTGCCAACACGGTAGAGGTACTTGTCAATGCGCTGGCCTCGCATGAGTCCTATGGCGCGCTTTTGCGCCTGTTGTAGAGCCATACTCTGCTCCGCTTATGTACCTGGACGGTTATGTGTACGATGCCACCACCGACACGACATATCACTCTCCCACAGGTTACCCCCTATGTCTGCATCATGCCAACTCTGTCGCTGCCAGCCTCAGTAAACCAGAGGGTATGGTTCGCTCCCACGACGATCCCAATCGGTAAACTAGAGTCGGTCGGAATGCGGTAGGAGGTGAAGCGGCGCGCTGAGACATCCAGGCGCGCAATAGCGCTATCCGCCGAGACCGTGACCCAGACGCTGTTATCAGGTGTGATAACCAGGTCGTAAAGCCCGCCCGCTCCGCTCCCACCTGTAGTTGGAACAGAATATGCGGTGAAGGCACCTGTGCGCGGATCGAGGCTGAGTAACAGATTCGCGGTAAACGTCGTAGCCCAGACCATCCCGCGTGCATCGCTGGCGATTTCCATAGGCGCGACGTTCTGCCCGGACACTGTGTACAAACGAATGCCCCCATGTACGGGATCGAGTCGGCCGATGCGTTTGCCACCCATCTCGGTGAACCAGACCATTCCCTGCCGATCCACTGTGACCCCGTAGGGCGCGAGCGCCTGCGCGTCCTTTTTGTCCGCGAGCGGATACTGCTGCGTGACCCCGGTGTGGACATCGATCCGCCCCAGAGCGCCTGCGTTGATCTCGGTGAACCAGACGCCGCGCGCATCCAGCGCCAGGTCATTAGGAGCCACCGGCAACGAGAGCGTCTTGCTCGCATTGCCGGGGTCGGGAACGGTAATCGTGGGCAAGTGGTAGAGTTGGTACTGGCCAGACGTGGGGAAGTAGTGTCCGATGTAGTTGGCATACTGTTCTGCAAACCAGATCGTATCGTCTGCTGCGACCTGGGTGTTCATGATGCCGTACTTTCCACCCGGCGGTGTCCATTGCTGGAACGTGCGCGTCCGGGGATCAAAGACGGCGAGGAAGTTGCGGTTCATTTCTCCGAACCACAGGCGTCCCTCATGGTCGCTGGCGAGTCGCATCAGGCCATCGTCTGGCTGCGGGAGTGGATACTCGTGAAAGGTACCGGTTGCCGGAGTGGTGGAGGGAGCGGCGGCCTGAGTCTGTGCTGGTGCAAGAGACGCTCGAGTCGACTGAGTTCCCCGTGCCTTGAGATACCTCCTGAGAGGGTAACGATGACTATGGAGCCTATCAGGAGAGACAGCAGTAAAAACCAGGCATCGCGTCGTCGGTGGGACGACCAGCGGGCAGACCACCGTGTTGCGCCGGGAACTACTTGCCGTGCCTGTCTGGAGACTTCCTCTTTATTGCCCTCCGCTAATCGCGGGACTTGTTGTAGATTATTCATGCTGCCGTCACTTTGTGCTGGTTCGATCATGCAGATAGATACCATCCAGGGTTACACGTTTGCAACTATGGGTGCCGCGCTACGTCGAGCGGAGAATGCCTTGCAGATTGCTTTGCAAGGTGTGTTGGGTCAGCTCACCGGTCACTTTGGAGACGATCACCCCTTGACGATTGAGAAAGAAGGTCTCCGGCACACCTGTGAGACCATAGTTGATAGCTGTGGAGCCGGTATCGTCTACAACGCTGGGATAGGTGATCCCGTAGGTGTGCAAGAAATTCAGCCCTTGAGTATGGTCATCCTGGAAATCGATGCCGAGAAAGACGACTCCCTGGCTTTGGACGTGCTGCCACGTTGCCTGCAAAAGGGGAGCTTCATGCTGACAGGGGACGCACCACGAGGCCCAGAAGTTGAGCATCACCGGCTTCCCTTTCAAGCTTGCCAGGTGTATCGCTGGCGCAGGGCGAGAACTGAGGGCAGCCAGCGTAAAATCTGGTGCGGGGTGTCCGAGAAGGGGGCTGCCCCCGGAATTCGTCTGGCTTTGTGCAGGTGCCAGCAGTTGAGTCCCCAGCAGGACGAGCAGCGCAATGCATACAAGGCTCACTGAGAAAAAAACGGCGATGCGGCGTTTGCTGCCACTTCTTCTCTGCTTTCCCACTCCCGTGTCAGTTCGTGCCTCGTCGGGCAAAGGGCTTTCGAGTTCCATGAGTCCTATCAACTTTCCTCTTCAAGGTTGCTGCAAGCTCGCTCCTCTGGCCTGTTCCTGGTCGTCCATGAAACCTGTCGAATGACAGATCGCAACAATATAATCGTCAAGGGTACCATCGCAGATAGTATATCATACGCACTTTGCTGTCAGCACTGCTTGAGTTCTTCAGACTTAAAATGGCGTCGTCACCTTGACAGTGGCTTCATGAAGCGTCTTATCGTGGGTGCGTACCTGGACGCGAAGCTGCCAGTGACCGCTCATCAACAGGTTGATGGTGCCACTGAAATGTCCCTTCCCATCAGGCTGCAAAGTATACGCCTGCGTTCCCATATCCATATCCAGGATCGTGGCAGAGACCAATACCTCCACATTGGTGACAGGCGCGCCTGTCCGGGCATCTGCCACGCTCACCTGGAGGCCATTCGGGCCTGCGCTATTCGGATTGAGATAGAGGGCGATCGACAAGGTGCCATCTGTGGTCTTCACCGTTGTGTGATATGGCGCAACGGTTCCAGTTGGGAGTCCTGGCTGCTGTGCCGCAGTGGTGGGAGAAAGAGTTCCCCCGAAAACGTTCAGAAGACCAACGCAGACTAATACAGCCACCCCCAACACAGGCTCCCAGCGCAGGACCCGCATAAGTTGCCCTGAACCCTTCGACAGCCGTCTCTCGCGCAGTCTCACCTGTTGTGCAATCGCTCTCTCCATACCATCTGATGGTGTCGATTCCCGGCTTTGAGAGTGCGAATGCTCGCTTTCTTGCGGAGGGTCGGCCTCAACCGCCTGTTGCTTTTCGGACAGGTGAGCCTGTCCGACGAGCAGCGCGCTAGGATTCGGCGCATCTATTGTTTGGTGTGCCTGGAGACGACTTGCGGCATAGGCATACTTCCTCGCCTCTTTTCTCAGGCGTGGTCGAAGTAGAAAGACATGGATGGCGCTCGTCACAAGCAGTGCCCCGACCAGGAATACCTTGACCATGAGTGTGCGCCCATAGTCCGTTGCGAACAACTGCTCCCACGACTTCACCTCGATTGTAGCGCTGAGAGGGCCAGTCACCGCCAGCATGACCACTCCCGCCACTGCCCACGGAGTATAGTAGGGCAGCACCGTGACAAGGGAGCGGGCCCGTTCTGCGACGGTGCTCTTTTGGAGAACCGGCAAGTAGCTGGTGGCAATATACAGCATACCCCCGACCCAGAGCGCTGCCCCTATCAGATGAAGCCAGTCCACCACCAGCGCGAGGACTCCGATGTTGCCGCTCACAGCCGAAGCATGGCTCGACATCGCCATGGCGATAAAGAGAGCCAGGCCGAGCAGCAGGTTTGCCCATGGGAGAATGGTATTGACCAGGCGGGGATGAGAACCACGTCGCGACCGGTGCCATTGCAATTGGTACAGCGAGAGCCGCAGCGCCAGAAGAATGACGATCACACGCACGATCCAGAAGGTCCCGAAGCGCCCGTTAGTGAGAAGGCTGGCAAGCAGGGTGGGGGCGAGCGCATCGGCGATATTTCCCCCGCTGATGGCGAGCGCTTGACCAAATAAAACGCCGCTATTCGCCAGCAGCAGCAGCAATAAGACGGGGAGCGAAAAACGCCGCTCAAAGCGCTGCTGTGCCTGCTGGTTTGACGCACTCAACTCCTCGTGGTCTTCAGCGGAGGGCAGAAGCACAAAGATCGGCCAGAACTGCGCCCCCACCCAGAAGACCGCTCCGAGTTCGACCAGCGTAATCATGAGGAGGTTGAAAAGCGTCAGGCCGTCGAGTTGGCCGGTGTCCTGTCCGGTGCTATTGCTCCCGCCGAGGACGTTCTGCCCGAGAACTGTACCCGCGCTCAGGGTAGGAATGCTCCCGTCGGGCCCTGCTATCGTAAATTGGAACGAGCCAATGAGGACATGCCCGTCATCGGTGGAGACGGTGCGCCAGACCACCGCATAGACTCCTGGTGACAGATTGGGCTGGAGGGAGACATCCATTGCGGTTGAATCATCGGGCGAGACAAACGCATCTCGCCTGTCAACCCGCTGATTCGCCGAGTTGACGACCGCGGCGGTACTGGCGACGGGACTGATCGCTTCGGTGAACCACATCTGCACCTGTTCAGGGGCGGTGGAGAGGACAGCATTGGGAGCAGGATTCGAGCGCAGCAGAATAGCGTGTGCCTCACTTGTACCGGGCAAGATGAGAACCAGGGAAACGGCAAGCAGGGCAGCGATGAGCAAACGCCGCCGCGTAAAATGCGCCTGGATGAGGGGCAGCATAAGCCTGATTCGATTTTCTATCACATGCGTTCTCTTCTTTTAAGGATATGAAAATGGCGAAGGTATCAGACGACTCTATGGCTTCCCCACTCTGATGCCATGAACTCCTCGCCATGTGGATGTCTATCTTCGACCTGGCAACAGTTTGGATTATAGGAGTCATCCGTACATGTGTCAAGTGTACGACGGACGATGGTAGAGAATCCGCAAAAATGAATGAGGCTTAGCAGGCAGCCTGTATATCAGAACAGCTTCCCGATCAGCAGAGCGGGGCCGCATCCCATGAGCGCAAGTATCACACTCAGATTGATCCCTTCCAGGAGCAGCAGCCCGGCCAATGCAAAAATGCTGGTGCGCAGGCCGCTTTTCCTTGCATAGCAGGCGCTGGTTGCAGGTTGCGGGGAGGCAAGTAAGCGCTCGATACGGCTATTGACCGGTTCATCGACCCGCACCAGGGACTGCACGACTGCCAGGCGGGTGAGTTGAGGCTCCTCGACCGCATGGAGGAGGACCTTTGCCAGGGCGCTCGCCAGTGCCAGGGGCCGGTGAATCGTGTTGACGACGGTGTCGTCACACGCCAGTTCTTTTTCCTGTTGAAGCTGGCGGTAGGCCGACCAGCTTACCGGAATGTAGAAGAAAGCGTCGCGGAGCATGGTGGCCAGCCAGATCACGAGGTAGTCACGCCGTGCCACATGTCCCAATTCATGGGTCAACACCGCCTCAAGCTCACGCTGATCGAGGGGTCCCAACATTTTTACCCCTCAAAATCCCCGCTAAGGATTGAGTGAGGCGATTCTGGCTTCTTTCCTCCCCGCTAAGACTGGAACAGATGGGTGCTCTTTCCCATCCCAGGCGGTTTCATTGACGTGCAAGCGGGCAGTATGATACAAATAAGGCAAAACTGGAGAGACCCCTACCGTGCCTCGATATGACAAGATTCCAACGTGCCTCAACCCGGAACAGCGTCACTCCTTCACACAGATTCCCGCTGACCTCTCTGAACGAGACATTGCACGCTATTACACGTTTACTGAGAAAGAGCGGGAACTCATCAATCGCCGGAGACGAGCTTCTAATCGCCTAGGCTTCGCGGTCCAGCTTGCCCTCTTGAAGTTTCCCGGTCGCACCCTCATGGAAGTAAAGGACGTTCCCAAGCCAGTGCTTGCTGCCATCGCCGAGCAAGTCGAGGTTCCTGCTTCCGCTTTTGCCAGCTATGGCGAGCGCGAAAATACGTTGTATGAGCATCTGGATGAATTACGGCGTGAATGTGGCTTTCGTTCCTGTGGCTGGCGTGAGTATCTGCTGGTGGCCAGATCCCTGCTTGCTGATGCAATGGAGAGTGATCGTCCGCTTCCGCTCATCGAGACCGCGCTGGAGCGGCTGCGCACCGAGGGCATACTCGCCCCAAATATGATCCATGTGGAACGATTGGTGTGGATTGTGCTCAAGATCGCTGAGCGGCGGCTCTTACGCACACTCACGCAGTCGCTCACGTTGGAGCAGCAGACCAGGTTAGACAGCCTCCTTCACGCAGATACCGGCATTCGTGGCGCGACGCGTCTGAGTTGGTTACGACAGGCTCCTGGCGTGACCTCGCCCAAGAGTATCAAGCAACTGGTCGAGCGCCTGGTGTTCCTGCGGGAACTCTCGCTTCCTGCGTTGCCAGCGACGTTGCACCAGAATAGAGTCCTGCAATTGGCACGCAAATGTAGTAAATATCAGGCGCAGCCGCTCCTGAATTTACCACGAGACAGACGCCATGCGCTGCTGGTGGCCTATTTGTTTGAACTCTCGCAGGATCTGACTGACCAGGCGCTCGACCAATTTGATAAACTGCTGGGCGAGTTGCTGCGCAAAGGAGAACGTCGTCAAGAAAAGCATTTGCGGATGAACTCGCGTCAGATGAACAGTCACCTCACGGTTTTAACCAAAGCGGCAGAGGCATTCCTCAAGGCTCGGACCGAGGGGAACGATCCGGTGCAAGCGCTCTTGGATACCGTGCCGGAAGTCCAGTTGCAAGCAACGGTGGCCTCTGCGAAACAATTCCTCCGACCGGAGGATCTGGACTCGCTGGATCTGATCGGGTCGCGATACGCTCCGATGCGACAGAGTTTGCTCTCCCTGTATCAGGCACTCGATTTTCAGCCCTTTCGTCGCAGCGAACCCTCTTTACAAGCGTTGGAATATGTCTCCACATTGGCCAAACTGCGCCGACGCGTCACAGCAAAAGAGCAACGGGTGGGCAAGGTGAAGATGAAAGCACCACTCGGCCACTTGACTTCGCGGTGGCGCAAGCATGCGCTGAACGGGGAGAAGGTCACCTCCAATTACTACGAAGCAGCAGCCTTCGAGGCTCTCAAAGGGCGCGTGCGCTCAGGCGATGTCGCCGTCAGTGGGAGTCGGCGTTACCGCTCGTTTGAGAACTACTTGTTGCCTCCTGCCCACTTTGAGCACCTCACGGAGAAACAACAAACCCGCCTGGCAGTCAGCAGTGACGCGGAAGAGTATCTAGCGGCTAAGCAACAGGAGATTACCCAGAAGCTCACCGCTTTACAAGACAGTATTGGGAAGGTTGAAGGCAGTCTGGTTCTGGATGAAAAAGGACACCTTCACCTTCCATCGCTCGAAAAAGCGGTCCCAGAAGAAGTCGAGCGTCTGAAAAAGCGTGTCTACGCACTGTTGCCGCATCTGCCTCTCGCTGATCTGCTGCTGGAAGTGGATAACTGGACCGGGTTTCTCCGACACTTCACGCACTTGACGAGTGGAGATGCCCTGGTCGGCGAACAGAAGCTGGAACTGGTGGCAGCACTCATGGGAATGGGCATGAATCTAGGGCTGGAGAAGATGGCGGAGTCCTGTCCCTATACCTATCGCCAGCTCTCCTGGTCCATCGATTGGCATATCCGAGAGGAGACCTTGCTCGCAGCGCTGGCGAAACTGGATAACTTTGTGCTTGCTGCTCCACTCTCGTCCGCCTGGGGAGACGGAACCACCTCGTCGTCTGATGGGATGCGCATGCATGTGGGAGTCAAAGCGGCCAACGCCGAGCACAACGCCAAATATTTTGGCCCAGGACGAGGCACCAACATCTATATCCACGCGGCTGATATCTGGGTTCCCTATGGCAAGCCAGATATCATCGGAACAAATGAAGAAGCATTGTACGTGATCGATGCGCTCTGCCATCATGAGAGCGATTTGCATATTCAAGAACATTACACAGACACGGGCGGCAGTACGGAGCATGTGTTTGCCCTCACGGCGCTGCTTGGTTTCCGTTTTGCTCCGCGCCTGCGGGATGCGCTCTCGCGTCACCTCTACCTCGTGAATGAGATGGGAGCGTATGGGTCACTCAACAGCTTGCTCTTTGGTCAGGTCAAGAGCAAACTGATCATCGAACAGTGGGAAGAGATGCGGCGCGTCGCCTCATCGATCAGGCATGGAACCGTGTCAGCAAGCTTGCTCATGCGCAAACTTGCGGCCTACCCTCGTCAGAACCAGGTAGCCAGGGCACTGACCGAGATGGGCAAGCTGGAGCGAACGGCGTACCTGCTGGAGTATTTTCGCGATGAGGCACTCAGACGGCGTGTGCTGATCGGTCTGAATAAAGGAGAAGCGCTCCACGCCCTTGCACGTCAACTCTTCTTTGGCAGGCTCGGCGAACTGCGCGACCGGGCGTTTGAGGATCAGATGCATCGGGCCAGTTGCCTCCATTTAATCATGGCTGCCATTGCCGCCTGGAATACGGTCTATCTCACCAAAGCGATTGAGACGCTACGCAAACGAGGCGAAGATATTCCAGAAGCCACCGTGGCCCATATTGCGCCACTTGGGTGGGAACACATTCGCCTGATCGGCGACTATCATTTCGCGCCACAATCAGGGCGTTCTTTGGAGAATCTTCGCCCATTGCGCCTGCAAGAGGAGGAGGAGAGTGCCTGAGAAGGCATCAGACTGAGTCCAGCAAACGACGGTTTCTTGGACTGAGCTATATGGAGACAGGCCTGTTCCTTCTTCTGAACCTTTTCAAACAGGCGGTTTTGAGATATAGTATAGAGAGCATATGAGCGGCTCCCAGCAGATGGAGGAAAGAGAAAGGTGAAGGCAATGCATTCGATGACCTCCCCTCGTTGCTCCTCTTGCAGCAAGAGCTGTCAGCAACCTCCCCCAGACCAGCAAAACGGCCAGATGCTGGCAAACGCGGAGGAGGTCA
>WNGK01002627.1_pt1 | contig 19430 bp, 42 predicted proteins | sample 5400601 | NCBI WGS metagenome assembly WNGK01 (sample SAMN13153376, study PRJNA577476) | soil metagenome | isolation source: 60 cm soil or saprolite under Garry oak tree replicate 1 | place: USA:California | collected 2016-06-15
TGCAATACGGGCGCTTCGTGACGTTCGGGCTACGCCCCACACTTCATGCATTGCGGGCATCGTGTGTAATTCAACATTCATAGCTGAACGAGTGGTATGAGAGTGTGTACGTAGTTTTTGTATAATGTTTGTGGTTATGGTTGTGCATATTTACTGATGGGGTTGTTTGTAACGCACGTTACATTTCATCGGTTTAAGCCCAACAAAATATCCACCTAGCAATTAGGTGGATATCATGCGCTGAAGTAGCTGTTTCAATCCCAAACGGGAGGGTTGCCTTGGGCCACATCACTGAAGACTGGCCGGGCTATTTCTGCAAGGTGCACCTACGCAGCTGGGGACCCGTGGCTCCCATCACCAGCAAGTATACCACGGTCTGTCAATAGAGCGGCAGCCCGATACTTACTAACGCGCGTCTCACCTGCACGGCGCAAGACTGGCTTACGAGGCGGCAGGCTACACCTTCACCTTGCTCAAGGGTGTGTGGCTTTGGGGCTAAGCGCAGCGGCATTAATCTAGTAGGCCAATGCCTAGCCTGCCTTCAGTATAGCCCACCTGTCAACCTCGCGATCGCGATCATTCGATCAATCAATCATCGTAATTATGAGAGGGCTGATCATTGTAATCTCGCACGGAAAAAACCATAACTCCCTGGCGATAATCCAGCCAGCTCGGATCCTCCAGGGCCAGCTCCAACTGCCATGTATGATAGAGTTCCTGTTTCTCGCCCTCGCCGGGCAGTCTCACCCACCAGCGATCCTCGCCGCCTTGTAGAAGGCGGGTGCCCGGCGGGAAGAGGTGGATGTATCTTTCACTCATTCTTTTGCTTTCTCCTTGCTAACTATCACTGCAAGCAGTATACAACAACGAACCCGCCTGGTTAGGATCAAGCGGGTTCGTTGCATGAAGATAGCTAATGGAATGGGATAGCTGCCCGTGGGGACGGGCTATTAAGTTGTACTTTTAGTATACTGGCCTTGCCAAACCAGGCAAGCGTTGTGATATAAAAAGACAACAAGAAACCCGCCGGGTTGGGATGTCCAGCGGGTTTCTTGCAGATGTTTATAACCAGGTACGTGAGCACACTTTCAGTATACCACCCCTGCCAAATTGACAGGTATGTATCTAACATGTATACTGAATGTATTCCTACTTGCGCACACACGAGAGAGGAGAGAGGAGGCGATGAGTTTGAGGGAGTATATGCAGCAATTAGGGTGGGATATGGCCGAGCTGCAACGCCAGGCCAACATTAATTATCGGACCGCCAGGCGCGCATTAGATGGAGAGGAGGTGACCGCACGCGTGGCTCGCGATATCGCGCGGGCGTTAAGCGAAGCGCTGGGTACGACTGTGCACCCAGGCGCTATTCGAGGGTTGAAATTCCGATGAAAGGATGACAAGATGCACAGATGGACCAGGCGCCGCATCTCACCTCTGATGCTCGTGCCTGACTGCACCACACTCGTGGTTTCGTTGCAGGAGAGGGTCGACCAATTAGAGCAGCGCATGGAGGAGATCGCGCGCGAGAATGCGCAGCTGCGCCATGCTATTCAGGTGAAATGGCTAAAAGACGAGCTGCGCTGGCGTGCTCTGTGGGCGCCTTTCGTATTCGTGGAGGTGACACATGCCTGATATAGGGAGGAGTTAATACGCATGACTAGACAGTACCAGGTCCCCAGCGTGAGAAGCGGGGACGATAAACTGACCATCGAGGAGCTGGTGTTCACGAAAGCAGAGATCACTTCGATCGAGGGCAACCTGATCACACTTGAATTTGCGGTGGGCGGTAACGCGATCGTGGTGCGCGTGGCCAAAGGGACCGCGCGCGAGCTGATGGAAAAGCTGGCTTTCTCGTTCAATCTCGATCTCATCGTAAAGTAGGCATCGTATGTTTTGGGCAATCTATATTATCGGTATGATCGCCGCCTTCATTCTGGCGGCGATCCGCATTGTGATCGATGAAAGGGAAAATCATGGAGAAAAGCTATAAGCTGATCATTTTTGACGTGGACAACACGCTGACAACCACCAAATCGGGGAACACGTTCCGCGCCAATGCCGCTGATTGGCAGTGGCTCCTCGGACGCCTGGACGCCTTGCGCTACCTCACGGTAGAGACGGTAGAGACGCAAGTGGCCGTGGCCTCCAATCAGGGCGGGGTGGCCTTTGGGCACATGCGCGAGGCGGATCTCACGCGCGAACTCAGGCGCATGTGCGAGGAGGGCGGGATCCCGCAAGAGTTGTTGTTCACCTGCTTTAACCATCCCACTGCCTCGATTGAGAAATATAAGCGCGAGGATCCACGCCGCAAACCCGGCGCCGGCATGCTCATCGAGGCAATGGCCGCCTGCCACGTGGAACCTGGGCAAACGCTCATGGTAGGCGATCGCGAGGAGGACCTGGCGGCGGCCATCAATGCCGATGTTGATTTCAAGTGGACAAACGAATTCTTCCCGGAATTCTTCCCGGAGGAAGGGCACCCGTTCTAGACCAGCCTTTTATTAAACACACCGTACCAGGCCGCTTCACCGGTGGCATCGTTCCACTCGCATTTCACGCCGCCGGTGAAGTACTGGATGTGGATAGGCTTCTCCTGCCAATCCACGCTCGGTTTCTCCGGCCCCATGGGGCTGCCTGCGTTCAAAGTCTGGTAATGCTGCTTCCAACTGGCGGCGATGCCAGTCGAGTAGCTCACGGTTGGCCGTGCGATCCCGGCGAGAAACATATTCCAGGTGTCAATCATTTGTCGTTCCACTGCCTTATTCCTTTGTGGGGCCTCTGGCCCTAGATATACATTGGCATCGACCGCCGCGCCCCCGAGGCCGGGGATCCCGGTAGCCCTATCCGTGTACTGCAAGTAGGTATACTGGCGCCACGGTGGTGGACAAGGCGGCCGCTCGCTGGGGGTAAACTCCCACTTTGCGAGGGTTAAGGGATAGCGGGCAAGGCGGCCATCCTGGAGCCTCTGACGCACATAAGAGTCACTGGCGTAGATCGTCGGCAGGCGGTTGTAGTTGTGTTCCTGGCGCGCTAACCACTCGACCGCCCACCCCGAGGTGGCCTGGCTCACATTCTCTTCGTAGTCGAGCATGAGCACATCATGCTCACGAATGGGTCCCAGGACACGCGCCTGGAAGTCCGCCTCCGCTACTGGGTTGCCGAACTGAGGGTAGGCATAGTGGTAGAAGATGATGACGTCCACTCCGGCCGCGATCGCGCCAGCTCGATAGGCGTGCAGATGGGTATCAACCTGGCCCATGCCAGCCGATGAGCGCAGCGCCACGCGGGCCACGCCATCGAAGGAGGCCGCCCACTTGCGATAGGCTACCCAATCGATGTTGAGCGGCTGAAAGCTTGAAATGTCCACGTATTGCGGTGCGCTCATGCGTGTATCCCCCCATTGCTGCTCGTGCTGCTGCTGACCGCCACAGCTTCTTCCTTTTTGATGGTGGCCACCGCCCTGGTGTTGTCAGTGACGATATGCCCCAGGTGCGTGAAGATAGGCGCCAGCAGGATGAGAAAGCCCTGGATATCAAGCAGCTTGCCCGTATACCACGAGAAGGCAAACATGATCATGCAGAACAGCATCAGGGCTGAGGTTATAACTTTATTGAAATCGTCTTGATTGATCATGGCAATAACTCCCACGCGAGGATCCCGGCGAGGATCCATTTGGATTTGACGGTGAGTGCGGCGAGGATCACGACGAGCGCCCACACAATAATAAAGACGCGCAGGCTGACCGTGCCGAAATCGTCATTCAAGGCACCCTGCACACGGCGGATGAATTCATTCACCAGCTCACCCCTTGTAGCGCTTGTACAGGAAGTAGCCCGCGATGGCGATGATCGCCAGGACGACTAAGTGATGTCCTTGAAGTTTCATGTCTTTGCTCCTTTGCTTATTGTTTAATTTCCTATCATGAACACATGCGCCGTATGTGCGGCGCCCGCAACATTGATCAGATTGATTGAATCGACTGCATTCAGATTCTCTGCAACGCTGTAGGCATTCACATTATTCTGATTTGCTGTGATCGTGCCGCCCGTTGCTGCAAGAGCTGTGAGTATTTGGTTTGCCTTGGTGACGCCTGCCAGAGTGAAGTACACGCCCCCGTGCGTCGAGTCCCCGATGCCTCCGGCGATGATAAGCAGCCCGCGCGCAAAGGCCGTAGGGAACGCAAGCGTTTGCGTGACTGTGCCATTCTGATAATTCGCCATTGAAAGAATGGCGAGTTTGAGTTTGCCTTGCAGGGGCATCCATAGCGTGGCTGTCCCTGAAACTGAACCAGCAACAGTCACATCAGGAGGATTATCGAAGATAGCTGCTGAGAACGTAGCAGCTTGATCGACTGTGAGGCTTCCTAGTACTTCCGCTACTTTCCCGATTTGGGATAGCTTTATGCTTCCGTCTCCAGCACTTGCATCAAGAAAAGTATTTGCGTTGACATAGTCACGAAGGATATTCGTATTGATGCCTGCTCCGCTATAAATGATATTCGCATAAGCACCAATCCATCCATCAACGATGAGGTTACCGAGCACTTCAGCAACATCTCCCGTTTGCCCCAACTGAAGCGGGTTACCGGCCGTCTGAATTTTTATGACCTGGTGAACGACTCCCGCCTGGTCAACTTTCCATAGGGCGTGGCCGTCAGAGTAGAGCGTGTAGAGCTGCGGATTAGCGAGATCGCCGATGTCCTCTACCAGCATATTGGCCGCGCCACCTTCATTGCTTAGAGTTTGTATACTACTCGTGTTGACTGTCCCTCCTATTCCGATTGGACTATTCCCCAGGATGGGCATGGGCGGCACAAATTCACCGGGCGCGTAGTACGTGGGCAGAAGCTGGCTCACCGGCGCGCCGGGCAGCGTGTAGATCACGGTGAGCAACACGTTGCTGTCATTGCGATGGATCTCCAGCGGCAGCCAGCCGCCGGCCGGGAGATATCCCCCGCGTCCGGAGGCCTGCATTACCCACTGCAACCCGCAGCCGCTCTCATTGAAGAGTGTGAGCGCTGCCGTGTCCGTGAGCGGCGCAGCAGGATTGACCTTCACAAATTGTGAGAAGTCGATGGCCTTCTGAGTGCCCGCCACGGCCCCGGTGAGATCGACCGCCGTCAGGGGTGTGCTCATGCCAGCCTCCCCGCCGCGCTCGCCAGCGACTGGCCTGAAAGCAGGAAGAAGCCCACCAGCACGAGGATGATGGCAATCGCAAAGATGGCGATGTACTCGCCCCACACCTTCACCTGGTCAAGCATCCCACTGACAGACGTTCCCCCGGACGTGCTGGTACTCGTGCTCGAAGTCGAGATGCCCTTGCCGGCGGCGGCCGCCTGCACGGTGGCCAGGTTGCTTTTATAGACCCCGCCAGCCGTGCAGTTCGGCTTACCACACTGCCCTGGCGCCGCATAGGTGCACCATTCGCAAAAGTTCGTGCCCTGGTTAGAGACGCGGTAGAACTCTTTGAACGCGCAGGCAGGATTAAACGCGCAGGAATCGGGCACATCACGATGAAAGACGGAGTTGAATTTGACGATGCCGCGATCCAGGCCTATCCCACTGGTAGTGTCATTAATGGAATTGCCATTCAAACCACTCTCCGCCATGGCGATGGCCACCGCGTTGATCAGCCCCATGCCTGTGAAACCCGCCTGTTGGGCATAGGTAATGGCCTGAGAGATGGTGATGACGTTGGGCTTGCCCTGATAATTCCAGATAGCCATTTAGACCACCTTCCTGGCGAGTCCGGCCGGCGTTTCCCCTGAGAGCAGGAAGAAGCCAACGAGCACCAGCACGATGGCGATGAGAAAGATGGCGATGTACTCGCCCCACTGGATGAGCGTGGGACTGGCCAGGGACCAAAATGAGCCGATGGGGTCAAGCGGGCTCGTGCTTGATGTTCCACTTGCACTCACTGGCGATGGATTGCCAGTCATGAGAGCGGCAAGCCAGAGTCTAGGGTCGCGTACCCACGGCCCCGGATGATTAGCCGTCGGATTCGCGTTGCCTGGACTCCCCCACTGACCGCCCCATACCCCTCCCCAGGCTGGATTAAATCCCATTTCAATTTCATTAAAAGGCCCTATCGTTCCTATGCGTTGCCCTTTTTGCACAACGGTTCCTGGCTTAATCGATAAATCAGGCTGGATATGTTGATAATACAAATCCTGGATACCCGCGCCCGGCACATTCACCCGCTGTGTGATAACGCCGTGCGCGGTATCACCTGGACTGGCGTAGCCATTGGTGAGAATGGGCCCGGTCGCCAATGCATAGACGGGCGTTCCAACAGACACACCCAGGTCTACGCCGCCCTCCCCTGGTTGCTGGCTGCCTGATGCCGAAATGGCCGGGTCGGGCGCGTCCCACATACCATAGAGGCTGTTATCTTTGGGAGAGCCGCGATTGATCCAGTCGGTTAAGCTATGCATGTATGCAGGTGGCCAGTTCGTTGCCATCAGTGTTGCACCTGCGCCGCAGTCGTTGCGACCTGCGTTAATTGTTTGGTTGGACTTGGGCCAGGCTGCGCAAAGCCAGGATTGCCCGGCCCGGTCAAGAGTTGCTGTGTACCGCCCTTTGGTGTGATCCACACCCGCCCCTGCGCGCCGTAGTTAATTTGAGAGCCAGGCGGAGCATAAAAGAAGCTATTTGGCCCTGTCCAGAAACGCTGTCCATTCGCGTCAATGCCCCCTACATTGATGTGTGTGCCGTAGCCTACCGTTCCCAGCAGATTGGTGAACCAGTTGGCAGGCTGCCCGGTGGGCGTCGGTGGCCCCGGTGGCGGCATGGGCGTCCCTCCTGGTGGCGGATTCTGCCAGCCAATCAGATTCCCACTTGGATCAAACAGCGGGTTGGTGCCCGAGGGCACCACCGGACTATTCCCAGCCATGGGATAACCCGCTGTTTGCGAGGTGGGCGCGGCGCCCGTGTTGCTCGTGTTCTGATTCGACTGGCTTTTTGCGTGTAGGTACCAGGCAATCCCCACGATCGCGAGGATGCCGCCAATGATGACTGCCTTCTCTGGCGGCTTAGCTTCCTTAAATTCTTTGATCAAATCGCCAGATTCAGCCATTATTTTGCCCTCGTGTTGTCACCTGTGGTAAGGCGAACTGTGTACCATACGCCTGCCCATTGGATGTAGTAAACCATTACCCACCTCCTAGCTTGTTAAGCCCATCAGAGATCCTATACAGGATCGACTGCTTTTCGAGCGACCCCTGGGTAAAGGGGCCAATGACCCCCTTGATAGGCGGACGTTGCTGGCGCCAGTAGGGATTCCTCCAGAGGACTTGCCCCGGCGCCGCTGCCCGGATATGCGCTCTGCTCCGCCCGGCGATAGACATCTCTTCTCGGCCGCGCCGGATGATGTACTCGGGCTTGCGCCGGTGGGGGTCATTGGTGGTTTCGATGGGCTTCTCCCCCTGGCCAATGTGCCATACCCCGTAATTCAGTTTCATGACACTGGAGGTCAGCACACGGTTGCGCTTCACCTTGAACTCATTGCCAAAGGCCGGGTAGACGTTGGTATTTTGCGAGAGGATCGCGCTTTGTGAGTGTTGGCGCCAGGCCATACATCACCGCCCCTCAAGCGATTTGATCACCGTGGCGGATCCGGTCGCCGACGTGCCGATGATCCCCTGTGCCGCGCTCCCGTGCGTCAGCACGTTGTAGCCCGCCACAACCGCCAGCATGGCCAGCACAATTGTTGCTATTTTTGCTCCCATGATCTTCCTCTATTTCAGTCCCAGGTAGGACTTATAAATCGACCAGTTGTTCAATAGTGTGCCAAGAATGATCAAAAGCACCAGCATTGTGGCGATCTGCGGGGCAGGATCTGCGAGCGCCAGCATAGCGATCGCGCCCAGGAACCACAGCACCACCGTATGCCAGGGTGTGTTTGTCCCCGCCACCGTGGTGGCTGGGGCACCCTTTGTCGTCTTTGCCGCGTCTGTTGCTGCCATACGTTCCCCCTTACTGCGTAGCTTGCTTGAATGGATTAAAAGCCATCGTCTTAAAGAAGCTCCCAACATTCGGGTTTTTCAGCGCCTCCATGCCCAGCAGTAAGAGCAGGAGGCCAAAAACGCGCCATTGTCCGGTGCTCACAGGAACCACCTCCTCATGCCCAATCGGTCATAGACCATCAACGCGATGGTGATGCTCCAATAGATGATCATCAGTCCCAACAAGAGGCGCATTTTGTTGGAGGTCAACTTGTGCCAGAGATTTGCCAATGCGTCCGGGATCTTGTAGATGGCATCGTGCACCTCGACCACGGTGCCCATCGTCCGGCGCAAGAGTTCATTCTCCAGTTGGAGCTGGGTGATGATCGCTTTATAATCAATCGCTTCGTCCATGCGTTTCTCCTCGAGTCTAGTCGAATTGGCAGGCAAGTTTCCCGCCCGAGACGTGGATAGGATGGGTCTTAGCCGGGCAGCTCCCATTCGGTAAGGGATTGATCCAGCCCTTGCCGTTGCCGTAATTGTTGGTGGGCGGCGGATTCACATTGGTGGGCGAATTAATCGGCCCGCCCGGCTTTAAGATTCCCGCCAGCAGTGACCCGCCCGGACTCCCGCCAGGGAAGGTAATCTTGCCAGTGAAGAGGCCAATGATCAGGATAATACCGCCGCCAATAAGCAGCATGCCAAATGGCCCTTTCATTGCTTGGCCCCCCGTTCCCAGGGATACACGCCATAGACCAGCTTCCACTCCAGGAAGACATCAATCAGCAGCAGCACAACGATGATCACGCCGATCTTGTTTTCCAGGTTCATGCTCGCTCGCCCCCTAGCGTTTATTATCCATATGCCAGAGCAGATACCCGCCCACGGCGATCGTCCCCAGCACGATGATCACGTGCTTATTGTCGAGTTGGGTGATATTCCCCAGCGCGCTGGAGACTGCTGAAGGGTTCGCCTGATAACCCCCGGCCACGCGCCGGTTGTTGCCCAGATAGGCACTACTCGGGAAACCTGTCACCGGAAAGCTGGAGGTCCCCCCGCTCGCGTAGCTAGCATTGCCGGATCCAGCTGAACGTACAGACGCACTAGAGGCCACACCGGTGGATCCTCCATAGAGTCCACTTCTCATGCCCATGATCGCCTCCTCTACTGCATCAGCGCTTGCAGCATGCCACGAATGACCTTGCCGGTGGAGGTAGCGCCAAGTCCAGATGAAAAGTTCATCTGGAGGTTGATGTTGCCGGCGGTAAAGGTGTCAAGGACGTTTTGGAGGGTCAAGTCTTGCCCCAAAAAGTCGATATAGAACGCGCCCTGGGTCATCTGGTGCCCCAGCTCGATGGAGCTACGCAACCTGTACTCGTTGACGCTCTCGACAAACACGGGCGCATTGTTGCCCACGGTCAGGTTGATGAAGTTGGAGAGGTTGCCCTTGCTATCGGCCACGCCGGCCGTAGCCGCGCTATCCCACACCCCGAAGATGAGGCGGGTGATATAGCCGCTATTCGCGAGGGCGCGCCAGTTGATCACGCTAGATCCGCCTGGAGCTGTGTTCCACAGCTCCTCGTACCAGCTATGGACATACCCAAACTCGGGGTCATTGGCCGGATCCAAAGGAGGATCGTACATGATCCTCACCACGTCGATGGCAGGTGTCGCCAGCAGCGAGGTATTGGCCGCCTGGGTGAAGAGGCCCGCGCCTGTACTGGCCGTGCCCTCGACCACGCTGAAAGGCGTGGCGACTGTTGGCGATCCGGGGGTGTAATTCAAGACCATCTGTATTGATGGGTCTTGAAGATCCCAAATCCCAACATACCCGTCAAGCGTGTTAATCTTCTGTGCTAACGGCACGAACCACGGCAAGATCAGGGACGCGCCAGCCTGGACGGTCAAAGGAATCTGGTAGAGCGAGGGCATCGGATTGGAGACGGAACCGGCTGGCCCACCTTGCGGCTCATCGACCGTGGCGGCAGGCGTGGATGCCACGGTCGTGTCAAACGTGTTGCCCATTTTTTCGAGGCCCATCACCACCTGGTCGATCCAGTTCATGCCAATACCAGAAACGTTGATGACGCCTGCCTGCACATTGGAATTGACCTGGATATTCTGCAAGAGGCCCCAGGGCGCGAAGTTATCCAAGAGCGTGATGGCTGTCGTGGCTGTCGTAAGTGCGCCCGAGAGGATGAGCATCAGCTCGCGCAAGTAGCCGGCCTGCACGATTTGCACCGGCGTTTGTGTGTTACTCTGCCAGATTGAGGTCGAGTTGGTGAGGCGCAACAAGCGCGTGACATTTTGTGAGTTAAATTCTAAATTGCTCAATGTTTCTCCCCATGTCTTTCCCGCTTACGCGAAATTGACCCCTGCTTTAATGGCTCCCAAAAAGCCGTCGTTTGGCAATCTGAGGGTCAAAAGCTTCACCATAATGAATCCGGCCATGACGGCCAGGACATTAATCAGCCAGGATCCTGGCCCCGAGTTTGCAAACTCATCGAAGAATTTACCCATACATTACTCCCTTACCAGGCGCCCGCTCTCGTCGAACGTTGCGCCTATGGTGTAAGATTGGCGGGACATCCGCCGATCGACTTGATCGAAAAATGACTGTTCGGCAAGGCCCTTGCGCGGCTTGTACGGGAGTGTGTTGAGCACTCCCGCTTTTTCTGCCTGGCGCCTCATGTGCATCCAGTGATACGCCCTCTCCCCCTCAAAGTCGGGCCGGACATCGCGCGAGGTCCTATCGCCGGGCTCTGTGATAAAGGTAGCCATCCTAGTCCGCCCTGAAAATGACCAGGCGCTTGCCGTCATCAAAGAGCAGTGCCTCACTGGTGTGGCGCACTCCTGAGTAGGGCGTATAGGCCATTTCTACCAAGAACAGGTTAGCAGCCAGGCTCACCCGCGAGATCACCTCGGTATCGCGGCCGGCGGGGTACAGGCGGCTCATGACATCGAGCACGCGCTGGTCCTCCTTGCTGATTGGCTTAGTCGGCGGCGTGGGTGCGGGCACCGGTGGCTGACCGGATCCTCCTGCTTGCTTCACTGCGGCAAGGATGCGCGCAATGAGCGCGTCCTCCTTCTCTGCGTCTGTCGGTGGCGCAGACGTGGGCTTCATCAGCCCGACAGGCGCCATTGGCCCAAAGGTGAGCGGCTTGGGATCCTCTGTTGGCGCGGGCACCTCGTTCGCTTTTTGCGCCGCTGCCTGCTTTCCAAGCTCGATGTAATAATTGTCGTCGTGCACGGTGTCTTCTGCCATGAATAATTTCTCCTCTACGCGATTTTCTTTTCGAGATTCAGCGGCCGCACCAACATGGGGCGAGGCATACTGTCCTCCCAGTAGTAAAACCAATATTTTGGTAGCGGCCTCTCCACTACCTCGGGCATGTCTTCAATCGGCACGTAGCCTTGAACCACTTTGCGATCATCTTTGTTGTTGACCCGGAACAAAAACCAGACTTCCGACTGATCTTTCACGATAACCGGTATACCTTTGGGCCGCTGGGTGGCACACCAGGCGCCGATATTGAGTGAGCGACCTTGTGTCCAGATCAATTTCAGTTCTCTGGGGACCACCGTCGCATTCGCCAATTGTGTAATCTCATCGATATACACGATGGTGTTTTTTGTCGCGATGATCGCCTTAAAGAACTTTTCGCACACTTTGTCCCATTCCAGCGGCTGAAATATCTGCACAGCATACTTGGGATTGAATTCAGCGACCAGGCGCGGGCAGTCCACCGTGCCTAGGCCCTTCTCCGCGAACTTGTACTTGACCCCCAAATACTTCATCCAGTCCTTTTTCGGATCCACAATCACGATACGCCAGCCGCGCTTGCGCGCCAGCTTGAGCAAGTAGCGGCTTGTCACCGACTTGCCAGATCCCGTTTGGCCGATGAAGGTGATCCTCTGGTCACCGCGTAAAGCAGATGGCGTAAAGGTCGTCATACCGCTTTCAGATCTTTGCGGCCAATCAGCCTGCTTGCCGCCTCTTTATCGACCAGGCTCTGCTGTACGCGCATCTGGAGGCAGCGTTCCATGGCGGCCTTCATCTGCTCCAAAGAGAGCACGACCGCGAGATGGACTTGCGGCGCGAAGGCCACGATGATCTGGATACCCTCTGGCGTTGGATTAATGACCGTCTGCGGTCCCACCACGGGCTGCTGCTGCTGCTTTCCGCTCATTTACTAATCCATTCAATGCGTGTGCCATAGTCAGGATGTCCGGTAATGTTCCAGAAGTCATCCCAGCTATTGTAAATGGTTATGGAGTTATATTGAGTCAGCCATTTGATGGCAACTACTCCAGTTGAAAATACAACCCCTTCATAGTCCGGCTTCTCGCCCGAGTTTGTCAGCCCCTTGCTAAGATACTCCGGCGGTGGGCTAGGTCGATAGCCCTCAAAAACTTTGATCATGCGTTTTCCTCCGCTGCAATGCGCTGGATTTCCCTAATCGCTTCCGCCAGCTTTTGCGTAAAATCAGACAGGTCGGCCTGATCGTCGAGCGCGGTGCTGATAATCGAGTTCAGAGAGGCGAGAAAGGGCCGCATGTTGTGCGGCTTCTTTGTCGGAAAGATGAGCGAGATCGATACCTCCGGTATCCCGACCATTTGCCCCATTGACGCTACCATTTGCCCCACCGTCCCCTGAGACATCAGCATGTCTACTGCTTGCGTGGCTAGCTGTGCTTTCTGCTGGAGCGCGGTATCGTCGAGAATCGCGTACGTTCCATTCACCAGTTCCATACTCTTCCTCTTTCTCCTGTTTGATCCGCTGGTAGATGTCCAGCGAAACGTGGACATAGGCGACCAGCGCGAACATCGAGGCGCCCACATCTGCTACGTCCGGGTTGATATCGGTCATGAATTGCGCGTGCCGGGCATAGATCCTGAGTAGCGGCTCGACAATCCTTTGTGCCGCCTTTTCATCAGGCGCCAGCGCACTGTACTCTGATCCGATGCGACCCCACAGCCAGGCAGCGAGCGCCATAGCGGCCAGGGCCAGCGTGGGTGAGGCGCTATCAACAAATTGTTGCCGGCGCGGGTCAAGCTTGGCCGAGAGCACAACCGGCGGCGTCTTCGTTTCCTGCTTATCCGCAATGCCAAGCATGCCCTTGAGCGAGCGCATGGCCTCATCGACAATGCCCCGCTTCTCCGGTGGCGCCGGGCTATCTTCAAATTCCAGCGTCGTCTTGCCGTCTTGCGCTTGTTCCTGTGCTTTTTGTGCGTCTGTAGAACTGGGTGCTGCTCCTTGCGTTTGCGCGGGTTTCCCGCCTGGGATTCCCGATTTTCCGCTCTGTTTTCGATTCCAGTCTTGCAGCGTGCGCACGGATACGCCGGTGAGATCTGCAACTTCCTTTACGGTAAGCCCATCGCGCAGTTTCTGTAACGCAAGTTGTTTTGTAGCGGGCGTGATTTTTGTTGGCATGCGCTACTTCTCTCTTTTCCGCTTGGCTTTGCGCCGGTGACTCAGCCCCTGACGCATCTTTTCCGGTGGCGCCGGGCTCGTTTCCACGTCCGGAAGCGTCAATTCCACGCTCTCAGGTATAGGCGCTTCTGGCGGCGCTTTCTCCACCAGGTTCTCCAGCTTGCCCTCCAGCCCGGCGATGCGCTCATAAATAGAGTTGGCCTGGCTCTGTGAGGCCTCGGATAGGCGGCTCTCCAGCTCGCCAATCTGGCGCAGGATATCCTCCTCGTGTCTCGACTGGCGCTCCTCGATGCGGGTGATCTTTTCGGTGTGGTCGATAACTGGAGCCACTAACTCTTTCTCACCCGCCTCGATGACCGGCGTGATCACCGGCACCTGTGGCTCATGTTCGTGTTCGCCTTCCATTATTTCTTCTGTCCTCTCGCTACACCTCGATGTGTGACCGTAGTGGGGCCTAGCGGAAAGACACCCCTTTTGCCCATGGCCGTGTCCTGGCTGACCGGGATCACTTCGTGCCGATAGGGCACGCCCTCTTCAGGATACTGGCTATTGAAGCCGGCCATCATCGTCCTGTAGCCCCGGCGCGATTGGACGTGGCTGTGGGTGTGCGCTTTCTGGCGTGGTTTGGCTGGCATGTAGCGATTGAGTTTCCTGCGGAATTGCACAGTGACAAGGACCTCAGAGTTGGCAGCGCTGGTGACTTGCGCATACACAAAGGCAGGCGCAGGTAGGGGCATCCAGTTAGAGGAGTCATAGGTGATAAACGAGGCCTGAGAAGTCAGCGAGCCCACATAGGCCTGGAGCGCATTACTGTCCTTGTTCCCGGCTGCGCCAAAGGCGTTGGCGCCCGTCGTGGAAAGCGTGGGCGGCTGCGGATTCTTGCTCATGATCGTAAACGAGCCCTGGCTGGCCATGGTACCCAGGTAGGTGCCCGAGATCAGCACCCATTCGCACTCGGTATTGTAGGGGCTTTGCACCAGGTAGCCGCCACTGGCCCCGCCTATGGTGTAGGGGTCTGAGGTTTCGTATTCATCGCTACCGAGAATCGCTTCGATGTTTCTAAGCACCGCCAGCATTTCATCGCTACACACGCAGGTCTCCTTCTTTCTTTGGGAGACCGCACACCACACACAAAAAGGCTGCACTCTTTTCGGGTGAAGGTGTGCAGCCTTTTGTAACTCTGGTTACAGTATACGACTATTGGCGGTGGTTGACAAGCACCTCAGTGAGGCCCGCCAGGTCGCGTTGGAGCGGCAGACGCAGGGCCGGTGTGTCTCTGGCCAGCCAGTAGGTGACAATCTTATTCATTTGCGCCTCGTCGATCCAGATCTGCACGCGCTCGTCCGTCTCGAGCAGGTGCGAGAGCTCGCAGCCATGGGTATCGATTGTAAAGCCGCTGGAGATGATATCCGGTATGGCCATCGTGTCCTCCCTTTTTGCTTTTAGTATAGCGAGTCGTCCCAAATCAGGCGGCCCACACATCGACCGCGAGGACGGCGCAGATGTCCTCATACTCCTCTTCGCCCTCGAAGTAGGTGAGAGCGACGGTGAAGATATCTGGATCTTCAGCGAACGAGCGCGCATCCGGGCCACTAATGGTAATTGTCTTGGTGCGGATCCAGCCACACTTTTCAGAGAATTTGAAGTCAATCGTGAAGCTGACTTTGTAGCCGTTGGCCGGCGGGCGATGACCAATCGGCGGGAGCTTCTCCCCTAGCTCCTTGTACTCGCCGGCGTTCTTCCTTTCGGGAGCATCTAGGCGCTGCTTGTCAAAGCGCTTTTCGATCGTCGCGTATTTCTTGCCGGTAATCCCCATCATATCGTGGATGATGTCCTGCTTCCAGCGAGCGCCGCGCGTATCGCGGTAGTACTCCACAATATCTGCTTTTGAGGTGAGGAAGATGGGCACATTGGCCGCATCTACCTTTTCCTTTAGAAATGCGCGGGAGGCCTTCTCCTGCTCCTCTGTCATCGCACGACCTCGTACTCTTTAGCCCAGGCGTTGAGCTGGGTGAGCTTTTTGTTCCTGGGGAGCTGGCAGCTCAGCACATCACGCACAGCCTGGGTGAGCGGCAACGTCCACTCGTGTTTGTAGCCCCCGAGGCTGTGCTGGTGATCGAGGATCCCCGGGATCGCCTGCTCAACATTCTCGTGCTCACTCACAAACAGGAGCGAGTCGATATAGACCATGACCGGGTAGATGTGCTTGCCGGCTAATTTCAGCATGTTGTACATCATGGCCGCGCGCGCGCCGGCGACCACTTGCGCGTTAATATCCGGGCGGAATTTATACGAGTCCTGCTCAACCTGGTCGGATCTAGCCAGGCCGAGGGTGGACGTGTAGATCTCCTTGTAGGAGTCCCTGACCTCGGGCCAGCCTTTGGCCGCCTGGCGGAACTTCCAGAGGTTTTCCGCCCAGTGCTTGAGGGTCCCATGATACTCGGGAAAGTAGTAGCCCTCAAGGATATCGACCGTGTAGCCCATCTTATGGAGAAGCTTCACCAGGGGAGTAGCGAGCCAAGTGGAATCATTCCACACCGGCGGTGGAAGCAGAGGGATATGGGCAAGCAGGGAGTCTGGCTCCTCGCCCACTAAGACGGACCAGATGCCGGGCGCCTTGCGCGGATCCACGCCATCGGGAATCCAGGGAACCTGACAGTGCGCGAGCTCGCCCGCGCCGAACATTTCCTCCACGCAGGCGCGTAAAAACATGCCATTCTTATCGACTTTGTGCACATATCGCCCCCGTTCGTACTCCTCATCAGTGAGTTCTCTGGACCAGAGCAGATTTTTAGCGCCGTCTGACCAGGGTACTTCAGCGAGCGGAATCCCACCGATCGTTCTTAGCCAATCTGTTTTTGCCGGTTGCGTGGCCTTCAGGTAGCGCATACCAGCCGTGGCTGGCGACGTGGCGACCGGTACCCCCATGTCATACTCCAAACGGCTTATGACCTCTAAAAGCGATTGTGGCGCGAATCCGGGGGTATGCGCCCAGCTCCACGAGGCCTGGCCGAGGAAACAGAGGGTGATCTGCTTCTGGCCGCCACGAGGCAGACGCCAGCCGGTGACACTCTTGAGCAGGTTGATTTGACCAGGCGGGGGCTCAATATTGTGATAGAGCCAGTTATCAAGCAGGCTCCATTTCTCCGGATCGTGGGCGTTGAACCACTCCTTATCTGGCGTGATGCCGGCATCGGGCATGATCCAGAGGTGGGTAAGATTCCGTTTCAGTGCGAAATCACACACAGTATCAAGGCTAGACCCGCCTATGACCTCCTCCAGGTCCCCAGTCCAGTTATAGTCAACGGTATCGGCATCTAAAAAGCCATGTTTGTAGAGCACGCCGTGTTTCGTGTTCATGTTATGCTCCATTCTTTACCATTGGATAGAGCGAGTAAGTGCTCACAACCATCCAGCCCTCTTCTCTCTCTTCTTCCTCTGATGGCACGCGGAAACCCACGTAGGTAGGCGTTCCCTTCTCAATCATCCTCAGTGGGTACAACGCCAGTTCCTGGTAGCCTTTGTAGCTGCCCTGGCCAGGGTCGATTCTAAAGTCAAGGCAATAGAGGATAGCATGCGTGTGCGTGTGCACTTGGCGGAGGATTGCCGCCCATACTTCCGGGCTGAGTGGTGGATAGTCAGTGATGTTCACGTAGAGGAAAAGACATCCACCGGTGTCAATCTCACCGGTGAAGTCCAACGGTACATCAAGAATTGTGGGACTGTAGGGGGCCTGGCCCGCTAATCGCTCGAGCGGGCTTGTTAGACTGGCGGCTACGATATGCCGCTCCATGGTGGTGCATCCGATCAAGGTGTTTCTCCTTTGCTCTCCATATAGGGCCGGACGCGGTGCTTGTAAATCCAGCGCCAGCAGTCCGGCCTTTTGGCCTTCAACTGTTCAAATGCGCGCTCTTGATGCTCTTGGAAGCCAGGCATCTGCGCACGAGCTTTCCCGCCGCGTTGGCACTCCTCTTTCGTGAATTTGTGCCTCATTTTCTCTCACCACTGGAGGTGTGCAACATATTCAGGTAAGTGTATCGAACAATAAAAGAAGCCCTGATCGCCCACCAGGGTATGCGGCCAGCAGAGATGCGCGCCGCACATGCAACACTCATAGTTGCCCTCATTAGTGCAATCTGGGTATTCCACACACCGGTGTCTGTTGCGATCTTCAAACGCTACCTGCTCCGGATCCCGGGCGGCCTGGTCGATGTCCCTCATAATCAGATCGCCCTGGTCGAGAGTGGCAGCGATCCGGATGAGGCCGGCGTCAATTTGCTCTAAAAGTATTCCTGTTTCATTCCTGGGTGTGCTCATGTTGCTCCTTTAGTACCAATAGATGATTGTAAAATGGTCTGACCAATCGTAGAGAATGACTGATGAATAGACTCTCCACAGAGACTTGGCCAACAAGTAGGCACGGTGTCTATTGTTCAATAGAATGGTTTTCCGCTTCATTTTGCTCCTCTCCAAAGAGTTCAGGGGCAGGTTGGGAGGCCCAGCCCCGTCCACGTCCGCCATACCTACGCTTGGGGATCGTCTTCCATTCCTTCTCCAGGAATATTTGCACCTCGTGGCACTGGTCACACATGCGCACGCTGGTCGAGGTGGTACTTTGCCAGCGGTGGCCAGTGGCTTCACATAAGTTCATTTGTTCTCCTTCGGCGGGTGCCTTGCCGCCAGTTGCTGCCTCTGTTCTTCCAGTTTGCGCCGGCGCGCCTCAATCTGCTCTGCCGTCAATGGAGCTGGGGTAGCTGGCCCCAGGTCAGGACCTGGTGGTGGTCTATGCCCATTTGGGGCTGGCGGCGCGTCCGCTGGTACAAGTTTCGTTTTTTTGGGGTTTTTCTTGCCCAACATCGCATAATTGTCAGGCCACAGTTCCTTGCTAGGAATGTTATAAGCGTTCATAAATCCTCTTTTGCCCTCGGGCGTGAGGTAATTGCCAGTGAGCAGGCCCTTGATCGCCGTGCGCACGGTCTTTTCACACAGCCCGGTTTTCCTTGTCAGCAGCTCCAGGCCGGGAAAAATGTTGGTTCCATCCTCACGCGCATAGGTAGCCATCACCAAAAATACAAGTTTCTCCGAGGGCTTTAAACCCTCTACATTCCGCACAAGTTCGATTAATCGCATAGGCTGAAAATTCCTAAGTGGGTGATATTTCTACTATATCGATGTCCCCCAAATGAGGTTCATCAATCAGCCCTCCAAACATTATACACATTTGTCTAATATTATACAAGTCATTTGACAATTATCTAAAATTTTCCTATACTTGCTACAAGGATCTACGAGTCTAAATGAAGGAGAAAGCCATGCAGCATGAGGAAGATACGTTGAGCGCCAGTGAGGCCATGAAGGCCCTGGGAGTTCCCTATAGTTCATTTTACTTCTATGTGAAGCGCGCCGGGATCGAAAAAGAGATCCCTACCGGCGGCAAGTATGGCCGGTATCCCAAGCGCAAGATCGAGCAGTTGCGCTGCGAACTGGAGAAGTTCAGGCACCCTGTATCAGCATAATTTCCACTCTCCCGAAGGGCACCGGTAGCTTAGGCCGGTGCCTTTCTTTTTGCCCTCATCCACCGGTAATGGTTACCACTGGCCCCTACAATCCACCGGTAACTGTTTCCACATCCACCGGTAATGGTTACCCTACCACCGGTAACTGTTTCCATTGCCACCGGTAATCATTTCCATGAGTTTAACTCTGTGAAACTGCGCTATAGGCTGGTCTATGGCCTGTTTTTTTGCCCCATCTGCTTTATTACCTACTCATATCACCTTTATGAACTGGGGTAAATGCTTTTTGAGCAGGGGGATCCGTATACTCACCTATATGATTCGCTTGCTACGCTCGCCAGTAACTGCTGTTACATCATTCAACACGCACAACTCAGTAACGCACAACCACAACTCCAAACATTCTATAAGTACTACGTACACACTCTCATACCACTCGTTCAGCTATGAATGTTGAATTACACACGATGCCCGCAATGCATGAAGTGTGGGGCGTAGCCCGAACGTCACGAAGCGCCCGTATTGCAGGAGGGAG
>WNGK01006214.1_pt1 | contig 19429 bp, 19 predicted proteins | sample 5400601 | NCBI WGS metagenome assembly WNGK01 (sample SAMN13153376, study PRJNA577476) | soil metagenome | isolation source: 60 cm soil or saprolite under Garry oak tree replicate 1 | place: USA:California | collected 2016-06-15
GCGCGTAAGCGAGTGCCGGGCTCCGCAGTCCAGCAAGAGGACGACGAGCTGTCCGCCGCGATGCGGGTACTGCATCTCGCCTACTCGGGTCCGTCGCCGCAGCTGCCCGCTACCGCCGTGCGGCGGGCCCGAGAGCTGTGTCGCCTCGGACTCGAGCACCGTCAGCTTGCCGACGAGCTCGAGGCCGTCGCAGGGCTGCACCGCGACTCGGCCTCCCGGGTGGGCTGGCAAGCCGCGTCATTACTGGGCGCTGACCGCCCATGGTGCTCGCCGGAGCATGCAGATTCCGGGCAGCCCGCTGTCGTGCCGAGCTCGCTGGCGGTGCCGGATCCGGTACCGGATGAGGTGCGCCAGCCGGATGTCGTCGTCCGGGTGCTCGGGCAGCTTGACGTGCAGGCGGCAGGCGCGCATGTTGCCTCGTGGGGCGGCCAGCGCACGAGGACGCTCTTCCAGTACCTGCTCATGCACCGCCGGCCCATGCACCGCGAAGTTCTGATGGAACTGCTATGGCCTGGGCACACCTACTCGTCGGCGCGCAACAACCTCAATGTCTGCATCTACGGCCTGCGGCGAGTGCTTGGCGCGACCAACCCGCGGGCGAAGTACATCGTGTACCGCGACGGCTGCTACTCGCTCAACCGGGCGCTGGCCTGGGAGGTCGACCGGGACCGTTTCGTGGCTGCGGCCGAGCGTGGCCGCCGGGGCGAGGATCTGGGCAGCACGAGCGACGCGGTAGCCGTGCTCGAAAGCGCGGTATCGGCGTACGCCGGCCCGCTCTTTGACGGCGACCCGGCAGCCGACTGGTTCCTGCCGGAGCGAACCGCGCTGCAGGAGTTATTCCTGCAGGTGCTCGAGCGCCTCGCGACGTTGCTCGTGCAGCGCGGCGAACTAGACCGCGCCCAGTGCGCGCTGGACCGGCTGCTCCGCGAGGACGGCTGTCGCGAGTCCGCTCACCGGCTGCTGATGAGCTGCTTTGCCCGCAGGGGGCAGCGCGACCTGGTGGCCCGCCAATTCCAGCGCTGCGCCGCGCGCCTCGATGCGGACCTCGGCATCACGCCGAGCGACGAGACCGTCGATCTCTTCCGCACGTTAACGCGTGCGGGCTGATGCCGCCCGCAGTCAACTCAGCGACTGCAGCGGCCGCGGCACCCCGGCGGGCGGTTCAGGCCGACGCATGGCTGCTGGCTCAGGCTGAGGCAGGCCTGGCCCGGGCGCAGCACAGGTCCGACGCCGGGCAGTGCCTGGGCGCGGGCCAGCGTGAGCAGTGAACCGGCAGCCTCGCGGGCCGTCTCACCAGTGCCCGACATCCGGGCGGCGATCAGGCCCGCCACCACGGGCGTAGAGAAGGACGTGCCGCTCCAGCTCGCCATGCCGTGGAACTTCTGATTCGGCCGTCCCGGCGGCTTCTTGGCCTCGTGGTAGTGATACGTGCCACGGGAGTAGGCGTGCACGAGATCCTCGCCAGGCGCGTAAACCTTGACCCAGTTGCCGTGGTTCGAAAACCGGGCTCGCGCGGATCCGTTCGAGGCCAGGGCGCCGACGGAGAGCACGCCCTTCATCTTCGCGGGGGAGAACTTCCAGTCCAGCCCGTCGTTGCCCGCGGCGGCGACGAGCACGGTTCCGCTGCGCTCGCGGAGCGGCCCATCGACGAAGAACCGGAAGCTCAGGGGCCCGCGGTCTAGCCACGTGTGGGTACCTGCGGAAAGGCTGATGATGTCCGGCGCCGAGTCCATCACCTGGTACAGCGCCTCGACGACCTCGGACTCGAAGTTCGCGCCGGCCCGGTCGAAGGTTCTTGTGACATGCACCTGAGCCCGGGGAGCCATCGCCCGCACAATGCTGGCGATGAACGTTCCGTGGGCGGTGTATCTCGGGATGTAGTGCCGCTTCCCTGGCCCGGTTTCTGGCTCAAAGTCGCCCGTCACCCCGCGAAGCCATGGATGCAGTCTCGGCGCGCTCTTTAGCAGGCCCGTGTCAGCCACGGCGACGAGGACTCCGCGGCCGTCGCAGCAGTCGGTGGACACCGCAGGCTGGGGTGGAGCGTCACGGGGCACGCCGTCGGGTTCCGTTGCCGGGCAACGGGTTCCCGGGCTAATGGACAGCAGGTGATCAGGTGCCGCGACACCAGGGCCGAGGCGGGCGTCAATGCGGCTCAGCGTATCGATGAGGTTCTCTTTCAGGCTCACCTGGACCAGCGCGAGGCCAGGAACGGGATGACGGATGACCTCAGCGGGCACGTCGATGTCAGGAAGTCTCCGCAGGTCCCGGTCACGGATGAGCAGGTGGCCCCGACGGTACATGAACTCGATCGGATTCGGGTTCCGTCCCGCGGCCCACCCCGGAGGTTGCGTTTCGACCTCCGTACCGAACTCTTCGATGATGTGCCTGACCTGAATGAGCGGAATCCTGTTGTCGTCCGCGGGCTTGCCCTTCGCCATCGAAATCCCTCCCATTTTGAACGCCAATATGGCAGTCCTGATCTCTACCATGGATACATGTCAGAGGATGGCGATTCCTCCCCAGATACGGCTGGGGCCGATCACCTCCTCGTTCTCGCACATTCCCGGCCCGCCGAGGCGCTGGCGCGGGCGCGCGCAGTGCTCTCCGGCCAGCCGCCGGCCGCTGCCGCCGAGGCATCGATCGCGTATCAGGCAGCCGGTATCTCGTTGCGGGACCTCGGCCAAGCCGAGGCTGGCCTTGGCGAACTACGCCGTGCCTTGCGTGCGGCCCAGGCCAGCGGCCAGGCCCAGCGTGAGGCTGACGTCCGGGCCAGTCTCGGCGTGACGCTGGCGCTGGTCGGGAATACCACCCGGGGCATGGCCCAGCTCGACGGCGCGGTGCGCATGGCGCAGGGAGTGCTGGCTGGCCGCGTCCTGATGCGCCGCGCGTCCGCGCTGTCCGACCTCGGCCGGTACGCCGAGGCTCTCTGCGACCTGAACCGGGCGGTGCCGATCCTGCACCGGCACGGGGACGCCCTCTGGGAGGCCAGGTCGCGCACCCACCGCGGCCTGATCCTGCTGACGATGGGCCAGACCCGGCGAGCCGATGCCGAGTTCGTGGCCGCCGAGCGCCAGTACGAGCTGGCCGGGCAGGAGTGGGAGTACGCCACGGCACGGCACAACCGCGGCCTCGTCGCGGCCGCGTCCGGTCACGTGCCAGAGGCGCTGGAATACCTGGCCGAGGCTGGCCGGCGCTACGACCAGCTGGGGACTCCCATGCCGGACGTCGCCATCGACCGTTGCGCCGTCCTGCTGTCAGCGGGGCTGGCTACCGACGCGTGGGCCGAGGCAGACGATGCCGCCCGGCGCCTGGGCCGGGCGGTTCCTGCCGTGAAGCTCGCCGAATTGCTGTACTCCTCGGCGACGGCAGCGCTGGCCGACGGCGATCCGCTAGCAGCCCGGGATCGAGCCGAGCAGGCCGCACGGCTATTCCGCCGTCAGCGCCGGGAGCGATGGACGGCTCGCACCCGCCTGGTGCTTGCGCAGGCTCGCCATGCAGGCGGCGAAACGAGCACGAGCGTCTACCGCCTCGCGTGCTCCGTTGCCCGTCAACTGGACGCGATGGGCGCGGATGAGTCACCAGTGGCGCACCTGCTCGCCGGGCAGATGGCACTCAAGCGGAGCACTCCCGCCCAGGCGGAGACCCACCTGGCCGCCGCGGCCCGGCCCCGGAGGTCCGGCCCGGCGCTCACCCGGAGCCGCGCCTGGCTCGCCCAGGCACTGCTCTGCCAGCTACGCGGCCGGGAGCCTGCGATGCTGTCCGCCTGCCGGCGCGGCCTGGACATCCTGGAGGAACACCAGCAGACGCTGGGCGCCAGCGAGCTGCGGGCCGCCGTCACGGCGCACGGCAGGGAGCTCGCCGCCATGGGACAGCAGGCCGCATTGCGGCGGCGTGACGGCGAGCGGCTGCTCGCCTGGAGCGAGCGCTGGCGGGCCACCGTCCAGGCCGTGACGCCGGCCAGGCCGCCGAGCGACGGCGAGCTCGCCAGGGAACTGTCCGCGCTGCGGGAGGCATCCCGTCAGCTGGATCGCGACGTGATCGCGGCGCCGCAGGCCGCGGCGGCCAGACGCGAGCGTGCTCGGCTCGAGGCTGCCGTCCGCGCGCGCGTGCTACGAACCCCCGGCGCGACATCGGCGCGCGGCCGGCCGTTCGCCTTGCGCCCGCTGCTTGAGGCGCTGGACGGCTCCGTCCTTGTCGAGCTTGTCGAGCTGGACGGCGTCCTGCGGGCGTTGACTGTCAGCCGAGCGGGAATCCGGGTGCACGCCGTCGGCCGCGCTGGCGACGCGGCCCGTGAAGTGGATTTCGCGCGCTTCCTGCTGCGGCGGCTGGCCGACGGGCGGCCAGTGCCTTCCCCCGCTCAGGCGCTGGCCGATGCCGCTCGCCTGCTCGAGGCGTCGCTGCTCGGCCCGGCGGCGGCCGATCTCGACTCAGACAGGGTCGTCATCGTCCCGCCCGGCCGCCTGAATGCCATCCCCTGGGGGTTGCTGCCAGCGCTGCGGCACCGGTCTGTCAGCGTCAACCTTTCCGCGGCCGCGTGGCTGCGCGCCGTCTCCACACCCGAGCCGGCCGGCCGCGCCGTTACCTTGGTCGGCGGTCCCCGGCTGGATGCCGCCAAGGCCGAGCTGGCGCTGCTGGCTGAGCGGTACCCTGCGGCCACCGTCCTCGCCGATGGCACGGCGACTGCCGGGCGCGTGCTCACGGCGCTTGACGGCTGCTGGCTTGCGCACGTCGCCGCGCACGGGACGTTCCGTGCCGACAACCCGCTCTTCTCGTCCCTCCGGCTGGATGACGGCCCATTGACGGTCTACGACCTGGAGCGCCTCGGCCGGGCCCCGCATCGCCTGGTGCTGTCCAGCTGCGAGTCCGGCCGCGCGGCGCCGGCTGGAGCCGACGAGCTGCTCGGCCTGGCCAGCAGCATGATGCCGATGGGGACAGTCGGCATCGCCGCCGCCGTGGTACCGGTGAGCGACCGGGTCACACCGGGCATAATGGGTTCCCTGCACGAGCACGTGGCCGGGGGTGCCGGTCTCCCCGATGCGCTGCGGCTGGCTCGGCTGGCCGCCGTCGCGACCGGCGACCCAGTCACCCTGGCAACCGCCTGCTCCTTCCTGGCGCTGGGAGTGTGAGGTCACGATGCCGAGCGATGCGCACCCCGAGGCCGGAACGATCGCGGCGGGAGCCGCGGACGATCCCGTTCCCGGCTGGGTGCAGGCCGCGGCGGCCGGCGACGCGCAGGCCTGGGAGCGGCTGGTGGACCGGTATGCCGGGCTGGTGTGGTCGGTCTGCCGTGCGCACCGGATGAGTGCCGAAGATGCCGCCGATGTCTCGCAGCTGACATGGTTGCGCCTGCTGGAGAACCTGGATCAGATCCGCGACGCGCAGCGGCTGGCCGGCTGGCTGGCTACCACGTGCCGGCGCGAGTGCCTGGCCTTCCTGCGGCGCTCGCGGTCTTACCTGCCGGTCGAGGAGGAGCATATGGGCCGGCTGCTCGGCGGCGTCGCGGCGGCCGACCGGTCCGTTCTGGCGGCCGATCAGTGCGCCACGCTCTGGCAGGCGTTCCTTCGGCTCAGCGAGTGGTGCCAGCGGGTGCTGCGGGCGCTGGTAGTCGATCCCGAGGAAGGGCCGCCGTCCTACCGGCTGGTCGCGGCGGAACTCCAGGTGCCAGTGGGAAGTCTCGGGCCGACTCGGGCGCGCTGCCTGAGCCAGCTCAGAAAACTACTTGACAACGGTGGTATCTAGGGGAGGCGTCGGCATCTCATGATGGGACGGAGGCGCGGAGGCGATCCTGGTGGCCCTGGGGAACCGAGCGGAGATGCGTATCGACACGAAAGGGCCGGCCCATGAGCACTGAGGACCCCCCGGCCCGCGAGGGCACTGAAGCGGCTAGCCACCTGCGTGGTCTCGACGATGAGGGTCTGCTCGCCGCGTTGCAGGAGATGCTCGGCCCGCAAGGGACAGCGCCAGGCTGGTCCGTGGAGCTGGCCAAGGGCAGCTACGGGCTGCGGACAATCGACACCGAGTTGGCAGCGCTGACCTCCGATTCCGAGTTCTCCACAGCGAGGTCCCAGCTGCGCGCGGACGGCGGGCCGCGGCTGGTGGTCTTCGACGCCGAATCCCTCAGCGTGGAGATCGAGATCGAGCCCGGCAACCGCGCTGAGCGGTGGCAGCTGATCGGGCAGCTGATCCCGGCCGGGACGGCCAGAATCCAGCTGCGCCGGGGACTCCAGGCAGAGCATGCGTGGGTCGACGCAGATGACCGAGGCAGGTTCGCCGTGGCCGACCTCGTGAGCGGGCCGTTGAGCCTGATCTGCGTGCGCCAGGGTCAGCCAGCCGCCGCTACCGCATGGATCACGATCGGTTAGCCTGCCAGCGCTTGCGACGCCACGGCGAGTTCGCCGCAACGGCAGTTCACCGGCTGGCCATGCGGGGCTGAGATGATCCCGCCTGTTGCCAGCGATGTTGAGGAATACGGCGACGCGGCCGTAGCGCTCCGGGCGCGGTGGGCTAGCCGGGCACCGTGAGCACGACCTTTCCGCCCGCATGCTTGCCTTCGAGGATGCGATGCGCTTGCGCGGCCTCGGACAGCGGCAGCAGGTGGCTGACTACCGGCCGCAGGGAGCGTTCGGCTAGCAGCGAAGCCAGTTCCCTGGTCCGCTGGCCGTCATCGTGGATGAGCACGCCGTGGAAGGTGATGTTGGCGTCCAGCAGCGGGTCGAGGCCGAGTTCGGGAGTGGCGATGGCGGCGATCTGGCCCTCGGGACGCAGCGCGCCCAGCGCGCCCGCCAGGGACTGGCCGCCGGCCAGGTCAGCGACGGCGTCGACCGGGCCGCCGGCCAGTTCGACCGCCCGCTGCCCGACGTCCTCGCTGGTGTAGTCGATGCAGCAGGATGCGCCGAGCGCGAGCATCTGGTCATGCATCGCGCGGCGGCCCACCGCGATGGCCTGGATTCCGCGGGCGGCCATGCGACCGTCACGCTTCGCCACCAGCCAAGCCCAGGACCGGCGCGGCCAGGTGCCGACAGCGGCAGTCGCCCTGGTGGCCGGCTTGCGGACCGTCGGCCCGACCCTGACCACGCGGCCAGCCACATTGCCGCCAGTCAGCACATGCTCCGCCGGCGAGTCCACCCTGCCATTGTCATTCCCGGCCCGCGCGGCGCGACCTCCGCAGGCTTGCCAGGCTCGCGCCGCTACCGGCTGGAATGTGGGCTTGTTCGAGCGCGTATGGATGGCCGAAATCCAGCTCCGCGATGCTGAGATACTGGGATTCGCCCCGTGATTGGCCAGATGCTCGTAGTGTCGCCGGTGTGCTGGAGGCAGAGTTCCCTGGTGTGCTGCGGGCAGCCGCGCTGGGGGATGAGAGGGCGTTTGCCCGGCTGTGGCGCGATGCCCACCCGCCGCTGCTGCGCTACCTGCGGGTGCTGGCCGGGGACGCCGCCGAGGATGTGGCCAGCGAGGTCTGGCTGGAAGTCGCGCGGAAGCTGGCGCGGTTCCGGGGAGGCGAGCCGGAGTTCCGTGGCTGGCTGTTCACGCTGGCCCGTCGGCGGGTGATCGACCTGCGCCGCTATGCGGGCCGCCACCCGGTGCGGCTGACCGCCGACGCCGCGGAACTGGACCGGCCGGCCGCGGAGGACACCGCCGCCGCGGCGCTGGAGCGGCTGTCCACCGAGGCCGCGCTGGCGCTCATTGCCACCTTGCCGAGTGAACAGGCCGAGGTGATCGTGCTGCGGGTGGTCGCCGGGCTGGACGTCGGGCAGGTCGCGCGGATTGTCGGTAAGCGCCCGGGCGCGGTGCGGGTCGCGGCGCACCGCGGGCTGCGGACTCTTGCCGCCCGGCTGGCGGTGTCAGCTGGCCGGGCGCAGGGTGTAACGCGATGAGCAAGTCCGGCGGTTCTCCCTCCGAGATGCCGAACCTTCCCCGCCTCAGCACTCGCCAGTTGCCGGACGCGGCGAGTGCTGAGGGGTTGCTCGCCGGCCGGGGGGTTGGCCCCGAGGCCCCTGTCGGCCAGCAGGCCCTGGCGCGCCTGCTGGAGATCGCCGCCAGCCCCGCTATCGACTGGGAGCTGGCGGGCGAGGCCGCTGCCGTGGCGGCGTTCGCCCGGGCGACAAGCCTGGCCGGCTGCCGCAGCGCCGGTGCGCGGCCAGGAACCGTGCCCGCGTTCCGCAGTCTGGCCAGGCTCGCGCTGGCCCTCACGGCATGCGTAACCGCTCTGGGGAGCACTGCCGCCGTTGCCGGAACGCTGCCCGCACCGGTCCAGGAGCTGGCGCACGTCACGTTCGGTGCGCCCGCCCCGCACCATGGCGTCTCAGTACCCCGTCCGGCCGGCGGATCGTCGCGGCAGCCGGGCCAGCAGGGAATCCAGGCGAAGGACCAGCCCGGCCTTCAGGAAGCACGCGGGCAAAGCCAGCAAGCGCTTCCGGACGCCGTGGCGCACGATCACCAGAAAGTCCATTGCCGCAGGGCTCGCTCTGGTGGCCAGGCCGGCCATCAGGAAATCAACCCGGCAGGCCGTCCGGCGGGGCACCCGGAAGCCTCTCTCGACCACCCGGCAGGCCGGTAACAAGCTGGCGCGACGCCGGCCTCCCCTTCCCCCCGGAGGCCGGCGTCCCGCCGCAGAAAGCGGTGTAGGAGCTGCGGTAGCTGGGCGGGTCAATCTCGTCCTGGGCAACGCCGCGTCAGGTGGTCAGGGCAATGCCTGCTGGCCTCGCGGCCTGGTGCCCTCGCGGCTGTGACAGCCGGCGGTCGGCCCCTGGCCGTGCGCCGCGCTTCGATCGCCGGGCCCGGACCTAGTTCTCTAGACTTGTCACGTGCATACGCGAGAGGCTGCGCAGCGGTGGGCGGACGTGTGGGAGCGCGGCTGGCGTGAGCACGACGCGGACGCTATCACGGTGCTCTACGCCGATGGCGCGTTCTGGCAGCAGCATCCGTTCCGCGAGCCTGAGCCGGGCTACCTCGTCCGCGTGTTTGCGGAGGAAGAGTCGGCCGAATGCCAGTTTGGCAGGCCGATCGTGGACGGTGATCAGGCGGCGGTTCCGTGGAGCGCGCAGACCAGGCTCGTCGATGGCGATACCGAGGACCTGGCCGGCGTGTCGCTGCTGCGTTTCGACGCCAGCGGGCTCGTCCTCGAACATCGCGACTTCTGGGTCAGGGGCTAGCAGGCGGTCTCGGGCACCGCACCCGGTGCCGCCGCGGTACTCCGCTGATCGCCAGCCCTACCCGGCTGATCGCCATCCCTACCCGCGAACTTCAGCTACAGTCGGGCCGAGGAGCGAGCAGAAGTAGTTGCCGCAGAGCGTGAAGTCGTCGAACAGGCTGTAGTAATAGGGCAGCTCTGCCGCCGTGTAGTAACCCATGCAATTGATGCCATCCGTGGTGTAAAAGCCATCCATCTTCCCGGCATCCCACTCCGAATGCACGGAATTCCAGGAATGGCCGATATCCGGAGTCGTGAGGCTGGTGAACTCAAACGGCGCCACGTTCCCGCCGCTGCCGTCGGGCTGGGAGTATCCGGACGGAACTCCGCTGGAGCCGGCGAACGGCGCGAAGCCGAAGTAATGGTCGAACGAACGGTTCTCCTGGCAGTCGATGATGACGTGCCGCAGCGGCGTCGCCAGCGCCGCAGCCTGAGCTGAGCGGGACCTGGCGGTCACCTGAGCGAGTGCGCGGCCGCTTGACAGGACGGGCGCGGCGGCGCCGGCCGCGCCGAGCACGCCGACTCCCTTCAAGAAGGTGCGCCGGCCGACCCGCCGTGCAGGCGCCGGATCGCGGCCGTCGGGACGCTCATGCCAAGGGCTTCGCCGTTCGTGACTGGTCACGTGTTCCTCCTCAGGACCCGGTCCCTGCACGCGCCGAACGTTACGGCACGGGAGCTAATAAAGTCGGCCGAACGTTACGGACCGAGGGTGAACGCCGCGCGACGATCCCGCGATGGCGTGCAGAACCTCCGGTGAAGCCATGCAGATTGGCTGGCGGGGGATCCCGTTCATGTCCGACAACGACCTGCAGGCCGAACTCGGTAAGGCCGGCGTGCCCGCTGAACCGGAGCATTTGGGGCTACCTTGGACGAGCATGGGGGACTACCTTCGACCTATGACTATCCTGGCATTCTTTGGTCGCGCGACGGGGGCGGGGGCACTGGCCGCCGTCCTGGCAACCACGGCGGGCGTCGGCGTGGCCGACGCTAACGTCACGCTGACACGGGTGAGCAGCGACCCGTTCACGAACTCCACCAGCCAGCACGCGACGGAAGTCGAGCCGGACACCTTCGCCGCCGGCGGCACCGTGGTGGGCGCCTTCCAGGTGGGCCGTTTCTTCAATGGCGGCGCCAGCGACATCGGCTTCGCTCGCTCCGGTGACGGCGGCGCGACCTGGGGGCCCGCTGGCTTCCTCCCGGGCCTGACCTTCAACTCGGGCGCTACGGCCAGCCCGTTCGAGCGGGTGAGCGATCCCTCGGTCGCCTTCGACGCGGTACACCGCACCTGGCTGATCAGCTCCATCCCGCTGCTTCCGAACACTGTGGTGCCGACCGTCTTTGTCAGCCGCTCCACCGATGATGGGCAGACCTGGAACCAGCCGGTGTCGATCCCGCCGCCGGCGTCCAAGACCGTCGACCTGGACAAGAACTGGACGGTCTGTGACAACAACACCAGCAGCCAGTTCCGCGGTCACTGCTACACCGAGATGGACAACTTCGGCGCCGACGACCTGGAGCTGATGAGTACCTCCATCGACGGCGGGCAGACCTGGAGCACGCCGATCCCGACCGCCGGGCACGACAAGGGGCTGGGCGGCCAGCCCCTTGTCCAGCCCGACGGCACGGTGATCGTGCCGTTCGAGAGCCTGAACGGGAAGATCGAGGCATTCCGGTCTACCGACGGCGGACAGTCGTGGGCCAAGGGCGTCGAGGTGAGCAGCATCCGCTTCCACCGCGTCGCGGGCGGGCTGCGTACCAGCCCGCTGCCGACGGCGGAGATCGACGGCGCCGGGACGGTGTACGTGGCTTGGGAGGACTGCCGCTTCCGTGCGCACTGCGCCGCCAACGACATCGTGTTCTCGCGCTCGGCGGACGGGGTGAACTGGACCCGCACCGCGCGGGTGCCGATTGACGGCGTCACCAGCGGCGTTGATCACTTCATCCCGGGCCTGGCGGTGGATCCGGCGACGTCAGGGAGCGGCGCGCACCTGGGCCTGACTTACTACTTCTATCCGAACGCCGCGTGCAGCGGCGCCTGCAAGCTGGAGGTCGGCTTTATCTCCTCCCCGGACGGCGGCGCGCACTGGGGACCGGCCACGCAACTGGCCGGCCCGATGGCGCTCAGCGAGATCGCGCTGACCTCCCAGGGCCCGATGGTCGGGGACTACATCTCTAGCTCCTTCTCGGCCGGCCGGGTCGCGACGCTCTTCGCGGTGGGCCTCCAGGAGCCGACGGCGACGACGTTCGACGAGGCGACGTACGCGCCGAGCGCGCCGCTGGCCGTCGCCACGCCAGCCGAGGCGACCAATGCCTCGAGCACAACCGGCGTGGTCGTTCCGGTCACCGGGATCGGCACAGGCCCGGCGCGCCAGGCCATCAGGAAGAACTGAGTCACCGGGCGGCCGTCAGCAACCGCTGACCTGCCAGCGGCTCCCCGCGCCGGCTACCGGGGCGGGGAGCCGTCCTGGTAGCGGGCACCGCGGCGTGACCCACCCACGGCACGGGCTGCAGGTGCACGACGGCTGGCAGCTGTCCTGCCAGGGGTGGGCGGCGGCTCTCACCGCCGTGCCCGGCCTTTCCGACGACGGCAGTCCAGGCGGCCGGTTCGCCGCCGCAGCCCGGCCGCTCCGGCCGGCACCGGCTGATAGCGGCGCGCGAGCCGCCGCCGCTTGCCTCCCGCGGCATGACATGTACGGGGCCGACGTCCGTTACGGTCAGGAACGGTCGTCGATGATGTCGAGGTCGTAGAAGGTCGGCGTCCCCTCAGCGAAGCTCATCATCTCCTGGGAGAAGCGCTGCGTTTCCGGCAGCTGCGAGTTCTGCATCGCTGACTCGTAAGAGTCGAAGAACACCACGTTGAAATAGCGGTTGCTTTCTGCCCGGTCGCGGCACAGGATGCGCCGGCCTGCTGTGCGCTTGCCTGCGGTGGCTTCCTCCCAGCGGGCGGCTACCGATTCCATTGCGTCCAGGTTCGACGTACGGAACTCGATAATCTGCATGAAGGCCATGTCAGCTTCCTTTCTCGGTGCCCGGCTGTGGTTCCTTTTCCGCTGGCCGGCCGGCCAGCCGGTGGCCGGGGCTGCGGATACGGCAGCGGTAACGGTAGCTGTGACACGCTGCAGTGTCGCGGTGACACGCTGAAGCAGGCCGCGGCAGGCCCGCCCTATCTCGTCGCCAGGCCAGCGTGCGCGAAGAGTGCACAGGGCCTCCGGCCCCGAGCGCCGCGGCTGGCGTCCGCCGTCAGCGATATCTCTTACGAGATCTCATTTTTGAGATATCGTAAGAGGTATGGATGATGACCAGAGCGGGCCCGGCGAGCTGCCGCTGCTGCCCGGATTCCGCGAGATGGCGCTGCGGCGGATGACCCGGCAGCGCCGCAGCCTGGTGGCCGGCCTGGCGGAGCAGCGCCAGTCGGCCGGGCTGTCACAGACCGAGGTTGCCGCCCGGATGGGCACCTCGCAGTCGGCGGTCGCCCGGCTCGAGGCGGGGGAGGCTGATGTGCGCGCCTCGACGCTTGAGCGATACGCCGCGGCCGTCGGCAGCGAGATCACCTGGCAGCTGGGAGACGGGCAGCCGGATATGCCGCGGCAGGGGGGATCGAGGTGACTCCGATGCTGGCTGGCTCCTTCCCGCCCCGGCCGCCGTTCCCGCCGGAAAGGCCGCTCCCGCCGGGACGGCCGGTGCCGCCGGAGAGACCGGTGCCGCCGGAGCGCCCTGCCCCGTTTCCGTACCCGGCCGTGGCGCCCGTGCGGGTATGGATGGATCCGCAGCAGTGGCCCGGGCGGGTGTACGAGCGGCTCTTCGAGCAGCGCATCGTCATGGCGCACGGTCACCTCGACGGCGAGGCAGCCAGCCGGCTGTGCGCCCAGCTGCTCACCCTGGACGCCGAGGGTGACGGGCCGATCCGGCTGGAGCTGCAGGGCCTGGACGCCGAGCTGTCCGCGGCCCTGGCGGTCATCGGCGTCCTGGAGACCCTGCGCGTCCCGGTCCTGGCGTACGCGGCTGGCCGGGTCAGCGGGCCCGCGCTTGGCGTGCTTGCCGCGTGCAGCCACCGGCGGGCCTACCCGAACGCGGTGTTCGCGCTGTCCGAGCCGAGGATGAGCTACGACGGCGCGGCGACCGCGATCACCGCGCAGGAACAGCAGGCCCGGGCCATGCTCGACGCGCTGTGGCTGCGGATCGCCGAGACCACCGGCCGCGAAGTGGACGATATCCGCGCTGACGCCAGCCGCGGGCGCTTCTTCACCGTCGATGAGGCGATCGCCTACGGCCTGATCGAGGAACCGGCCGCGACCCGGACAGGGTGACGCCGGCGCCCGCCGCGAGCAGCGTGGATGGGAATCTACTGTCGTTGTAACCGCAGCAAAGTCCCATCCACGCTGCTGCCATTCGTCCGGGCGGCGCCGGACCTGGCGTGCTTCACTCCTGCATCAGTACGGTCTGCTCGTCCAGGTAGTAGTCGAAGGCCAGCGGAGTGCAATCGCGTTCCGCCAGCCAGTCCATGAACCGCAGGTGGACGGGGTGGGCACGGTAGTTGTTCAGCGCCTCGACGTCGGCGAACTCGGTGTAGAGCAGATACTCGTAACCGCGGGTCCTGGCCTTCGTCAGGTCCGTGCCGAACCGGCATTTGCCCATCAGGCCGATTTCCTTGGGCCAGCTCGCCACCATGTCGCGCATCTGCGCGGCCTCGCCGTCACTGAGCTCGCGGGGGAAGCTGAACAACACGATGTGCTGCAGGGACATCGCGGATCCCTCATCCTGTCCGCCGGCGGCGGCTCGTTGCTCCCGGTGGTCAGTAGAACTCGAAGTACTCGCGCATCTCCCAGTCGCTGACGTCCTGGCCCTCGGCGGGCGGGTTCTCGGCGATGGCCGCGTCGTACCTGGCCAGTTCCGCGCGCTTCATCTGGAGCAGGTAGTCGACCAGCGTGTCGCCGAACGCCCCGCGGAAGAAGACGTCCTGCTCCAGCGCGCCGACGGCGCCGGCCAGCGATGTCGGGAGCATTGCAGCCTCCGTTACATATGGATCTGCCTCGACTGGCGGCGGCGGGTCCAGCTTCCTGCGCATGCCATCAAGCCCGGCCGCGATGTTCGCCGCCATGTAGAGATAGGGGTTCGCGGCGGGCTCGCCCATCCGGTTCTCCACATGGCTGTTGGAATCACCCGGCGCGCCCTGCACGCGGATCAGCACGCCGCGGTTCTCCTCCCCCCAGCACACCCGGTCCGGGGCGAACGAGTACGGCCGGTAACGCTTGTAGCCGTTGACCGTCGGGGTGGCGAACACCGTCATCGGCATCGCATGCTCGATCAGCCCGGCGACGAACTGCCGGCCTTCGCCGGACAGCGCCTCGTCCGCGGTGGCGAACACGTTGCGCCCGTCCTGGCGGGAAAGCAGCGACTCGTGCAGGTGCCAGCCGGAGGAGAAGAAGTTCGGCAGGCCCGGGCGGCACATGAACGTGGCGAGCAGGCCGCGGCGCTGGCATATCTGCTTGACGGCGGAACGGAACAGCACGACCGCGTCGGCGGCGGCCAGCCCGCCGATCGGGCTGAAGCTGAACTCCATCTGCCCGGGACCCCACTCGTCTTCCATCGAGCGGGGCGGCAGCCCGACCGCGGCCAGGCCGTCGCGGATGGCCTCAAGCGTGCCGGTCACGCTGTCCAGCCGCACCTCGGACAGGTACTGGTAGCCGCGCTCGAAGATGCTCACCTCGGGTGGCGGCGGGGTGAACCCGGCGTTCTCCGGCGTGACCCGGTCGGAGTCGAGCTTGACGATGTAGTACTCGATCTCGATGCCGGCCAGGAAGTCGTAGCCGGCCTCGCCGAGGTCACCGAGCGCGCGGCGCATCAGGCCGCGCCCGTCCAGCGGCATCGGCTCGCCGCTGGAGAAGTACACGTCGCAGAGCATCCATCCGGTGCGGTCGGTCCAAGGCAATATCTGGAACGTGGCCGCATCCGGTACAAGTATTACGTCTGGGAACCCGGTGAGCTCGTCGATGCCGAAGCCGCCGCCTGCGGCGAAGGCAGGCACGAAAACCTGGTTGCCCGAGTCGAGGCTGTAGATCGCGCCGGAGAAGTCCAGGCCGTTCGACATGGCGGCGATCGCCACGTCGGGGGACAGCGACTTGCTCCGCGGCATGCCGTGCTGGTCGACGACGACGAGCCGGACGGTGCGCAGGTCAAGCTCGCGAATCCGGGCGGCGACGGCTTGCGCGGCGGCGGCCTGCTCATCGGTGTACAGGCGGTGGCGGGCGATGAAACCGTGCTGGCCCACGCCGTCTACCGCGGGCCGGCTGCCGTTCGGGACGGTGCTTCCCACCTGGCTAACCTCCGATCGGGTGCGGTGCGCGGCACCGTGACCCGGTAGTTGCTTTCCGGTGCTGGCGCCGGCGGTCAGGTCTTCTTGGTATCGCCCTTGCGCCGGCTCATCTGGTCCAGCATGGCGGCGGTGAAATTATCCGGCTCCACGTCGGCGAGGGACAGGAACGTCTCGGTCCGCTGCACCCCGTTGATCTGGAAGATTTTGGTCAGCAGCAGTTCGCGCAGGTGCGCGTGGTCCCGGACCCTGAGCCGTACCAGCAGGTCGAGGCTGCCGGTGACCACGCTCATGTCCTCCGCCTCCGGCAGGGCCCGGATCGCGGTGATGATCTCGCTCAGGTCCATGCCAGGCCCGGCAGTCACCGCGAGGTAGACAACGACAGGGAAGCCGAGCGCTGCCCAGTCGATGTCGACCCGGTAGCCGCGGATGGCGCCGCTGCGCTCAAGCCGGGCAAGCCGGTCCGCTACCGCGGGCGGCGACATCTCGACCTTCCTGGCCAACCCGCGCTGAGACTGGCGGGCGTCCACGGCGAGCGCGCGCAGGAGTGCCAGGTCGAGGTCGTCCACTTCGATCTTCGGCGCGGATGGCGAGGAGACCTCGGCCAGCTTGGCGAGCGGTGCTGACACGGTTGCCATTTGCCAGGTAACCCATCGTGGTGCCTAGTGATGTGGGTTATGCTAAGCGAGGTGGCGTTATCAATGTAAATCTGGCGTGGTGGGATTTTTACATTTGTAAGATCCGCTGTCAAGAGATGGGGCGGACGATGACCGCGGCCACGGAGCAACGCGACTGGAGCACCGCGCAACGCGACGGGAGCACCGCGCAACGCGACGGGAGCACCGCGCAACACGACTGGAGTGCCGGTCTCGCCCGGCGCACGCATTCCCTGGGTGGTGGCGAGATCACCGCCATCCTCGCGCTGGCAGGCGCGACCGACGTGATCACGTTCTCCGGCGGGTTCCCCGATCCGGCGACCTTCCCGACCGGGGTGCTGGCCGAGATCGCTGCCCGGCTGATCTCCGAAGACGCCGGCGTCGCGCTGCAGTACTCGGCGACGGAGGGACTCGCCGGGGTCCGCGACTATGTCTCCGGGCGGCTAGCGTCGCTGGAAGGCCGTGCGCCGTGCGCCGGCCAGCTGATGGTCACCAGCGGCGGCATCGACTGCATGGAACTGCTCGCCAAGAGCTTCGTGGATCCTGGTGATGTCGTCGCGGTGGAGGCGCCGACCTACCTCGGGGCGATCATGGCATTCCGCGGCTACGAGGCCGATGTGCGCGGCGTGCCCGTCGACGGCGACGGGATGCGCGTCGACGTGCTGACCGAACTGCTGGCCGACGGGCTGCGGCCGAAGATCCTTTACACGATCCCGGACTTCCAGAACCCGACCGGGCTGTCCATGACTGCGGACCGCAGGCGGGATCTGGTCGGCCTGGCGCGGCGGTACGGGTTCCTGATCCTTGAAGACGTCGCCTACCGGGAACTCGGCTTCGGCGCCGCGCCGCCGCCGAGCCTGTGGTCGCTCGCGCCGGATGTCGTGCTGCAGGCCGGGACGTTCTCCAAGATCTTCTTCCCCGGGGTGCGGCTCGGCTGGGCGGCCGGGCCGGAGCAGATCATCAGCCGCCTGGTCGTCGCCAAGCAGAACTCCGACCAGTGCTCGGGCGCGCTCGGCCAGCGGATGCTCGAGGAGTACGGCCGCGGCGGGCACCTGGACCGCCAGATCGTCAGGTCACGGGCGCTGTACGCCCGCCGGGCCGGGCTGACCAGCGACGCGCTTGCTGCGCATATGCCGGACGGCGCGACGTGGACGACGCCCGACGGCGGCTTCTACATCTGGCTGACCGCACCCGGCGGGGTTGACACGGTGGCCTTGTCGGCGGCCGCCCGGGCCCGGAAGGTGGCATACGTGCCGGGGCGGCCGTTCTACCCCGCCGGCAACGGGGCGACCCAGATCCGGCTGGCGTACAGCCGGGTCGCCGATGATCTCATCGACGAGGGCGTCCGCCGCATCGGCGAGGTCCTCCGGACCGCATTGGAGCAGAAATGAGCGACGCCGCGAGCCCCGCTGGCGGGGAAGGGGCGGCGTCCCCGGGCAACGCTGCCAGCCATTTCAGCACGAAGGCCCGCGGCGAGCCGGCCGGACCCGGGCGGTACGTCAACGTGGACTCGATCAAGCCGGTGGAGTTCCTGCCGGGACTCGGGTTCCGGCCGGTTCTCGGCCAGCGCGCGATGACGAATTTCGTCAGCTTCGAGCCTGGCTCACAGGCGCCCAGGCACGTGCACGAGGAGGAGCAGATCGTCATCGTGCTGGACGGGGAGCTTACCTTCGACCTGGACGGGGACGTGCGGACGATGCGCAAGGGAGACGTCGCGCTCGTCCCGGCCTGGGTGCCGCACGGGGCATGGACCACCGATAGTCATTGCCTGGAGGTTGACGTGTTCTGCCCGCCGCGGCAGAGCCTGCTGAAGCTGGCCGAGGCGCAGGCAGCTGGCGCGGACGGAGCCGGCGGGCCGGTGCCGGGCGGGCCGGTGCCGGGCGGGCCGGTGCCGGGTGAGCCGATGCCGGGTGAGCCGATGCCGGGTGAGCCGGTGCCCGGCGGGCCGGTGCCGGGTGAGCCTGCGCCGGGCGAGCCGGCCAGCGGGGCATAGGGGCCTAGGTGGAGCTCGGGCTGGCCGGCCGCCGGGCGATCGTCACGGGCGGATCCAAGGGCCTTGGCAAGGCGATCGCCGCGGAGCTGATCGCCGAGGGCGCGGTTGTCGCTATCTGCTCCCGGCACGCCGACGAGCTCGAGACGACGGCCGCGGAGCTGACCAGGCAGGCGGGCGCCGCCGGAGCCGGGGCCGTAGCGGTGCTGGCGATGCCGTGTGACGTGACCGACGCAGATCAGGTCGGGGCCTTCGTCGCTGCCGCCGCGGCCGCTCTTGGCGGGCTGGACATCCTGGTCAACAACGCCGGCGCCGCCCGGCCCGGCCGGTTCGCCGCGCTGACCGATGATGACTGGCATGCGGACATCGAGGTGAAGCTGTTCTCCCAGATCCGCTGCACCCGTGCGGCGCTGCCTTATCTCCGGCGCAGTGCCGCGGCGCGGGTCATCAACATCAACGCGGTGTATGCGCGTTACCCGGACCCGGCATTCATGGCTTCCTCGGTGAACCGGGCGTCGTGCCTGAGCCTGTCCAAGGCCCTGTCGATGGAGCTGGGCAGCGAGCAGATCCTGGTCAACAGCGTGAATATCGGGCTTGTCGAGACTCCGCAATGGGAGAACATCCGCCAGCGCCGGGCTCCCGATGTTCCGGCCGGAGAGTTCTTCAGGCAGCTAGCCGCCGACGAGGTGCCGCTCGGCCGGTTCGGACAGCCTGCCGAGGTGGCCGGACTGGTCACGTTCCTGGCGAGCGACCGGGCCAGTTACATCGCAGGCGCGTCGATCGACATCGCCGGCGGGATGGGAAAGTTCCTGTAGGAGCCGAGGTGCTATGTGCCGGTTGCTTGGCTATTGCTCCAGGGGCGAGGTGCCTGTCGCCCACCTCATGGGGGATGAGGGTTTCCATGACTTCACCGCGCTGTCGGCCTTGCACGGCGACGGCTGGGGGATGGCCTGGTACGAGGCCGGCCAGCCGCAGATCCGGAAGTCGCCGCTGTGCGCCGAGGGCGCGCCTGAGTTTGACAAGCTGGCCCAGCAGCCGCTGGGAGACCTGGGCCTGTTGCATTTGCGGTGGGCGACTCCCGGTCTGGGTATCAGCGACAGTAATTGTCATCCGTTCCGGTACGGGCCGTATGTGCTGGCCCATAACGGCGCCATCCATCCGCAGCACCGGCTGCCCGAGTTGCTGCCGCCGGAATGGGAGCGGCAGCTAGCCGGCAGCACCGACAGCGAGCGTTACTTCCTTGGGATCATGTCGCGGCTGGCGGCGCATGACGGCGACATGGC
>WNGK01002628.1_pt1 | contig 19428 bp, 17 predicted proteins | sample 5400601 | NCBI WGS metagenome assembly WNGK01 (sample SAMN13153376, study PRJNA577476) | soil metagenome | isolation source: 60 cm soil or saprolite under Garry oak tree replicate 1 | place: USA:California | collected 2016-06-15
TCCTCCTCCTGGTCTCAGTCAGTGGGAACGGGAGCGGTAGTGCGCGGACTCAGTTTTCGTTTGGAGGGCACAGACATGAAACGAATCAGCCTGATGGCTCTACTAATCCTGCTTCTGGTCGGGGCCAGGGACGTGCAATGCCAGAGAGGCGCCCTGAGGTCGGGCGGAAATAATGTTGTATATGGCGACGTCAAGGTTCACGAGGGCCAAACGAGTGGCCTTAAGCCGCTTACCCTGGATGTGCTCCTCTATACCGAAAGTGGAGACCTTGTCTCCAGGCAGACAGTGCAAAGCAACGGCCGGTATCGTTTTGTTAATCTAGTCGACGGCAGATATGAAATCGCTGTTGAGGTGGAGAACAGCGAAGTGGCGCGGTTCAAGGTGGATTTCTCCTCGCCATTAAAGGGCGAAATACGCCAGGACATAGAATTCGAATGGCGAGACTTATCCGGAGCTGCCAAGGCAGGGACTGTCTCTGCTGCGGACCAGTACAATCGTCCGGCCAAGAACGCGACCATGTTTAGTAAAGCGAGCGAAGCAATCGAAAAAAAGCATTACGATGTGGCAGTCTCTCTGCTGCGTCAGATCGTCGAAACTGACCCCGGAGACTTCCCGGCATGGGAAGAGTTGGGGACTGCCTATTTCATTCAAAAGGACTTCGCTGAGGCTGAGAGAGCATACATGCAGGCAATCTCAAAGCACCCCGATTACGCGCTGGCACTGATCAGTCTCGGTCGACTAAGGATCTCGCAGAAAAACTTTGATGGCGCAATCGAGGTTCTTACTCGGGCTGTTAAGGTCGAGCCGACATCGCCTCAGGCCAACTATTTTCTTGGCGAGGCTTATCTTCAGGTGAAGAAAGGATCAGTGGCGGTCAATTACCTGAATGAGGCACTCAAGCTGGATCCAATCGGAATGGCCGACGCACATCTGCGATTGGCGACTCTTTACAACGCTGTGGGTTGGAAAGACAAAGCCGCCGCCGAATACGAACAGTTTCTGAAGAAGAAGCCGGACTTTGCGGACCGGAAGAAGCTCGAACAATACATAGCGGCGAATAAGAAGCCTTAAGCGGGCAGAGCGCAAAGAGCGAAGTGCAAAGTGCATAGAGCGATAATGATTAGACTCAAGAGAGTTCTCTCGGTTGCGGCCTTTCTGGCTGCGACTTTTTTTGTCCTCAACGATCGCCTGGCTCCTTCGTCCATCACCGTAGCTAAATCCGACCTCGCGGATGTTGTGGCAATCACCGGCGGTACCCTGATCAATGGCTCTGGGCGCGCGCCCGTCAACGATGCGGTAGTGATCATCAAGGGCGATTCAATTGCGGCCGTTGGCCGGCGCGGGCAGATCAAGATTCCTGACGGAGCGCGAGTGATTGATGCGCGTGGTTTAGTAGTCGCGCCGGGATTCATAGACACGCACAACCATTCCGACAGGGGATTTGCCGAAGATCCATCCGCCGCAACTCAGGTTTCACAAGGCATCACGACCGTTGCCGTCGGACAGGATGGCGGCTCGGATTTTCCCATCGGCGATTATCTCAGCAAGCTCGATCATAGTCCGGTCGCCCTTAATGTTTTGACCTTCGTTGGCCACGCAACGTTGCGCTCCAGAGTGATGGGGCAGGACACCAATCGTCACGCGACCGACGCCGAGATCGAGAAGATGAAGCAGATGGTCGAGCAGGCCATGCGCGAAGGAGCGTTTGGTCTTTCGACCGGACTGGAATACGAAATAGGAAAGCCAGCCACCACGGAAGAGGTGATCGCGCTGGCCGGCGTTGCCGGACGTTACGGCGGGATCTACATCAGCCACATTCGCGACGAAGCGGACAAAGCCTTCGAAGCCTTTGCGGAAGCGATTCGCATCGGCAGGGAAGGGCATCTGCCGGCACAGATTTCACACATCAAGCTCGGCACTGTCGGCGTGTGGAACCGCGCCGCCGAAGCCGTCGCGCTGATCAATAAGGCGCGCGGGCGCGGCCAGGATGTCACCGCCGATTGTTACCCCTACGAAGCCTGGAGCTCCACCATTCGAGTTCTAATTCCCAGCGGTCGTCACGATGACACAGCCGACGTCACGCGCGGACTCGCCGATGTTGGCGGGCCAGGAAACATCACGATTGTTAGTTGTCGAGCCCATCCCGATTACGAGTTCAAAACCCTGGAAGAGACTGCCCGGCAACAGAACGTCACACCGGTTGAGCTTTACATGCGCATCGTGCGCGACGGCGGCGCCGGCATCGTTTGCCATTCGATGAAAGATGAAGACATACGTGTCTTCTATGAGCAACCCTGGGTGATGGTCAGTAGCGATGGCGGGATTGGTTCACGTCATCCGCGCGGCGCGGGAACATTTCCGCGCGTGCTGGGCCACTTCGTGCGCGAGCTTCACTGGATCACATTGAAGGAAGCCGTTCGCAAGATGACCTCGTTGCCAGCGTGGCGGCTGGGCTTGAAAGACCGCGGGCTGATTCGTCCGGGCTACAAAGCAGACATTGTGTTGTTTGATCCCAAGCGTGTGATCGACCGGTCAACTTTTCAGCAACCTCAGTTGACTTCGGAAGGAATCAGTCGCGTTTTCGTAAACGGCGTTGAGGTATGGCGCGACGGCGCGACAACTGGCAACCGACCCGGACGGGCTTTACGACACGCCGGCAACGCCAGAGCGAAAAGCTAAGCGCCAATCGCTACTCCTTTGCAACCTTGTGACCTTGCGGGTGGTGTCCTAGTTTGCGGCGCACATACAGAACCGCGAGCGGTAGCGAGCGGGTCGACGGCTGTTCCCAGCGGAATACCCGCTCGCTACTGCTCGCGGTTCTGTACCAAAACTTCAAATTAGGACAGTACCACCTTGCGCTTCAAACCGCCGGTCTGGTCGCACTCAACAAATAGACACCTACTTTCTTCTCTCCACGTTGCACCCGATAGAATTCGTCCACGAAAAGACCGGCGGCCATTGATTTGGTAAAGGCTTTGCGCGTCGCTTCGCGCCAGCGAACAGCCAGTTCAACACTCAACTTCAGCACCAGGTTGATCTTATCCGGTATCTCTATGACCAGCGATGGTTCACGAAACAACCCTTCATCACCCTCAACCGGCTCGTCATTCCCACCCACACGGACGACAGCCGGTATCTCGGCGAGGGCAGACGTTTCCATTACTGAACCACCTGCGATGCGCTCTTTCACTCGCTCGCTCTGCAGTAGCCATGTCACCCACAGCCGGTCGGTTCCTGTGCGATGAAGAAAACTCGTCGTCTCGCCGTAGTAATTCACGCGGTAGCTTTTCCCGACGACGCCCAGCTTGCTGATATTCAGATGCGCATTCAAAGCCTGCAGCGGATCGAACGTCCACGTGATCGTGTCCATACCTTTGGCAAGAGCTTTCTCCCGCTGGGCCAACTTCAGTTTGTAGCCCACTCCGCGCGAGCGATATTCGGATCTGACCGCCAGCATGTCTGAATGCAGAATCACGCGGTCGTTCTCCAATCCTGGAAAACCAAAGACAAAACCGATCATCCGGTCTCCGTCAAAGGCGCCAATCAGCACGCCACCGAGCTCTCGCATAGGCTTCAGGGCGAGCGCCGGAAAAACTTCGCGGTCATCAATGCCCCAGACCTCTTTCTGGAGTTCTTCGACCGAGCGCATCTCCGAGATTTCTTCTATGTCGCGAATGTTGAGCGATTGAAAGTTGGGAGGGGACATGTTCGGGTCTGAATCGCCTGGTCGATAGTGAATCCTTAAATCGCGGAGAGCTCGATGCCTACAACATCAGTCCGCCGATCAGCTCGATCAGCGAATCGATGTCGATTGGTTTAGTGACGTACGCATCAAAGCCCGACTCCTTTGCTCCCAGTCGAAAGTCCGTCTCCTGGTGGCCGGTGACAGCAATGATGGGAACCTTATGCAAGTGGTCATCACTTCTAATCCGCCTGGTCGCTTCCAACCCGTCAATCCCCGGCAGCGTAAGGTCCATCAGAATAATGTTCGGGCGCTCGCGCAGGGCCAGCTCGACGGCCTTTTCGCCATCTTCGGCTTCAATTACGCGATAGCCGTGGTGCTCGAGTTCCAACCTCATGAAATAGCGGGAATCCTCGACATCCTCAACCAGTAGAACTGTTGGATCCGTGGAGTTTTTCTCAGTCATTGTCTCGAGCGCCACCTTTTGAGAAAGGATGCATATACCAATGACTTAAAAGTTATCTGGGACCTCGCAAAAGCCGTATCTTCAGGCGTTTGACGAACTTTGTTGAGCTTGACTCTATGTCTCGCGTAAAGTCTGTGTCAAGAGTAGACTTCATTCAGCCCAAAGGTTCACAAGGATGGTAGAGGTCAAATTAGGGCGAACCATGACGCCGGTTTGCTCGTTAGAGTTCTAACGGCGGGGATACGACGCAGAAAGCAGGAGAAGAAAAATGAAACGAGTATTGCTAGTCATCGCTCTGGTTGTAATCGCGGCCATCGCAGGCATTGTGCGCTCGCATTCAAGAATAAGTGTCGCGTGGAGAGACAAGACGCAATCTGGAGCCGAGGCCCGCGAAGAGGTCCGCAAGAGTTACGAGCTATTGCCGGGCGCGCGGGTTGAAGTGTCGGGCATCAACGGCGCCGTCAACGTCGAAACCGCGGACACGAAGACCGCGGAAGTTTACATTCTGCGCACCGGCAATGGTCCTGAGTCCCTAAACCGGCGCAAGATCGTTATCGAAAACACGTCCAATAGTCTCACCATCCGCAGCGAGAAAGGCGACGTCGGCTTCTTCGATCGTCTGTTTGGCTCGAATCCTACTGAACGAGTAACGCTTAAGGTGCCGCGACAGGTATCGTTGATGACGAAAGGGGTAAATGGCTCAGTGATTGTTGGTGACCTCGATGGATCGGTTGAAGTGACTGGTGTCAACGGCAAGGTTGAAGTCGGCCAGGCAACCGGCTCAGCCGAATTCCGCGGCATCAATGGGAATATCTCCATCGCGCTGAAACAAATCGACAAAGGCGGCGTCAACATCAAGGGCATCAACGGCAACATCGAACTCCGGCTCAGTGACAGCGTCAATGCCGACCTCGAAGCGCATGGCATGAACGGCAGCGTGCGCTCTGAGATCGCGGATGTTTCGGTTGATAAGAGCGAGCACGGAAACAGATACTTTGCGCATATCGGCACGGGCGGCAATCCAATAACAGTCTCCGGTGTCAACGGCAACGTGCGCTTGACGCACGCGGCAACCGCGTCGACTACAACCAAGGCTGAAGAAGAGAAAGGGAATGTTGGTCAGAACCGCCTGCGGTAGCGGGGCGGTTGTAGGTGCGCGAATTTCGATGTCGGAGTACAAGTGTCGCCTTACCGCGGGTGATTCTGACTCTTAATCTCCGAGAACTTCACATTTCCGATCGGATATTCTTTCCAATCCTTATAATCATAGTGCCACCACTCAGGCTCGTAGACCGCAAACCCTTCCATTTCCATTGCCGCGCGCAGCAGATCGCGTAACCGCTTTGCTTCGGGGGCCGCGCAAGCATAGTTGATATGCGAGCGCTCGGTCATCTCGTCATACTCGCTGGGCATCTTCACTTCCTGGCCGCTCTTCAAATCAAACAGCGAGAGATCAACGGCGCAACCGCGATTATGTCTCGAACCCTGCTTGGGATCGGCGACGAAGATCTTCTTGTCTTCAGGCGTTGCATCCCAGAAGATTTTCGTTACATACCATGGCCGATATCCGTCGTGAATAATCAGACCATAACCCTGCTTCCTCAACGCCTGATTCACGCGCACCAACGCTTTGGCAGCCGGACGTTGCATGAATGCGCGCGCCTGCTTGTAAACCGGCCGTCCCAGAAAGTTGTTCTTCGTCGCATAACGAATATCGAGCTTGATCGTTGGATCGAGTCTAACGAGCTCAACCAGGTCGGACGGACGAAATGGACCAGCTTCTTGGGGAGGCCGCTGTGCTTGAGTAGCGAGCGACAACAGGAGGCCGAACAAAAGCAGCGTGGATCGTCGAATAACTCTTTTCATATTGCTCATAACTGTCACCTATCGTTTAGAGGCGGGCGTTGCCCGCCGATTCAGGAATGAAACCAAATAGAAACGATTAGAATCGATATTCAACCGGCGGGCAACGCCCGCCTCTAAACACTACAAACAGTTTCACTGAATCAAAACTCCACTGCCTTGCGCGTCGTCAACGTCGGCGCGTTCCAGCCTCGCAGCTTTTCGTTCCACTGCGGAATCGTATCGCTGATGAACTTGTTGAGCTCGTTCATGCGGTCGCGAAATTCCGGCTCGAGTTCCTTGAAGTACTCACGCTGTCCGGATGTCGGGGCGCCGTTGAAATTATCGATCGTGCCAAAGAGGCCACCCAGCTTCTCCAGCACGTGCGAGCCGCCGGGCAAACCGAGACTAGGTTCGGGCGAACGCGCCATGCGACCTGCAACATCATCAACCTGCTTTTGATAGTCCGTCAGCGCTTTCAATAGATCTTTGTCGGGTTCTTTATTCAAAGCTTTAACCGTCGTCTCCGTATGTTTCAACTGATCCTTGACGCTGTCGAGATAACGCAGCACGGTGCTAGCGGCGCTTTGCAGGTCGCGAAGCTTGAGCAAAAGCTCCAGTTGCGCGCGAAGATCTTCAGGTGGCACGGTGACGCGCGGATCAAGTCGCACCTCGACCGGCTGCTCGTAAGTCTTCTCTCCAATCGTTAGCCGCACTTTGCAAGTTCCGGGCGTGACTTGCGGCCCGCGTGGCCCGCCTCCGAACGCAGTTTCTTCTTCAGTAGGCAGCCGCCGTAGCTCGGGGCCTGAGTAGCGCAGATCCCAGGCGACGCGGTTCAGTCCTTTCTCTTTCGCCGGCTTCTGTAGTTCGGAAATCAGCTTGCCGTCTTCACCCAGGATCTGAATCTTGAACGTGGTCTTATCGTCTGGCTTGTCTTTTAAATAATAGGTGATCAGAGCACCATACGATGGATTTGGTCCGGTAAAGATTTTTTCGCCGACGCCATAACGCGTGAACCGAGAAGTGAAGCGAAACGGCGAGCGAATCGGAAATAGATGCGCGTTGCTGTTCAGAATTTCCGGCGTCGTCTGCTGAATCGGCGTGGCATCATCGAAGATCATGATGCTGCGGCCATGCGTAGCGAGAATCAGATCGTTATCGCGCCCGTGGACCATCAGGTCGTCGATCGGGACGTTCGGGAGGTTTTTGAGATTGAGCGGAAACCAAACCTTTCCGCCGGTATATGAAGCAAACAAGCCCAGCTCCGTTCCCGCGTAAAGCAGATTTGGATTCTTTGGGTCTTCGCGCACCACATGGACGTAAGCAGTCGGCGGCAGATTGCCCGCGATCGCAGTCCACGTCTTGCCGCCGTCGCCTGTCTTGAAAATGTAAGGACGAAAATCGTCAAACATGTGCCGGTCGAAAGTGACGAACGTCACTCGCGCGTTCGTGCGTGATGGCTCGACCCCGGACACTGGTGAATTTGGCGCCAGGCCGGCAACGTTGCGAACGACGTTGCTCCACGTCTTTCCATCATCAGTCGTCACTTGTAAATTACCATCGTCGGTTCCAGCCCAGATTACGCCTCGCTCTGCGGGCGACTCAGCGAGACTGATGATGGTCTCGTAGTATTCGGCGCCTGAATTTTCAACAGCTACCGGTCCGCCCGCATCTTTCTGTTTTTCCGGGTCGTTCGTTGTCAGATCGGGACTGATCTTTTCCCACGTCTTGCCGAAATCCTTCGACCTGAAGATGGCGTTGCCGGCCAGGTACACGGTGTTTTTATCGTGCGGCGAACGAATGATCGGTGTGTTCCAATTGAAGCGATACTTCTCGCCCAACGTAGGCCCGCCGCCGCTGCTGTGGCCCCAGGGATTCACCTCCTGCTGTTCGCGTGTGCGCATGTCCGTGCGTGCGATGGCGCCGCCTTGTGATTCGGAAAGATAGATATCGGGGTTGTCCAGGTCATTCAGGATGTGAAAGCCGTCGCCAAAACTAACCATGCGCCAGTCGTCGTTGAGGATGCCCGCGGGCTCGCGCGTGCGGCTTGGCCCGGTCCAGGAGCCGTTGTCCTGCAGGCCGCCCATCACGTAGTAGAAGGGCAAACGATTGTCGGCAGTGACGTGGTAGAACTGGCCGATGGGGATGTTGTACATCGGGTCCCAGGTTTCACCGCCATCAGTAGAAAGAGAGAACCCACCATCCTCGCCGACCCAGATTCGTTTGGGATTCTTCGGGTCTTGCCAGAACGCGTGATAGTCAATGTGCGTCCGGCCGGTGATGGAGCGAAATGTCTTGCCGCCGTCGATTGAAGTGAAGAGCGTAGAAGCTACGGCATAGACGTGATTCTCGTTCGTTGGATCAACGCGAACGCGCGAGTAGTAGAAGCCGCGCGAAACTATATTCGGTTGTTTGGAAGCCAGCTTCCATGTTTCACCTCGATCATCGGAGCGATACAGTGTCCCTTCCTTGGCCTCCGTCATGGCATAAACAACGTTCGGATTACTAGGTGCAACCCGCACACCGATGCGTCCAACTAGCTTCGGTAGACCATTCGTCAATTTGTTCCACGTGCGTCCGCCATCGATTGATTTGAATACTCCACTCTTCTCGCTACCACTGCGAAACGTCCACGGTTTGCGCTCAAAGCTCCACATCGCGGCGTAGAGAATATTCGGGTTACTGGGATCGATTGTCAGATCGGCGCAGCCGTGTTGGTTGTCGATGTAGAGTGTCCTGGTCCAGCTCTTACCGCCATCCGTAGTCATGAACACGCCGCGATCCTCGTTTGGTCCGAAAGCGTGGCCGACCGCGCCGACGTAAACTATGTCCGGATTTTGCGGATTGATTACGATGCCGGAAATGAATTGAGTGTCCTTCAGACCCATGGGCTTCCAGGTCTTGCCGCCGTCTAGAGTCTTGTACACGCCATCGCCAAACGAAACGCTGTTGCGCGTGTTCGATTCGCCTGTGCCGACCCAGACGACGTCCGAGTTGCCGGGTTGGACCGCGATGTCGCCAATCGAGATTGTCCCTTCGCGTTCAAAAATCGGTTTCCAGCTGACGCCGCCGTTCGTAGTCTTCCAAAGTCCGCCTGACGCGCTGGCGACATAGACGATGCTGGGATCGCCCGGCACGCCTTCCACGTCGGTCACGCGACCGCCCATGTTCGCCGGTCCGATGCTCCGCCACTCGAGCCGCTCGAAGGCTCTCTCGAATTGTGACTTTGCTTGATCTTCCTTGGCGCCTGGTTGTCGTGAGTCGGATTCCGGTTGCGCGGAAGCCAGCGATGCTGCGAGCGCCGAAGCCAACAGCGCGAAGATAACAACGAGGGATTTTTTAGGCATAATTCCTCCTGGAAATTAAGCGGAAAGCAAACTGTTCCGAAACTATCCCGAAGGGTGTAGCGCGCAAGTTTACCATTGAGGCTGGAAAATGCGAGAACCTGCCGGCGAGTTCGTGGGGAGTTAAGATTGAGCGCGCGAGCAGAAAGGATCGTTCAACCGCAGGGCGGTTGCGGCGCTGGAGGACGCAACCGCGTTGCGGTTAATTAGGAAAGTAGGACCCCACGTGCAACAACGTACAGCTTCCCAATTCGTCAAACCAATAACCCGTGTTCCTTTTCACGAAACGAAAACTCTATTAATCTCGACAACTATGAAAACTTTTCGACCAACCGAACGCACGACGCTCAGGCGACTTCCCAAGCGCGGAGTCTATGATCGGGATCTCGTCTATCAAATCCTGGACGAAGGCTTCATCTGTCATGTCGGCTTTGCGGTGGACGGCCGGCCCTTCGTCATTCCCACGGGATACGCGCGTGTCGGAGACAAGCTGTACATCCACGGCTCGCAGGCCAGCCGCATGCTGCGCACTCTCTCGAAGGGCCTCGATGTATGCGTCACGGTGACTCTGATTGATGGTCTCGTGCTGGCACGTTCGGCCTTTCATCATTCAATGAATTACCGCTCGGTTGTCGTACTTGGACAAGCAGCAGTGGTTGAAGACGAGGTTGAAAAGCTGGAGGCGCTCCGCGCCTTCTCTGAGCACGTTGTTCGGGGACGTTGGAACGACGTGCGTCAGCCTAACGAGCAGGAAATGAAAGCAACAACTGTTCTGTCTCTGCCGCTCGTCGAAGTCTCGGCCAAAGTGCGCAGCGGACCCCCGCTTGATGATGAAGTGGATTACGAGTTGCCGGTTTGGGCAGGCGTGATTCCGCTGCGACTGGCGGCCGACGCGCCAGTAAGTGACCCGCGATTACCAGTAGACATTGAACCGCCTCAATACGCGCAGCAATACAAGCGGCAAGATTGATTTCAAGTACAAATAAGAAGTCTTGAAGTGGGTTGAGGAAAATACAGTCTCATACACTCGGCTCGATCAAAGCTTTCAGGACACGTCCTGAAGCCACATCCGCAAGCGCTTCATTGGCGTGCGCGAGATCGTAGCGAGAGAGATTTGCTTGCAGTCGAGACCACGGCGCGGAGCGGCTCGAGTCCGAGATGATTTGCGTACCGCGATAGAAATGAGAAAAATCGGAGCCCCAACAGCCGCGTACATGTAAATGCTTCTTGTTCAGATCGAGATGCGGATTGAAAGCTGCTTCAGCGGAAAGCGGACCATGATCAGTATATTGGCCCACAATCACTACGCGGCCAGCGTCGCGCGTGAAGCGCATCGCCTGGACCACCGCGACCGGCGCGCCGGTGGCTTCCAGACAGACATCCGCGCCGCGTCCATTAGTCTGCTGTAGAATCCATTCCAGTCTTTCTTCTTCATTCTTTGACTCGATGTTGAGGACTGCGCAGGCGCCTGCTTGTAAAGCGGCGTCCAGACGATGTTCGGGCGCGCCAATACAGAGGACGCGCAACGCGCCGCGCATCAACGCCAAAATGATCGCGTTGATCCCCACCGGGCCAGAGCCGAGCACCAACACTGTGTCCGCGAGCGCCACTTCGCCCCGCTCGACGGCATGTAGCGCAGTCGGCAACGCGCAGCCGCCCGCCATGAAACGTTCCGGCTCGACCTCTAGCCCAATGCAGCGCGTGCCGGGCTTGAGATAGATTTGCTGAGCCCAACCACCAGACGGTCCATCATCGAGCCCATAAGTGATTCCATAGACTTTGCGTCGCGGGCAGCGCGTGGTGGCTTTGGCGACCAGGCAGTACCAGCAGGCATTACACGTCCGATGCACGTCGAGGAACGTGACCCGATCGCCTTCGCGGAAGGCTCGGCCTTCGACGTCAAAAAATTCGCCGCGGATCCTGCTCAAGCGGCCGACTGAAACATGGCCGGGAATCAGCGGATAGGGAACGCCTGCCAAACGTCCTGCTTGAACATGGACGTCAGTGCCGCAAACTTCCGACAGCTCAACGTCCAAGAGTGCAGAGTCCCGTTCAAGGTCGGGGACGCTAACTTCGCGAATCTCGACAGGCGAGTGCGGTGCTGGGATGATCGCGGCAAGAGGCATTGGCGGTTATTATCCGCAGCTCACGCAGGAATTGAACACAATCGGCAATCAGCAATTTGGCAATGCATCATTCCTCCCAGGGCAGTCCCGGCCGGCCAAAATGGCCGTAGTTGGTCGTCGTGCGATAGATCGGTCTCAGTAAGCTTAGTCGCTCAATGATCGCCGCTGGGCGGAAGTCAAACTGTTTGCTGAACTCGACCGCCGCCTCATCGTCGCCGGTGCCGAACGTCTCCACTTTGATTGAGACCGGCTTGGCGACACCGATAGCATAGGCCACTTGCACCTGGGCCTTGCGCGCGAGACCTTTTTTCACCAGTTCGCGCGCGACAAAGCGACAGAAATATGCGCCGCTGCGATCCACCTTCGAAGGATCTTTACCGCTGAATGCTCCGCCGCCATGCGGGGCCATCCCGCCATAACTGTCAACGATGATCTTGCGGCCGGTAACACCGCAATCGGCGGATGGTCCGCCATGGGAAAAGCTGCCGGTGGGATTCACGAGAAAACGTGTCTCCGGGCTGAACCACGAGCCGAGCGCTCGCGGCGCAAGTTTCTCAATCACGTAAGCTCTGATCTCGTTCTGGTTGATCCCTTCGAAGTGCTGCGTTGATACAAGCACGTCGGAAATGAACTTTGGCTCGTTGCCTTCGTAGATAACGGACACTTGCGTTTTGCCGTCGGGCCGCAACCAGTTGACCACGCCGGACCGACGATCGTCAGCGAGCTGTTTCGCGAGCCGATGCGCTAGGTGAATCGGCAGGGGCATCAGCTCAGGCGTCTCGTCTGAGGCGTAGCCAAACATGATGCCCTGATCGCCGGCGCCCTGGTCGCCGTGCTCCGTCTGGGTCGAATCAACTCCCTGGTTAATCTCGGACGACTGTTTGGTTATTAACTGAACGATGTTCACGCCGTCGGCATTGAAGGGTTCGTTCGGTTCGACGTAGCCGATCTCGTTAATGGCCTGGCGCACGATCTCTTCGTGATCCACCTTGCCATCGCTCGTGATCTCGCCGGCCAAAACAACAGTGCCCTGTTTGCATAGAACTTCGCAGGCGACGTGGCTCTGCTGGTCTTGTTCGATGTAAGCGTCGAGAATCGAGTCGGCGATCAGATCGCAGACTTTGTCGGGGTGACCTTCAGAAACGGATTCGGAAGTAAAAGTATAGCGCGTTGAGCTCTTAGTCATTTTCGGGGTTCACCTCAAGGTTGAAATAGCCATAACAACAAAAAAGCCACCAGTCGCATCAGCGATAGGTGGCGAACTGGCACGCCCGGAGACCTGGCAGTTTCAGAAAGCCCGCGACTTTCTGCACATCGGGGTGCTTTACAGCAGCCCCGGGCACCGTCTCCTGCTCGGTTGCCGGACCCTTACGGGTCGCTCGTGATGCGGACGGAGAGTAGCAAACAGGACGCAGGGATGCAAGCGAACAAGAGGCACTGATCGGTTTGACAATCGTCCATCGTCTGTGGTCTATCGTCTAGCGAGCAAATAGAAAGGGATACAAACACCTTGGGCCAACCCAAGTGCCGGGCAGGAGTTGTCAGGACTCTGTGAAAACGGTATAAGGACAACTCCAATTCTAAAATTCCGATAGGAAGTCTGAAGGAGATCTTAACTTGCCGCGAAGTCGTCATCGAAAAACTGGAAAAGCCAAGAAGCGTCCCAAGGGGACAGGTGCCAGCGCAGGAGGCGCCGGTCCGCGGACGAGGAACGAGCGTCGCGTGAAAACGCTGGCGATAGTTGTCATTGCAGCGTTGGCGCTCTCCGCCGCGGGTTATCTATGGGCTACGCGCGGCGGGAGCCAGGGCAAAGAAGTAACGACGCCCAGTGGTCTAAAGTATGTAGATTTAGTTGAAGGCACCGGCGCGAGCCCGCAGAGAGGACAGACAGTTTCCGTCCTTTACACCGGCACGCTTGAAAACGGAAAGATGTTCGACAGTACTTCCAAGCGAGGCAATGCGCCTTATGAGTTTCCTATTGGCATGGGCAGAGTAATCAAAGGTTGGGATGAAGGTTTGATGACTATGAAAGTGGGCGGCAAGCGCAAATTTACCATTCCACCGTCGCTCGGTTATGGGCCCACGGGCATGCCTCCAGATATTCCGCCAAACGCGACGCTGATCTTCGAGGTCGAACTGTTGAATGTTAAGTAACCCCGGGGAGCAGCATCGGAACCGATTCCACTCCAATTAGAGACTCGAACAGGATCGAACGGCCTCAAAGTCGAACGTAGCTAGCTTGCAAGAAGGTTGCGAAATCGGGATGTTTTGCCGTTTCCATTGAACGCGCAACGCGAAGAGAGTAGGCTTGCATCGGTGTTTTTGAGACATCTGATTAAGCCCCGCTGAATCTTTGAACCCCACTGGTTTCGAACGCTTGACAACAAAAGATTGATGCTAACTTCGGGAGGTACAGTCATGAATAACGGACGGTTGGCTAGAGTGTTTCGCTTGGTGTTTCTATGTGTGCTTTTCCTGGGCCTGGCCACGGTGGGTTTCGCACAGGGTCGCGGCCATGGCGGTGGTGTCGGCGGCGGAAGAAGCATGGGTGGTGGACCGCCAGCAGGGACCGGAGTTGATCGTGGACTCGGTCGCTCTTCGGATGCTTCCGCGGGTCGCGCCGATACCGGGCGAGGCAATGCTTCGAGTAAATCCAATGGTCGCTCGGACGAGGGGCTGAACAGAGCACGCGCAGCGAGTGACAATCTCAAGCACGCCGATCAAGAGTTGCGCGACCATCCAGGCATCGCCCGCACGTTGCACACAAGCGCGAATAGTCTGAGGAGTCAATATCAGGCGGCGCTCGCAACGAACCCAAATCTAAAGTTTGGTCAGTTTGTGGCTGCGACCAGGCTGGCCCAAAACCTTGGACGACGTTTTCCAAACATCACGCGTAGCGCCATTCTGGCTGGACTGGCGTCAGGAAAGAGTATTGGTCAAACGCTGCAGAGCCTGGGTCTCAGCCAGCGTGAAGCCAAGGACGCAAAGAATCAGGCTGAGAGTGAGATCAAACAAAGAGAGAAATAGTTTCGATCAATTGACTGCATCCGCATCACAGGCAGGCCAACCGAAAGGCCTGCCTGTTTCGTTAAGAGGTCCCCTTGCCGTAAACCAACGCGGTCACGACGCCGAGAAAGATTTTATCAACGAGTTCAGAGAGCACCTGCTTCGACATCAGAATCGCCGGAATCGGCTGCACGGCGTAAGCGATGAAAAACGAAGGTATCGTGAGAATCAGGAACATCAGGATGCCGAAACGAATGCCCTGACCCAGCCAGGGTTTGTCCTCCACACCTTGTGCATAGACCCAAACCGAGCCGACGGCAAAACTGAGATACGCCAGGATGATCCACAACATCTTTTCCTGGCCCATCGGCCGGTACAGGTTTGCGACCGGCATATAATCCTGCTTCAGCCAGATCGCATGGATGAAAAAACCGGTAAAGTTTGCCAGGACGAAAATCACGAGGATTGTCAAAATGAATCTTACTCTGTTCATTGGGCCTCCGAGTTGCTGAATGGTTAATCGTAAATGGCGAAAAGGGTTTGCGAACTAGGGAATGTTATGAGCTAACGGGCAACTGGCGCGCCCGGCCCCTCCTCGGTTATGTCCCGTTGTTTCGCGCAGCAGATTCTAACTTAGTTCTCCAGAGCCTGCCAGTTTGGTGTAAAGTACTCGCATCTCTGCTTAGCTTTTTCATTTGCAAAAATTCGGAGAAGTTGGATCGTGAGCTTCAAGATGGATTTCCTTCGCCATGCAAAGACCATGAGTTTCATTGGACTATCGCTGTTTCTGGTACTGGTAGCAGTGTCCCTGGTATTTGGGCAGCACGCTGCGCCAAAGACTGCGTTGCGTTTTGAGTTGAGTTTTCCCGCCAGCGTGCGCCAGGCGGCCGTGGACGGTCGCGTCTTTGTGATGATCGCGACCGCGAAAAATCCGGAGCCGCGGCTGCGGCTCAACGACTATCTCACGGCCACACCTTTCTTTGGCGCTAACGTTGACGGTTTGCGACCGGATCAAGTCGCCACGATTACGGATGAGACGGACGGTTATCCGCCGGAACACCTGCACGATCTTCCCCCTGGTGATTATTACGTCCAGGGCATGCTCAACATTTACACAACCTTTCATCGCGCTGACGGGCATATTGTCAAGATGCACATGGACCAGTGGGAAGGTCAACACTTCTATATTTCTCCCGGAAATCTCTACAGCGAGCCGATCAAAGTTCATCTCGATCCGGCCGCGGGTGACGTCGTCAAACTCACGCTGGATCACGTGATCCCGCCGATCAAGGTAGCGCCCGACACCGATTACCTTAAGCGCATAAAGTTTCAGAGCCCGCTGTTGTCAAAGTTCTGGGGCGAGCCGATCTACATCGGCGCCAAAATTCTGTTGCCAAAGGATTATGACAAGAACAAGGGCGTCTACTATCCAGTGAACTACGAGCAAGGGCATTTTTCACTTAATCCTCCGGGTGGCTTTGCGGTGAGTTCGTTGCTACCTCCTGACGCGAGCGAGCAGATGAAAGAGCGCGCCCGTCAGCGCGGACAATTTTCTGACGCCTGGCTGTCAGATAACTTTCCCCGAATGCTCTTCGTGACATTTCAGCATCCGACGCCGTATTACGACGACTCGTACGCCGTCGATTCACCCAATGTTGGACCTTACGGCCAGGCGATTACACAGGAGTTGATTCCCTATATCGAGTCGCACTTTCGCGCGATCCCAAAACCGTATGCGCGGATTCTGTCGGGAGGTTCGACCGGCGGCTGGGAAGCGCTGGCGTTGCAGTTTTTCTATCCCGACTATTTCGGTTCAACCTATGCCTACTGTCCTGACCCGGTCGACTTTCATTTCTTCCAAATCGTGAACATCTATGACTGGCCCAACGCGTGGTCTCGCAAGGAGGGCTTTCGCGAGACGCCCTTGCCCGGTGACCGCGACATCAACGGACTGGTGTTGAGCACGATGAAGCAGCAGCTCAACTACGAACGCGCGCTCGGCGATCACGGAAGGTCCGGCGAGCAATGGGACATTTGGGAGGCGGTTTATGGGCCACTAGGAGATGATGGTTATTTCAAACCCCTCTTCAATCCGCGCACGGGCGACATCGACAAAGAAGTTGCTGCTTACTGGCGCGATCACATGGATCTGACGCAGTATTTGAAGACCCACTGGTCCACCGACGGCTCAAAACTGGCCGGCAAGATTCACATCTGGGTGGGCGATATGGACACCTATTATCTGAACGATGCGGTCCACCTGATGGACGACTTTTTGAATGCGACCACGAACCCGCCGTACGGCGGCAGTATCGTCTATGGCCCACGCAAGCCCCACTGCTGGGCAGGACCCTTAACGCTCACCGAGCGTCTCAAATTGATGGCCGAAGATGTCGCCGCCCACACACCGCGCGATGTTGATACGCCGTGGTGGCGAAAGTGATCCTCGATACCGAGGTCACGTCGATCTGCGTTACAATTGCGCGGTGGAAGTTCAGTAAACGGAGAGACAAGAACCATGAGCGCGGACACCTTGACGATCACCGACAATCGTACAGGAAAGCAATACGAGGTGCCGGTTGAAAACGGCACGATTAAGGCAATGGACCTGCGCCAGATCAAGACCGGCGACAACGACTTTGGCTTAATGACTTATGATCCAGCGTTCATGAACACCGCTTCCTGCAAGAGTCGTATCACCTTCATCGACGGCGACAAGGGAATCCTCGAATACCGCGGCTATCCGATCGATCAACTCGCGGAAAAGAGCACCTATCTGGAGGTCGCTTATCTGCTTCTTTACGGTGAACTGCCGACGGAATCGCAATTGAAAGACTGGACCTCCAACATTACCTATCACACATTCATCAACGAGAACATCAAGAAGGTCATTGATGGTTTCCATTACAACGCCCACCCGATGGGAATGTTTGAAGCCGCGCTGGGGGCTCTTTCGACCTTTTATCCTGATGCGAAAGATATTTTCAATGAAGAGCTGCGCCGCAAACAGATTCATCGGTTGATCGCCAAAGTCCCGACAATTGCGGCGTTCGCGTATCGTCACCGCATCGGGCTGCGTTATGAGTATCCGGATAACGACCTGAGTTACGAAGGCAACTTCCTGAACATGATGTTTAAGACGACGGAGTTGAAGTACCAGCCGGACCCGGTGCTTGAGCACGCGCTGACAGTGCTCTTCATCCTCCACGCCGATCATGAGCAGAACTGCAGCACCAACGCGATGCGCAGCATCGGCAGCGCGCATACCGATCCCTTCTCATCCCTAGCCGGCGCCGCGGCTGCGCTCTATGGACCGCTGCACGGTGGCGCCAACGAGATGGTGCTGCGCATGCTCAACGAGATCGGTTCCGCGGATAAAGTGCCGGATTACATCAAGCGCGTGAAGGCCGGCGAATTTCGTCTGATGGGCTTTGGGCATCGGGTTTACAAGAACTACGATCCACGCGCGCGCATAATCAAAAAAGTCGCGTACGAAGTCTTTGAAGTCACCGGAAAAGATCCGCTGCTGGACATCGCGCTTGAGTTAGAGCGCATTGCGCTCGAAGACGAGTATTTTGTGAAGCGAAAGCTGTATCCGAACGTCGACTTCTACTCAGGAATCATTTACCAGGCGATGCGCTTTCCGATTGACATGTTTCCGGTGTTGTTTGCCATTCCCCGAACCTCCGGCTGGCTGGCGCAGTGGGTCGAGATGCTCGAGGACTCAGACCAAAAGATTGCGCGCCCGCGTCAGATCTATCTTGGTCACCGTACGCGTGACTACGTGCCACTTAATCGGCGCAAGACCGAGGATCGCAGTGTTGCAGGCGCTTAGATTTTTTGCAGTAAGGCGACTTGTCGCCGCATGCTGGTTTGTCAATGTAGCGGCCCTGCGCTCAAAACAGGCGAGTGAAGAATCTAATTTCGACGATTCTCATCTTCCCGTGCTCCTGGGCGACAGTATAGCCACCGACGGTGTAATAGGCCTCGTTCTTCTTCAATACTTCCGCTCGGAGATAGCCGTAACTCGGCTGGACCTTGTAACCGCGAGGCAGCTCGAACTTCGCGGCCCGCGCCTCCGACTTAAACTTACGCACCCGATCAGAAACTGAAAGATTCTTAGCGGCCAGCCGCTCGAGATGTGAACGGAAGTGGGCGACGTCGCGCTCCAACTGAGAAACATAAGCGCGGAAGTCTGGCGAGTTCCTGGGCGGCTCTCGCTTGAGAAGCTCCTTAATGTCGGGCGGAAAGAATAGAGCCGCTTCCACGTCGTCGGGACCGGCCAATGGCAGAACCAAGTAGAAGATCTGCATGCGCAGCTTGTAGGCCTTAATGAGTAACTCATCGCTGACGCGTGCGAAATCCAGGTCTCCGAATTCCCCTCCGGCGATAGCGATGGCCCGCCGCAGCTTCATATCCCTGGGAAACGTGGCCTCGTAAGCGCGATCAAAGTCAAGATTCTCGCCGAGCAAATGCTCAAAGCTTTGGCACACCCGGTAGGCTTCGACAACTTCCGGCGTTTGTTTCACCTGCCACGCACTGACGAGACCACTCGCTGTCAATACGGAAGCACAGCCAAGAATAAAGCACAGAAGGCTACGGCCCAGCAGTGTCGTAATTGTTTTCATCTCTTTGATTCTAACCTAAATGCAACCCGGCGACCTTCATCGCGCCTTCCCAGTGGATCAACTCAAAACCTACGGCCATGTCCAGCACCGGTAGGACCGGAATCGACGGCACGCGCATACTCGTCAGTTTCCCTTCATTTCTCTCGGTCTGTCGTCTCCATCGAGGTTTCAGTAGATCCTATTTTCGCCTTTGTAGTTCGGTGCAGATGTGGGTAAGGATTTCGTAATATCGCCACGCTGCGCGCGCGTCTGGTTCCTGATGATGGTCTGGTTTCAAAATGAGATCACAACCGGCAGAAGATCTTTGGCTACCGAAGTGAGATAGAAGCAAGGG
>WNGK01010955.1_pt1 | contig 19428 bp, 21 predicted proteins | sample 5400601 | NCBI WGS metagenome assembly WNGK01 (sample SAMN13153376, study PRJNA577476) | soil metagenome | isolation source: 60 cm soil or saprolite under Garry oak tree replicate 1 | place: USA:California | collected 2016-06-15
TATCCACGCAAGCAGCGATTGACCGGGCCTCGTTGAGGCAGGGGATCACCACCGAGACTTCGGGGCGGGAACCCGCGTCAGCCACCGATTTCGTGGCTTGACTCTCCGGAACTATCTTCAACGTGGTGCTCATGACCTTAAATACACCAGACCCTGGTTGGAATCTGTGGATGCAGCTGCAGTGCCAGACCGGCATATGATGATGCAGCATGGGTTGCTCCCTGCTTTATCATCCTCTTACAATCATGGCGAATCGAACGATACTCGAGTTCAAGGGATGGCATATCACCTGTTGCCAATTGTATTCACCTTTAAGGGAAGATTTCAGCACCAGAGTAATCTAGGGAAGAAACGTGGCGAAAGGGCGCCCCACCGATCATTGGATTCGAGGTTTGCGTATTTTGAAGACATCCATGTCCGGCGAGATTTTGGCATCCAGGAGATCGTACTTACCCTCCGGCGACCCGCTGACCTCCCGCTAACTAATCGCTAGCAGGTCAGAGTGGAAATCGTCTGGGCGCGCGAGACGGATGCAGCAGAAAATGCGAAGCTGGTAGACTACTTTCAAAGACCGCAGCTCTGTTTGCACCGGAAGCCGATGGGCAACAACCGAGATCAATCCGTTGGAGGCCACAGTAATTGAGCGCACCTTCTGAGATTCAAGCGCAGCCCGAAATAGCCGCAGCCGCGACCCCGAATTACAAGCTGTTGCGGATCTCCTGTTGGGTTGTGGCTCTGGCGCTCGCCGCAGCCCATGGGTGGGCCCAGCGCTTCACCATGAATGCCGACGGCATCTCCTATCTTGATATTGGGGACGCCTATTGGCGCGGCGATTGGCACAACGCCATCAATGCCTACTGGAGCCCGCTGTATTCCTATTCTTGGTTTCTTTCTGAAGGTGCTAAAGCCGTCGGCGTATTGGGAATATCCGATGGCGCATCTGATGAATTTTCTGATTTATGTGGCGGCACTGGGCTGCTTTGAATTTTTTCTGGTGACTTTCATCGCAAAGCGCAAGAGTCACGACCAGGAATTGCTCAACGATGGGAAGATGGGACTGCCGGAATCCTGCTGGTGGCTTCTGGCACAGCTCATTCATCTCCTCATCGTTGCTTCTGATCGGTCTGCATGTTGTGACGCCTGATATGTGCGTAGCCGCTTTCGTCTGTCTCGCGTCGGCCCTCGTAGTGAAAGTCCGAAAGGGTTCGGTCACTTATGGCACCTTCGTGGCTCTTGGCGTAGTGCTGGGGCTTGCCTATTTGACGAAAACCGTGATGTTTCCTCTGGGATTTGTATTTCTTGTGACCGCGATGTTTGCCGGACGTAAGGTTGGGAGTTCCATGCGACACGCGGCGGCCGCGATTCTAACGTTTGTGATTATTACTGGTCCGTTCATTGCTGCCATCTCGCAGGCGAAAGGACGAGGCACCTTCGGTGACAGCGGAAAGATCAATTACCAAATAGAGGTCCAAAGGGATGACTGGTTCGTCCCTAAAGGAAGCGGCGTAAGACATCCGGTGAAACGCTTGTTGGAATCGCCGGTTTCTTATGAGTTTTCGGGCCCCGTCGCGGGGACATATCCGCTCTGGTACGACCCTTCGTACTGGCACGAAGGCGTAGGAACCGGTTTCGACTTAACAAAGGAAGCAGCGACCCTCCACCGATCGTTTAAACGCTACTGGTTCATCTGCACCAACAGTTTCGTGCAGCTGAATATCACAATTGTTCTGCTTCTCATGTGGACTCTCGCGCCGTCATTCAGATTGTTTCTGCGCCTGGCGAAACTGTGGCCCTTAAGCCTTCCGGCGTTATGCGCTCTCCTCCTATACGCACTGGTGGTAGTCGAATCCCGATATGTCGCACCATTCCTGTTGATGGTCTGGGTGGTCGCCTTTTCGGGAATCCGGTCTCCGTCCACGGACAAGTTTCGGGATCTGCTGGCGGCGACCCTGGCCGGACTGGCTCTGACGGTTGTTATTCTCTCTCTTCTGTGGATATACGCTAGCCGTGTTGGGAAACGCACCTCAGGCGGGAAGCGGCGCGTTCATTGCAAGGTTAGGACGAATGCAAATAGTTGCCGAGACGCTCGATGAGGATGCATATTGGGCAGCGGACGCATCCACTCGCGCCCGACTAGCGGATGACTTCGCCAAAGCGGGCGCAAAGGCCATCTTGGCATACAAGCCGCCTAGAGCTGAGAAGGACTGGGCGAAATTGGGAGACAGTGATTACTATCTGTTTCAACTCCCAGGGTCATTTTAGGTCCGTGGAGGCAACGCGGTTGAACTCATCCTCTGAGATTCAGGGACGTCCAGCGACATCTGCGTCCGGGGCCGCGAATTGCAGATTGCTGCGGATCTTTTGCTGGGTGTTGGCGCTGGCTCTGGGCGCAGCCCAGGCTTGGGCCACGCGCTTCACCATGAACCCCGACGGCATTTCGTATCTCGACATTGGCGATGCCTATTGGCGCGGCGATTGGCACAACGCCATCAATGCCTACTGGAGCCCGCTGTATTCCTGGATTCTTGGTTTCTTTCTAAAGGTGCTGAAGCCGTCGGCGTATTGGGAGTATCCGATGGTGCATCTGGTGAATTTTCTGATCTACGCCGCAGCGCTGGGGTGTTTTGAGTTTTTTCTGGTCACCGTCATTAGGAAGTACAGCCGGCGGCTTGCGGAATCCGGCACCGAAGAGATCGGACTCTCTGAATTTTCGTGGCGACTGGTCGGTTACAGCATATTTCTATCCACGTCGCTTTTGATGATTGGACTTCATCCGGTTACGCCTGACATGAGCGTCGCAGCATTCGTTTACCTTGCGACTGCGCTGACTTTGAAGATAAGCAACCGCCCGGCCGGCGGAACCCATGCAGTGTTGGGTTTGGTACTGGGTCTCGCCTATTTATCCAAAGGGGTGATGTTGCCGCTCGCTCTGGTGTTCCTTGGGACTGTTCTGCTGAGAAGTTCCCTACGCAACATCGGGGTTGCGATTCTGGTTTTTCTCTGCCTGGTCAGCCCCTTTGGTTTGGCTCTCTCTCATGCCCAGGGACGACTGACTCTCGGAGATGTCGGACCGATCGCGTACGAGATATATATCGACGGAATTGATGTCTTTGCTCCTACTAATCCGGAAGTGTCCCATCCGGTTCGGAAGATCCTGGACCAGCCGCCCACCCTTGAATTCAGCCACCCGATAGCGGGAACTTACCCGCTCTGGTACGACCCGTCTTACTGGCACGCAGGGCTGAAGCCACATTGGTACTTGAAAGGCGAGCTCGGGATAATTGGACTGGCCCGTCTGCTCTATCTCTGGATACCAATCACTTATCAGTTGAACCTCACCGCGCCTTTTCTGATCCTCCTTTTAGTGGCGACGAGGCCCTGGGAATGTTGCAAGCGAGCAGCCTGTTTCTTGCAATTGACCGTCCCCGGAGTTCTAGCCCTGCTGCTCTACGCTGTCGTATACCCCGAACCCCGGTACCTCGCGCCTTTCTTTGGCTTGCTCTGGCTGGCGGCGTTTTCTGGCTTGCGCTTTCCGGATTCGGCGGAGATGAGGAGATGGGTGGCAATTGCCGCGATGGCGGTGTTTGTGAGTCAGTTGGCGGTGCTCGGGCTGATGAAAAGAGGTAGCTCCGGCCCGGTCTATTGGGAAGCGGCCGAGGGACTGAAGTCCATGGGGTTGAAGCCGGGTGACAAACTGGCCGTCTTCGCTCACGAACCTTTCGGCGAGGGCGGAGCTTTCGTGGCGCGTCTGGACCGAGTGAAAATTATTATCGAATCTCGCGACACGGGAGGCGACTGGGTGAAGGACGCCGTCGCGACGGCTCGTCTTACTGATTTGCTTAAGAAAAATGGCGTTAGGGCGGCGCTGTGGTACGGAAATCCTCCCACCCTCTCCGCTATTCCGTGGAAGCGATTGGGACAGACGCGTTACTACGCGTACTTCCTTTCCACTGGCAATATATCGACCGTGCCTCGCTGACGCACTCCTCAAGAAGGCTTGATAAGTTGCCTGCCAGAGAAATCTAGCCGACGTAGTGGGACGCAAATGTTGCGATTCATCATGAATTCATCCACGGCTTTACGGGCTCCTGCCCAGTGCCCATAATCATCAAACTGAATCACTCCTCGATTCGAAACCTTGTCATATAAGGAGTCGAGGCATACTTTCACGCTTTCGTACCAGTCGCCGTCTAGGTGTATTAGCGAAATTGACTCTATCGGGGCGCTCGGGACGGTATCTTGGAACAAACCAGGAACCAAGTTCACATTGTCGATGACTCCCAAAGAGTTGCGTCGTACAGACCACGCAGGCGGGCATAGCTTACCATGGTTATTGGCTTCACCTTGAGGAATAGCTGGTTAAACTCGGATGGCAGAAACCGCGCCAGCAACTCTCTCACGTATCTATTGCTTTGCGAAGCAATCCATCCCGGGTTCCTCAGGCGATACGCGATTTCTTGAAGTGAGATGTGGGTGTCGTACATAGAAATCAAGCCAAATCCGCGAGAGTAGCGCGTAACCGCAACCTAGCCACGAAATGCAGGTTCCGACCGAAGGCCCATGCGAACGGGATGGGATACAGCGCCGGAGAAACCTCTCGTTCTGCCAGCAACCCAAGGTCGCCGAAAGCTTGCTTCCACTGCTTTCGATCCCAGTAGTTGTATGGAAGAGCTACGCCATGACGGGCGTTTCCGACCCAGTCCATCAGGCGAAGTATGCTCTGAGCGAACAATCCTTCACGAAAATGATCTTTAATCACGACGGTCGGGGCTACGCGAACAGCTTCTCGTAGAAGGACGCGGGGATCCACTGTATGGTGAAGCACGTCAACGAACATGACCACATCAAAACTGCGGTCTGGGTACGGAATATGTTTTCCGTCGAAAGCACGGACGGGAATGCGGGCGTTGGAGCGGAGAAGAGGATCAATGCCTTCGATTTCGACGTTTGGCTGCCGCTCCTTGATGAGGCAGTCGATGGTTCCGTCGCCGCAACCAACGTCAAGCACGCGAGATCCGGCGGGAATCAAGCTGGCGAGGTACTCGGCGAGCACGCGTGTCCTACGGCTGAAGATGAATCGGTCGTGGATGGTGCCAAGTATGCCATTTTGCTTCTCGGGCGAGGCGGGACGTTGTTGATCAGTCATTTTTCTCGTAATCGCCGATGTAGGTGCCGCGGCTGATTCCTAACATGCTCAGGAAGAACGAAGAAAAGACCACTTGCAGGCCGAGCAGAAACAGCAGCGAAAAGAAAATGACTGCGCGAAGCTGGGCGAAGGGGCCGAATCCGCTGGCTACCCACTGCCAGACGACCCATGCGATTCCGCCGCAGCCTACTAGCGTGAGAGTCCCGCCGAGGGCGAGGCCTTGTTCAAGCTTGATTCGCTTCAGCCAGTGTTCCAGAGAATGCTGCCCGGGGGCAAAACGTTCGGCATAGCTGTAAACCTTGGCGAATAATCCGAGAGCAAGAATCTGGGTTCCGGCTAAAGTAAAGACCATACCGAACAGCATGGTGTGGACATCGATCACGGTTTTCCCGAGCGGCCGGGGACCGGGCAACAACCACACTACGAGGACGAGACCGATGAGCGAAATGGTTGTGCCGGGAACCAAAAACAGCCAGTTCGGGGCGAAGAGCAGCATGAAGCGCAAGTGGCGCCAGCCGTCGCGAAAGCTACGGAGATGCGGTGGCCGTCCACGTTTATCTGGCCAGAGAGTCACGGGAATCTCGACGATCTTTGTTCCCATCTTGGCGGCTTTAATGACGAACTCGGAGGCGAACTCCATGCCAGTGGTGCGCAGCCCTAAGCGGTCATAGAGGTCCCGAGTGAAACCTCGCATCCCGCAATTGACATCACGAATTCCAGCGCGAAAGAAAAGATTCAAAATGCTCGACATCACTGGTGTCCCGAGATAACGGTGATGCCAGGGCATGGCTCCGGGCTTGATGCCTCCGGCAAACCGGTTGCCCATCACAAAGTCAACGCCATCGCGCCATTTGGCGACGAACTCGGGAACCTGAGCGAAGTCGTAGCTGTCATCGCCGTCTCCCATGACGATGAAGTCGCCCTGCGCGGCTTCAATGCCAGCACGAAGTGCGTTTCCATATCCCTTGGTGGGAACGCGGACCACACGCGCGCCGTGTTGCTCGGAGATCTCGATGGAGCCGTCGGTCGAGCCGTTGTCCGCAACCACTACCTCGCCGCGAACACCGGCCTTAGAGAAGGATGTCTGGGCCTTGTCAATGCAGATAGCAATGGAACGGGCTTCGTTGAGACAAGGAATCACCACAGAAACTTCGAAGGAGCTAGATACACTGCTGATTCCCAACATACTCAAGAACACGGAGGAGAATAAAACCTCCACCCCGAGGAAAAATGATAGCGAACTGAAGAATACCGTCCTCACGGCATCGAGATGCCCAAAGCCGTTAGCTGCCCACTGCCACAACACAATTGCGTCTCCCGTGAATCCGACGACAACTAGGGCCGCGCCCAAGAGCAATCCATGTTCAAGCGTCACTCTCTTCAGCCATCGAGCTAGGCTGAGTTCAGTACGCGTGAGTTTTTCCGTGTAGCAGAACACTTTTACGAAAAATCCGATGGAAACGATGTGCATTCCCAAAAGCACCAGCATCATGGCCAGTGACATGGTATTGGTGTTGAGTTCGACCCTTCCTGCAAAAGCAGGGCCCGGCAAAAGCCAGAGCACCAAACCTATACCCAACGCCATCAGCAGGCCGCCCGGCAAAAGAAAGAGCCAGTTGGGTGCGGAGAGCATGATGAAACGCAGATGCCGCCAACCATCGCGAAACGTGCGCAAATGCGGCGGACGGTCGCGCTGATCGGCCACATGGTAATGGGAACTTCAGCGATTCGCGCACCCGCTCTCGCCGCCTTGATTAACGATTCGGAAGCAAACTCCATTCCGTTGGTTCGCAGATCGAGCCGAGAAGCAAGCTCATGCGTAAAACCGCGCATCCCGCAATTGATATCGCTGACTCCCGCGCTGAAAAACAGATTCAAAATACCGGACAGAACCGGAGTACCCAGGTGGCGATGGTGCCAGGACATGGCGCCTTCTTCGATCTCGCCCAAGAAACGGTTGCCAATCACGAGGTCGTGCCCGGCGCGCCACTTTTCGACAAAGCGGGGGATTTCCGAGAAATCGTGACTACCGTCGGCGTCGCCGAGAATGATGAACGCGCCGCGAGCTTCCGAGATTCCACAGCGGAGGGCGCTGCCGTATCCCTTAATGTCGGCGTGGATGACTCTTGCTCCGTGCTCCATCGCGACATCTATCGATCCGTCGGTTGAGCCGTTGTCGGCGACCACTACTTCGACGCGAATGCCGGCGTTGCGGAACGCCTGCACAGCTGTATCCACGCAAGCAGCGATTGACCGGGCCTCGTTGAGGCAGGGGATCACCACCGAGACTAAGGGGCGAGAACCGGCGTCAGCCACCGATTTCGTGGCTTGACTTTCTGGAACTGTTGTCTTCAACGTGGTGCTCATGACCTTAAATAACACCAGACGCCAGTTCGAATCTGTGGATGCAGCTGCAGTGCCAGACCGGCATATGATGGTGCGGCATGGGTTGCTCCCTGCTTTATCATCCTCTTCCAATCATGGCGGATCGAACGACACTCGAGTTCAAGACCGGATGGTACATCACCTGTTGCCAATTGTATTCACCTTTAAGGGAAGATTTCAGCACCGGAGCAATATCAGACATCCTGAAGTCGGGCGGTAGTTTGCGACTGGCGAGGAAAATAAATTGAACCCAAAATGGGCAGTTGCGCAGCGGGAAGGCGGGAGCGAGACTGGCAGGCAAAACCATGGCACAACTCCAACTTCCGATTTTTCCTGCCGGTGTGACTCCCATCAACCACCAGATTGCGATCGCTTGTGAAGCCGGCAAGGTGGTCTATGTGCACGGCCACTTGCCACTGTTTCAGCTTGGCAGCGAAGACCTGGTGAGTTTCCGCTTGTTCACCAGCCAGATGATTGACAGCAGCACGGTGCGGCCGAGCGAGATCGTCCGCACGTTTGGCGTGCCTTTGGTGACGGTGAAACGGTATGTGAAGAAGTATCGCGAGCAAGGTGCGAAAGGATTCTTTGCCGTGCGCCGGCGTCGCTCGGCGTCGGTGCTGAAAGCAGAGACCCAAGCTCGTGTGCAAGCTCTATTGGACACGGGCAAGAGCGTGCCAGAGGTGGGGCGGGAACTGAACCTTACTGCCCGACACTTTGCATAAAGCCATTCGTGCCGGACGTCTGCATCAACCTGCTAAAAAAAAGAAGTGTGGTAGCGGCTGCGGTCAGCAGTAAGAGCGAGCGTACCCAAATCGACAGCGAGGCGGAGATGGGGGACGCCACGATGCATTCGCTGGAACGGGTGGCCGCCGCCATGGGTGCACTGGAGTCGGCGCCTGTCCAGTTTGAGTCAGCGCAAGATGTGTGCCACAGCGGGGTGTTGTTGGCTTTGCCGGCGCTGCTGGCTACGGGACTGTTGCATTTTACGCAACAGTTCTATGCACTACCCAAAGGCTTTTACGGGATCGACAGCATTTTTCTGCTGTTGGCGCTGATGGCCTTGGCCCGGATCCCCTCCATCGAGCAACTGCGCTACGCCGCCCCCGGGGGAGTGGGGCAATCTGCTCGGGATCGTGTGCCCGAGGTGAAGACCTTGCGCACCAAGCTGGAACTGCTGTGCCGCGAAGCGGGGCGCGCGGTGCGCTGGCACACGGCTCTGGCCCGGGAGTGGATGGCCCGCCAATCCTCAAGCGAACTGGCCTTCTATGCCGACGGTCACGTGCGCGTCTATCACGGAGACCTGACCCCACTGCCTCGGCATTACGTGGCGCGGGAGCGGTTGTGTATGCGAGCCACGACCGATTACTGGATCCACGCCATGGACGGTCAGCCCTTCTTCTATGTCAACAAGGAGGTGGACCCCGGGCTGATCGCCACGCTGCGCAATGATCTGGTGCCGTTTCTGGAAAACCATGCTCCGCTGTCCCCCGAGTTGCAGAAGCGGATGGAGGACAATCCGCGGTAGCATCGTTTCACTCTGGTGTTCGACCGGGAGGCCTACAGTCCGGAGTTGTTCGCGGAGATGCAGGCCAAACGAATCGCGGTGGTGACCTATCACAAATATCCGGGAGAGGACTGGCCGGCGGAAGAATTCAGCGAGCGTACGGTGGAGGTGGGCGGCGGCGACGTAGTCGGTATGAAGCTGGCCGAGCGCGGGACCCGGCTGAGCAACGGCCTGTGGGCGCGGCAAGTGCGCAAGCTTTCCGCCGGAGGGAAGCAGACGGCGATCCTGAGCACCGATTATGAGGCCGACTACACCCGGCTAGCAGCCTCGATGTTTGCTCGATGGTCGCAGGAAAACTTCTTCAAATATATGCGGGAGCACTATGGCCTGGACCGTTTAGTGGAGTACGGCACGGGAGCGGTTCCTGATTCCGTCCGGGTGGTCAACCTAGGCCTGGCGCCAGCTGGACAGCCAAGTCCGCGCCCTGACCGGCAAGCGCCAATACCTGTTGGTTCAGTTTGCGGCCCAGAGTTTGCAAGGCGAGCTGTCGGAAGCGGAAGTGACCGGCTACCAACAGAAAAAAGCTCAGTTACAGGAGGAAATCGAGCATCTGGAGAACAGTTGGGCCAGATCAAACAGCAGCGTAAGCAAACCGTTCATCATGTCACCGTTGGAGAGTTGCCGGAAGCAGAACGCTTCTCTCGCTTGCTCCCGGAGCGCAAACATTTTCTCGACACCATCAAGCTAATCAGTTATCGCGCCGAGACCAGCATGGCTTCTTTGCTGCGCGAATCCCTGAGCCGGGAAGACGATACTCGAGCATTGCTCCGCCAGATCTACAGCACCGAAGCGGACCTGCTTCCGGACGCTGATCACAAGACCTTGACCGTGCGTCTGCACCATCTCACGCAGGCGGCTCATGATTAGGCGCTTCTTCGTCTCTGCGACGAACTCAACGCGACCGAGACTATTTTCCCAGGCACGGGCCTACGCCTGATTTACACGGCAACTCTGGGAGAGCCACAAGACCGAGGCCCTGACCCGTGCTGACCGCGACTTGTTGCGGGATGGAGATAAGCGATTCCAGGGTGTCTTGTTCGAGTCTCTGTATTTAATTTCCTTGGAGGTCAGGATGTCTGAATCTAGCCTGTCTTTCGCAATAAGGCTGCAAGACCAGCCTAAGTCTTTGGCCTTCAACGAATCGATCGAAAAGGTCGGCACTACAGCCGGAGAGCTTCTTAGGGAAATTCGGGGACTCGAGTTTTGATCCGCGGCGGCCGCGGCTGCGGCAAATCGAGCTTGAGTTTGTGCAGCAGGATCGCCTGATCTGCCTCGGGCTGAGTGAAGCGCGGCATCACCTGCCAGCGCCCATCGGTCGTCGGTAGCCAAACATCGAGCATCTGAATGGTGGGGAGCTTCTCCAGCACCGCTTTGGGCGTGAGTCCCGGAGCGAGAGCTTGCAACCGATTCTCCAGTGTGATCAACAGGCAGTAGGCAAGGAAGGCCACTAAAATGTGGGCCTCGACGCGATGTCCCAGCTGATGGTAAAGGGGGCGAATGCCCAGCTCGCTCTTCATCGCTTTGAACGCAGCCTCGATCTGGGCCAGTTGTACATGGCGCTCCCACAATACCGCCGGATCTTCCCCCACCAGATTGGAGTGCAGCAAATAGTGACCGTCCTGCAACTCAGCTGCCTTCAGCTTGGGCTGGTCCAGGCGGAAGTGAAAGCTGTGGCGAGTTACTGTTTCGCCTTCCGCGGGACATGGATTTGCAGGAAACGATAAACAATGCCGGCTTCTTTCCGCGCCGCGCCGATGCGCAACAACAGCTGGTCGCGGCGCGGACCACTCCGCTGCATGGCGCGCAACTTGCGCAACATGCAGCGCCAGTTTCTTCCGCCGCATGGCTCTTTCTTTAGCCCGTCGTCCTTCGCTCTTGGCCAGGACATAGAGCTCGCCGGCATCGGCAAACAACTTCACTTCCACCGCGTCCCGCACCTTCTGCCAAGGCAACTCCAGCCACTTCTTCTCATACTGTCGGATCTTGCTCCGCGGCGTTCCCACGAGGTAGAAAACGGCGCGCTCGGAAGTGCGCATCTCTTCCAACACCGCTTCGGTCGGGATCCCGCGATCCATTACCCACACTCGCCGTGCGCGACCGTAGCTGGCCTCGATCTTGTCGAGAAAGCCGCGCAACGTAGTTCGGTCGGACGTGTTCCCGTCCATGACTTCGTAGGCTAGCGGAAGACTTCTGGCGTGATCACCAGCGCAATCACCACCTGCTTGTGCTCCAGAATGCGATCCAAGCAGCGATAGAGTCGATCTTTTTCGGGCCACTGCGAAGTCCGCCTCCAACAACTCCGCCATCGCACTTTGATCGAACCACTGTCGGTGTACGCGAAACTCGCTGCCCGGATCGATCAACCGATTCACCACCAACAACTGCAGCACCTTCGCCCAGGGGCACCGTTTCTCGCTGCACCCCCTCCGACATCTTCTCTCCCCAAAACTCCTCCAGCCGCAGTTGCCGCCACAGCACACACCCCAGTCAACAGTTGCCGAAGGCCCGCGGCCGGCGCAACACCATCTCGCTCAGTTTGACTTGGATACTGTCGCTCGCCTCCGCCGGGATCTCCCGATCGTCGGGAAATAGGCTCAGCGTGGTGTACTGCTGGTGATTCTCGTCGAACACCTCCAGCGTCTGGCGCCATACCGCTTCCTGGTTGTCATTGATCTCCCCCAGATAGAGCACGGTCCGCTGCGCGGTCTTGTTCTGCCCCACGCGGTGGTTCTCCACCACGTTAAAGTAGCGATGCTGCTTGCCGTCCTTCTTCCTGATCTTGGCGCGGAGAAACATGGCCTCCGTCACCATGCCAGAACTTCGGTGCCGCCAGCAAGAGGGTACGTCGGCACCACACCCATTTTCGCCACAGGCCATCTTGCAAGCGAAGCGGTTACGACCTTTCCCGCATGGAAGTTTTTCGAAAAGTCGGCGCTATTGCGAAAGAGAGGCTAGGGAAGAAACGTGGCGAAAGGGTAGCCCCACCGATCATTGGATTCCCGGTTTGCGTATTTTGAAGACATCCATGTCAGGCGAGATTTTGGCATCAAGTAGAATTCCAACCTTTTCACAATAGGCTCGATAGTCCTGAGCGTAGGCTCTCGTCCAATCCGGCCCCGGCGGCAGACCCGGTTTCAAGAAAAGAGCGTAATCGGCCGCGTCGATGTGCTTGAATCCATCCTGGCGGCTACGCTTGTTGACTGCGTCATATACGAGTGTCTCCAGATATATCGGCCGCAAGCTGCCTGCCGATAATTGGCCCGCCAGTAGGAATGTGTCGATATTGAATGCAGGGCCGTCTGTGGCGATCACAACCCTGACCGAGCGGCCTCGAATCGGATCCTCTTGGGATAACGTCCTGAGTAGGTCTCCTGCGCGTCGGATAGGAACAATTTCGGGCCGGCCAATCATAGGCAGGGAAATAACCGTCACGATCAACAGCGCGGCAAACGCGGGAGCGGCGCCCACAGTCGGTTTCGACTCTTTCCTAATGTCGGTCCAGGCGAGACAAAGGGGCAGGGCGATCATGACTGGGATCGCAAAACGAGGATCCCGATTTTGACTCCTGGCGGCAATTCCCAGGTAGGCCAGGATGATACCGATTGGTAGTAGGCGGGCCAGGCGCATCTGCTTTTCGATCCAGATTCCACGAATGAAGAGAACCAGAAGGAGAAAAAGCGGGATTAGCGCTAAGCCAAGCTGGCTAAAATATCTCTCCAAGTAACCGCCCGCAGTCATGCCAGGCACCCTCCACAGACTGGCCCCACCCGACCAAGCCGCAAATATTGCAAAACGCATGAAATTCAATCCATAAAAACGCCAGATAATAAACGTCGGTAAGGACCCCAAGATACAACCGCCGAAAGCATACCGTACAGGCTTTTCCCCTGAAAGATCTGTTCGAATCATCAGGAGCGCCATCCCAATGACGACAAAAAAGAACAGAAACGTCACTTTGGAAAGCATGCCAACATTGACAACCACACTCCAAAGCAGTCCTCGCCAGATACTGCGCCAAACCCCGTGCGACGGCCGGGAATACTCGAGTGGTATCAACATGAGTCCGAGCGCAACACCCCAACCGAGAAGGGTGTCGGTCATCATGGCGCCGCTTGTGGCCCGCAGAAATGGCGTCAAGCAAATTGCGGCTGCGGCTAGCAACAAAGAACCTTGCGGGATGCCGGCGCGCAGGCACGTCAGGTAGGTGACCAGCGTTAAGATCCAGATAAAGAGTGCCAACCCGACAAAGGCAAGCCCAATCCCCAACTCTGTGCCTCCAACCCTGCCCCACAGCAAATTAACCAGGCCCATAATTGGCCCTTTGTGAGTTGTGGCCAGGCATTCATCCAGGCGGGACAAGCTAAAGTCGTAGACAGCATGATTGGTGCAGATGATGCGTCCCAAATAATACGATTCGTCCCACGGCAACTGGTAGGGAGAGTAGTTGATCACCGTGGGAGACACGAAACCGAGAAAGGCAAAGAGCCACATCCAAGGTATCGCGGCCGGCCCCGGCTTGAGCCTCGTCAGGAGTCGTTCAATCATGGGATGTACTGACGGTTCACCGGTCACAGAAGCTCCATCCACAGTCTCTTTAAGAACCTAACCCCTGTTGGAAAACTCCTAGCGCCAGTTACACCAACTACTCGTGGTCCCTCTCGCGTGGAAAATTCCACAATCGCCATCCGCTTCTTGAAAGCGCGGATGGTCATCTGGTACTCAATCGTGTAGTCGAGTGCATCGAGTTTCAAGTCTTTGGCCGCGTGCCGGGTAATGGCCCGATAGCCATTGATCGAATCAGTGACAAAGGGACCACCCCTGCGAAAGAGGACGTTCGCCAGAAGGTTCAGCGCGTTATTTGCCCACTTGCGCGGCTTGAGCAAATGGATGTCCTCTTCATTCACTGCACCTCGCATCATCCTCGAAGCAATGACGAGACCAGCGCCGCCTTCGAGCAGTGGCTTGAATTTGGGGAGATCCCGAACATCTTCGTTGCCGTCCGGTGAAAAGAAAATGTAAGCGTCAGCCTCTACCAGTTCGAATGCAAGCAGAAATGCATCTCCTCTCCCCCTGCGGCTCTGGCCTATCACCGGAACACCCCGCTCTCGATAGTATTCTTCGGTGCCGTCGGTTGACCCGCCATCAATAGCCACTAGCTGATCGAATCCGGAGTCGAGCGAGGGTGCAGGAATCAACGGGAAAATCTGCTCCAAGCAAGGTCGTTCGTTATATGTGAGCAGGCAGAGTGCGACTCGCATTGGCGGCGAACCATTCTACTGTACGCTGAAGGCCTTCGCTCAGCGCTACGCGGGCGCGGAATCCCAGGACGCGATTCGCTTTGCTGGTATCACAGCATCGCCGGGGTTGCCCGGTCAAACCCGCCGGTTCAAAGCGAGGCTGAATTGGCACGCCACGAACTCTCGAGACGAGAGCAGCGATCCGAGTGGCAAGCTCCGCAATCGTCGTTTCTTCCTCTGCCCCAAGATTGAGTGGGTCCGCCATGGGATACCGAGCGGCAACCTCGAGCAAACCGCGCGCAAAATCGTCAACGTACAAGAAGGAACGGGAATGAGACCCGTCTCCCCACACATTCAGGAAGCCGTCTTTACTTTCAAAAGCCTTCCGAGTCAATGCTGGAATTACATGGGAGCTCGCGCTGTCAAAATTGTCTCGCGGCCCATAGGCGTTGTAGGGCCGCGCAATTGAAACTGAGAGACCGAATTCGCGGGCGTACTGAGCTCCCAAGTACTCCTGCATCCGCTTGGCCCAACCATAGCCAGAATTGGTGGGCTCCGGCTCTCCGAGAAATCCCTCGTCTTCAGGAGTAGGAATGCTGCAGTGACGGGGATAAACACATGCGGAACTGGTCACTAGAAACCGATCTACCTTGAGCTGCTGAGCCGCTTTGATCACGTTCAGGAAGATCTGCATATTTGCGTGAAAGATGGATGCAGAGTGTGTGCTGTTGTACTCAAGCCCTGCCACTTTCGCGGCCAAGTTCAGAACGACAGCAGCTCCTTCCAAAGCTTTGTGCGTCGATTCATAAGATTCGAGATCGCATTGCCGGAGGTCAATCCGCTGTAAGCAATGCTGGAGGAACCTACGCGCAGGTCCTCTCGACAAAACTATGGGTTGCGCGCCGAGGCACAAGAGCTGTTCCACGACGTGACTGCCAATAAACCCCGTACCTCCCGTGACTGCTACGTTGCGATCGCGGAAAAACGCCCTAGTATCGGGATGGAAGTCTGCCGCCGAGCACGCACTCTCATAAGGGATACCGGGTCCCAAGACCTTGCTCCTCCAAATCAGCCTTCATCATCAGCCGGACCAATTCTGCAAAGCTCACCTTGGGCTTCCAACCGAGCTTTTCACGGGCCTTGGTCGCATCGCCAACCAGGAGGTCCACTTCCGTTGGGCGAAAGTACCGCTTGTCAATATCCAGATTTCCCAAGTACAACTTCTTGTCTTTGCCAGCAAGAATGCGGGCAAGACCGCGGGTGATTTTGCGCGTCACGAAAGTTTCGCCGCGCCGCGGGCTCTCATGATTGAACAAGACCCCATTCGACGCGTGCAGTTTATAACCCTCTCGGTAATTAATGACCTGATAATACGCATATGCCTTGGCACAGGCGTAAGGACTCCTCGGATAAAAAGGCGTCCTCTCACTTTGCGGCGCAGCTGCCAACCCATACATCTCGGAACTGGAGGCTTGATAGAAACGCACATGGCTGTTGCCGAACACGGTTCGAATGGCCTCGAGCAGGCGGAGCATTCCCAGCGCGACTACGTTTGCGGTATAGATGGGCTCATCAAAAGAGATTCTGACATGGCTTTGCGCGGCAAGATTGTAAACTTCGTCGGGCGCGATCCGCTCCACTAGCTGCTCTAAACGGCTGCCGTCAGTCAGGTCACCATAATGCAGAAAAAATCGATTGTCAGACTCGTGGATATCCTTGAACAAGTGAATGATGCGGCCGGTGTTGAACGAGGAAGACCGCCGGATGATTCCGTGCACCTCATATCCTTTTTCCAGCAGCAGTTCGCTCAGATAGGAACCGTCCTGGCCAGTGATGCCGGTGATTAGCGCCTTCTTCATAAACGTGGTGAAAACTCCAGGACAGTATTGGCTACGTACTCGACGTCGTCACTCGACGTCAGTGGATGCAAACCCCACATCAGTCCGCAGTCCATGATCGTATCCGCTCCACTCAAATTTCCCGAGACGCGGTGATTTACATGCGCGATGGCTGGCTGCCTCGCCATGTTACCGCAAATGATCGGACGGGTTTCGACACCGTGCTTATCCAAGTGGTGTTTCAGGGCTTTGCGGATCCGTGGCTCGTGGCAAATCACAGGATAGCCAAACCAGGCGGGGCCGGCGCAGGCGGTTGGTTGCATGGGGTAGAGGGTTCCCTGCTTGATCAGCGGCAGAAAACGTTCGGTCCAAAGCGACGCGATTTCATTTCGTCTTTGATTGAAGCCGTCGAGTTTCTGCAACTGGATGAGCCCCAAGACCGCGTTAATCTCGGTCGGCCGCAAATTGAACCCCGTATTAACAAAGAGAAAATTGGGATCGATTTCCGGATGCAACGCTTCCTTTTCCTGCCTGTTCTTGAGATCTCTTGTCCAGCCGTGGGCGCGCATGCATCGCAGCAATTCAGCAAGCTGAGCATCCCGGGTTACGATCATCCCGCCCTCAATTGTCGTAATGTGATGCGAAAAGAAGAAACTGAATGTGGCCATATCGCCAAACGTTCCCGCGAGCTTTCCGTCGTAGTGAGCGCCCAGTGCTTCACAGGTGTCTTCGATCACCCACAGACGATTCTCTTCAGCGAAACCCATCACCTCTTCCATCGGGACGGTGTTCCCAAGAACATGTACGGGGCAGACTGCAACGGTTTTTTCACTCAGAGCTGCGCGCATGGCCTCGGGTTTCATCTGGAGGGTGCTGGGGTCACTATCCACAAGGACAGGCACACCTCCCGCTTGCACAATGGGCCAAAATGTGGTTGACCAACTCACCGCAGGCACGATCACTTCGGAACCGTGAACGAATCTTCTTCTGTTTTTCGGCTGAGGGGCGGCATGGTTGGCGAGCGCAAAAAATCCCAGCAGGTTTGCAGACGACCCGGAGTTTACAAAAATCGCCTCGCCACCTTTTAGGTATTCACCAAACACTCTTTCGAATTCCTGACATTTCACGTCCATCGTCACCCGGGTTGATCTCAAGACTTCGAGGACCGCATTGGTTTCTTCATCACCAAAGGTGCTGGCATTCAGCGGTATTCGCTTCATGTATTCTCCGGTGCTGGTAAATTCGGGGGAATCGTCGCTTCTCAACAAAAGAGAGGAATTTCCAAGAAATCGGAAACACCGGCAAGTACTTGCCCCAAACTGAAATGTATAGCCTAATGTAACCAATTGTATGTATTTTTCTTTTCTCGCATTTACACGAGACTAAGTAGCCTGGGATAACAAGCGCATGTTTCTGATTGAATGCGGCCTGGTGGCGTTTGCGGTGCTCGCGGCCATTGCGCTGCCTATCGAAAAATGGACCAGTCTCGAGAGCTCATTGCTGAGTTTTGAGCTTCGATTTAGCAGGCTCGCTCAGAAACGCCAACTGGCTGTGCTGATCGTTGGGGCATCGGCATTATTGGTTCGCGCAGCCCTTCTGCCTGTCATCCCTATTCCCCAACCTGCAATCACCGATGAGTTCAGCTACCTGCTCACGGCGGACACTTTCGCTCACGGCAGGATCACAAATCCTACCCATCCGATGTGGGTGCGCTTTGAGAGCTTCTACATTATCCAAAAACCGACTTATTGCTCGGCCTTTTTCCCTGCTGCGGGACTCTTCCTTGCGCTCGGACAATTGATTGGTGGACATCCGTTCTGGGGTGTTTGGCTCAGTAACGGACTTATGTGCGCGGCAATCTGCTGGATGCTGCAAGCCTGGTTGCCGCCGCGATGGGCTCTGCTGGGAGGTCTGCTGGCCGTCATCCGACTGAGCACGTTCAGCTACTGGGCGAACGGATACGATGGTGGCGCGGTTGCGGCGCTCGGTGGAGCGCTGGTACTTGGAGCCTTGCCCAGGATCAGACGAAACCAACGCGTGCTCGATGCCTTACTAATGGGCCTAGGATTTGCGCTCCTTGCCAATAGTCGTCCGTACGAAGGACTCTTTCTCAGCTTACCAGTCTGCATCGCACTTCTTTTTTGGATATTCTCGGAAAAGGCACCACCAGTGAAGGTGACAATTCAACGCACAGTTCTGCCGTTGAGCTTGGTGCTGGTTGCGACTGCCGCGGCCATGGCCTACTACTTTTGGCGCACTACCGGCTCGCCCTTTGATACGCCGTACATGGTGAACGCAAACCGCTATTTCGTAGTCCCAAATTTCCCGTGGTCCCCGCTCAGCGTCGTTCCAAAATACAACCATCCTCTTATGGAGAGGTTCTATCGCTGGCCCCTTGGGGCGTACGATGCTGCGCGTTCCCACCCCCTTCTGATCGCCTTGGCGAAAGCGATTGGTGTGGCTTTCTTCTTCCTTGGACCTCTGCTGACGCTTCCCATTCTGATGTTAGGGATTGTACTGCCGCGCGATCTCTCGTACCGGGATCTCGGCTCGCGGGTAAGGTTTCTCACAACTGTGTGTGCGACAACCTTTGCGGGAATGCTCCTCCCCATATACTTCAACCCTCACTATGCCGGACCAATGACGTGCGCTATCTACGCTCTGGTTCTGCTTGCGATGCGGCGGGTCGGCCGGTGGCACCATCGCGGACGAAGAGTGGGCGCGGCCATTGTGCGTGCTGTACCCCTCGTCTGTGTTTTGCTTCTGGTTTTGCGGGTCGCAGCAGGCCCACTGCATTTGCCAAGAGAAGAAGGATTACCAGCATCGTGGTGGCGCTTGGGGCCTCAAAACCTCGAGCGTGCTCGAATTCTCTCCGATCTCGAACATAAATCGGGGCACCATCTGGTCATAGTGCGGTATTCTCCCACGCACTACGTAAATGTCGAGTGGGTTTACAACGACGCCGATATTGACGGCTCTAAAGTCGTCTGGGCGCGCGATATGGGCGCCGCAAATGCCGAGCTCATTCATTACTTCCGTGACAGAAACGTATGGCTGCTCGAACCCGACTACAATCCCCCCAGGTTAACGCCCTATGTTCAATAAGGAGCGGCCGCGCTCGGCGGCGATCAGGATCGGCCTTAATGACTCGACGTTCGGATTGCTGGGCGTAGCAATCCTCCTGTTCGGCGCGGTCCTTTGGTCTGCTCGCGGCCCCAATGTGGAGAAAACTGACTTTTCGCTAACCTACGTGGGCGC
>WNGK01002629.1_pt1 | contig 19418 bp, 18 predicted proteins | sample 5400601 | NCBI WGS metagenome assembly WNGK01 (sample SAMN13153376, study PRJNA577476) | soil metagenome | isolation source: 60 cm soil or saprolite under Garry oak tree replicate 1 | place: USA:California | collected 2016-06-15
CGGATCGATGGTCTGCGGAGCGCCCGACTCGTAGGCAATCACCTGCTGCGTCCGCAGCGCAATCCGCGCCGCCTGCTCGGTGGGCAGCGCCAGCGCCTCGTCATAAGAGTTGGTGTGCAGCGATTGTGTCCCGCCGAGCACGGCTGCCAGAGCCTGAATCGCCGTACGCACGATATTGTTTTCCGGCTGCTGCGCGGTGAGCGTCGATCCGGCCGTCTGGGTGTGGAAGCGCAGCATCCACGACTTAGGATTCCTGGCCTTGAAATGCTCGCGCATAATGCGCGCCCACATGCGCCGCGCCGCGCGGAACTTTGCCACTTCCTCCAGAAAATTGTTGTGGGCATTGAAGAAGAAAGAAAGCCGCGGCGCGAATTGGTCCACGTCCAGCCCAGCCTTGATTGCCGCCTCCACGTAGGCCATTCCGTTGCCCAGCGTGAATGCCACTTCCTGCACCGCGGTTGAGCCCGCCTCGCGCATGTGGTAGCCGGAAATCGAAATCGTGTTCCACTCGGGCACGTTCGCGTTTGCCCAGGCGAACATGTCGGTGATCACCCGCATGGCCTGCTGGGGCGGATAAATGTATGTCCCGCGCGCAATGTATTCTTTGAGCACGTCGTTCTGAACCGTGCCTGATAGTTTGCGGATGTCCGCGCCCTGCCGCCGCGCCACCGCCACGTACAAGGCCAGCAGAATGGCCCCGGTCGCATTGATGGTCATCGATGTAGAAATCTTCGTCAGATCGATGCCGTCGAACAGGCGCTGCATGTCTTCGATCGAGTCAATCGCAACGCCGACCTTGCCCACTTCACCCGCAGCCAGGGGATGATCCGAGTCGAGACCAATCTGCGTGGGCAAATCGAACGCCACCGACAGTCCGGTCGTCCCATGCGCCAGCAGATATTTGTAGCGCTTGTTCGATTCCTCGGCGTCGCCCATGCCCGCGTACTGCCGCATGGTCCAGAGCCGGCCGCGGTACATCGTGGCCTGCACGCCGCGGGTGAAGGGATATTCGCCGGGATATCCAACTTCGCTTTCGTAGTCGGAGCTTTTGAGATCGGCCGGGGTATAGAGCGGATTCACCGGAATATGGGACGAGGTTTCAATCTCGGTAGCCGACGAGCGATCCATCTTTCCTTCTCTCGTGCTCATCTGCCAGCCCGTAGGAGCGACCAACCCGCGATCGCGACGAACACCACAAACAGCCAAAACGCGATGACCACCCACGTTCTAGGCTGAGACGTGGGAAGGATCGGATGCGGACTGCGCAACTTTCCCTCCCGCGCTAACTCAAATTGCAGTTGCGTCACCTCCGACACGATACGGCGATTTCGCGCCTGGAACCGGCGCCACAAATCTCGTGCGCTCACGGTCTGCTTTTCCTCCGCACCCTCCAAAACGAACTTAGTCCGAACCAGGCAAACGTCAGTGTGAAGAGAATTGCAATCGCGACCCGGCCCGCAGTCGCGCGCCCGGCGGCGTACTTCATATACTCGCGGAACCCCGCAATGCCGCCGAAGGCTGCCATCGCCAGAAAAACGGTGCCCGTAACCTCCAGCCACAACTGGTGAAGCGCGCGCCCGAACGAGCGCGCCGTGGTGCGGACCGCGCCCATTACCGCGCTGAGAGTGCGGTTGCGTCCGGCCTGCTGCCCGGCGACCCGCGCCACTATCCCCAACTTTCGTAAAGCAGAAACCTTGCTCACGGCCTCGATTTTAACAGCCTCCGGCGCTACAATGACGCAGCGATTGTGAGCGTCGACCGTTTCGGCCGCTGACGGCATCTAATGTTTTGTAGGCTGGTGATTAGTCCAGGGGGACCCAGTGGATCCACAACTCAAGCAACTCATGAAAGAGCTTGGCGACGCCATCAACGAATCTCTTTCCGACTCCGAGCAGATCTCTGAAGTTGTCTCCCGCATCAAGGAAGGTGGATACGACATCTTCCTCGTCCTCGAAGCCACCATCGGCGTCAGCAGACAGGGCGAAAAGTCGCCGGATAAGACTTCGCTGGTTACTACTCTGTCTACGAATCCGGAGTTCAAGATCAGCGACCAGGACCTCAAATTCCTGAAATCGCTGCGCATTAAGATCGATGAAGAGAAGCACGGGAAAGACAAGCCCGACAAAGAAAAGTAATCCGGGCAGCGAACTCCTCTCAAGACGCAATTACGCCGCCAATACCTGATCCAGCAACTGCCCTACTGCGCGGTCCGCTTCGATAATCGACGACCTGTGGTCCGCCACTCCGGAGAGATCCGTATTTGCAAAGGCGACTCTTCCGAACGGCGCCGCACGCAGCACATCACCGGGCGCGGGCTTGCCGTCCTTGCCGAAAAAGAATCCCGGGGCGGGACTCAGATAGGCATGTCCCCAGCGGTTCAGAATGATTCCGGCAATGTCGCGAGCCGCATCGAATCCGGAACTAGCAAACATAGCAGTGAACTGCTCGCGAATCTGCCGCTCGTAGTCGCGAAATGGAGTGGAAACCAACTCCGCGCGTCCCAGGTGCCCCTGCTGCTCGGTTGATTTGCCGGGATACGTATACAGAACCTTGATGGTCAGCACGGTCGGCGAATCGGGTCCGATGGTGGGCGCATCGGCGCCGCAGGTTGCCAGCTTGCGCACCTGCAAGTAGTTTCCCAGGCCCTCGAACCATTGGCAGCCCGAGATGCCCATTTTGTAGAGGAATCTCCAGTTGCGCACCGCCACGTTCGCCATCATGCAAGGGGTGCGATAGAACTGGCTGTAAGCTGCCACGCGGTCGGCGGACAGGTCGCGCACAATGTGCTGCGTCGTCCAGCTTCCACCTGCCATCACCAGCGAACGAGCCTTTACCCGATATGTTTTCCCGCCGTGCGTGTAGGCGATTGTGACAGACTCGGATTTTGCCGGATCGCCGTCGTGCTTGACCCAGACGGCAGTCGAATCCAAACGAATGCGTGCCGCCGCTCCGGCGCGATCCAGCGCCTCGAAGTTCACCGCGTTCCGACATACGTCTTCTAACGAATGTTCGCCCGCGATGGATTCAGGAATCAGCGTCTTCACAATGAGCCGCGCTATTCCGCCGTTGCCGTCGGGAAACATCTGGGTGCCAGTCTCGTCGCTGATGTCGAGCGGATGCAGCATGTCCGCCGCGTAGGCCGTGAAGCCGGAGAGCGCGTCGGGACCGAGCCCGTATCCGCCACCGTCTCCCGGCGATAGAAATTGTCGGATGGTCTCGAGACTGATCCCGTGCCGCTCCATCATGTAGTCTTCGAGCGTGATGCTGTCGAGCCGCCGCGAGATGGCGTCGCCGGCGTACTGCGGCGCATGGGCATCGACGTCGCCCGCAGACTGATACTTCGCCAACTCTTCGCGCGCCTTCGCTGAAATCGGAGCCTGCCCCGCCTGTTTTCCCCACGGGTCAGTCAGCCACAACCCGCGCGGCTGGCCGAACGTGGCTCCGAAGTATGTGGCGCTAGGCGCCGAGCCCAGGTACGGCGTACGGCTGAGTTGCATCTCCGGAGCGGACCCGCCCCACTTCTGATATTCGAGGCGTGGCGTCTTTAGTCCGATCGATTCATAGAATCGCGCGATGAAGCTGTGAGGGTAGGGCACGGGGAAAAATGCCGATCCCTGGTGCGCGATCAGCCGGTGTCCGTCGACCAGGAATTCGTTGCGTTTGGCTTCGCCACCGAAGATCGGATGGTTATCGAGCACGAGGCAAGTCTTGCCTTTACCCGCCAGTCGCTGGAAGACCAGTGCCGCCGCCAAGCCGCTGATGCCGCCGCCGACGACCACGCAGTCGTAAGTCTCACCCGTGTCGATGACGCTGGCGGGAAGGCTCTCAAACCGGCCATCACGAATCTGGTGGCCGGCTTCCATCACGCCGGTTGTGTTGCCGTTGGAATTTGCGTAGTCACCGACGCCGCCGTATCCGGTCCAGTCGTCTTCATTCGGACGGGCCGCCGCATGCGCCGCCATCAGATCCGCAGGCGACACGGGGTTCAGCAGCAGGCTTCCGGAGGCGAGCAACGAAGCGTTCAGAAAGTCGCGGCGGGTGATGCCCTGTTCCATCCCCAGCGCCTTGTCAGCACGAGTATTTTGCTGGCCCGGAACCGAGCGCTCTAACTCCGTAAAACGAGCTGACACCCTTCCCATCAATTCCTTCTCCGCACGCCCACATCCATGCCTGCACCGTCCAGCATTATACGGATTTGGTGCTGCTCCGTTTGAATTTTGGATATCGTCTCATCGGGCGTCATCCCGAGAGGCGGCGCACTTCAGCCGACGGAGGGATCTCCCGCTCTCTGGATTCGTGGGTGGGAGATCCCTCCCTCCGCCTGAAGAGCGGCTACGGTCGGGATGACTCCAACAAGGAGCCACGCGTTTTCCTTCCGTTCATCGGCGATTAAGCACTCCCTATCAGCATGACCAATCTCACGGAAGGCAACCTTACCCACCTGTGCTACCATCTACTGTTTTCTCTTCGCATCTGCCGTGCGGAATGCAAGATTCCGGTGGGTGGTCAGCCGGAACGGAATCTGAGGGGATGTAATGAAAGATACTCTCGGGGTTCTTTTGGCAGGCGGCGCCGGTGAGCGCCTGTATCCTCTCACTCGGGATCGCGCCAAGCCGGCGGTGACCTTCGGCGGTATCTACCGCATCATTGACATCACTCTTTCCAATTGCTTGAACTCAGACCTGCGCCGCGTTTACATCCTCACCCAATACAAGGCGCTCTCGCTGAACCGGCATATCCGCGAAGGCTGGAACATCCTGGGCCGCGAGGTAGGGGAGTTCGTGGAAGTGCTGCCTCCGATGAAGCGCGTCAGTGACCAGTGGTATCAAGGGACAGCCGACGCGGTTTACCAGAACATTTATTCCATCGGCTCGGAGCAGCCTAAGCACGTCATCATTCTTTCCGGCGATCACATCTACAAGATGGATTACGGCAAGATGATGAAGCAGCATCAGGACTCGGCCGCCGACATCACGCTGGCCACGATCCAGATCGACCTGGAAGAAACCTATCGCTTTGGCGTCGTCGATGTCGACAAAGACGGTCGCATCAACGGCTTCGAGGAAAAGCCTAAGACCACCGCGCTGCGTTCGCCGCTGAATCCGAATAAAGTGGCGGGATCGATGGGCATCTATCTATTCAACGCCGACGTGCTCATCCCAGTGCTGCTCAAGGATGCCGAGAACCCGCAGTCGAGCCATGACTTTGGAAAAGACATTCTGCCTAAGATGGTCGACGACTATCGTGTCTTCGCCTACGACTTTGTCGACGAGAACAAGAAGGAAGCGCTCTACTGGCGGGACGTGGGCACCCTCGAAGCCTACTACGAAGCCAATATGGATATCGTCTCGGTCTCACCCATCTTCAACCTGTATGACGAAGAGTGGCCGATCCGCACGCACCAGCGGCAATATCCGCCGGCAAAATTCGTTTTCGCGGAAACCGGACGCACCGGCACCGCGCTCGATTCCATCGTTTCCAACGGATGCATCGTCTCCGGCGGGAGCGTGAAGAACTCAATTCTTTCTCCCGACGTGCGCGTCAACTCCTACTCTGAAGTGGACGATTCCATCCTGTTTACGCACGTCAGCGTGGGCCGCCGTTGCCGCATCCGCAAAGCGATTCTCGACCGCGACGTCCACGTTCCCGAAGGCACCACCATCGGCTATGACGCCGAGGCCGACCGCCAGCGGTACTTCGTTACCGAGAGCGGCATCACCGTGGTCACCCGCGACTATTCGCTGTTCGAGAATCCCGTCACCGTGGATTACTTTACAAGCGAGTAAAGCCGCGCCTTGGGATTCGACCCGCCGCAGGAGTTACTTCGGTAGTTACCATGCACCAAAATTGATGCACATTTAATCATCCCTTAACATTCCCCTGCTAGAACATGGATATGGATCTGCACGTGTACAACACGCTGATCCTTTCCGACCTGCACCTGGGTGCAGAGACGAGTCATGCCCGCGAGGCCACGCGGGTGCTCAAGGAAAACCGTTTTCACCGGCTGATTCTGCTGGGCGACATTTTCGCCGACCTCAATTTTGCCCGCCTCACCAAAGAGCACTGGAAGTTTCTCGGCTATATCCGCAAGCTTTCGAACCCCAAGCGCAACATCGAAGTCGTGTGGGTCGAGGGCAATCACGATCACGGGCTGACCAACATCATGTCGCACCTGGTCGGGGTTCGCGTCTACCAGGACTACGCGTGGGAGTACGGCGGATTGCGGCATGTTGCGATTCACGGTCACCAGTTCGACGGCTTTCAGGTGAACCGGGTCCGGCTCAGCCGATGGGGCACGTCGCTGTATCTGCAACTACAGAAACTGGACTTCAAGCGCAAGCCAATCGTGCGGCTGATCGACCGGCTGAACACGCGGTGGCTGCGCATGTCGCCGAAAGTGGCATCGGGGGCGCTGAACTACGCGCGGCAGCATGGCGCGGACCGGATCTTCTGCGGGCATACGCACGAAGCCGTCCACATCGGGCAGGACGGCGTCCACTACTACAACTCCGGTGGGTGGGTCGATTCCCGGCTGACATATTTGACTGTTGGTGAACAGGGGGTAGAAATTCATGAATACTGCGAACGAGTTGACGATCGTGATTCCGGCGAAGAACGAGGCGAAACTGATTCCGCGCTTGCTGACTTCGCTGACGAACCAGGACTACTCGAAGATGTCGAGTACGAGAGTGTTGGTCGCTGACGCGAACTCGGCCGATGGAACTCCGGAGATCGTGATGAGTTTCCGCGACCGCCTGAACGTGAGTGTGATTCGTGGCGGCATGCCCTCGGTGGGGCGCAACCAGGGCGCCGCGCAGTCGGACACTCCGTACATTCTGTTTTTGGATGCGGACATTGAACTGGCCGACCGGTCACTCGTGCGGCGCTGCGTGGAGCGGGCCCAGACGAAGCAACTGCACTGCGTGACCACGAGCATTTTGTGCAATGAAGGCAGCTGGCTCGACAAGGCGTTCTATGCGGGCAACGATTTCTTTCAGTATTTGTCGTACCTGCACCGCCCGTTTGCGACTGGGATGTTCATGTTCTTTGACCGGAAGAAATTCTGGGAACTGGGTGGATTTAACGAGCAGATTCTATTCGCAGAGGACTACCGGCTGAGCCAGCAAGTCGAGCGCAAGCATTTCGCCATCGTGCATGGCGGGGTCTACACCACCAATCGACGGTTCAAAAAGATGGGACACTTGCGCGTGGGCTGGCTGTTCCTGTGGACCGCGATGAACTATTGGAATGAGAAATACTTTCTCCGCGATCACAAGTATTGGGCGGCAGAACCGGATAGCGTGCCCCGCGCTTAGCTTTCTCTCGGCGCTTTCTTCAACGAGTTTTGTCGTGGCCACAAGACCAGGATTCAGCCAACCAGCTGAATCCTGCTTTTGTGTGGACGCCAACAATTCGTCAGAAGTGAAACACAATGCCAGTGGACAGACGCACATTGTTCTGGTGCGTCCCAAAGAATCGTGTTTGTAGGTAATCGCCCTGGAAGCGCCACGCGACGGCGCGAATCAGGCGATAGTCGAGTCCGCCGCCGAGCGCCGTGGCGAAAGAAGTATCCGAGCCGGCTGCATTAGCATTCACGTGGCCGAAGCCGAACATCGCTTCCGCGAAGGGGCGGAACTTTCCTACCGACCCGGATACGCGCGGTCCGAACAGAACATTATGTTCATTGATGTTCACGTTAAAAGTGCATCCGGTTCCTGGCGGGCAAACAGCCGGAAAATTCTCCGAGCCGTAGTGACCGCTGAAATCAACCACGATGCCGACAAACGGCAATACTTTGCCTTCCAGCGTTCCTTCCCACCCGTTGGTGTTGGCCCGATCGATCGAAGACAGAGCGGTGTTGTAGTAAGAGTATCCAAAAAAGATGTTGCCCGAGGTGGGCACTTGAGCGCTCGCCAATCCCACAAAAAAAAGAACGCTAACTCCAATGCCCGCAATTTTGCGCATAAAAAGCTCCCCTTTCTGAAATCCATACAACCCATGGTGCGGCGGAAAGTTGTTGGATGCAGATAGAGAGCAGTTGGATTTCAGCTTATGAGGGACGCCGCGCTGGATGTCAGAAGCGCCAGACAATTCCAGTAGAGGCTCGGTAATCGTTCTGATCGGCGCTGTGATAGTGACTGTGCATGTAATCGCCTTGCAGCCGCCAGGAAAAGTTCTTGAAGGGAAGCTTGTAATCGGCACCGCCGCCAATGTCGATGACGGCGGGGTTGTAGACGAAGGCATTCGAGTTCACATGCCGAATGCCGCCCATGGCGTGCACAAAGGGGCGCCACTTTCCAATGCTGGCGGAAATGCGTGGGCCGGCGACGATGTTGTATTGCTTAACCCCGCTGCGATAGTAACCACTGCCATCGACTACCAGCCCGATGCGCGGAAAGCGGGTAAAGGGCAGCGCCTCAAAAGAGCCGTTCCAGCCGCGATAACTCTGCTTGTTGATGACGTCAGTGAGCTGAGCGTAGGAAACTCCGGCGTAGACGTTTCCGTTGGGAAGCAGTCCGTTAAATTGTGCCGACATCGGGATCGAGAACAGAATGAAACCCACAAACGCCAGCGCCGCGGCGGCAGACTTGGACACGAATTATTCCTCCCCGGCGGTTGCGCCGGCAAAAAAGTGCAGTTTAGTCAACGAAATCCGTTAGATGCAGTCTACTGGACGCCCAAGATGTCCCAGTTTACAAAATTTGTCCCGGCCGGGACCGGTCTTCCAGGCTCGCAGGATTGACGAAAATTTACCAGATTTTCATGGTGCCAAAACCAACACTCCTGCGTCTATCTACTAGCATGCAACCAATGGACATGAATTGGCAAATAGGCGAGCAGCCGGGAATTGCGGCTGCCTTTGAATACCCCAAGGAGTTGAAGTTGAAACTCAGTCTGGAAACACGCAATCGCGGCGATGTCATCATCGTGCACTGCCAGGGCCGCATCGTGTATCGCGATGAGGCGGCTGCGCTGTCGCGGGTTGTGGGCGAAGTCCTGCAACAGGCGCGGAAACTGGTGCTCGACCTGAGCGGCGTGAGTTCAATGGACAGCGCCGGCATCGGAGAACTCGCTCTGCTGCAAACCTGGGCACAGGGCAGGAACGTAACCCTGAAGTGTGCGGGACCGAGTCCGTTGGTCACGACGTTACTCGAACTGACGAATCTGGACTCCGTCTTGGAGGTTCATCCCTCGGTCGATGACGCGGTCGCGTCGTTCCGCGAAGCGCAGGTGTGCGCCGACTGCTGAGCTGTGTTCGGATTTCCTGCCGAAGGAGCAAAGTTCGCTTTGCTCTTTTTTGTTTTTACAGCGCTAGGTTTCGCGCTGGAAACGGTAACGTCCTTTGCGATCGATGGCCACGGCTTCGGCTACTTTCAGAAATGCCCTGGCGGCGTGCGACAAGTTCGCGTCTTTGCGGTAGATAAGGCGCAGCTTCCGTTTTATTTGCAATTCACGTACGGGGATTGCGACCAATTCTTTTCTGGTCAACTCGGTCTCCACGCTGATCTCGGGGACCAGGGCCACTCCGTGCCCCATCGCCACGAATTGCTTGATGGCCTGCAGCGTTGGGAGTTCGAGATCCATGTGCAGCGGGGTTTTGTGCGTCTTGAACAGCTGGATGACTTTCTCGCGATAAGGCGACGAGACGATGTGGGCAACAAAGGATTCCGCGCCCAACTGCCGGATGCTGATCTGCGGCGCGGAAGCGAGCGGATGCTTGGGGGGAACGACGAACACCAGTTCGTCGAGATACACGACCACAGAATGCAGGCTCGGTTCCTGGGGCTCATAGGACAGCACGCCGAATTCGGCGTTGTAGCGCAAGACGTCGTCGGGAATGTGACTGCCCAGAGCGCGTTCCACCGTGATCTTGATCATCGGGTGCAGCCGGCGGAACTCGGCCAATATCGGCAGCAGGTAGAGCACCGTAAATTCGTTGGCTGCGATGACCAGCTTGCCTTTCTGTAGTTCCCGCAGTTCGGTCAGGGATTCGGCCGCCTCACTCCGCAGGTTGATCAGTTTTTCCGCATATTCGAAGAGAACCTTGCCGGCGTCAGTCAGGACGCCCTCGCGGGAGGATCGGTCGAACAAGGCCTCACCGAGTTCGTCCTCGAGCTTGCGGATGGTCTGGCTGACTGCGGACTGCGTGCGGTAAAGCTTTTCGGCGGCGCGAGAGAAGCGATGCTCGCGGGCCACGGCCAGGAAAACTTCGAGTTGGGAAAGCTCCATGCTTGCCTCCTTAATCAAACCTCTCAAACCCATTAGTAATGCTTATTATACAATTATAGCTAATGATTACTGAAGAATTATAAGTTTTGCTTCTATGGCTACCGCCCGTACCATAGAAAGTCAGCTTGGTTTTGAGGAGATCGTTTTTAGGAGATCCATGACCGCCGAACGAGCCCGCATCACGGTTTTCGACACGACCCTTCGCGACGGAGAGCAGTCGCCCGGCTGCAGCATGAACCAGCAGGAAAAGCTGCGCCTCGCTCATCAGCTCGACCGTCTGGGTGTTGATGTAATCGAGGCTGGCTTCCCGATCGCCTCCGATGGTGACTTTGAATCGGTGAAGGCGATCGCCTCGGTGGTGCGGCGTCCAATTATCGCTGGACTGGCACGCGCCTGCCGTCCCGACATTGAGCGCGCCTGGGAAGCTTTGAAGCATGCGGCTCACCCGCGGATCCATGTGTTTCTGGCGACGTCCGACATTCACTTGCAATACAAGCTGCGCATCACGCGCGATCAGTGCGTCGAACAGGCGCGGGAAGCGATTCGCTTCGCTAAGTCGCTCTGTGATGAAGTAGAGTTCTCGCCGGAAGACGCGACCCGTACCGACCCTGACTTTCTCTGCCGCGTGCTGGACGCGGTCGTCGAAGCCGGGGCCACGACACTGAATATTCCCGACACGGTCGGCTACACCATACCGTCCGAGTTCGGAGATCTGATCACGACCATCCGGCAGCGCGTAAAGGGAATCGAGAACGTGGTCATCTCCGCTCATTGCCACAACGATCTGGGCATGGCCGTCGCCAATGCGCTGGCAGCGGTGGCTGCGGGAGCGCGGCAGGTCGAGTGCACGATCAACGGCATCGGAGAGCGCGCGGGGAATGCGTCGCTGGAAGAAATTGTGATGGCCATGCGGGTTCGCCCAGATCGATTCGCCTACGAGACCGGGGTGATCGGCGAGCAGATTTTCGCCGCCAGCCAGATGTTGAGCGAGATCACCGGCGTGCCTGTACAGCCCAACAAGGCGATCATCGGGCGCAACGCATTCGCTCACGAAGCCGGCATTCACCAGGATGGAATGTTGAAGAACCCGCTGACCTACGAAATTATGACGCCGCAGTCGGTGGGCGTGCCCGACTCGAAGCTGGTGCTGGGCAAGCACTCCGGACGTCACGCTCTCAGCATCCGGTGCGAACAACTGGGCTACCAGTTCGATCGCCGGGCCTTGGACGATATCTATCGCCGCTTTGTGCGGCTGGCCGACAAGATCAAGAAAGTGGAAGATCACCACCTGCTGGAACTGATCCGCGATACGCACAAGCCGTCAGGTTCGGCAACGCCGCTCATTGAGCCGGTGATTGCGGCAAAGGCGGCGGTCGTCAATGCTGCGCCGCCGGAGCCCGAACCCGAGAAGTCGTTTCCGGTAGGTCCGCAGACCAACGCGTTCGGAGTGCCGGTCCCGGTTCACGGCGATTCCCACGAACAGACGCAGCAGGAAGACTATCTCTGGGGAGTCTAGGGGAATTGAGTAATTGCGGAATTTTGTAATTGAGTGATTTGTAGATCCAGAACTTTTCCAGCGACGTTGTCCCACCCAAGCGATACAATTGCCAAGGTTTTCAATTACACAATTATCAAATTTCCCAATTACAAAACCCTTCCCATGCTTTTGAAACTCACCATTCTCCCCGGCGACGGTATTGGCCCGGAAGTCACTGAACAAGCCGTGCTCGTATTACAGGCTGTGGCAGACAGGTTCGGCCACCAAGTTCAACTTCAACACAAGCTGATTGGCGGCGCCGCGCTTACTGCCGCGAACGATCCGCTGCCAGCGGATACAGTGCAGGCGTGCCTGGCCTCGTCCGCCGTGCTGCTCGGTGCCGTGGGGAGTCCGGCTTTCGATGACAACCCTGGTCACCTTCGTCCCGAGGCAGGATTGTTGCGCATCCGGCGCGAGTTGGGCGCGTACGCCAATCTGCGTCCGGCGGTGTTCTTTCCGGCGCTTGAGGATTGTTCGCCCCTACGGTCGGAAATCGTGCGCGGGACGGACATCATGATCGTGCGCGAACTGCTGGGCGGAGCCTATTTTGCCCAGCCGCGGTCGATCGAAGGCGCTCCGGGTTCGCGGGTCGCGGTCAACACCATGCGCTACGGCGAAGCGGAAATCGAGCGCATCGCGCGCGTGGCTTTTGAGTTGGCGATGAAGCGGCGGCGCAAGGTGCTGTCGGTGGACAAGGCCAACGTGCTGGAATGCTCCCGGCTGTGGCGTGAAGTGGTGACGCGCGTGGGGAAGGATTATCCCGAGGTCAAGCTGGGCCACCAGTATGTCGATTCGGCCGCCATGCTGCTGGTGCAGCGGCCCACGGATTTCGATGTCCTGCTCACGGAGAACATGTTTGGCGACATCCTCTCGGACCAGGCCGGCGGTGTCGTTGGTTCGCTGGGACTGTTGGCTTCGGCGAGCGTGGGCGGGCCGGTCGGCTTGTATGAACCAGTACACGGTTCAGCTCCGGACATTGCGGGCAAGGGAATTGCCAATCCGCTGGGAGCGATTTTGTCGGTGGCGATGATGTTGCGGCATTCGTTTCAGTTGGAGGGGGAAGCTGTGTGTGTCGAGAGCGCGGTTTCGGCGGTACTCGGGCTGGGCGCGAGGACAGCGGATTTGGCCGGAAAATCTCACGCCGCGATTTCTACGACTGAGATGGGAAACAGAGTGGTTGAAGCGGTAAAGGCCTCGGCGAATGCAGCGTCACGGCACGCGGAGAGGTCGGCCTGAGTAGAGGGACCTTCTCTCGTCCCTCCGGGACTCCGGTCCCTACTCTTTGCGCCTACCCAGGACTTAAACGTCCTGGGCTATCATGTTCCGCCACTCCCGCGGTTCTGGCGTAATAACTAGGCTTGAGGCCCGCGGTGACCGGGCAGCGTCTTCGCGGCCCGCGGACTCGAAGTTGGATCACCATTGTACTTTCCAGTCAAGTCGTACCAGCGGATTCGTAGCATCTCCATCACCATGCGGGAACCGTCGACCAGCGGATTGATGCGGGTTCCGCCGCTGTGGCCCCAGGCGACGGGAATTTCCTTCACTTTGAATTTGAACTTTTGAGCCAGGAAGAGAATCTCGGGATCGAATCCCCAGCGCTCGATTTTCTGTAGTGGAAAGATCGCCTGAACTGCCGGTTGCTTAAAGGCTTTGAATCCGCACTGGGTATCCGCGAATTGCAGACCGAGCGTGAGGCGCAGGATCAGGTTGTAGATGCGGCCGAAGAGCTGGCGGTGCAGCGGCTGGCGCTGCGTCTGAGTTTCGACGCGCAGCCAGCGCGAGCCGATGGCGATATCCGCGCCCTCATCGAGCGCCTGGAAAAGTTTGGGAGCTTCTTCGATCGGCGATGACAGGTCGGCGTCGCTGAACAGAACGATTCGGCCGCGCGCGTTGAGCATGCCGTTGCGCACGCTGTATCCCTTGCCGCGATTCCCGGGATTTTCCACCAGCCGCAGCGCTGGATCTTTGGCCGCGAAACTTCGAATAATGGCCGCCGTGTTGTCCCGGGATCCGTCGTTGACGACGATGACTTCCGCGTTCCAGCCCTGGGCGTGTACATAGGCCAGCACCTTTTCGAGCGTCGCGCCCAGACGCGCACTCTCGTTATAGGCCGGAATCACAATGCTGTATTCCAAAAGAAGTTCTCAGTTCTCGGTTCTCAGTTCTCAGGCGGACGGACTTAGATCTGAAAGCTGGTCAGCTTGGGCAAACAGCATTGTCATTGTACGTTGCGGATTTGAAATTCCGGAAATCGGAAGAGGACTTAGCCCGTGGCTCAGTTAGCGGATCCAAAGCTTCTAACCGCAGAGTACGCAAAGAACACCAAGAAGAACGCAAAGAGGATCAAGAACTCAGTCAACAGCTCAAGTGTTTCCACTGAGAACTGAGACTGTCTTACGCCACCAGACGCTGCTGCTCCAGCATCGAGAAGTATTCTCCTACTAATTCCTCGTCCCAGAGGCCACGGGCGGCCTCCTCGCGCATGGTCTGGGCAGCCTGCTCGTGGGTCAGAGGCGCTTTGTAGGAGCGGGCGGTGCGGAGCGCGTCGTATACATCCACGACTTGCAGAATCCTGGGGAGGACCGGAATCTCCGATCCGGTCAGGCCGTCGGGATAGCCCGAGCCATCCGTGTGTTCGTGATGGTGGCGGATGATGGGCAGCACCAGCCGCAGTGAATGCAGAGGCCTGCAGATGTTCTCGCCGGTGATGGGATGAAGTTTCATGACTACCCATTCCGCAGGCGTGAGGTCGCTGCCTTTCTTCAGAATATCGTCGGGCACCGCGATTTTGCCAAGGTCGTGCAGATATCCGCCACGTTTGAGGGCGAGGATGGAGTCTTCGTCCATGCCGAGGTGTCGGCCGAGGTAAGCGGCACGGACCGAGAGCCGCTCGCAATGGCCTTCGGTGTAAGGGTCGCGGCCCTCGACGATCAGGCCCAGTGTGCATAGGACGGAGTCTGCAGTTTCGAGTTCGTCGGTGAACTCTTTCAATCGTAGCAGCGATTGCACTCGGGCAATCAGTTCCTCGGCGAGCACCGGCTTGTTCAGAAAGTCGTCGGCGCCGGCTTCAATGCCGCGTACTTTGTCGCTGCTGTCGCTGAGTCCAGTGATGAGAACGAAGGGAATCAGGCGCGTGGCCGGGTTCTCCTTCAGCCCACGGCAGAAGTCGTAGCCCGACTTGCCCGGCATCATCACATCCGAGAGGATCAGGTCCGGCAGTTGCCGGCGAATCTCGGCCTCGGCCTGCTCGGCGTCGGAAGCCGTAACCACATCGTATCCGCGCATGGTGAGCAACTGGCTCATCAGGCCGGCGATGCTGGGTTGGTCGTCGACGACCAGAATTCGCGGTGCACGACGTCGTGGTAAAAGGTCGCCCATCTCTTGATAAGAACCCGTTTCGTCCTTCGAAGTTGCCCGTGCATCCGGCCGCGAGACAATGCGAGAGGGAGGCGAGACGCTCATAGCCAAAATCGTTATTCGAGCCTTTTGATTCTACCGCCATTCTCCGCTTTTCGGCGGACGTGGGCCAGCTTTCTTGGAACACTACCACCGTTTGTAGAACTCCGCTATTCCCACTTCGGCACATCGCATTTCGCCGATGTGACGGAATCCTTGCTTTGCGTGCCAGTCGCTGCCTACTCTCGATACATGCGGATTGTGCGAAGGATGGCGGTACGAAGGATGATTAAGCGAAGGATAACGCGAACCTGGGCTGCATGCTTGTTCGTTTCGGCTGCGCTGCTGACGACTGCGTCGGGCGCGGCCACGTAAGTCCACGTCATTACATTCGGCAAGTGGACTTCTGCGCAGTGGTTCACAGGTTCCACCGCGGGTTCTGCTGCGGACGACAAGCCGCGGATTCTTAAGATCCGCGGGCTGTTCGTGGATGGACGCGTCAAGGAGTACGTGCTCGGTGCGCCCCACGAAGTGACCGACCGGCTGTTTGTAGTGCGGCGCGTGTTTCGAATGAACGACAGTCTCCCTGAAGATTCCGGTCCCCGCTGGCAGTGGCAGCGCGGAGGCTGGCTGCTGGTCGACCGACTGACGGGCCGCGTCTCCGCGATCAGTCTTCCGGAGTTCGATGCTTACTACTCCGCTGCCAGTTGGTACCGCGACTACGTTGCCTACTGTGGAGTTGCCGACGATGGCAAGAAGACGTATGCCATCGTGGCGCAACTCAGTCGTCGCAAGCCGGCGTTAAGGAAGCCGCTGTCCAACGAGGGCGTGACCGAGGATGCCGCTCCCGACTCGGCATGCCCGGCGCCGTTATGGCAGCGAAGTCCGGCGCGAGTGAGCTTTGAGCCAGCGGGCAGTGCTAAAGAAACATTTGCAATCCGCGGGCATGTGGTCGATCCGGTGAATGATGCGGAGGAGGAGGAGGAAGGATCGAAGTAGGCCGGATAGGCCTTGGGTCGCAGGTGTTGGGTCTTGGGACAGATTTCGGACCTCAGACCTTAGACCTTAGTCCCCCGCCGCTTCGACCGCAGGCAACTCCTGCGCCACCGTCTTTTCCTTCACCTTGGCGCTAGTGACGAGGATGACCGACAGCACCACGATTGCGCTTCCCGCCAGGATGAACCGGTCCACGCGCTCGTGCAGAATCAGCCAGCCCAGGAACACGGCGACCACGGGATTTACGTAGGCGTAGGTTGAGACCTTGGATGTGGGAACGTGCTCCAGCAGCCAGATGTAGGCGGTGTAGCCGATCCACGATCCGCATACTACGAGATACATGATGGCGCTGAGGCTGCGCGCCGTCCACCGGACATGCGAGAGATCGTGCGCGAATAGCGCGAAAATAAAGTTTCCCGCTCCCGCCGCGGTAACTTGCCAGCCGGTGGCGCTGAAAACGTCCATGCCCGATTGCCAACGCTTCGAGAGCACCGATCCCAGGGCCCAAGAGAATGATCCGGCGATCAGGCTGATCGAAGCCCAGAACTCGCGGTGCCCCATGTTGCCGGATTGCAGCTGCGGCCAGACCAGGACGAACAGGCCAACGATCCCAAGCAACAGGCCCGCTTTGCCGCGGCCGGAAATGTGGTGGTCGCCGAGCAGGAGCGAATCGAGCACCAGAAACCACAGCGGCGTGATGGCGATAATCAACGCAGCCAGGCCCGACGATACCGTCAGTTCCGCATACGAGAGCGTCAGGTTGCCGCCCATCAGCAGCAGCAAGCCCACGACTGCGGCCAGCGCGATCTGCTTGGGCGAATAGAGAATCCTTCGCCCGGTAGCGGCGCAGACCGCCAGCATGACCATGCCAGCGATCGAAAACCGCACACCACACATGAGTGCCGGAGGAATGGTCTCGACGGCAATGTCAATGCCGAGATAGGTCGAGCCCCAGAACAGGTACACGAGTCCGAAGGCAAGAATCACCATCCACCGGCTTGGGCGCTGAGCGGAATCCATTGGCGTGAGAAACAGGGGAAGTTAAAAGATATCAGACGAGCGCGGGGGTGGGTTGGATTCTAAAGTTCGGGGGTTGTGAACGAGTGCGGTGGCGATGTTACGCCAGCGACGCCCAAGAGGTGTAAACTGCCGGCCGGCGAGAAGGTAGCCACGGCCTTCTTTTCCATCCCAATCTAAGCGTAAAAGAACGCGATGCTCCAAACCAAAGTAAGCGAGCCTCCCGCTAGCCAAAGAACCACACGAGAACGCCCCTTGCCTACAACCGCCGTAACCACAGAGAAGACTGACAACGGACAACCCACATAAACCCCCGCAATCGCTAACCGGTGTTCATTCGAGCGGCCGATATTGGCAAGCTGCACGTAAGACAGCACACCATACAGGCACAAAACTGAAATCGAAGCGGTGGCCAAGCCCCAGGCAATCGCATAGTTCCGCCAGTACCGAGGAGGGCGGACGCGCCACCATAGCACCCATCCCAGAGTAAGAAGCAGGCAGGGAGAAAACACGAGGATGTACGCCAGCATGGTCCCTACTATTGCGGACGCATTCACACCCTTAACTGCTTCCACCGCGACGAATAATTTCAGAACGCACATTAAGAAGAACAACCAGTAAATCCAAGAGATTCGTTTTTGGTTTATCGAAATATTCGGATTGCGTCGAATCCAAAAGAAGACCCACACGATGACCGAACCCATTGCCAGCGACAGCGGAATCACGGCGGCGGGTGCTGTAGACCACAGCATAAAGATGAAGAGGAGCAATCCGGCGGCCATGAAAGCTCGATACTTTTGCCACTGCTCGACTGTCCGGACGCGGATCGGGCGAAGGGAGGAAATTGTCGCCAGGATCCGGTCAAATTGCTCGATACTTTGCGGTATGGCGATGACACTTCTCTTGGTCTTGCCAATCACACGCAGGTATCGTCCCTGAACATGCTCCACCGCTTGCACCTCATCGAATCGCAGACGGAGGTCCGGTATTTCCGCCTGTCGCCTCAGCAGATAATCGCGTCCGATTTCCAGATCATACGTTTCCCAACACTTAATCAACCGTCGCCTCATCCTGTGCGGATACCAAACCGCCAAGTACGCTATGTATGCGGCCATTATCAAGCCATATCTCATCATCAACTTCGGCGTAGCCCCTTTGCTGATTCCTAGGGCGACAAATACGACCGTCGAGACCGCCACGACCAGGACCAAGGTTGGCACGTAAGAAGTCCGAATGCGCTGCTCCTCGTTGGGAAGGGCCGCTGCCAACAATCGGTAGTGCAGTGCTAGGTCCGTCATGGCCGGGATTTTACACATAGTCACCGCAACTCAGGTAATGGACGGATCACAAGAGCACAACTGATGCAAACGCATTATAAGAGGGCGTCCCTTTAGGAGTAGGTTATGAGCGCAAGCATCATTCCCTACGAAAGGAACACCCTCCATGAATAGCGAAAAGTATATTGGGCTCGACGTTCATCAAGCAACCATCTCGGTGGCAGTCTTGGATTCCACTGGCAAGTTAGTCATGGAATCCATCCTGGAAACAAAAGCCGCGACCATTCTGGAGTTCTTTGCGGGGTTGCGCGGAACTTTATCCGTCACCTTCGAAGAAGGAACTTGGGCCGCGTGGCTGTACGATTTACTGAAGCCGCATGTGGCCAAGCTGGTGGTGTGCAATCCGCGAAAAAATGCTCTGCTCAAAGACGGGAACAAAAGTGATCGTATCGACGCCCACAATTGGCCGAACTGTTGTACCTGAACAAGCTCAGCTCGGTCTACCATGGCGAGACGGGCGTGCGCATGCTGCGCGAGCTAGCCCGGAGCTACCTGACTATCGTCAAAGATCTGACCCGAGTCATGTGTCGGTTGAAAGCGGTCTATCGCAGCTGGGCGATCCCCTGTGCCGGCCGGGACGTCTACTACACCCGTCATCGAGCCGAGTGGCTGGGCAAGATCAAGGAAGCCGGTGTCCGCCGCCGAGCCGAACGACTCTACCAGCAACTGGACATGCTGCAGTATTTGCGCCAGCAAGCGCGCCGCGAGCTGTTGGCGGAGAGTCGCAAGCATGCCATCACCGTCAAACTTCGGCAGATTCCCGCACTGGGACCGATTCGCTCCGCCTTGGCGGTGGCGCTGATCCAGACCCCGCATCGTTTCCGCACTAAGCGACAGCTTTGGGCTTACAGCGGACTTGCTTTGGAAACCCGCACCAGTGCGGAATATTGCTATGTCAAAGG
>WNGK01002633.1_pt1 | contig 19404 bp, 16 predicted proteins | sample 5400601 | NCBI WGS metagenome assembly WNGK01 (sample SAMN13153376, study PRJNA577476) | soil metagenome | isolation source: 60 cm soil or saprolite under Garry oak tree replicate 1 | place: USA:California | collected 2016-06-15
ACTGTGGCCGAGGGCAATTTCCTGTCGATGTCGAACTGAATATCGAGAATACGGAATTCTCTCCCGGAGTACGCCGGATGCAAGCCATGGTCGGGCAGGAGGCACCGTTCGATGACGGTCGCGAACAAATGAAAACCCTGGCAGGCTTGGAGGTGACCACGAAACTCTCCGCGCATTTCGGGAGGACGCAAGAGTGCGGGGAATGTGATTTTGATTGCCAAACAAGGTAACAGCTACGGATTCTCTCTTGAGTCAATTGGACCGAGGAACTCGGGGTCCAGTTTGAATTTGCAGTGCACGACGAAGCCAGCCCCGAGCAAGGTGAATTCTGCCCAATCGCGTCCGGGGCCTAGCAGAGGAGCGGCATCCATCATTCGCGGGAAAAAGTAGTGGACCGAGGAACTCGCACCGACTCCGGTAAACTCGACTTCCAGCGGGACGACGATGCCGCGCCGGGTTTTTAGTTTGGCGACCAAGACTGGTTTACCGGCTGGGGTAACGGCAAAAGGATCGAAACCTTTGCCGCCAGCGCGTTCGAGCACTGCGGTGACAACGTAGCGGTCTGCCGGAAGACGCGGCGGAGGAGCCTGGAACGCTGCGGCCGGTCTTTCGCCGAGTTCCGCTAGGCGCGCAAAGGCCTGGGCGACAGGAGTGGCTGATTCCCAGCGCACCAGGATGCCGGCCCAAGGTTTGATTAGCGGTGCTGCATCCGTCTGACGGGAAGAATCGACGGGCGCCTCGATTCGCCCTTTCTGCATGCAATTCCCGTTTTGGTCGATGGCATCCGGGTCGCAGTGTTTTGTGCCCGTGGGAATGCTGAAGGCCGCTTCAGTCTCTTTCTCGCCGAGCACCACGATTTCCAACTTGGCCCACGGCGACCTTCGCACCAGCTTCAGGGCTTCCCGAGCGGACCACTGCCGAGAAGGCTTATGCTTCCAGAAATCATCCGAGGGGGCTGCAGAGGGCATCGCGAGGAGCAGACTCACAAGCGGGACAATCGTGCGCCGTGGCAGTGCCAGCAGCCCGCCGCAGCGTGCGAGTGCTCTGCATAACTGAATTATTTCGCTGGTAAACATTTTGCCAGAAGCTTTAGGTCTTTCACTCCTTGGCGAGTGGATAGCACTGGAAGGCCCGAGACCCAGCGATTGGATTGTGAAGATGACAAGCAACTGAGTCAAGGCCAATGACAAGGCATCGCAAGCGGGGCGTGTGCTACGCTCAAACGCCGTGAGGATCCTGCGACTTATCTTCTATTCGTGTTTGGCCACGGCCGCTCCCATCGCCCGCGCTGGCGCCGGTGAAAAGACGCCCCTCGGGGATGTTTTTCTCATTACCATCGACACGCTGCGTAGCGACCACGTTGGCTGTTATGGATACCAATGGATCCAAACTCCCACGATAGATCAGCTGGCGAAGCAGGGAATTCGCTTCGCGCAAGCATTCACGCCAAGCCCGATTACGAATACGTCGCACGCCAGCATTCTGACAGGGCTGCTGCCAAGTTCCCACGGGGTGAGCGACTTTGGCGTGCCCTTGACGGCCGATCATTCCACGCTGGCGGAATTACTCGAGAAGCGAGGCTATCAAACGGCGGCATTTATTGGATCCATCATTCTAGACAGCAAGACCTTGGCGCCGGGTCTCGATCGTGGATTCGAATTTTACGATAATTTTCCGGAGAAGACTGAGACGAAATCGCGCTGGGGACGACTTGAGCGCAGGGGCATGGATGTAGTACAGCGGGCAGAGACATGGCTCGATGGGCACCGGACGGGGCCTCATTTCGTTTGGGTGCACTTATATGATCCGCATGATCCCTACGAGCCCCCTCCGCCGTATTCCGAGAAGTACAAGGATCACCTCTACGATGGAGAGATTGCCTTCGCGGATTCGGCTCTGGGTCGCTTCCTCAACTACTTGAAGGAGCAACACTGGTATGAGGGAGCGCTGATCATCGTCGTCGGAGATCACGGGGAAGGATTGGGGGAGCATGGTGAGGACACGCACGGGATTTTTCTCTACGATTCGACAACTCACGTTCCCTTGATTGTGAAGCTGCCCAATGAACAGGAAGCGGGCAAAGTGGTCGAAGAACAAGCGCGTACAACAGATATTCTACCCACTATTTTGGAGCTACTCGGCATTCCCGCTCCGGAGAGTCTGGATGGTACTTCACTGAAGTCTGCCTTGCTCGGTACCGAAGCGCCTTCGCGGACCGTTTTGGGGGAGACCGACTATCCGCTGCGTTTTGGATGGGCTCCGTTGCGGTCGGTCAGAAAAGACGCCTTCAAATTCATCGAGGCTCCGCGGCCAGAGTTGTACGATTTGCGGTCTGACCCAGGAGAAATTCGCAACGCCTACGTGCCCTGGGACAGCACGGTGCAGAAACTGCGCAAAGAGCTTGCGAAGGTAAGCGCAAAGGCGGCCGGAAAACCTTCAGCCGCAGCGGTGGCCCCCAGCACAACCGATGAGTTGCGTGCACTCGGATATCTGAGTACGGCAGACGCTCGATCCTCCACCGATGTTCCCGAACCTTCCTTGTTGCCAGATCCCAAAGATAAGGTCGAAGAGCAGAACCTGCTGCATGTGGCGATGATGGCCTCGGAAGATGGGCAAACGGCAAAAGCAAGAACGGCTTTAGAGAAATTACTACGATTGGACAATCGCTCTGAAATTGCACTCTCGCAGCTAGGCCGCCTGGAAATGGAATCAGAAAACTACACAAAGGCTGCCCTTTATCTGGGACGGGCATGCGAGGTAAACCCCCAAAATGCAACCATTGCATACGATTACGGGCGAGCGCTGGAGCTGAGCGGCGTTTTGGTCGGTGCGCGACATGCCTTGCAAGCAAGCTTAAAGCTGAACCCGAAGCAACTCGCCGCTCGGCTCCTGCTGGGGCAGATCTGGCTCAAATCGAATGATCCGAAAGCAGCTGAAGATGAATTTGAAGCGGCGCTTCTCCTGCAACCAGCGAGCGCGGAGGCGCAAATAGGTCTTGCGAGAGCACTGCTCCGTCAAAAGAAGTTTGGCGATGCGGTGGGCTTCCTTGAAGAGAGGACCAAGTCTTCGGGAAACAACGCAGATTTTTTTGAGCTGCTGGCCCAGGCGTATATCGGCGTTGGCAAACCAGGGCCGGCGCAGAGAGCCAAAGACATGGCCAGGAGGATAAGAGCGGGGACAGGACCTCACTGAACGGCCCACAGGGAGGATTTCCGTGCCTTACGGTACAGCACTTTGCTTGGGGTCCAAGAGGGTTGGGGATCTCTTCGGAATAGCTCAGCGATTACTTGTGCACCGCTACTTTGTTTTCGGTGGCGCCGAAGATTTCAGTGAGCACATGCCCGCGCATCTGCTTTGCTTGCTCGAGGCCATAGATGTGCAAAATGGTAGGCGCAATGTCGTACACGCTCGCGCCCAACCCCATCAGCCGGAAGTCACTCTTGATACCCGGCCCCATCGCAAAGAACGAGCCGGGAACGTCATCGCCATCCGCAAAATCGTGCTTGGCAATGACCGGTGTAGTCTTCTCGTGGTCCACGTGTGCGTGAGGATCTTTCTCCTCGAACTCGCGCAGTGGCTTAATGCCGTGGTCAGAAAGGATTAATAAATAGGTGTTGGCGTCGACGTGTTTCAGCACTGTGCCGAGAACCTTGTCGAACGCAATGTACTGGTTCGGAAAGGCATCCTGCCGGACGGCGTTGATGTTCGGATTGTAGCCCACATTGAAAGGCGTAATGGGGTAAAGCCAGTGGCCTGTGCGGTCTTCGCAGGACTGCGCCATGAAAGTAAAGTCAGTGGGATGCTCGGTCAGCAGATAATCAAAGAGCTTCGTCTGTTGCTCCCGAATAAGCTGAACTCTGGCCAGCCATTGGTCGATCACCGCCGCTTCGTGGCCTTTCAAATCAGCGGCCGACGGCATGCGCTCGCAGTCGATGTAGAAATCTCCCACATTTTTTAGTAAGTCGGCTTGCAAGCTCCGGGGATAGACAGCGTCTCCGCCCATCACTTCGCTCAGCTTTGGCGCACAAAGAACACCGTCTTCGCAGTTCTTACCGCGTGTCAACATGCCGCTGATCATGTATCCATTAACGGGCATGACTGGGAAGGTAGCCGGAACGTTGGCCATACCTACGGTGATGCCGTTCTTTGAAAGCATCGACCAGATGGGTTCTTCTTTTAGCATATTGGTATTGGCGGTGATCCCCCCGACAACGAAGCCGGTAACGCCGTGCTCGTCGGGATCGGTGCTGGTGAAGACCGTGGTATAAACACGCGGGCAATTCGGGGCGGAGACGGTGCGCAGCTTTCCATAAGCGCCTTTTTCAATGACGCTGGCCAAATTTGGCATCTGTCCCTTGAGGATGAGCGGACGGATAATGTCCAGCTCCATTCCATTGACACCTACGACGATGACACGCGGCTTAGCCTTGGGGGCACTTTGTCCTTGTCCAAACAGAGGAATCGCCAGCAGAAAAAGGGATACCCATATCACGGAATTTTTTCGGATAACCATAGAACACCCGTTGGATCTGAAAGCGCAAGTATATAGCCGTGAATAAAGCGTGTCCAGGTAAGGGAGCGGCCGACTGCGCGGACGCGCTTGGAATCGGACTGAGGGACTCGAGCTCGGATTCTCACGGCTGAGTGGATGTCTTAAACCGTTGAGCCTCAGCGCGTTCGCGCGCGGCATCCGAGGCGCGGCCCAGCTTCTCGTATTCGTCCGCCAGGAAGGAATGCGCCTCGCCGGAATCTGTTTGAACCGCCGCGGCCTTTTCCAGGTAGGGCAGGGCCTCGGCGAAAGTGTCGTTCAAAAAAAGCATGCGCCCCAGAAGCAGGTTTGCGCGGTAATGGTCCGGCTCTCCCTGGAGGACTATGAGCAGGTTCTTGGCTGCTTCCTGAGGCCGTCCAGTGCGGGCATAAATGGAGGCCAAAGAATAGCGGGCGTCGCTCCAATCGGGCCGGTTTTCCACCAGGATTTCGAAATACGTGGCAGCGGCATTCAGATCGCCGGTTTCGTAGAGGCAGATGGCCAGCTCGTACTGCGCCATCAGCGCATCCGGCCGCAGCTCGACGGCTTTATGCAGGGGAGGAATGGCTTTGGCAAAGTTGCCCCTCCGCGAGTAGGCGATGCCCAGGTAATACTGCGCTGCCTGGATTTGCGGGTCTTTGGCCACCACGCGCAGCAGCAGCGGGATAACAGTGGCTTCCTTTCCCTCTTCGATGGCCAGGCTCGCGTCGTGCATATCGTTGGCCACATCGATGCGGTCCTTGGGGTCAATGCTTGTGGGCGGGCTGGTCTTGCCAGAGGCCACGTAGCCCAGCGCGGAGAGCTTTTCCCTGCTCTTTTCGTCAAGTCCGTCCTGCAAGGCCTGAGGCGCCCCTGTACTGATGCGCTTCACGAAATCATCCAACTGGATTGCGAGGCGCACCGCGGCGACGCGGTGGTCCGGATAGAGATTTATCTTCGCGCCAGGGTCTGAGGCCAGATCGTAAAGCTCGGGCAACGGCGCGCGCACGTAAAGCTGGTTACCGATGCGCAGGGAAGCAAGCGGGCTCCACCCGAACGAGCGTTCGGAGTGGTCGCCGGTGGCAAACGAAGGACGGTTTCCGGGGTGCGGATTTCCAATCAGAGGGAGCAGCGAACGGCCCTGCATAGCCGGAGGCGGCGTCTGCCCCAGCGCGTCGAGAAGGGTAGGCGCCAGATCCACCAAGCTCGCCGCGGCCTTGACGCGCTGGCCGACAAAACGCTTGCCGGGAAGTTTGAGGAGCAGGGGTACGTGGATGGTAGCGTCGTAAAGGAAAATGCTGTGGGTCAGTTCGCCGTGGTCGCCCAGGGATTCGCCGTGATCGGCGGCGACAGCGATCAGCGTATTGTCATACAGCCCCTGGTTCCGCAAATAGTCAAGCAGTTTCCCCACAGTAGCATCCACGTAGGCGATACACCCGTTGTAAGGGGCGTTCGGAAACCGGCTGCGGAACGGTTCGGGTGGATTGTAGGGATCGTGCGCGTCCCACAGGTGAAACCACAGAAAAAACGGACTGCCTTGTTGCTGGCCGAGCCATTCGAGTACGTGTCCCAGGGTCACCTCGCCGCGTCGCTGCATGGAAGCCTCGCGGCGCTCCCCGGTCTTCTGCCGGTGAAAGCCTGCGTTGTAGACATCGAAGCCGCGCTCGAATCCGGAGGCAAACCCGTTTTTTGGGTCGAGGATGATGCTGCCGACGAAGGCCCCCGTGTGGTAGCCCTGGGCGTGGAGAGTATCGGGTAGAAAGGGGACGCTTGGAGGCAGGCGATCGCCGAAGTTGCGGATGCCGTGGTACTGCGGATAAGCCCCGGTGAGTATGGTCGCGTGAGAGACAGGCGTAATGGGCGCCTGAGAGTAGGCGTGCTCGAACACCACGCTCTGACTCGCCAGCGCATCCAGTTGCGGCGTCAAACCATGCTTTGAGCCGAGAAAACCCATCCGGTCGGCTCGGACCGTATCCAACGTGATCAGGATAACGTTGGGCTTGTCTGTGGCCGCCGCGGCGAGCGCGGGGAACAGCACGAAGAGGCAAAGGATGCAAGCGCGCCGCATAAAAGAAAAAGGAGTCTGCATTCTAGCAGACTCCCTTTTCGGAACTAAAGCCTTGGAGCCGAAGGAGCCGAAGGTCAGAAAATGAGCTTCACCCCGATTTGCCCAGCCCGCGGGCCGCCCTGGGAGAGGAAGGGGTTGCCCGAGGAGACGTCTGGCGTTTGCGCGTATGTGGAGAAGCTGGTGTTCGGGAAGTTGTCTATCTTTTTCTGAGAAATCGTGGTCCCCGCCGGTAACGTGTTGAAATTAGGATGGTTCAAGAGATTGAAGATCTCAAAGCGAAGCTGGAGGCTGATCCTTTCCGTGATCTTTGTGGTCTTGTTCAGGTTGAAATCCCACTGGACTATATGCGGACCGCGGAAGGCGTTGCGGCCGCAGGTACCGATGGTTCCGTCGGCTGGAATGGCAAATACCGCAGGAACATTGGTGATGGTGGGGCTGTTGGGATCGCTAAACTGGTAGATGGGCTTTCCGATGCAGGCTGGCCTCTGGTAGGAGAGGTCCTGCCCGGAGTTATCCGCGCCGCTCGAGAGCAGCGCGGTCCACGGCCGCCCGCTGGCGTAGGTGGCGACGCTCCCAATCTGCCAACCGTCTCCCAAGCGGCCCACTGCGCTCCATTTCGGGAAGTCGTACCCGATGCCCGTGTTGAAGTTCCTCCGAATATCCGTGTCGCAGGGGCCCTGGTTACTTCTGGGATTGTACGGATTCTCCGCGATCGGAAGCGTAGACGAACCGCCGCGATTGACGGAATTGGTGTCGATGCAGTTCGACCAGGTGAAGTTGACGATGGTGTTGAGCCCGTGCCAATTGCGCTGCCGGTAGGTGACCTGCATAGAGTTGTAGCGAGAATAGCCGCCGTTGGTGAGCTGGTTGATGTACTTGAATGTAGGCACACCGCCAGTCTGGAAAACCGAGTCAAACGGCCGGTTGCAATTGAGAGAAGTGGGATTGTTAGCGCTCATCGGACGGCCGGTCAGCTGTCCGTACGGATCGCCAGTCGCGGGGTTGATCAAGTCGCTCCAGCAGCCGATCGGACGTAGATTCAGTTGGCGGTTCAGGAGCATGTCCGTGCCATGAGCGCCAACGTAGCTGACCGTGAGGACATTATTCGGGAACAGTTCGTGCTGGATGGTGGCGTCGTAGTATTGGATTCTTGGCGTCCGCAAAGGGGAAACCGTCCCGAATACGTTGAAGGGCGGCGTGCCCGTAGGATTGGCGCCATAAGTTTGGAAGGCCGTAGTCGGATTCGGGCTGCCTGGCTGCGGGCCGATGCAAACCCAGTCGGGAGACTGGGTGTTGACCGCAGGGTTGTAGCACGTATTGGGCGCAAATGCTTCGAAAAGAGTCGATAGGTTCGTGCCCAAGCTCGCGTTCCCATCGGCGGTGACCGAGAAGACCCCTAAGTCGGAATTGGTAAAGGCGCCAGCGCGCGCTCCCTGATAGAGGTAAGGGGCGAGGATGGCTGCAAAATTCGCCACGTCGTATGCCATGGTGTAACCAACTCGGAAAGCTGTCTTGCCGTTACCGAAGATGTCCCAAGCCAGTCCGGCGCGGGGCCCAAAATCATGCAGGTCCAGGTCATAAAGACGGGTGATCCCTTTGCCTAACTGGACCAGACCTTGGTTTGGGAAAAAATTGGAGCCACGATTGCCGGTTTCACCAAGCGCCCCGTTCAGATCCCAGCGCAGGCCGTAGCTGACGGTCACGCGCGGCGTCGCCTTCCACTCATCCTGGAAAAAGAGTCCAAGAGAAGGTTGGTAGATGTGGCGTGTAGTATCGCCGAAAGAGCGCGCAGCCCGATCCAGCCGGCCAAGCAGCATTTGCGTGAGGACAACGTCGTAGCCGGGGATCGGAATGTTATTCGCTGGGTCCGCGGCCGTAAATTCGTTGGCTCCCTGGAAACTGAAGAGGCCCGTCCGGGCGCGGTTCCGCAGGCTGCCGGTCGACGCGCGCTGATAGTTACCACCGAATTTGAACGTGTGGTTGCCTTTGATCCAGGTAGTATGGGCCGACACATCGTAGGTCTGAGTGGGGCGGGTGCTGAGCGGGTAGCCCTGGATGCCGCCGATGTTCCCATAGGTCACACTGCTGGCATAAACAGGCGGCACGCCGAAGTCTGCAGGGCTCAGCGGACCCGTGTCGATGCCCAGGCTCAGAGGATCAACCTTGTTATTCGGCGCCAGGATCTGGGAGAAGCGTGACCAGCTGAAGCGGACATCGAGGATCTTGTTGGCAGCAATGTTGTAGATCCAATTGCCGCCGGCAAACTGCACCCGCGTGGGCACAATGCTGTTAAATCCGTCTGCGCTCAGGCCGCTTCCGGCTGCCGGGGGAATCGTATAGCCGAAGGCGGGACCAGACTGCACGCTGTCCGCATAAAGATAGCGGCCCGAAACACTCATTTTGCTGTTCACCTTGTGGTCGATCTTGACAATAAAGCTGCCGGGAAGGGTGTTGATGTCGGGAAGCAACACGGTTTGCGTAAACCCTCCGGGTTGCACAGTTGCGCTGGCGGCCGCGGGAGTACACTGGACAGTGCCGCCCGCGCCATCTGAACATGGGTAATACTTCAACAGGGCCAAGCCTGCAGAGTTCATCGGCAGATTATTTGTATTGGTGACGATAGGATTGCCGGTCCCGGCGTCAATCGGGCAAGAGGCTGTATTCCCGGGCGTGCAGTTGAAAAAGTTTGTCACCGCCTGGAGGTCGCCCTGAGTCGGCAGGATCACGTTGTAAGGAGCCAGTGACTTGTTTCGTTGCGCTTCGAAGTTGACGAAGAAAAAGGTTCGGTCCTTGATGATGGGGCCGCCCAGCGTGCCCCCATAATTATGATTGTGGTAGGCTGTCCTTGTGGACGAGAAAAAGTTGTTTGCATTGAGCCAGTCGTAGTCGCCAAAGTAGAAAGCCGTTCCGTGGAACTGGTTGGTGCCGCTCTTCAACGTCACGTTGATGGCCGCCCCGCCCTTGACACCGTTCTCAGCAGTAGGCAATTGCTGGACCGTATATTCCCCAATCGAGTCGTTGCCGAGAAGCGCGGAAGGAACCCCCAGGAGTCCGGGCTGGCCGACCAGCTCGTTGCCGTAAAAGCGGTCGTTATTGGGCACGCCGTCGATCATATAGTTGTTGGTGCTCGTCCGCTGTCCGTTGATGCTGACGTCCATAAAGCCCCCGCCCGGGGAGCGCTGCACGCCCGGTGTGAGGCCGAGAATGGATTTGAAGTCGCGGCCTTCGGTGGGCAGATCCAGGATGGCCGTGGTGTCCACGTCGGTGTTCACGCCTGGCGAGTAGTCCACCAGCGGCGTGGCCGCCTCAACCGTCACTGTTTCCGCCTTCTCACCCACCTGGAGCGCGAAATCTTTCTTGATGGTAATCCCGACTGCGACGTCTGCGCCGCTAAGGGACGTCTTGAACCCTTGTGCCGAAACACTCAGGTTATACAAGCACGGCGGAAGGTTCGACAGGACGTAACTCCCCGAATTACCAGTTGTCGCGGTACGCGACGCGTTCGTCGCGGTGCATGTCGCGGTGACGGTCGCCCCGGGCACAGCCGCCCCGGACGGATCGGTCACCGTTCCCGTGATTTCGCCGGTGATGATCTGCGCCGATAACAAGGAAGCATAAGAAAGAAGACCCAACGCGAATACGTTGAAAATACGAACGTGCTGAAGCTCAGACATACGCCCCACCCCCGTGGGTTTTTGTGCCCCCAGTCACTCCCAAATGTGATTTATCGGGCATTCTATTCCGATCCTGCCTCTTGTCAACAACAATTCAAAGTCAATTCAAATCTGCAAAGTCCCATGAATCCTCACCGAAGACGCAGACCCCGCAACGGAGAACTTGTATCCGCGCGGCGGTTGATCCGGTTGTGCAAAGCCAGGGATGAGAGACAAACTTTTGACTTCGGTGAATCAGTGCTTCGGCATATCCTTTGCACTTGTAGGTGACAGCCATGAAAAATGCGGTCCTGGCTTTGTTAGTCTGCGCTCTTCCTTCGATTGCCGCGGCGCAGCTCACAGCGGTCCGCGCAGGGCGTCTGGTCGATCCGGATTCCGGCACGGTCCTCACCGACCAGGTCGTCGTTGTTGCTGGCGGGAAGATTCAGGCCGTGGGCAAGGGCTTGGCGATTCCGGCGGGGGCTAAGGTTATCGATCTATCCGACAAGACAGTGCTGCCGGGTTTCATCGACTGCCACACGCACTTGGCGGACGGCAAAGGGCTGGAGAACGGGGACCCTTTCAACGTGCTCAAGAAGACGGCGTCGCAAGTCGTGCTGGAGTCGGTGCCGAATGCGCGGGCAACGCTGCACTCCGGGTTCACGACTGTTCGGGATGTGGGAACCTACCGGGCACTGAACGATGTCGCGCTGCGCGACGCAATCGCCGAAGGAGATATCATCGGTCCACGCATGTATGTGGCGGGGGCCTACATCACCATTACGGGCGGCGCCGGAGCTATGACCGGCCAGGCGCCCGATATCCGACTGCCGTGGGATTTGCATTACGGGGAAGCGAACAGTCCGTGGGAAGTGCGGCAGAAGGTACGGCTGCTGGCGCATGACGGGGTGGACCACATTAAGGTGCTTTCGACCGGAGCGGTGCTGACACACGGGAGCAGCCCAAAGGCCACGGAGTTCACGCCGGAAGAACTACAGGCGGCCGTGGAGGAAGCGCGGAATTTTGGACTGCGGGTGGAAGCGCATGCGCACAATCCGGAGGGAATCAAGAACGCGATTCGAGCGGGTGTAGCGTCGGTGGAGCACGCGACACTGATTGACGACGAGGGAATCGCGCTGGCGAAGAAGAACGGCACCTATCTGGACATGGACATCTACGACGAAGAGTGCATCCAGGAAGCGGGTAGGAAGGGAACCATCCCAGTCGATTTTCTGGAACACGATCGCCAATTGGGCGAGAAGCAACGAGAGAACTTCCGTAAGGCGGTGCAGGCGGGGGTGAAAATGGCGTTCGGCACCGATCTGGGAGTGTGCCCGTACGGGACCAGTCCGAAACAGTTTGCTTTCATGGTCAAGTACGGGATGACACCGATGCAGGCGATCCAGGCGGCGACGTCGAATGCGGCCGACCTGCTCGGGCATTCGGATGTGATCGGGTCAATCAAGCCAGGAAAGTCTGCGGACATGGTGGCGGTAAGCGGAGACCCGCTGAAAGACATCAAGTTGCTGGAGGACGTCGAGTTCGTAATGAAAGAAGGCAAAGTGTACAAGGAGCGAGGAATTGTCGCGTGCCCGCAATGAAGGTAATGGTGTGAACGCACCTATTATAGGTGCGAGAACTGGACCAGCGGATGCAGCGAATTCCGCTTAAAGGCTGCACACGGTTTTTCCCGGGAACGTACAACTGCCCGGTAGTCTACAGCCTTGTTACGGTTTTGCGTCCGGATACTCCAGCCGGTAAAGCGGTTCGAGCCCCGTCTTCTTCAGCAGCTCTACGACCTCCGCAGGCGAAAGCCTCCGCCCCGGGGGTTCGTCAGCATTGGCGAACTGATAGCCAATCACCGCCATCATTGCCGTATGCATTCCCAACAGGCTTGGATGAATCCTTTCAAACGTATCCACAATCGTGTGGTGCCGCACGTCATAATCGCCGCGTTCGACGAGCAGGGCGTAGGCCGGCACACCGGCCACCATGAAGGATTCGTGATCTGAGTCAAAGTCCGCGTTCAAGGACACGCCGTCGGCACCTAGTGGCGCAAGCGGCTTGAGCAACTTCTTCGTCGCGCTTTCCAGGTCCTGGCGGCCGTTTAACTGCAAGCCCAGTGGCTGCTGCGCGCCGGAGTCTGTGTTGATCATCGCCCGAATGTTGTTCAGCTCCCCCTTATGCTGCTCCACATAAGCTCGCGAACCGTTAGCCAGTTGCTCTTCACCTGAAAAAAACACAAATCGAATGGTGTGCTTGGGACGGACATGGAGCGCTTTCAAAACCCGCGCCGCTTCGAGCACCGTGGCGACTCCTGCTCCATTATCGTTGGCGCCCTGTGCGGGATCCCAGGAATCGAAATGTGCTGTCAGCAGCACCATCTCGTGGCCTTCCCATCCCTCAATGTCTGCAACCACGTTGCGTTCGCGTCCTGGGCCGCGGTCAAACGGATTTTCAATGTCCAAACGTACTTTCACGGGTCCCTTGGCCAGCAATCGCCGGAGCAGTGCTGCATCTTCTCTCGCAATGGACAGAATTGGCAGAGGTCCTCGGGGATAGAATCCAAACGCCGACGTGTACAACATGCGGTCTGGCTTGTCCGAAACAATGAACATGGCCGCCGCACCGGCCTGCGACATTTGCCTCGCAATCATGAGGCGTGATCCAGCGTACGCAGAGGAAACGCCGCTGCTTTGCTGGTCGACGATAACTGCAGCGCCCTGAACCTTCTCCGGCAAGGGCGAACGGCCTGGGCCGAACGTCCCGAAATCCACAACCGGCACTTCGATCGGGCCAGGCGTCCCCGGAACCCATCCATACGAGCCGATGTAAAGGGAGCGATGCACGGGAGAAATCACTTCGCCCGTCGCCCGCCCATGCCGCCAGAGCGAACCTAGTTCGTATTCCTCGAAGTGCGCATTATTCAGTCCCGCTTCTTTGAGTGCCTTGAGAATGAGTTCGGCTGTTGCTTGGGATTCCGGGCTGCCCGTGATCCTTCCTCCGACTGTGTCAGTCAGCGTTTCGAGGAAAGCCGACGCGCCACCACGCGTCATTGCATAACCCACGATCCTCGCGATTTCCTCCTCCGCCTTTGCTGTATCGTCGGGCCTGAGCGTAACCGATTGCGCCGAACAGGTTGCCACCCACCCCAGCAATACAACGATGGCCGCGGAAAGATGACGCATCTTGTCCTCCTCAAAGGTTTTCCAGAGAGCCGCTTCTACGCGCGCTTCAGCAATGCGAGACGATTCGCTCCAGAGCCCGCGAACAGTTCGTCCTCGGGCTGTCTCAGTAGCGCCGTGTGCTAGCCTGATCTGGGCGTGGACGCTACCGGAAATTTTTTGCGACCGCCGATTACCTGTGCCTTGCTCGGAATACCGAGCACATACCGGGGAAGGCGTGATAGTATCCCGCCCCGGAGGTTCACAGAATGAACATTTTGGAGGCGTTGAAAAGCGAAGCGTCAAAGCTACAAAAGCAGTTGAACAGTGTCAACTCAGCCATCGGAATCTTGGGCGGAAAGAACGGCGTCGGTCGCGTCAAGGGTGGCAAGAAACGGCGCTTGTCTGCAAGCGCGAGAGCCAGAATAGCGAGAGCGCAGAGGGCGCGGTGGGCGAAGGTGAGAGCCGCAAGGAAGAATGCCTAAAGCCGCCATTCGTCGCTGAAGCTTACGTCGGTAGGCGATTTTGAGTGTCGTATGATTCCATGCGCGGAGCCAGGGGCAGATGGCCCTCATCGGTGCAAGAAGCGGGAGAGCAGTTCAAGCAACAAGATGAGAACTCCCACGCTACGCACGAGTGTACTCCGGAATCCGACCTCACGCTCGCCAGTAGTTTTCCGCTTTAGCCGAAAAAGCAGGTAGCATTTGAGCACAAGGAGGAACGCTGCAGACACGGTGGCCCATAGCCAGACTGGGGTGCTGGGGGGCACTATAAAAAGAGAGATGAGGACTCCTGGTTGACTTTTCTCCATCGTCTTGCGGCAGGAGAAAGCGAAATGAAAGCCTGGATGCTAACCTTGGTCAGCGTCGTCGTCGGGTTCGGCGATATCGATACCCACTTCGTCCCGGAGCCAGACGATCCAGTCATCGCGTATGCCAGGCAGCCCACCACCGACCCTGTTGCAGTCTTGAACCGTGAGATTGAGGCGGGAAAGGTTCGACTACGATTTGACGGCGAGCAAGGCTACTTGCGGTCGGCCCTCGATGCGCTTCGCGTGCCCATCGAGTCACAGATGGTGGTCTTCTCAAAAACCAGCGTTCAAGCACAACGAATAAACCCACAGAACCCACGCACACTTTTTTTCAACGATTCTGTCGTGATTGGTTGGGTCCGTGGTGGCTTTATCGAAGTAGCCGCACAAGACCCTCGGCAAGGCGTCATTTTCTACGTGCTGGACCAGACGCCTGTGGAGAAACCGCAATTCATGCGCCACAACGACTGCTTGACCTGCCACAACTCCAGTAACGCGATGAATGTTCCCGGCATGTTGGTTCGTAGCCAATTCACGGCGCCTAATGGCACAACGATGCCGTGGCTCGGCAACTACGTTTCCGACCATCGCAGCCCATTGTCGGAACGTTGGGGTGGGTGGTACGTTACGGGCAAGACGGGCGCGATTCGGCACATGGGCAATGCCGTCGTTACCAATGGAAGCAACCCCGAATCTCCGGTGATAGATCAAACTCTCCACTTGGCATCACTCGCCGGGCGGTTCGATACCAATGCCTATCTTTCCGAATATAGTGACATAGTTGCGCTAATGGTTTTCGAACACCAAATGCACATGATGAATTTGTTGACACGCATCGGCTGGCAGACGCGATTTCTTCTGCGAAATGGGAACGCACATGATATTAAAATGAATGGTCTGGGTGACTCGGCAAAGGACCTCGTGGACTACATGTTGTTTGTCGATGAAGAGCCGCTGCTAAATAAGGTCGAAGGTACATCGGGGTTTGTGGAGAAGTTTTCCGACGAAGGGCCGCGAGACAAGCGCGGACGGTCGTTGCGCCAATTCGATCTCGAACACTACCTGATGCGGTATCCGTGCAGCTACATGATCTATTCGGAGGCATTCGAGGCGTTGCCTTCTGAAGCAAAGGACGCAGTTTACCATCGGCTATGGCTAGTCCTGTCGGGAGCGGTGACGGGCGCAAAGTATGCACGTCTTTCGCGTACGGATCGACAGGTGGTATTGGAAATCCTGCGCGAGACCAAGAAGGGACTGCCTGACTATTTCGCCGGGGACCTGACGGTCTCACCTTGACTTTCGCTAGAGCCTGATTATTCGCCGTCCATGTGGAGGCTAGTACCTAAGATTAAAGTAAAACCCGCATTTATGACGCAGGCGCCGCTGTCACCTGCACCCCATGCGTCTCTGGACCGCCTGCGGAAGCGTTCGAGCCGTGACCCTGTTCAGATATGTTCTTTGGCGAACGACTCTCTCGGGAAATGCCCCCACACCGGCCCTGATACTTCGCGACCGACAAGGTGTTGACACACTCCGTCTGCAAGTTGCGTCGTGCCATGGGAGACGACATGCGTAAACCACGCGCTTGTGAATGCTACGGACGGATTCCGTTAGGTCACGATATGTTTCTTCTCCGGCCCGAGATTTCGACCTTCGCTGAAAAGTACAGGCAGCGGCACGCAGCGATTGACTTCCCGGATTACCAATCCAGAACTCAGCAGTGGGAAGTGTTTGGACTACACGCTCAGAACCGCAAGACGAGGAAAAGCGGCTCGGTACAAACGATCATCCAAGGTCAGAAGCCGGAACCCATGATGCAATGCGTGAGCTCCGATGAGGAAGTCGGCAAGAATTCGGCGCGGGCCGGAGTCCAGCTGTTTTCTTCGGCGAGCAACGTACTGTTGGAAGGCACGGCCCGCAGCGCGCCAGGTGGCTTCATTGAGATTCCAGTCCACCGCGATGCCTGTTTCTTTGCAGAAGGAATCAAGGAAGGCTTCCGACCTACCGGGCGCGGCGAGTAGCTCCGCGAAGACCGGCGCAGCAACAACTAGACTGCCCCGATCCAAAGCGGTATCAAGCGCCGAACGAGCCTGAGTGTTCAGAGTGTCGTCCTTATTCCAGAGGGCGACGAGAACATTGCTGTCAATCGCGGTGGTCATCGTCCGCGCAGCTTGCGAACCCATCGCACAACTGCCTTCTTCCCACTGGCAATGCCCGGGCTCCCGATGCCGCGATATTTTTCGAATGGGCTCTTGGCTCGCACAGGCCAGACGCGGACGCCCACTCTATCCCTCTCGAAAAGCAATTTGTCACCGGGCCGAACCCCTAGTGCGCGTCGAATTTCGTGCGGAACCGTAATCTGTCCTTTGCTTGTGATGCGCGCTGCCTTCTTCATGACAAGTTCCCTGTTCCTTACTATACCAGATCGCTCCTTACCTGGGTAACGTCAACGTGTTAGGATGTGTTAGGAACCAGCAAATGCTCACACTTGACATAAGTCGCGATCAAGAAATCGCGTGAGGCATCACCATTTCCCGATGCTACTCGCCGGATTTCTCAGCGAGCGTTTCGATCACAGCGATATTCTGCAGAAGAGTCTGAAATCTACGGCGCACAGAACTTCACAACACAGGTACTAGCGGCAAGTCTGCGGCACCCCATGCACGTGGTCGATGCGCCAAGTTGGGCTCGCATATAGCCACGGTGCCGTTCAAGGTGTCCGAGCAGTTCTTCGCGCATCCGCTGACAGATCGCGGTTCGGACGCGTTCTTGGAGGATTGGGAAAAGTCCCGCCCCGTGGTGGACGAAATTATCCACCCGCCAAAGCGCACAAGTCCAAACGGTAAACTGCTGAGCTCGTTCACTGCACGCAAAGAAAATCCTGAAGGGAAAACAGAGGGCTACAAATGTCGGAATCAAGCTATCCAGAAGCGTCGAAAGAACTTGCCAGCAAAACGGCGCGAACTCGCTCCCAGTATCCAAGCCGCATTGCAAACATTCAGCAAAGCGGACTTTACCGACGGTGCTTTGCCCGCTAAGACCAAACAGCTCATTGCGGTTGCCGTCGCGCACGTGACTCAGTCTCCATACTGCATTCAGGGCCACACAAAAACCGCGCTGCGGCATGGCGCTACGCAGCAGGAAATTGTGGAAGCGATTTGGGTCGCAGCCGAAATGAGAGCGGGCGGAGCCTATGCGCATTCGCCGATATCGCTCACGGCTATGGACGAACAACACGGTCAGGCTCCGGTCACGGCCTAACGGCATGGGAGGAAGTCGATTGACGGGCAGAACCACGGGAAGTACCATCACGCGAAGCGCAGTGTGCCAGCCCATAAGCTTATTGGGAGGGGGGGCTATGGCATCACCTAATCAACGCTTGGTTCAACCTGCCACGAAGAGTGAAGCTGACCTGGGCATTAGTTTCGATGGTCTCATCTCTCAGGCAGCCCTTTCTACTGCCCTCGTGTCCGTCTTTCGCGGCAAGTTTTGCGATGCGATCCTGCCGAATCGGAAAGCGACGACATTCAACAAGGAACAGGTCATTTACGAGGTGGGTGACCAGGAACGGACGTTCTTCTTTCTGCAGGACGGATTTGTAAAAGTAGGAACGGTTACTTCCGACGGTCACGAATTAATCTACGACGTGCGAAAGGGTGGAGACGTTGTCGGCGAACTCTGCGCATCCGAGCCGCGCCGCCCGGATCGCGCCGTAGCACTGGAGCAGACGGACGCCGTTCCGGTGCCATACCAGGACGTGATGGAGGTCGTGCGAAAACAACCGGATTTGCTGGAGCGACTAGTTGACGTGTTTTGCCGGGCTCTCACGAAGCGTATGCGCAAGTAAACACGCTGGCGGTGGATGACACTTGCGCTGCTCAAGTTGAACTCAGTCGTGGGAGTGACCGGCTTCTTCAATGTTCAGGGAACCTTGCGGAGTGTGGGAATTCAATGCGCCTTTTGCCATTCGACGGTGGATAACTCGCTGGCACCCGGCATTGGGCAGCGTCTTGACGGATGGCCAAATCGAGACTTGAACGTCGGAGCTGTTGTGTCCCTCGCTCCCAATTTGACGCCGTTCACAGATTTGCTCGGCGTGGATGCCAACACGGTGAAGTCGGTACTGGCGACCTGGGGTCCGGGTTGCTATGACGCAGAACTGAATAAAGATGGAAAAGGCCCTGCGCCCAGACGGGAAACGGGCCTGCACGCTGATCCCGCCGGCGTTCGGGCTGGCCGGTGTCAACTTGCATACGTGGACCGGCTTTGGCTCCGTGCCTTACTGGAATGCTTATGTTGGGGTGACTCAGATGCATGGTTCCGGCACCTTCTTCGACGCCAGACTCAGTGATCCCACGCAGTATCCGCTCGCTGCAAAAGATGGGTCATACAACACGCGAGGTGTGCCGGACCTGGTTACTTCGAAGCTGCCTGCTCTGCACTTCTACCAGTTGGCGATCCCCGCACCGAAGCCACCAGCCGGCAGCTTCGATGAAGACGCAGCGGCTCGTGGCAAAGAAATCTTCAACGGCCAAGGAAAATGCTCGACCTGCCACATACCTCCGCTCTATACGACCCGGAAACAATGTTCATGCGCCGAGCGAGATTGGCGTGGATTCCTTCCAGGCCGACCGCCCGACGACGCACATGTACCGTACGTCTCCCTTAAAGGGACTGTGGGGACACACGAACGGGGGCTTCTACCACGATGGACGTTTTGCAACGCTCAACGATGTGATCCAGCACTATAATAGCTTCCTCGGACTCGGTCTCACCGACCAGCAGGTGCACGACCTGGTCGAATATCTGAAGTCGCTGTAGCGCATAGCAACGACGTTAGCAGCCTTTGATTAAGCGGCTGCTGGTTAGGAACGTAACCGACTAGCCTAAGAGAAAGCGGCCTGGAAAGTACGATTCTGGAGTACCGCAGACAGGCGAGGAGAACATCGATGTTGACAATGGCAGCTGTGCTCATTGCGGTTGCGGCGCTCGGCGGAATTACATTGGCGACACTGCACCTTCGTCAGAAAGGGCTTCCAATGGCCCGCTTCCGAGACTATACCTATACGGATAAGCTCTTTGCAAAACATGGTATGAAGAGTGTTGGCTACTGGACGGCACTGGACGAGCCCGTGAAAAGCAGCACGTTCTTTTACATTCTAGAGCATCCGAGCCGCGAGGCGGCGGCCGCGAACTGGCAA
>WNGK01007567.1_pt1 | contig 19402 bp, 13 predicted proteins | sample 5400601 | NCBI WGS metagenome assembly WNGK01 (sample SAMN13153376, study PRJNA577476) | soil metagenome | isolation source: 60 cm soil or saprolite under Garry oak tree replicate 1 | place: USA:California | collected 2016-06-15
CCCAGGAAGAGCGGACTGCGATGCAACCGGTCCACAGTCGCGGCAAAGTCCGGCACTCCCGGTTCCAGGTCGCCAATGAAGCCGATCGTCATGGGATCCTTTTCGACAACATCCTGCAGCCAGAAGTTGTCGACCACCCACGGACTGCACTCGATGGCGATGGCGCCGACAACGTGGTGAGGCTGGGCGAGTGTCCGATAGCGTGTAGGGAGCGCCGTTCTATAGAGCACCTTGTCGGTCCTATCCGGCCACGGTACCCCGCCGGGCCGTGTGGGATCGAAGAGATGAATGTGAGCGTCAATCACCGATATGGTCGTCTCCACGGCCCGCATCATCGGCGCGGCCGCGGAACTAACGGCCAATGCGGCAGCGGCTTTCAGTAGGTCTCGCCTTTTCACGCCGACTCCCTGGAATGAATCGAGACGGTGAACAAATCGAAATTGGCAAGCGCCCGCATGGCGAACTGCGCGAGAAACGGGCCGGAGCGAATTCGCCGAATATCAAGCGAACTTACTCCGGCGCGACGCATACGATTGATAGGCGCACTCCCGTTCACATGTCAATCGCAACGACTCTATTCCGTCTGTGCGCGCACCACCGTCACTGGACCCAGAAGCCCGGAGGGAAGCAACGGAGAATTTGCCTTGTATGGCTTCACATCAGCGTAGGTGTATTTTGTAGCTCCCGGCTGCTGATCGCCAATCAGGCGATTGACCCACGAGTTAGTCACCTTCACCACCACTTCATTCGCGCCCGGTTTGAGCGCTGCCGTTGCATCCACCCGGTAAGGCGTGTGCCACACTTGACCCAGCGGCTTGCCGTTCACCGTGACATCGGCCAGGTTCTTCACGTCGCCGAGATCGATCCACGCATGCGCACCGGGTTTGAACCAGTCCGCCGGCGCCTGGATCGTCTTCGTGTATGTGCCCGTTCCGGAATAGTACTTGACGCCCGCATCCGCGTTGTCGCTCCACGATCCAAGCGCATCCAGCGTGATGGAGGCAGGCGCTCCCATGTCCGGCTGAAAGCTGACTTGCCACGGCCCGTCCACGGTAGCAAGGCTCATCTCAGTAACATGCGGCAACGTGTGTGTGGTCTGCGAAGTCGGCTTGCGGAACACCACAAAGACAGTGCCCCACGGTTCAAGATGGAGCGGGACGGTCGTCTTTCCTTCCACGATTTTGTAGGACACCGGCTCCGTCGTGCCCGTGTCTGCATGCCACAATTCCGGCGCCTTTCCGATTACGCGGAAGCTCGCATCGACCGATTCGGTCCGGTCATTCCGGTTGTCAACGAAATAGAGATCGCCACTCGTCAGCTTGCGGTGCACAAACAGGAGACGCGTGTCGCTCTCCGGCTTGCTGTAGTCGAAGTCCGGCGCTACTTGCATCGAGGTGAATACGTCCCCGAGGTTCGCTCCCGCGTGTACAGTCCCTTTACCCACTTGGTGCACGCCAGTTCCATCGCCGAAGAGTTCGTCGCTCAGCTTCTTAAACTCCGGCTGGTCGTCTCCCTGGCTTGGATCATCTGTCGGCTTCGGTCCGGCAATCTGCGCGCCGTCTTTCACCAGCTTATGAATTGCGCGCAATACCGGCAGAGACATGTGCTGACTGTAAGGATCGAGCCCCAGCAACCGATAGCTCATGCCGCTTTTAGTCGTGATGTGTCCATTCACGACACTAAGTTCGTGAATCAGCGCGTCGGCATTCACGTAGTCGAAGCCGTACCCCGCGGGCACGTCCGGCGCCTTCTTGTCGAAGATGGCCGTCAGGTTTGAATCTTCGCCGTAAAAGTAGACCAGGTCGGCGCCAAAGTGACCTTGCTGCAGCAGAAAGCTCGTGCGAGCCAGGTAGTTCACCCAGGGACCAGCCTGCTCGGCCCAGGTTTCATTGCGGTTGAACCATTGTCCGAACGGCCCAAGCGTCAGTCCCGGTGCGTTGCCTTTTCCTACCATCGGCTGGTGCGCTGACTCGTGAATCACAAAGCGGTTGATGCCGTTCAGGAACTCCTGGTCGGCTGTAGGTTTCAGCGTCGATGGTGACCATGCCCACGGCGCCGCAGCCGCGGTCATTGACTCGGCAGCAGCCACGTTTTGCCCGTAGATGTGCGCCACCGAAGCCGATTCGCGATCGTCCGCGTTATAGCCGAAGGCCTCTTTGTTGACGCCCGGCACCTGCGTCCACATCGCGCTCATGGGTACCTCGTTGAACTTCTTCACCTCCATCCCATCGGCGACAAACGCCCGCCCACCCTCGTGCGACTCACCATAGTGACCCATGCCTCTGTCGCGGAGCGTCGTTTCTAGTTGCCCATAGTGCTCGTTGGCAATCAGGTCGGCAATGGTCTTGCGGAAATCCCACAGGAACCGATCGCTGGCCCCGGCGCTCTCCACCACCTGCCCCGCCAGAGCCGGCATCCACGGTACTGGGTCGTAACCGCGCAGCTTCTTGAACTGGTCGATCATATGATCGGTCCAGTTTTGCGATCCGGCCTCCCAGCTGTCGTTGATCACATAGCGGATGCCCTTCTTGCCGATCAGGTCGGCACCCACCGTCTCCTTGTAGCTATCCAGGTATTTGTCGAAGTAATCCTTCACAAAGTGGCGATCAAGCTTGTCCACCTCGAGTCCCGTGGCTTCAGCCGTTGCCGGATGGTTTGTGATGCCCAGCAGCGAATAGCCAAACCGCAGCACCACCCAATCGCCCGCTGGAGGCGTCCAGTCCAGCGTTCCATCGGCGCTTATCTTCGATGTCAGGTCGATCACGTCCGACTTGCGGACTGCATCGGCCGCGTCCACCGGCGGCGTAGCGAACTCGTACAGGTCAGGCGCGGGAACGAACGCAGCCTTCTCCTCAAATCGGTTCACGCGCGCGCCGGGATGCAGCACCAATTCCGCAACTTCGTAGTCAGTGGGTTTCGGCGGGAGCTTGATCCCGAACGACTCCGGATCGAGCCCCGATGCCCACGCCGGAGGAGCCGGTGGCGGCGTGCGCTTGAACGTAACTCGAAAATACTTGGCTGTCACCGCCGGGAACGAAATGGTGTGCTCAGGCGCCGAGCCCCCGATCAGCTTCGCCACCTCGTGATAGCCCTGTCCGTCATCGCTCGCCTCCAGGTTCTTCTCCGGCGCGGCAATGCCGGCCACCATTGCCGTGATCATGTCCGGGTCTTTCGTCACAAACGTGATCGATCGAATCGTCTGTGGAGAAGGGAACTCGTATTGGATCCAGGAAATCGCGCCCGGCTCCGGAATCGGAATCTTCGTTGTCTTCTCCAGATCACCATCCGAAAGCATCGCCACCTCCGGGGATCCGCCACTCGATGTGACCTTGGCATGAAGCGCTTCAACCGGTTGATCGGCCGCAGCCCGACGGTACGCAACGACAACGGAGTCCGCATAAAACTCCGGGATCTTCGCCGCGCCGGGAGGAGCATTGAGCAGATCATGAACGCTCAAATTCTGAAACGCACCGGTGTTAGCAGGCGGAGGCGTGAGCTTACCGTGGAAAGTCTTGCCGCCCTCGATGACAGTCTCGCTCCAGACATACTTCTTCATGCCCTGCGATCCGGGCACCCAGGGCCCTCCCGACTCGCTCCAGCCCGGCGATCCCGCGATCGCCTCCTCCAGCCCTAGCTGGTCGGCGAGGGTTGTCGCATATTTGAATGCGTGCTTCCACTCCGGCGTCATGTAAGCAAGGCGGGTCTTTACCACTTGTGGAGTTGACAAGGCCGCATCGAAGTTCTGGAATCCTCCGAGGCCGACCCGGTGCATCCATTCCAGGTCGAGCTTGATGCCATCCTCGCTGATGTTTCCATTCATCCAGTGCCACCAGACCCGCGGACGCGCCCCATTGGGCGGGTTTTCAAATCCGGACTTTAGCGGGTCAGCTGCATTTTGAGCCACGCAGGCGCAGGTCCCGAAGACAACAAAAGCGACTCCCGTGAAAGCCAGCTTCCTCCAGGTGCACATCATCATTTTCCTTTTCCGACCTTGAGAGTTGAGGTTGAAGATTGCGTGACCTCCGAGGCGGGGGCCCGGAGGGACCGTGGCAGAATCTGTGACTTGAATCCGCCGCTGTGGCGGGGACGAGCGGAACTATAGGCAGCGGGAAATGCAACTGTCAAGAAATAAAAAATAGTTTCCCTAATGAACTATCTGCGCGTCGGGGAAAGGACGGCCGGACTCTTGGATCGGGGGCCCTCCCCCCTCATTTTGCCGCTGGATTGGCCGATCTACTCGTATGAACAAGCCAACGTGACCCGAATCACATTCAACGGCAAGACACACAGCGTTCAATCTGGACATCGAATCGTGTCATTCGAATCCATTCGAACTGATGCCAAAGAAGCGTCGGGGTCGCATTGCTTGCGCTTGAAGCAAGCGGGCATGCACTTCGACCCCGCACCCCGCGTCCCGATTGGCACACAAGTCCGAATCCGGACTGGCATATTCGTGGGAGTCATGGGTGTTGTGACGGAACTCCGCCAGCAATGCAAAGTGGTCATCGAACTGGCAGCTGTTCAGCAGTGCTTCTCGCTGGAGGTGCAGCTCGAAGAAGTAGAAGTCGTCAACAAGAGCATTCCGCAACCGATTCAGGCCTCACGTTCGATGCGCCTTACTCGCGCCTGAGGACCGATCAGATTCACAAACTGGGGGAGCAAACCACCTTAGCGCGTAATTCAGGCAACACATTCCACTCTGAATCGCTCGGCACCGGAACGTCCGCAATTACAACGACAGTCGCAATAGAGAATTGAACATAATGCTAAAGCGTTGCATCGATGTCTTTTTGAGTGTGCTCGTTCTGCTCTCGCTTAGCCCAGTTTTGGCAGCAGTGGCCCTGGCTGTGTGGATTGATTCTGGGTCGCCGGTGCTGTTTAGACAAATGCGAATGGGGCGAGCCTTCTGCCAATTCCAGATCCTTAAGTTTCGGACGATGCGTATTCAATGCGGGGGCTCTTTACTTACCGCTTCCGGCGACAGTCGCGTTACACGAGTTGGCAGATTCCTCCGGATTACGAAGTTAGATGAGCTACCGCAATTCTGGAACGTTCTTCGCGGTGAGATGAGTGTTGTCGGACCTCGTCCAGAGGTTCCGGAACACGTTAAATTCTTCGAATCACGGTACCGTGACATCTTGGCCGTTCGTCCGGGAATAACGGACCTTGCATCGATCCATTTCCGACATGCAGAAGACATCTTGGCGCGGAGCAAGGATGCTCTGAGCGAGTATAAGGAACGCGTTCTCCCCATGAAGTTAGCCTTAGCCGATAAATATCTTCGGGAACGAAGCGTACTACTTGACTTGTCGATTATTGTCCAAACGGCAATTGCGATCCTCAGGCCCAGTGCATCTAGCCAAAACGACTAGCGGCACGCGAATCGGGCTCGATCACACCGTCGACAAGATTCACAAGGAGTTGACAGGCCAGAACCCCATGAGGCAGTGAGGCGACGGACATCGTGTTTCCGGCAGGACAAAAGTTAGAGAGTATTTGGTGGACCTGATCGGGCCGGGCGATGCAAACTGCAGAACATCAGCACGCAGCGTCAAAGCACCTCAGTGAATCAAGGGCTGAATTGCCAGATGTGCCAGGGAGTAGCCAATTGCCCCGATTAGCTGCACAGGGAAACGTGAGAACCTATGCCAGGACAATTCGTTCACCCCAAACCCAGCGCACCGCTGGCCAGCCGCGTGTAGCGTCTACGCCTGAGACAGCTTCGCCGATTGCATGAGTTGTGGAGATCGGCACATTGGCCAGGGTGGCCATGCCGATGGTCGTGGCCGCGGCCGTTTCAGCCGAGAAGACACCCAGCGGGCGAAGATGAGGAGTAATGCGCGAGCCCATCGTTTGGACAATCCGCCAGCCACCTGCCATAGTGCCGACCGACGTGGCTGCATGGCAACTGGGGATGATCCACCAGGCGATTTCGTGATTTCCTCCAAAACCGTGGAATCCATTTGGACTTGCCTTGGTCCACTGATCCCGTCCCACCGCCGCCAGAAGAGCAACGATGATTCCCATGGTTTCCTGAACGGCGATGGAGGCCATAAGTAAGGCATTTCCTCTGGAAATCAGTTTCTCGAACATGCCCAGCTTCGTTCATCTCTTCCTTTTCGTTCTCTCAACGGGCTGCGACGGCAAGCCGCCCTCGTAGCGCGGTCACGATGGCAGCAGCGATCGCCTTGGCGGCCCGCGGATTGGGGTATCGGTCCCAGGGCAGACGCCACGATGAATCAATGTCGATCAACACATAAAGTATGCTCGCGTCGTCCAGGATACGGCGACGCAGCACCTGCCAGTTCGCTGGTGGCGCGAAACGCCTCCTGGGTCACCTTTACGCCCCGCTCGACGGTCGTGTCGGCGCGGTACGGCACGAGCACCTTCGCGAGCGATGAGAGCCCCGAGCACTGTTCTGCCAGGAGCCAGACAAGACCCAGACCGAGATGCGGTCGATCCTGGTCCAGGTCCCGCCCGAAAAACGCCGTCATAAACTGCGACACTACGGCGACTGGCCGACGAAAATGAGGCAGCTCCGTTTGCGGCCTCAGGTATGCCTGGTCGTTACCATAGCCGTGGACTGCCAGATTCGCAGTCTGTATTCCCATCAAGGCTCCGACTTGCGCAGGTATGCTCTCTGCGTATGTCAGTCCCTCACCGAACATCACTGACTCACCGGTGAACAAAATGATCGGTCGCTCAGGATCCACTGGCTCGTCCACTCCGCTGACGCGATATCCTGCGGGGTCGATAGCGTAGTCGATGACACGCCCACTGATGCTCTTATGTCCAGCGCGGGGCGGTACCCAAGTCCAGCCAAGTCGCGGGTCGGATTGGCGGCGTGGTTCGTCCTCGGCCGACAGCCACTCGGCCGGACGCAGGTGCACACGATTCAGCACGAGTTCGCTCGCGCCGAGCGCCAGAACCACAGCGACGATAATGCGGAGCGCACCTGCAGGTGTTCGCGCGGCGAACCGCCCAGCACGCCGACGTCCAACGAGCGCTAGCCACGTGCCCAGGATTGCCATCGCCAATCGTCCGGACGTTTGGAGTACCACGTACCAATGCCGCGGCAGGAAAAAAGACGGTACGAAGTGCCTGTCGAGAAACCGTTGATTCGCGATGAGTGCGCACGATAAACGCGCGATTCCAACGGATGCGACCGCGGTCTCCGATATTACTCGTGCCCAAAAAGACTTCCGGTGCTGGTGGTTGACGGTGAATCGGACAGCGATATGTTGGCTTTCCTTCATCTCTCTTGAGGGCTGGCTGGCACAGCTTGGATGGATTGGGGCTCTTGGGCACGAGGGTGGCCTTTTCGTTACCGTCGGTCGGCGCGCTTAGATACTCTCGCACCGCCCTAATGGTGGAGGCCACGGTTGGTATTGCGCAAGAGAGCGGAGGAATTTGCGAAGGAGGCATGCCTGCCGTCGTACTTGCAACCCCAACCCACCTGAGAGGTGAATGCAGAACTACGCAATGGTCGGCCTTGATATGGACACTGCCAAGAGAGTGCGTGCATACAAGTGGCATCGAACTCCATTTGAGCGCCACCCGTATTCTGCGCGCGTCTTTCGGCCGTGGCTTTCAAGACTCCTCGTGCATTTCCGTCCGTCCGCCGGAGGTTGCTTTGCTGAATAAACTTGTCTTTGAGAACCTGCGCCAGCGGCCCGTCCGGGGCTTTGTCGGGAGCCATCCTCCCCGCGTGGAAAGCAGTGAAGCAGGACGTTATCCAAGCATTAGCCTATGAATAATAAGCCACATCTACCCAGCGGTACGGCTTGTTGGGGTAGGTCAGAAGGAGCCTGCGATCTCTAACATTCGCCGGAGGCGTAGTGTGCATTGTCAATTCCTTGCCGCAGAATCGGAGCCTACACCGAGCCGCCAGATCAGCCCGACGTACCGTCAATCACCGAAGCTTCTCCTCGGGCGGTTGGATCGCCGCAAATTGCCGATAGAGCAATAGATCGTAGGCGATCTTCAGAGTTCCGGCGAAAAAGAAGGGGACATTGATCCACCCCGGTCTGGCGAACATGAGTCCAACGAATATCGGCGGGATGGATGCTCCAACGGTTCGCGCTACGCCGGTGATGCCGGCCGCGGCAGACCTCTCTTCAGGATTGACAACGGCCATGGTGTAGGACTGCCTGGTCGGAACGTCCATCTGACTAATGCTGAACCGCAGCAACAAAACTCCAATTGCAAGTCGAAGCGAGGGCATGAGCGGCAGCAGAATCAGCAAAATGTTCGAAGGCAGATGCGTGAAGACCATCGTCCTCACTAGCCCGATCCTGTATGCGAGCCGGGATGCCAGTAACGCAGAGATTCCGGCAAATATGTTTGCACCAAAAAATATCGCCCCAAGCCAAGCCGGCTTCACGCCGAAACGCAAGTAGAACCAATAAGCAGCGAGGCTCTGAACGACAAAACCTCCGCCGAAAGAATCCAAGGCAAATAGGCCTGACAACTTGAATACAATTCCTCGAGACCGTCCAATCCCGAGGAGTGTCCTTTGCGCTCTTTGATCTGCATGGCGAGTGTCTGGCCGGTCCACCTCTGTTGCCGAGGAAAGCCGCGCAAACGCCACCATCAAGACCATCCCTAAAGCTCCGTAAGCGAGCACGACCGCTCGATAGCCACGGATCGGGGCGCCTCCTCCCGAATTGACAAGAGATGGAATCATGCCTCCGCAGAGGGATCCAATCGCGGTTGCAAACGATCCCGTCAAGGTATACCAGGCAAATGCCGTGGTCCTCGTTGAGGGAGAAATGACATGGGTGAGCGCGGCCTGCTCAATCGAAATAAACGGCCCGACTTCATTGCCGCTTGGGCTTACAACTCCGATCGTTCCGGCAATCAAAAGAAACAGGAAGTTGCTCGTAAAGGCAAACGCAATTCCGGCGCCTGCCATGAGAACTGATCCGGCGACGAGCATTCGCCGGCGCCCGATACGGTCCGCTTGAGTGGTCAGAACTAGAGAAACAAGAGTATCCCCCAGCAGGGTCAAAGTGAGAAGCAGTCCGACCTGCGATTCCGAGAGTCCAATGCCTGTCAAATAGAAAACGAGCACTACCGAAAGCGCGCCATAGGCGAAAAGGCGCGTGAATCGGGTCAGAAACAGTAGTCGGGCGTCGTAGCTAATGGCCCTCACTTCACCGCTATTCTGGAGATCACTCGGCATGCTTGGCGTCGCTTTTCAGAAAATCGGCGTTCCGTTCATAGAGACAGACAGTTCAGGGCAGAGGGGTTCCTTCGCGAATCTCATCGGATGCGCGCTTCACAACTCTCTCCCCTGGTTTAATGTCTCCACGGATTGCGACTTGTTCCCCGAAAGCTGGACCCTTCCGCACATCGATCCAATGCGCATGCCCATTCGCCGAAGTGATGACAAAGGTCCGCTCGGTTGTGGTAACGACACTGGTCGATGGAACCAGCAGGAGCGGCGCGGCCGAACTCACAGGCCAGTCAACAGATGGATACATGCCAGGAGCCAACGTGCCATCCTTGTTGTAAGCATCGAGTTCGACCATCATCGTCCGATTCTGACCGTCGAGCGCGCTCGCAATTCTAGCGATCTTGGCCGCATAAGGCTTGCCCGGTTGCGCGGCAATGTGGAATGTAACGGAGGCTCCGCGAATCACATGGCCCACATAGGTTTCTGGTACGGGAACTGTTAAACGAAGGTGGCTCATTTGCTGGAGCTTGAGCAAGGGCATGTGGGCGTTTGCCTGGACCAACATCCCTGGATGAACGTATCGGTCGGTGATCGTACCGTCGAAAGGCGCCGTGACGCGGAGATAGCCCTCCATCTCCTGCGTGGCATGCAATCTCTCCAGAGCCGCACGTATCGCGGACTTTCTGCTTTCAACGACCGAGCGTGCCGCATCGCGCTCCTTCTCCGCTTGGATAAGCTCATTCTCGGCAATGGCTCCCGGCGTCTTCGACGCCTCCTGCATCCGCACAAACGTGCTCTCGACGGCTGCCGCCTGAGACTCTGCCTGGCTCTCATCAGCTTCGGCCTGGTGGAGGGTTGATTTTGCTGCTGCCGTCTGCGCCTTGAGCTCAGGTGCAGAAAGTTCAACCAACAACTGCCCCGTTCGCACTTTGCTGCCGCGATCTACAAGCACGTGCTCGATATAGCCCGGTACCCGCGCCTCGATATCCGCCTGCAGGAAGGGAGCCAGTTCTGCCGGCAGAGAGAGGGTTCTTGATGCACTGCGGCTTTCCACGTTCGCGAACTCTACTCGCGCGGGCGCCTGCGCAATGACCGGCGAGCAGAATGCGATGGCAAGAAGGGCAACTGTTCTATTGCTGTTCATAGTAGCGGCTCTCGGGGTCGAGCGGGTTCAGTGAGTTTGAGGTGGCAGAGGCGCGTTGCTGCAGCATTGCGTAGATCGCAGGCAATACTGCCAGGGTTGTGAAGGTTGAGAAGATAAGGCCGCCGATGACGGCTCGTCCGAGAGGGGCGGCTTGCGGCCCACCTTCTCCGAAGCCGATGGCCATCGGAATCATTCCGCAAACCATAGCCGTTGCGGTCATGAGAATGGCGCGGAAACGCCCGGTTGCGCCTGCTTGTGCGGCCGATTCTGCGCTCTCGTCGTGACGGGCCTGTTCTGCAAAGCTCACCAGAAGGATGGAGTTGGCGACGGAGATTCCAACTGCCATGATCGCCCCCATGAATGACTGGATGTTGAGCGTAGTTCCAGTGAGGAGCAACATCAGAACCACGCCGCAGAGCACTCCCGGTGTGGTACTCAAGATGGCCAACGGCAGTCGTACCGATTGAAAGTTGGCCATCAGCAGAAGAAAAATGGAAGCGATTGCAAGAAGGAGTCCTATCCTCAGCCCAGAGGTCGTTTCCTCAAGCGCCGGAATCTCTCCCCGAACGGTTACCGTTGATCCGTTAGGAGGCGCCGCGACACGCTTGAGCGCTGCCTGAATCTTCTCCTGCGCCTCACCCAGGGTGATGCCGTGGAGGTTGGCCGTCAGGCTCACAACACGTTGACCGCTAAGGCGCTCAATCATCTCCGGCATTGCACCGTACTGCAGGCTTGCGACTTGATCGAGTTGAGGTTGTGACAATCCATCGCGCATCAACGGAAGCGAAGATAAGGCAGGCAGGCCTTGCGCACGATTGGGCGGAATCTCGACTTGAATCTGGAAAGCATTGCCCGTGCGCGGATCGCGCCAGTAGTTCGGCGCGATAAAACGCGACGATCCGGTTGCGGGGACGAGGGATGCAGTGATATCAGCCATCGTGAGTCCAAATTGTCCAGAATACTGTCGATCGATGTTCACTTCGACGGTGGGATACTTCTGAACCTGCACTAAGGAGATATCGCGCAGGAAACTCAGCGTATGGAGTTCCGCTTCCACTTTGGCCAGGTAGGCATAGTTCTGATCGAGATCGACTCCCTGCACATCGATCTGAACCGGCGTCGGAGAGCCGAAGCTCATCACCTGCGAGATAATATCTCCCGCCTCAAATGAAAGCTTCAGATCAGGCAGTTCCTTGCTGAATGCGGCGCGGATGTCCTCGCGTAAGCGTTCGTCGTTTGGGTGACCAGATCGAAGCTGTACCTGGACCAGTGCCTCCTCCGGTCCGCTGGTGAAGAGGTGAATGAGATTTACCGGATAGCTCGATGGCTGTACGCCGACGTAGTCGGACGTGACCTCGACATTCTTCGCACCAATTGTCGTCCTGATGAGATCGAGCGCTTGTAATACTTTGGGCTCTGTCTCTTCGATGCGTGTACCGATCGGCGCCTTGAGGCGCATCCGCAGAACCGGCCCGTTGGGGTCGGGGAATATTTCCGTCCCAATTCGGGGCGCCGCAATGAGCAGGATGATTGCGCATACTGCGAAATAGCTGAGGATTACGGGCCATCTCCGTTTCAAGACGAATGCCAACACCCGTTCATAGCGAGCTCTCAGCCTCCCGAAGGCTCCTTCCATCTCCTCTCGGCGATGCGACTCCTTCATCATCCAGGTGGCGAAGACAGGAACGAGCGAGCTGGAGAGCAGATAGGAGGCGATCATCGCGAAACCCACGGCAAGCGAAAGCGGAATAAACAGTTGTCGTCCAACCCCGCTCATAAAGAATGAGGGAACAAAAACGGCAAGTATGCACAGCATTGAGAGCAGGCGTGCGATCACCGTGCGCTTACATGCTTCAAGGACAGCTTTGGCGCGCGAGGTTCCGGGTAACAGTTGAGTATGGATGTTTTCGATCTCTACAGTAGCTTCATCCACCAGGACGCCAACTGCCAATGCTAGACCGCCCAAGGTCATGATGTTGATGGTCTGCCCGGTTGCCCAAAGAAGGAGGACGGCCGCGGCAAGAGCAAACGGGATGTTGGCAACCACGATGATTGCCCCGCGCCAGTCGCGGAGGAACAGGAGCACGACAAGTCCCGTCAGACTTGCGCCGAGAAGAACTTCCCTGACCAACCCGCTGATTGCATTCGATACATAACCTGACTGGTCAAATGCGAGCCGCACATCCACATCGTCGGGAATTGCCTTCTTGAACACGGGTATTGCTGCCTTGACTGCACTTATGACCGCGAGGGTGGAAGCGTCGGAACGCTTCGTCACGGGAATATATACGGTGCGCCGGCCATCAACATGAGCATATGCAGTAACAATATCTGTTCCGTTCTCGACTGCCCCAATATCCCGGAGATAGACACTCGTGCCCGATCCCGTATGAACCGGCGAACTCATCAATTCATTTAGATCCGGCCCCAGCGTGGCGTTCGTACGGACGATGCGGTTCAGTGGGCCGTCATAGAGGTTTCCCGATGGTGCTACGAGCGTGCCACTGCTGACGGCGGAGATGGCCTGCTCGGGAGAGATGCGGTACTGCTTCAGTTTGTCCGGATCGAGGGTCACAACGATGGTTCGTTGATTGCCGCCGAACGGTGGCGGCGCTGAGACTCCGGGCAATGTCGCGAATAGCGGTCTCACCTGATTGAGAGCGTAGTTTTGAAGTTCACCCTGGGTGTGGGTCGAGCTTGTGAAGAGGAGCAGGCCTACTGCCACGCTTCCAGGATCGAAGCGCGTGATGAAGGGAGGAACTGTCCCGGGAGGCATGAAGGCCCGTGCCCGGGTGACATAGCCGACCGTCTCGGCCATGGCTTGCGGCATGTTGGTTCCTTCACGAAAGCTGAGCTTCATCAACGCGGCGCCTTGAATGCTCTTGCTGTCGACCGACTGAATGCCGGTGATGTAAAGGAAGTGGTACTCGTAGTAATAGGTAAGAAAGCCTTCCATTTGCGCAGGAGTCATCCCGCCATACGGCTGCGCAACGTAGATAACAGGATTACCTACCTCGGGGAAGATGTCTGTGCGCATCTTACCCAGCGACATGATGAATCCGGCCAGGATCGCGATCAGAGCAACGATCACAGCAAGAGGGCGACTCAGGGCTGCTAAAACAAGACGCATCGTTTTCCTTACCGAAGACTCACTTGTTGACCGCCTGCAGGAAAGGCTGAATGTCCCCACGGGCTGCGTCAATTTGAAGAAGAGCGCGCCATACGTTCAGACGCGCGATGGAATCGTCGATCTCGGCCTGAACCACAAGCCGCTGTGCCTGTGCCACATCGTCTACGGGCGCGAGACCCGCCTGGTAACGGGCTTTCGCCTGATCGTAGGCCGTGTGGGCGGACTTCACTTCGATGGGCGTGTTTGCTGCGACCTCCCGTGCGGCGTGCAAGCCTGCTCTGGCGCGCGCAAACTGCTCCTGCAGCAGCGTGTCTGCGAGTTGTTCATTAGCCTTGTGGGCTCGAAGCGTCGCCGATTGGGCAGCTTCGCGAGCATGAATGCTGGCGAAGTCCATGAAGGGAAAAGTCACGTTCACCCCGGCGGCGTAGTTCTGCACATTAGGAGCAAGCCCGTTTGCTCCTGCAAGACGCTGTCCGGTGGTCTCGGCGCCGGTGCCCCTTGCGTACCCCGCAGCCTCGATGTTGAATTGCGGTACCCAACTGCGCTCGGTCGCATGCAGTTGCGCAGCAGATTGCGCTACCGTTGCCTTCTGCTCCGCCATCACAGGATGATCGGAGCTTTTGAAAGGCTGCTCATCCTCTCCAGCCGGAGGCAACTCATTCAACAGGCGAGCAAGATCAAGAGCGGTTCCAGGATTATTTGCCCGAGAGAGAAACTTCGCCAATGTGGCCCTTTCAGCCTCTCCGGCCTGCCTCGCGTATACAAGCTGTGTCTGAGTTACCGCACGCTCCGCTTCTATGCGCGATTCGTCGGCACCTGGCCGAAGGTGCGTGGAAGTCAATGCATGGATGCTTCGCAGCAGGATATCCCAGCTGTCTACCGCCGCCGAAGCAGCCTTTTCGGTCTGTTCCGCCGCGATCAGTGTCAGAAAAGCATCGGCCGCCGCTGTTGCCACTTCGAGTTGGCTCCGCTGCGAAGTCGCCGCCGCCTTGTCTCTGCCGGCGCGAGCTGCGTCAACATTAGCGTGGCGCATTCCAAAGTCAAACGACTGCCAGCTGACCAGCAGTCCGGTTGCGCTGCCCCACACAGAGCCGCCGTTATTGGTACCGATCACCGGACCGGACATAGAGGGGAGAACGCTTTGGGGGAGCAGGGACCCAAAAACATTATTTCGTGTCGCACGGTTCACCTGCACGAGCCCGTCCGCGCGCGGAAGGTAAGCCGTCCGCGCAAGGTGGATATTGGCATTCGCGGCATTGAGCTCTTCCTCCGTGACGTGGATCAGCGGATAGCCGTGAAGGGCAGACTGCACAACCTCCATCATGGTGATCGCGCTGCCGGTATCGGTGGAGGTCTGTGCGCTGCTGGTTTGGGCAGATGCGATCGACGTCGCCCCGAGAAATGCCACCGAGCAAAGCACCGCGCGTATGCGTTTACGCGGGCTAGTCAGTATGCGATCGGCAAGATTCACCATAGCCTCCAGAACCGGTGATGTATTCAATTGAGTGGCGCACACGCACATTATTTCGCGACGGGCTTCTGTGAGTACGTTTGATCCTGGCCGCACGCGAAGTCGCAGTTCAGAATCAACAAACACGCAACAGATGCCCACTCTTCCGCATTGTCACAGATTGCCCTTATGTGATCGAGTGATAGAGCCCTTCAATCAGGTCCAGCCCTCTCCGGAGCAGCTCTTCGTCGGGGATGCCTTGCTTGGTCCATCCCTTGAGGATTTGGTTGATGATGATGCCCTCGGTTCGACCGAACTTCTCATCGTCTAGGTCGGCATCGTGAATCGCCTGTGCGATGTATCGCACTCTCTTATCGGCGGTGCCGAAGCGGGAGCAGAGAGTTTCAAAAGTGCAGTTGCCTCCTTCATGTCCAAAACCGCCGGCCTGGTACATGTCAAAGGGCACAGCTTCCGGATGAGCCTTTGGGTCGCTGCCGAAGAGAAACGTCGCCTTGGAATCGATAAAGCGCCTGATGAACCACCCGGACGAGACGCGGTCAATCCCGGGCCTCGGGCGAGTCAGCCAGGCACGGTTCTGATACTCCGCTTTGGATATCCGGCCCCTCCCCTTTAATTTCGCCATCGCCGCTGGATTCGCCGCGTTGTAGAGAGCCTCCTCAGCCTTCGCCCTCAGAGGACAGTCGAAAAAATCGATTCCAGCAATCTCTTCGAAGCGACGCTTGAGTCGCATCATTTGGGCCGAGTGTCCATGCTCAGATGCTTTAAGCTCCTTGATTTCCTGAATGAGCGCCAGATAATCTGGTTTTCGTTGTTCGCGGAATTGTTCGTTGAGCGCGTCCGAGGGCATGTCGTCGACCGACTGAACCTGGAGTACGGAGCACTCTCCCTTAAACCCCCTTATCGACAATGCCAGCCACTCAAAGCGCTCCAGGTTCCCAGGCGTGTTTGGCAGTAAATAGCCCGATTTGCGTAAGGCCAACGTCCCGTACCGCTGGAGCTTTCTCCAGATTCCCACGCGTTCGCTCGCCCTTTTGGCCGGAAGACTAAAGACCAAGAGGAGCCAGGGAGGCGTGGCGAGTTCCAGTGTTATACCCATTACAAGCAAACGTTACAATGTCCCGTCACAGAATGTCAACCGCTTCACTAAGAGTTAACTCTTAATTCTTGATCGGGATTTATCCAGGAATTGTTAAGTGGCGGACCACCACGATCGACCGGTATACAGAAGTGAGGCCGAATAGTGCAGATCCTGGTAGTGGAAGACGAACCCAGAGTTGGGACCGGGTTGAAAGAGGGCCTCGAAGTCGAAGGCTACGCGGTGACTCTGGCGCAGACCGGTGAGGAGGGATTCTTCCACGCCAGCGCGCGCGTCTTGGATCTGATCGTTCTCGACATCATGGTTCCCGGCACGGGTGGAATCGAAGTGCTCCAGACTCTCCGCAAGCAGAGCTCGATCCTGGTCCGCGCATTCTGTTTCGGCCTTTTGTTTTTCTTTGTTCCACATCTTTACGCACAGACACAATCAAATCCGCAGGCGAGAAGGGCTCAAGCCGGGGTGCAAGCGCCCCTTCTGACTGCCGAGGCGAGCCGCGTCGATCGAGCGCCGAGACTGGATGGTACGCTCAACGACCCGCTCTGGAACCAAGCCACCCCAATTCCAACTTCCTGCAACGCGAGCCCTATGAGGGGCAGGCCCCCACGGAACGAACTGAGGTCCGGACCCTCTATTCCAAGCGCGAAGTCTACTTCGGCATTCTCTGTTTCGACTCCCATCCAAACGGGATTGTCGCCACGGAATTGCGCCGCGACGTCAGCCAGGAATTGGACGACTACTTCGAGATCATCATCGACTCAGCTCACGATTGGCGCAACGCTTACGTATTCCAGATCAACCCGCTGGGCACGCAACGCGATGCGCTGGTTACTGAAGAGCACGTAACGGATAGCAGCCTGGGCGACGGAGATCCCGGATGGGATGGAGTGTGGACATCCGAGGCTCGCATCAACGAGCACGGCTGGACCGCTACCGTCGCCATCTCATTTGCCACATTGAATTTCATGCAATCCCGTGACGTCATTTGGGGCATCAACTTCAAGCGCTTCATTCGCCGCACGAACGAAGAAGACCTATGGTCTGGCTGGCGACGTGTCTATGGTGCGGCCCGAATCAGCCAGGCTGGCGAGTTGCGGGGTATCTCCGATATCGGCAGCGGGCGCCTCTTCATCATCGAGCCTTATGGGCACACCGGCTTCAGCCATTACCCATCAAGCGCGGCCGGAACCGGACTTACACCTGGGTTGAACGCCCTCGGCACAGGCGGCGTGGACGTGAAACTCGGCTTGCGATCGAACCTCGCAGCGAACTTTACTGTCAATACAGATTTTGCCGATGCCGATGTGGACGCGCAGAAATTCAATCTCACGCCCTACAAGTTGTTTTTTCCGGAGAAGCGGCAGTTCTTCCTCGAGAATGCCGGGGTCTTCAACTTCCCGCTGGGCAACGACAGCGGCGACTTGCTGTTCTTCAGCCGTCAGATCGGAATCGATCCTGTCACCGGAGAACAGGTCCCGATCAATGGAGGCGGCAAGGTTACGGGTTCTCTCGGAAACTTCGAACTTGGCGTCTTGGATGTCGAGACCCGAGAGTCCGGGCCGAACCCGTTTGCGAATTACGCCGTTGCACGGGTGAAGCGATCTCTTTGGGGTGGCTCCTACGTTGGTGTGATGGGAATCGACAAACGGTCCGGCAACAACGCTGACAGTTTTAACCAGAGCAGCGGCGTTGACACGCGCCTCGTGTTCTTCAGGAACCTGGTGGTCAATGGTTCCGCAACCCAAACTCGAACGCCGGGAGTCGCATCTGGACAGACTAATGCTGGCGCCGGGCTCGATTTTCAGACGAACTGGGTCGAGATTCTTGCGCAACACCGCAAGATCGGTCCTAACTTCAACCCGGAAGTCGGCTTTGTCGAACGTGTGGACTGTGTCTGCAACGAAGTTGACGTAAATCAAAAGCCACGCCCGAAGCTGCGTGGCATGCGCGAGCTGAATTTTGAGGGCTTTATCTTTCATGCGCCTGACACCCACCACGTTCTGCAGACGCAGGAATGGCAGGGCACCACTCGAATTGAGTTCAATAACGGCGCCTACAGCGACGATGACATTGTGGATGTCTTCACACAACGCCTGACCACGCCGTTCAACGTGTACAAGGACGTCTTCATCCCTGCAGCGAATATCATTGGATCCGACATCAGCTCACCTACGGATCTCCGCAGGATCGCCGGCTGATGGTCAGCTTCTACGAACGATTCGGCACGTACTACAGCGGCAGACTCAATGAAGCTCGCATTCGGGCAACGTACCGCGCCAATGAACGCCCTTCGTTCAATTTTGCGGAGCAGTGGAATCGCTTCCGGCTTCCAGTGACGAGCGGTAATTTTTCAGTCGTGTTCGGAAGTTTCCAGACGAACTATTCGTTCTCCCGATTTGTCACGCTGTCCTCGTTGCTGCAAATGAACACCGCCAATACGCAGGCGGCCACCGCAAACATCCGCCTGCGTTGGAACTACCGTCCGGACAGCGATCTCTACGTGATCTATGCTGCGGGCCAAAGTTTTGCCAGCCTGGTTGCCGCGAATCCTCCGCAGTTTTACCAGAATCGGCTGGCCATCAAATTCACAGATTCCTGGCGACCGTGACTTGGCTGTTAAGATTTGGCAATAATAATGGCTTCAAAGGCCAGAAAGACATACGGCGCGGCACGTGACAAATTCGCGGTAGGGAGGTGCTTCTAGAGCATTTCTAATTTAAGTGTAAACATGTATGCGATAATCATCCTGTCCTTGAAAGGGGGCAGGGGTGCAATCGTATTCGCAAGATTTGCGTGATCGTGTGCTTCGGGCGCTGGCTAGGGGAGAGGGTCCATCGTCGCCGCTTCTATGTGTATCAAGTGCGCGACCGGGAGCGAGCGACCGGGGAGCGGAGCAGTTTTCAGATCGGCGGGCATCGCCGCTCTCGGCTGGAAGAAGCAGAACCGGTTTTGCGGCGCTGGATTGCAGCCGAGCCAGGGCTAACCCTGGAGGAGTTGCGAGAACGATTGGCTGCGCAAGGTATTGGGATCAAGATTGGGGCTCTTTGGCACCAATTGAACAAGTGGAATTTGACCTTCAAAAAAAACGCTGCACGCCAGCGAGCAAGAACGCGAGGACGTGCAGACGGCACGCCGCGCATGGACTGAGGCGCAGCCAGCCATGGACCAAGGGCAGTAGATGCGTGGATTCGGCACCCCTCGGCGATTGGCAAACCACAACCTTTGTCGCCGGTTTGCGCCACAATCAATTGACTGCTCCCATGGTGGTCGACGGGCCCATGGATGGTGAGCTGTTCCTGGCCTGGATAGAACAGTTCCTGTGTCCCACACTGCAACCAGGAGACATCGTCATCCTCGACAACCTCAGCAGCCACAAAGTGGACGGA
>WNGK01011066.1_pt1 | contig 19402 bp, 15 predicted proteins | sample 5400601 | NCBI WGS metagenome assembly WNGK01 (sample SAMN13153376, study PRJNA577476) | soil metagenome | isolation source: 60 cm soil or saprolite under Garry oak tree replicate 1 | place: USA:California | collected 2016-06-15
GCAGCATGCCATCGGAGGGAGAGGCGGGCTTCCAGGAGCCGTCCGTGGGGGCGGGCGGAGGGACGACGGAGGGAGAGCCGGTTTCCTTGTAGGCGGCGGGGGCGGTGTAGTCGGGCTTGTGGTAGTTGGGGCCTACGGGTTTGCAGCCGGCGAGGAGGGCTGCTGAGGCCGCGATTAAGACGCATCCGAGGTTAAACCAGTGGTGGGCCGGGCGAGGTTCGTGGTTTCCCACCCTTGCGCCAATCACCACCCCAGCGACGCACCCAGAGGGTACCCGCTGTCGCCGGGGACCCCGGGGACGGCGCAAAGATGGGGCACGGAATGTTTGTGGCACGGAAGGCATGTCTACTGCTTGCCTCCGTTGGGGGGCTGCTGATCATTCTGGGCGTTGGGCTGGGTCTTGGGGCTTTCGACGGTGAGCTTCTCGCCCTCGATGATGGAATCCGGTGGATCCTGAATCACGCGGTCGTTGGGGCTGAGGCCGGCGATCACTTCGACGGTCGCGCCGTTGTCCAGACCGATCGTCACGGGAACCAGGTGGGCGATGTTGCCGTTGATCACAGTGCCCACACGCAATCCCTGACTGCGGAAGATGAGCGCGGAGGCGGGCACGACGAAGGTCTGGCCAATGGTCTGCGTCTTGAAGTGGACCTGCGCCAGCGAGCCCGGCATCAGCTCACCCTTGCGGTTGTCCACGTCGATCTCCACCAGCAAGGTGCGATTGCTGGGGTCAATGGCGTCGGCGGTGCGGACGAGTGTTCCTTCGATGTTTCGCCCCGGGAACTGCGGAAACGACAGTGCGATTTTCTGGCCGCGCTTGACGCTGGCGATGTAAACCTCGGGCACGTTGGTATAGACGCGCAGCGTGCCAAGCGACTGCAGGTGGAAGAGCTCGTTGGCCGCGCCCTCGTTGATGAGCTGGCCGGTATCGATGTTGCGCGCAGTGACCACGCCGTCGAATGGTGCGTAGAGCTTTTCGAAACTCTGCATCTGCTTCAGTCGCTCCACATTGGCCTTTGACGAGTTGACGGCGGAAGACGTGGAGGCGGCCTGGGTCACGAAGGTATCGGTGTCCTGCCTGGAGACGGCGTCGGAGGTCACGAGGCCCTTGTAGCGCTCGGCCTGGATCTTCGCGTTGCTTGCATTGGCTTCCGCGGTAGCGAGGTCAGCTTCAGCCTGCGCCACCTGCTGATCGAGCTCGGGCGTGGAGATCTCGGCGAGCAGATCGCCCTTCTTCACGCGGGCGCCAATGTCGTAGTACCACTTCGTCAGGTAGCCTGAGGTGCGCGCATAAATGGGCGCGTCGCTCCACGCCGTCACATTGCCGGGGAGCTGAAAGCTGTCAGCGGGCGCGCCACCCTTGGCGGGAAGGGCGATCACAGTTGGCGCGGCTTCGCGCTGCGTGGTATCGGCCAGTACTGAATCATTGTGATGACGCTTACCGATGCCGTAGATGGCGAGGCCAACGACAACGAGAGCCACGACGATCAGGGCGACCGAAGCCTTACGCCCGTTGATGGGCGGATGATCGGGCGCGCTCTCGTGATTGTTGGTTGCGCCATGCGCGGGTTGCGGTTGAGACGGTTGGCTGTTCATAAACAATTACTCCGGATGCTTGTCGAACTCGTCGAAGGTCGTGGTCGAAGGTGTAGCGTGGGCGCGCTTGCGGCTCTCGAGCCATCCGTGCACGACAGAAAAGAATGCGGGTACGAAGAACAGTGTGGCGACTGTGGCCAGCAGGAGTCCGCCGATAACAGCGCGGCCGAGCGGGGCATTTTGCTCGCCGCCTTCACCGAGCCCGAGGGCCATGGGCACCATGCCGATGATCATGGCCAGCGCGGTCATGAGCACGGGGCGGAAGCGGACGAAGCCGGCATTGAGAGCGGCCTTGCGCGCGTCGCCGACCAGGATGTCGAGCTGCTCGCGGGCGAAGCTGACCACGAGGATGGAGTTGGCCGTGGCCACGCCCATGCACATGATGGCGCCGGTGAGCGCGGGCACGCTGAGGCGCGTGTCAGTGAGGAACAGGAACCACGCGATGCCGGCCAGAGCGGCGGGCAGTGCCGAGATGATGAGGAACGGATCGAGCCACGACTGGAAGTTGACCACGATGAGCAGATACACGAGCAGGATGGACATGGCGAGGCCACCAATGAGGCCGATGTACGACTTGTACATGGTTTCGCTCTGTCCGCGGAGGATGAAGCTCGAGCCGCGCGGCAGGTCCTTCCGGTGGCGGTCGACGATCTTCTCCATGGCACGCGTGACGGTGCCCAGATCCGTACCGTTGACGTTGGTAAAGATGTCGATGACCGGCTGTACGTCGTAATGGCTGACGGTGCCGAGTTCGGTGCCGGGAACGATGCTGGCAACGTTGCCCAACACCTGCACGGGCCGCACAGTTCCTGGCGCTCCGTTGAACGACGAGGTGGTGAGACTGCCTCCCGGGCCGGCGGCTTGCGGCATTTGCGTTGTGCTTGCACCGGAGATGGGCAGACTCTGCAGATCGGCCATGGTGTCGAGGCGATATTGAGGGCTCTGCGTAGCGATGTTGTAGCTGACGCCATTGCGTGGATCGAGGAAGAAGTTGGGCGAGGTCTGGAAGCTGCCGCTCAGCGCGATGAGGATGGACTGGGCGACGTTCGCCTGCGTGAGCCCGACCGACTGGGCGCGGGTGCGGTCGACGTTCACCGTCATGCGGGGATAGTCAAACGGCTGCTGAATGCGCGCGTCGGCGGCGCCAGGTACGTAGCGGACCTCATCGAGCATCTTCTCGGCGAGCGCGCGATTGCCCATGAGGTCGGGGCCGACGATCTGGACGTCGATGGGCGCGGCGAGACCAAAGTTGAGGATCTGCGTGACGATATCGACGGGCAGCACGTAAAAGGTGACGCCGGGATACTCGTGCGCGAGCACGCCGCGCAGATGGTCGACGTAAGGCTCGGTGGGGTGGTGCCTGGGGGTGAGCTGCACCTGGATGTCGGCGTCGGCCGGGCCGATAGGCGCCGATGTCGAGTAGGAGAGATTGAGGCCGGAGTAAGGCAGGCCGATGTTGTCGACGATGTTGACGATTTCGCTGGCGGGAATGTCTTCGCGGATCGTGGCGTCGATGTGATCGCAGAGCGCGGCGGTCTCTTCAATGCGGGTCCCGGTGTGGGCGCGCACGTGGATCTTGAAGCTGCCGGCGTCGACGGCGGGAAAGAAGTCCTCGCCGAGGAAGAAGGTGAGGCCGGCGGCGGAAGCCACGGCAAAGACGGCAAAGAGGACGAGGAAGAGCCCCGCATGATCGACGGCGAGGGTAAGGAAGCGAAGGTACCCGACGCGGATTTTTTCGAAGCGCGACTCGAAGGCTAGCTGGAAGCGGGTGAAGGGATTGCGGCTGGATTTTCTCTTCCCGACTTCGGCCTCGTCGTGCTCGTGAAGCAAGTAACGCGCCATGGTGGGCACTACTGTACGCGAGAGCAGGTAGCTGGCAAGCATGGCGAAGACGACGGCTTCGGCCATGGGCACGAACAGATATTTCGCCACGCCGCTCAGAAAGAACATGGGCACGAAGACGATGCAGATGGCGAGCGTGGAGACCAGCGCGGGCGTGGCGATTTGCGCGGCGCCGTCGAGGATGGCCTGCTCGATCTCCTTGCCTGTTTCGAGATTGCGATTGATGTTCTCGATTTCGACAGTGGCGTCGTCGACCAGGATGCCGACGGCCAGCGCCAGTCCGCCCAGAGTCATGATGTTGATGGTTTCGCCGAGCGCCGCCAGCGCCGCCACCGAGCACAAGATCGAAAGCGGAATCGACACCGCGATGATGAGCGTGGACCGCCAGCTGCCCAGGAAGACGAGAATCATGACGCCGGTCAGGCAGGCGGCGATGATGCCCTCGCGGACCACGCCAGCGATGGCGCCCTTGACGAAGATCGACTGGTCGCTGAGCGCGGAGATTTTGAGCTGTGGCGGGAGCTGGCCCTGCATCCCATCGATCTTGGAGCGCACGCCCTTGATGATTTCGAGGGTGGAGGCCGAGCCGGTCTTCATGATGCTCATGAGGATGGCGCGGCGGCCGTCGACCCGGACGATGTTGGTCTGAGGTGGGCTTCCGTCGCGTACGTGGGCTACGTCGCGAATGTAAATAATGGCGCCGTTGGCGGTGCGGATCGGCATGTTGTTCAACTCAGCGATCACCGACGGCGCGGAGTTGGTTTCGATCGCATACTCGAAGCGATCGATCTTCATGGTGCCGGACGGCGCAATGATGTTCTGCGCGTTGATGGCGTTCACCACATCCGACGGCGAGAGCCCCTTGGCCTGCAGCGCGTGAATGTCGAGGTCAACCTGGACCTGCCGCTGCTTGCCGCCGTAGGGATAAGGGCTCTGCGCGCCTTCGACGGTGGCGAGCTGGGTGCGGATGGTGTTCTGACCGAGGTCGAAGAGCCGTTGCTCATCGAGCCCCTGCCCGGCGAGTCCAAGCTGGAGCACGGGCACGCTCGAAGCGTTGTACTGAATGATGAACGGCGGATTGGTCCCCGCCGGCATGCTCCGCAGCAGTGCCGAGTTGATCGACGTCACCTGCGCCACAGAGTTGGCGATGTTTACACGCGGCTGGAAGAAAACCTTGATGACTGCAATGCCGTTGAACGACTGCGATTCGATGTGCTCGATGTCGTTGACCGTGGTGGTCATGCCGCGCTCGCTGTTGGAGACGATGCGGCCGGCCATCTGCTCGGCGCTCAGCCCGGTGAAGTTCCACACAACCGTGACGATGGGAAGGTGTATGGCCGCCTTAGCGCAAGCCGAACAATCCACATCATAGGGCTGGTTCTCGCTCCAGAGCCGGGTTGATCGGGCCGAGGGCTCTCAACGCCGGATCAGGAAGTTGGGGAATGATTGGCCCGTCCGGGAGCGCTCCGACCCAAGGCCAAACCCGCCAGGGTCTTTTCAAAATCCGCGTGAATCTACAATGGTAGATGAAGACCGAGGGCTAGCGACCGATCTCACTTGAGGATTTTTTACGTACTACTAAGAGACGCTCGTCGAGTGGCAAACGACGCACAAACTGCGCAACTCCTCCGCGAAACCTCACATTCTGAGAAGGTTGGGCGACAAGCCCTATAGAAGCCTCTTCAAGCCCACTCTAAATCGCGGCATTCCGAGCGACCCTCTGACTTGATCGAGCACGCTCAAAAGCGGCAGGGCGGATCCTGAATCAGATCCGCCCTGCCGGCTTGCATCAATCTTTACGAAGTCTTCAGCGGTTGCCCATCTGCATGTCGGCGTATGCGGCTTCTTCCACCCGAGCCGTCTCCACCATTTTCAGCGGATAGTACGCATTGCGCGTGTACTGCTTCACCATGCGATTGGTATTGAAGTACGACCCGTTGAACGCCAGCGTAGTGCGCATCAGCTGCGCCCACTTCTCCGGCGCCTTCAGATACAGCGGAACCACCGCCGACTCCAGCTTGTGATAGAGCGAGAGTGCCTCATCGCCATCGGTCGCGCCATCTTCAATGGCCCAGCCGGTCACTCCTTCAATGCAGCCTTCGATCCACCAGCCATCCAGAATCGACAGGCTGGGAACGCCATTGAGCGCGGCCTTCATGCCGCTGGTGCCCGACGCCTCGTAAGGACGCTTGGGGGTATTCACCCACACGTCCACGCCGGCCGTCAGCAGCGCGCCCAGGTCCCACGCGTAGTTTTCGAGATAAACAATCTGCAGCAGCTTGTTGTTGAGCGAGTGCGCCTTCTCCACCACTTCGCGAATAAGCTGCTTGCCGGGCTCGTCCTGCGGGTGCGCCTTGCCGGCGTACAGAATCTGCAGGCCGCCCGCCTCCTCCGCGATGCGAACCAGCCGCTCGGGGTCAGTGAACATGAGGTTGGCACGCTTGTAGGTTGCCACCCGGCGCGCAAAGCCCAGCGTCAGCACACGCGGATTCAGAACCAGTCCTGTGCGCGAACCCACTTCGGCGAGCAGCTCTTCCTTGGCGCGCGCATGGGCCGTCTGCATCGCGTTCAGGGGAAGATCGATGCCATTGCGTAGAAAAAGATTGTCGCGCCGCCAGTTGGGAATGTGGTCGTCGAGCATCTGCTGCACGTGCTCTGATACCCACGTGGGCGCGTGCACGCCATTGGTGATGGAGTCGATTTTGAACTCGGGGAACATCTCCCGCGAGACCTTGCCGTGCTGCATGGCCACGCCGTTAGCGTAGCGCGAGAAGCGCAGTGCTAACAGGGTCATGTTGAGCAGGCCGTCTTTGAAGCAGCCGAGCTTTTGCAGGCGAGAGGTGCGCTCGCCGCCAAGAATGCGGATGGTCTGCTCGGTCGAGAAGCGATCGTGTCCCGCCGGAACCGGCGTATGCGTGGTGAAAACGCACTTGTTGCGGACCACCTGCAGGTCGGCTTCAGTGGTCGCTCCCAGCGGACCGCCTCCCAGCTGGCTCTCCAGCAGTGCCAGTGTCAGCAGCGCGGCGTGGCCTTCGTTCATGTGGTACACGTTTACATTCAGGCCCAGCGCATTGGCCATGCGGACGCCGCCCATGCCGAGCACAATCTCCTGTTGCAGGCGATAGTTGGTGTCGCCGCCGTAGAGATGGTCCCGGAGTTTCCGTCGAGATCCGTGTCCAGCAGATAGATGGGCACAATGTGGCCGGCGCGGCCCACCAGGTCGTAGCGCCAGGCACGAATCGTGACGGTCCGGTCCTCAACCACGACTGTGGCGCGCGCGGATTCTTCTGTGCAGAAATCCGCGGGATTCCAGCCCTGCACTTCCTCGGTCTGGCTGCCGGCGGCGTCAATGTGCTGCTTGAAGTAGCCCTTGCGGTGGAGCAGCGTAAAGGCGACCAGGGGAACCCCCAGATCGGCTGCCGAACGCAGGGTGTCACCGGCCAGGACACCAAGTCCACCGGAATAGGTTGGCATGGAAGGATTGATCGCGATCTCCATCGAGAAGTAGGCGACTTGTCCAGAAGAGGGGAATGCTTCGTACGCAAAGGGCTTCGTGGCTGTCGAGTGCATGTTTTACCTAAAAGGCCTCCGGCGCGCTGCCGCTCGTGCCGGTCAGCTGCTCCATTGATATGCGGCAGACTCCAACCCGGTTGGCGAACTGCTCTTCCTATCTTTTTTCCTCAATTATTTGATGCTCTTATTCGACGCGATGCGCGCCACCGGATGCATGACAAATGTGGATTTGCGGGGTAATTCCCGTGGTACCCGCATATCGCGCGCCCAGGGAGGCGGCAAAACTCGGAGCCTGGCCCGCTTCGACAAGGTTGACCGTGCAGCCCCCGAAGCCGCCTCCGGTGAGGCGGGCGCCTATGAGCCCGGGAAGTTCCTGCGCGAGCTCCACCATGGTGTCGGCTTCAGGGCAGCTGGCTTCGAAGTCGTTGCTGTAACTGCGGTGCGCCTCGGCCATCAGGCGCCCCAGCTCCTTCATATCGTTGTCAATCAGCGCATGCGCCGCAGCCACCGTGCGGAGATTCTCGGTGATCACGTGACGGGCGCGCTTGAGCGCCTCGGGACTCATCTCGCTACCCCATTTTGTCAGGTCATCCGGTGTCGCATCGCGCAGAAAGCGAACCTCGGGGCGATGCCTGGCGATGGTCGCGGCTGCCTCTTCCACCTGTGCGCGGCGGCTGGTGTACTCGCCGCCCGTCACGGCGTGGCTCACCATGGTGTTGGCGATCACCAGGGCCACGTCTTCCGGGATGGGCGCCAGCTTGTAGGTCAGGTCGCGGCAATCCAGCAGCAGGGCGTGGTCTTTCGCGCCGTTGGCTGAGATGAACTGGTCCATGATGCCGCAGCTCGAGCCCACAAATTCGTTCTCCGACCGCTGGCAGAGGCGGGCGAGTACCGGGCCCGGGTAGCGGATGCCTAGCAGCGATTCGACAGCCACCGCGGTCGCCACTTCGACTGCAGCGGAGCTGGAGAGACCGGAGCCGAGGGGAACGTCGCCCCAAAGGCTGAGGCTGAAGGCGGGAATGGCGTGGCCCTCGCCGGCAAAGATGGCAAGGACGCCCAGCGGGTAGTCGCTCCAATGCCCGGACCGCTCCGTTGGCAGCGCGGCTGCATCGTAGACCCGCTCGTCGCCGTAGTTTTTCGAGTACAGCACGACTTTGCCGTCGGTCCGGGGCGAGATGCCCGCGAGCGTGGCAAAGTCGATGGCCGCCGGCATTACAAAGCCTTCGGCGTAGTCGGTGTGCTCACCAATAAGGTTGACGCGGCCCGGTGCAGCAAAAATATCGGGCTGAGCGCCAAAGCGAGCCGCATGCAAGGAACGCAAAGCTTCAGGGTCGTGCATAGTGCTCCAAACTACAGGAATTCAAGGTCTACGTGCATTGCCCAAGTGGCGCGTTGTCCGGGTTCCAAGCCACGCGACCATGGTCCGGAGTGGGCCAGAGAGTCGACGGGCGCGGTGGTGGGCTCCATGGCGACGCAGGACTGCTTCGGGCCGGGTCCGTCGGGCCATCCACCGTAACAGATCCACAGTCCTAGATAAGGATTCTCCGCCGGGTCGAACGTGAAGCGGATGCGCACGCCGGCGGAGGGCCGTTCCAATGCGCACCAGTTTTCGTCGGCAGCAAGCGGGCCGGCGAAGAGCTTGTCGCCGATGCCGGATTCCGGCGGCTGCGCGACTGTCAGATCGGTAGTGCCGCCCGCGGCGAGTGTGGCGAGTGGCCAGGTTACGAGGTCGCCGGTTTGGCCCAGGCGATTGCCTCCTGACCCTTCAACGCGGAGTGTCTGGATGGTCGATGGCAAAACGATGCGGTCGCCCGGAGCCGCAGTGAAGAGCGGATGCGCTGCCCAGGACCACGGGGTGGGCTTTTTGCTGGTATTGGTAAGCTTGTAGTCGGCGCTCAGGCGGAAGCCCTTGCCCGTTTCGGAGAGAACTAACTTGCGCTCGAGTTCGAGGGGGAGGGAAAAACACGAGGCGCGCAGGTGGATCGAGGACCCGTTGCCGTTGGCGTTGCCTGTGCCGTTGACGTTGCCTTTGTCGTTGCCGTGGACGTCTTGCCATGCCACGCGCCACAGGTCGCCATGATCGGGAATATCTGTTGAGCCGGCGGCAGTGGACACCGTGCAGGCGGCTACCGAGGGCAGGCATTCATCCCATCCGCTGGCGTCGCCGGCGTCAAATGCCATGGTCCGGGTAAGAAATAACGCTCGTCCGCGCCGCCATGGCCCTCCCTTACCTTGCCAGTACTTCCTCGCTGGCGTCCGCAAACTCGGTCCAGATGCGCTCCAGCCAGATCTCGTGCTCGGGCTTCATCAGGACGGACCGCAGACAGGTGACCAACTCCCAGTGTGTGTGACGGGCTGGCTTCTCAGTAAGTTCAAACCAGCATTGCGGCAATTGTACAAGGGCCAGGTGCAGATTCCTCGTGGCACACGCTGCAAAGATGCTTTGAGCCAGCTCCGAAGCCCGTTCGGAGGTCGCTCCGCAGACCTTCCAGACTACGATGTCCAGCTCCGGAGGGCCGGCCGGCAGCACGTCGAACCGGCCGGCAGCGTCTTGCTTCAATCTCCGATTGAGTTCGATGGCAGCGCGACGCCCGGCGGCCAGGCCCCGCGCGAAATCACCGCCCGGTGTGAGAGGCAAAAGCTGCTGGGTGGCCCACAATGCAACCGCGGATGCACCGGCCCGGGAGCACTCCAGACTGATTTCGCCCAGGTGAAGTTCTTTCGAGGTGAAGTAGGTGTAGGGCGAGTCGTGCTTGTAGAAGCGTCCCACGCGCGGGTCCTTAAAGAGGATGCAGCCGCAACCGTAGGGCTGAAGCCCGTGTTTATGGGGGTCGACGACGATGGAATCGGCCTGGTCGATGGCCGCGAAGGCTCGGTGGGCGAGCTCACCGAGCACCTCGGGGACCAGCTTGAAATAGCCTCCGTATGCCGCGTCCACGTGAATGCGGAACCCATAGCGGTCGCGGAGCCTGAGAATCTCGTCGAGGGGGTCGACTGCGCCCAGAGCGGTGGTGCCGAGGGTGACGACTACCGTGCCCACGTCACCCTTGCGGAGTTCCACTTCAAGGGCGTCCAGGTCCATACGACCGCGCGCGTCGGATGGAATGGAGGCGTAGTCGAGCTTGAGCACGCCGGAGATCCGCTGGTGGGTGTAGTGGGCCTGTTCCGAACCTACTATGCGTTTCCCAGGGGCGACCTGGCCGGCGATCCACAAAGCCTCAAGGTTGGCAATCGTGCCGCTGGAGGTGAGGTGGCCAAGGTAGCCATCCCCGCTCCAGCCGAACATCGCGGCAATCCCGGCAACGGCTTCCACCTCCATCTCGGAGCTGGCGCGGCCGCCGTCCCGGGCGTGGTTGTTGGGGTTGATGGCCATGGCCAGCGCGTAGGCCGCCCGCGCCACCGGATGCGGCGGCTTCAGCATCTGCCCAGCGTAGAGAGGATGGAAATAGGGGTAATTGTCGCCCAGCCGCTGCGCAGTTAAATCGAGCACGGCAGCAGCCGCTGACTCCAAATACCTGGCAGGGTCAGGCTGGGAATTGGGCCCAGAATCGGGCCAAGCCGGTAGCTGCGCGAACTGCCCGTGAAGGCGCTCGGAGGCGCGGGCAAGAAGGCCGGGGACGGGGTCCGGTTGCATGGCGACCCTCTACCGTATCACAGAAGGGAAGGCTGCAGGACCCTCATTCCGGGCTGGTTGCGGCGCCATAAATTCCCGAAATCGTGCAGCAGAAGAAGAATTTAGGTTTCCTTTCAAAGGCAGGATGCTACAATCAGGTTAGCGTTAGAGTCGAACCGGGCGTGAGCAGTTACTCGCCCAACCAAGCAAGGATTCTGCCAGTGGTCCCCGATTCATCCAGCGCAATTCAATCCAGGAAACACGATCAAAATGGAACAAGGTACTGTGAAGTGGTTTAATGACGCGAAGGGCTTCGGCTTCATCTCGCGTCAGAACGGTGAAGATGTCTTCGTGCACTACTCGGCGATCAACTCGAGTGGTTTCAAGAGCCTGCAGGAAGGCCAAGCCGTGCAATTCAACGTGGTGAAGGGGCCGAAGGGATGGCAGGCTGCCGACGTGCAGCCTCTCTAAACTTCAGGCCGGATTCCGGCAGAATCTAAGCAACACAGCAGGGCTGGGAGAATATCCCGGCCCTTGCTGTTTTTCAACCCGCCTGCTCTCCCCGTCCCCCGGCTCGTCGCGCCGTGTCCCATCTTCTCAATCTCCAGCGTCGCTCCCCGAATGGCGCCGATGTACATTGTTGGCTATGAATGCCTCCCCTGTATGGTTCATAACCGGCGCGTCGAGTGGCTTCGGCCGAGCGTTCGCGGCATATGCGCTCTCGCGCCAGTATCGTGTGGTCGCCACTGCGCGCAATTTGAAGACGGTTGACGCGATCGCAGAGCAGCATCCTGATCGGGTGTTGGTTTTGCGGATGGACGTGAACAAAGGTACGCAGATCGATGAGGCCGTTCGCCAGACCCTCACCCGCTTCGGCAGGGTCGACGTGCTCATCAACAATGCCGGCTATGGCATTGTGGGCGCGGTCGAGGAGACGCCCGAGGAAGAGTTGCGCGCGCAGATGGAGACCAACTTCTTCGGCGCGGTAGCAGTGACCCGCGCCTTCCTGCCGCAATTCAGGCGGCAGGGGTACGGGGCCATTGTGAACATCAGCAGCCTGGGCGGCCGGCTCTCCTATCCCGGCTTTGGAGCATACTCCGCTTCCAAGTTTGCCTTGGAGGGGATCTCAGAGGCTCTCGCCAGGGAATTGAAGCCGCTTGGTATCAAGGTGCTAATCGTGGAGCCGGGCCAGTTCCGCACGGATCTTGCGGGCGCCGGCATGCGCCACATGCCGGAGATCGGGGCCTACGCGGAAAGCGTGGGTCCGATCCGGCAGTTTGCCCGTACGATGCATGGAACCCAGGAAGGCGATCCCTGGAAGGTGGCACGTGCAATCGACCTTGCGCTTCGGGATGAAAACACGCCGCTCCGTTTGCAACTCGGCCGCGACGCGGTGGATGCGATCCGATCGCACGCGGAGGGAATGTTGGCCGATCTAAAGCGATGGGAGCCGCTCGCCATTGACACCCGCATTACGGAATGAGCCGGAAAGGCCCCAAAAAGAGAACGATGCTGGCGGCGATGACCACGAAGGGTGTAGTCGCCGTCCAGCATCGAAAACAACGCGGATTGCAGGAAAGGTCTCGTCGTGCAAAAAGCTACGGAGAGAACCTGAGAAACTGCATTCCAAGCCCCTCGCGGTGGACTAACTTTTGTTATCGGCGCATTGTCCAACTACGCCAGCGGTCCAGCCGGTCTTTCTTTAAGAAATGCGGTAACAGGGTGGGTGTTCCCTCGTCGTCCGCCTCTTCCGCCTGCCACGTGCGCAGGTTATAAACTCTAGGAACTAAGATGCTTCAAAGCGCCCAACTGGGTGCATTGCCTAAAATCGCGGCGCCGGAAAACGCAATGGGTCCATTCCATTCCGGCACAAGAAAACCTCGATCGGGGTGCGCCTCAGGCCCGTCTTTGCGGGTGTGATGGCTTCGCAAGGTCTTTGCAACTTCCCGCAGGGTTGTCGCCTTCTCCATCCTTGTCTGGCGTTCCCAGAAGAGCACAAACCCCTGACCGCAGACGCTGCAACAGGTCTCTACAGCATCCTTGCTGCTCTTGCACAATACCTGCATTTTTCCAGCTCCCCCAGCCGGTCCCCCCAGCCACACATGAACATTACTGCGATTTAAACTAAGCCGAATATACCTCGTCCCGGTGTGGCGCCGGACCGTTAGGGGTAGCGGAGATACCTCTCAAGTAACTACGAGGAGAATCTCAACAACAGTAAGCGCCTGATGGCTGAAAGCGGTCGTTGCGGCTCCGCAAGGAGCGCTGGCAAGCACGCGTTTTCGGGCGTCGTGGACGGGACTGATTGTCCGATCTTACTTGCCGTAGAGTGGCGCCGCTGCGATGGCCATTCCGGCTTGAGGAAGCGTCGGCATGAAGAAGCGCTCGAGCTGCGGAATGCGCACGAAGAGCAGAGCACCAAAGACGAGCACAGTGGCGGACAACGAGACCATCAGCATCGGCTCGCGATAGAGCTTCTCGGGATTCTGAACCGCGGAGTCGTTCTTGAAGGAGAGCTTGCAGTACATCGCCATGGTGAGAGCCACGAACGGGAAGGCGAGGATGAGCTCGAGGCGGTAGCGGATGATGAAGGCGCCGAGAAAGAGCATGGCCGCCGATGCATAGAAGAGAACGGAGACGAGCAAGGACTCCGGCGTGTAGTGGCGGAAGGATGCGCGATAGGCGCCGGCGACGTTGCGGCTTCCGAACTCATTCAGCTCGCTGAAGCGCTTGAGGGCCATGAAGTAGCAGCCGATCATCCAGTACGAGACGAGCAGCGAGACGGGCGGCACGAGGACGCTGGTGACGGCATACCAGCCCAGCAGCATACGCAGCGGATTGTTGATGGACTCGGTGAGCACGTCGAGGTAAGGCACATCCTTGGTGCGCACGGGCGGGAAGTTGTATGCACAGCCCATGATCCAGAGGGCCATGGCGGTGAGGGCGAAACGCGGCGAGACGAGCAGACCGATGCCGACTCCGGCGGCCATCATTACCAGCCATTGCACGTAGGCGATCCAGGGGATGACGAGCCCGAGCGCGGCGGGGCGATTGCACTTGACCGGATGGAGGCGATCGAAGGGTGCGTCGAGCACCTCGTTGATGACGTAGTTGCTGCACGCGACGAGGGTGACGGCAACCATGGCCAGCGCGAGTCGGAGGACGAACAGCCGATCGAGGCGACCGGGCATCACGCTGAGCGGAACTATGATGCCGGGCAGGACGAACAGGTTCTTGATGGAGTGATCGAGGCGGGTGATGGCGATGTGGGCGCGGAGGCGCTCGGCGACGGTGATTCTCTGTACTCTGAATATCTCAACTACGGCCATCTAAATACTCCTGAGCAATCCCAACGGTGGTCGAGCCGGCGGGCGCAGACCATCGGCGGGGTTCAGGCGCGGCGTCAATTTATGAGGTGCGGCGCACGCCTGGAGTTCAATTTATGGATCGAAAACTGCTGATTGTTAGCTTAAGTATGTGCTGGTGGGGATTGGGCGTCAAGATAACGAATGGGTTAGATGGAAGGGGCGTGGCAGGCTTTTGTTTTGTGGCTTGAATGTGCACGGGCTAGAGCCGACCAGCGGCGGCTGCCATGGGACTCGTGTTCGATTCAAAATAGTAATATCGGGTCGGGAGACGAGGTCATGACGGATAGTGGAGACTCCCCGGAATTCGTTGAGATTTCGATTCAAGGTGCATCGGTACGAGGATTTCTGCACCGCTCCAGCGATGCCGGCGCGGCTTGCCTGGTACTGACGCACGGGGCGGGAGCGAACTGCCAATCGCCACTGCTCACTTCTCTTGCGGACGCGTTCTGGTCATCAGGCGTGACCGTACTCCGGTGCGATCTGCCATTCCGCCAGGCGCGACCGCACGGCCCCCCGCCCCGGGGGAGCGCCGAAAAAGATCAGGACGGGCTGAGAGCCGCCGTCGCATTCATGCGCGGACAATCTTCCGGCCCGATGTTCCTGGGCGGACATTCTTACGGAGGAAGGCAGGCATCCATGCTTGCCGCAGCTCACCCCGGCCTTGTCGACGGGCTTCTACTGCTCTCCTATCCTCTCCATCCTCCGAAAAGTCCGGATGAAATGCGCACGAAGCATTTCGCTGATCTCCGAACCCCTGCCATGTTCGTGCATGGCACGCGGGATGGATTTGGCTCGATCGCCGAAATGGAAGCGTCCTTGAAGGTCATCCCCGAACGGACTGAACTTCTGCCAATTTCAGGTAGCGGGCATGAACTGCTATCGAAGAAAAATCGCGACGAACTTCCCCGGCACGTCTCGCAGGCATTTCTTTCCTTTGCGCATCACGGATCCCCTGCCCAGGTCAGGCAATGGTCGGACGCCTTCTCAGATTGATTTGGCGAAGAGGAGGAGAAGAATAATCCGACTTGATTTAATTTGTACTCGATTCATCTAATTTGCGATAAACTCCTGATTCTACGGACATGTCGTAGATTTCCCCGGCTAGACATTGCATCAAAGGAGTTGCAAATGGCACGTCCTTATTGGTCAGGACAAATCCAGATCTCCCTTGTTTCGTTCGGCGTCAGTCTCTTTTCAGCGACTGAGAGCAAGAGCTCGATCACCTTTCACCAGATCAGCCGCAGCACCGGGGAACGGATCCGGCACCAGAAGGTGTTGCAAAGCGCGGCGGAAGGCGAGGAGCCGGCCAGCGCGGTGGAGAAGGACGAGATCGTAAAGGGGTACGAGTACAGCAAGGGTCAGTACGTGATTATTGAGCCGAGCGAACTCGAGAACCTGCGCATTCCTTCGAAGCACACGATCGAGGTATCCCAGTTCATTGAGCTGTCGGAACTGAACCCCGAATACGTAGAGAAGCCATACTTCGTGATGCCGCAAAACGACCTGCAGACGGAAGCCTTCGCGGTGGTGCGGCAGGCGCTGCTGAAGACCGGGAAAGCTGCGATCGGCAAAGTATCGTTCTCCGGTCGCGAGAATATTGTGGCGGTTATGCCTGCCGGCGGTCCTGAGGGCCGCGGCATGATGGCGTACAGCCTGCGCTTCGCCAATGAACTGCGCAACCAGAATGACTACTTCCGCGACATCAAGGCGGCGGCTATCAACGACGACTCTCTGGAACTGGCCGAAGCGCTTATCGCGAAGAAGACGGCAAAGTTCGATATTGGCAAGTTCCAGGACGGCTATGAGGTGGCAGTAAAGGAACTGGTGGACGCCAAGCTCAAGCACATGCCGATTCCTGTGGACGAAGCTCCGGCGCCGCGTGCGAATAATGTGATCAACCTGATGGACGCGCTTCGCAAGAGCGTTGGAGACGCTGCTGCCGCACGGGGCGCGAAGAAGCCGCCTGTGAGCGAGAACGAGCTTGCGAAGAAGGGCATCGGCATCGTGAAGGCGCCGGCGAAGACCGCGTCGAAGCGGAAGACTGCGTAGCGCAAGCGCTGCTCCACAATAAAACCGCGAATCCGATGGGGCATCCCAGCTTGTTCGATTGGGGTGGTCGGGTTCGTTGCGGCGAATCGCTGCTCCAATGTTCCTCGACGGCGAGCGGTTGGGGCAACTATCCTGTTGAGTAATCCTGCGTATAGTAATTCTGCGCAGATTCGACGCGCCAAAAATCCACTCGGAATTGTTGACCCCATGAGCAAGTCGACCATCGCCATTCATTTACCCGACGGAGCGGTTCGCGAAGTGCCGGCCGGGACAACGCCTCTGGAGATTGCCAGCTCGATTTCGCCGCGACTGGCGGCTGCGTCGGTGGTGGCCCGGCTGACTCCGTTGACTGCGAACGGGACCGCAAGCGGCGCCAAGGCAAGCGAGGCGGGCGAGGCGGCCATGTACGCGCCGGAAGACAAGACGGCGCCGCGGCTGGTGGATTTGACGGAGCCGATGACCGAGGACGCAAAGCTCGAGCTGGTGACCGAGAAGGATGCCGAAGCGCTGAAGGTGGTGCGGCACTCGGCGGCGCACGTGATGGCGACGGCGGTGCTGGAGCTGTTTCCGGACACGAAGCTGGGGCACGGGCCGGCGACGGACTCGGGATTCTTCTACGACTTTTATCGCGAGAAGCCATTTATCCCGGACGACCTGGCGCTCATCGAAGCGAAGATAGCGGAAGTCGTAGCGCGCGACGAAAAGTTTGAGCGCGTGTACGAGCCCCGCGAAAAGGCTCTCGACGAATTCAGCCGCGACGGCGACTTCATGAAGACGCACTTTGTGACGCGGTTCACTGAGCCGGGCTCGCAGGTGAGCTTCTATCGCAATGGCAGATTTGTGGACTTTTGCCGCGGGCCGCATGTGCCGTCGACGGGGCGCGTGAAGGCGGTGAAGATTACCGGTCTTGCGGGCGCGTACTGGCTGGGCGACGAGAAGAATCCGCAGCTGCAGAGGATCTATGGGACGGCGTTCTTCTCCACGAAGGAGATGGACGAGCACTTCAAGCGGCTGGAAGAGGCGGCGAAGCGCGACCATCGCGTACTGGGCAAGCAGCTTGACCTGTTCAGCATTCAGGAGCTGGCGGGGGCGGGGCTGATCTTCTGGCATCCGAAGGGCGCCATGATCCGCAAGGTCATGGAGGACTGGATGCGGGAGGAATGCCTGCGGCGTGGGTACTTCCTGGTGAACACGCCGCACGTCATGCGGCGCGAGCTGTGGAAGGTAAGCGGTCACGAAGGGTTCTACTCCGGGAATATGTACACGCCGATGGAGCTGGACGACGCCGAGTACCGGCTGAAGCCCATGAACTGCCCGGGGCACGTTTTGATCTACAAGAACTCGCCGAAGAGCTATCGCGACCTGCCGGCGCGCTACGCGGAGCTGGGCAACGTGTACCGCTATGAGCGCTCCGGCACGATGCATGGCCTCTTGCGCGTGCGCGGGTTTACGCAGGACGATGCGCACATCTTCTGCACGCCGGGACAAATCGAGAGCGAGGTGGCGGCGTGCATCGACTTTGCCGAGGTTGTGCTGAAGACGTTCGGGTTCTCGGAGTTCAAAGTCGAGCTGTCCACGTGGGATCCGAACGATCGGGCGCACTATATCGGCTCGGATGAGAACTGGGGGCTGGCGATCCGGTCGCTCGACAGTGTTTTGAAGAGCAAGGGCATTCCGTTCAAGACGATTCCCGGCGAGGCGGCGTTCTACGGGCCGAAGATCGATATAAAGCTGGTGGATGTGCTGGGGCGGCTGTGGCAGCTGTCGACAGTGCAGTTCGACTTCAACCTGCCGGCGCGGTTTGAGCTGGAGTATGTGGGAGAAGATGGCGAGCGGCATCAGCCGGTGATGGTGCATCGCGCGCTGTTCGGAAGTTTGGAGCGCTTCTTCGGGGTGCTGATCGAGCACTATGCGGGGGCGTTTCCGCTGTGGTTGGCGCCGGTGCAGATCGGGCTGGTGCCGATCAGCGAGCGGCATCTTGCCTACGCTGAAAAGGTGGAGGCGGAGTTGAAGGCCGCCGGTCTGCGCGTGGAAACGGATGCGCGCAATGAGAAGATGAACGCCAAGATCCGCGACCTTGCCAACCAGAAGACGCCGTACATTCTTGTCTTTGGAGACAAGGAAGAAGCGGCGGGCGCGGTGAGTGTGCGCACGCGTGGGAAGGGCGACCAGGGATCGATGCCGCTGTCGGATTTTGTGGCGAAGGCGAAGGGGCTGGTGGCGAGCCAGTCGACCGAACACAAGGGATCCTGATTGGTTTGTTTCTTAAAAACCGCGAACAATGGGGCGTTTATCCGCTTCCCGAACAGCGCGTACAGACACAGAAGGCCCATTTCCGCGTGCCGGATATCACGATCCTGCGCGAAGGCACCAAGCGCGAAGGCATCCTCACCCATCCGCCTCTGTTGGTGATTGAAGTTCAATCACCCGACGTGCCGATGCGGCGCACCACAATCAAGGCGGCAGAGTATCGAGCCTTTGGGATTGAACATGTTTGGGTGATTGATCCCTATGCGCGCGTATCGTACAAGGCCACCGATGCGGGTCTGGAACTAGTGCGGTCGGGAGAGCTTACGATTCCGGGTACTCCTATTCGCATCGTGCCGGGACAGCTCTTCGAGGAACTCGACAAGGTCTAGAATCGAGCGGGCCCGGTCTCCCATCCGCCCAAATACAAGCGAATCGATGTGGTGCGCCGTGTCATTGGCAGGCGTACACTGGGTGTGCAAAAACGCCAGATCGAATGCCGGTTGCCCAACTGACTCTCGAGATACGGATCGAGCATGCCCAGTCCCTGAAAGACCGGCGGCAGGTAGTGCGCTCGCTCAAAGACCAGTTGCGGCAGGGGTTCAACATCTCGGTCGCGGAGATGGATGAGGCCGTTACCTGGCAGTCGGCGACCATCGGGATTGTCGCACTCTCGCGTTCCCGCGATTACCTGCACGGCCTGGTTGAAGAAGTGGAGCGGGCGGCGCGGCGCATCCTCAACGAGCACGGGGCGGAGCTGGCGGATTCGTTCTGGGAGTACGTGGAGAGCTGATTGCGGACGGCGCGGTATTCGTTTTGTCGCTGAACTGCTTGTCACCGTCAGCGGTGATCCGGGCAAGTTCGGCTGCCGTTGAAGGCGGAGACGACTACAGCGAGCGCGGGCGCCGCGGCGAAGATGGACACGCCGTAGGGTCGGCGCTTTCGTCCATGAATGAACCCGTAGCCGTTATTCGCCCTTCCAGACGGGAGCGCGCTTCTCCAGGAAGGCCCTCGTACCTTCAGCCTTGTCGACGGTGCCGCACAGATGGCCGAAGCGCTCGGACTCCCGCAGCAGGGCGAGGTCCAGCTGCAGGCTGATGCCTTCGTCCACCACTTGCAGGGTTTCGGCGATGGCCAGGGGCGCCTGCGCAGCGATCGACATAGCGAGAGCTTC
>WNGK01003373.1_pt1 | contig 19401 bp, 17 predicted proteins | sample 5400601 | NCBI WGS metagenome assembly WNGK01 (sample SAMN13153376, study PRJNA577476) | soil metagenome | isolation source: 60 cm soil or saprolite under Garry oak tree replicate 1 | place: USA:California | collected 2016-06-15
CCACGCACGCGCCGCCGTACCTTCAGCTCGCTGCGAGTCAGGAACTTCCGGCTGTTCGCCACCGGACAGGTGATCTCGAATACCGGTACCTGGATGCAGCGGGTCGCGCAGGACTGGCTGGTGCTCGAGCTGACGCACGGCAGCGGCGTCGCGGTCGGCCTGGCGACCGGCCTGCAGTTCCTGCCGCTGCTGATGTTCAGCCTCTGGGGCGGCATGATCGCCGACCGGTATCCCAAGCGGCGCGTGCTGATGGTCACCCAGGCGGCCATGGGCGGCCTGGCGCTTATCCTCGGCGTCCTCGCGGTGACCGGTACGGTCCGCCCGTGGCAAATTTACCTGCTCGCCTTCGGCCTCGGCCTGGCCACCGTGGTGGACAACCCGACCAGGCAGTCGTTCGCCATCGAGATGGTCGGCCGCGACGACCTGCAGAACGCCATCGCGCTGAACAGCGCGGTCTTCAACCTGGCCAGGATCACCGGGCCGGCCGTGGCTGGCTTGGTAATCAGCCTGATCGGCACGTCGGCCGCATTTTTTGTCAACGCAACCTCTTACCTGACTGTGATCGTCAGCCTGCACCTGATGCGGCGCTCTGAACTGCGCCCGGCCGAGCGGGTCGCTCGGGCCAAGGGACAGCTGCGCGAGGGACTGGCCTACGTCCGGTCCAGGCCGGACCTGCTGATGACGATGGTGCTCGTCTTCTTCATCGCGACCTTCGGGATGAACTTCCAGGTCACGACGGCCCTGATGTCGCGGGTCGTGTTCGGCACCGGGGCCGGCGCGTTCGGCATCGCGTCGGCTGTCTTCGCGGTCGGCGCGCTGATCGGCGCGCTCGTCGCTGCCCGCCGCAGCCGGACCGGCATGCGGATGCTCGTCTGGGCGGGGCTGGCGTTCGGCCTGCTCGAGGCAGCCACGGCGCTGATGCCGTTCTACTGGTCGTTCCTGGTCCTGCTGGTGCCGACCGGCCTCGCCGTGATCAGCTTCAGCACGCTGGCGAACTCCTCGATCCAGCTCAGCACGCCGGCCGAGATGCGGGGCCGGGTGATGGGAATCTACATGCTGGTCTTCCTCGGCGGCGCGCCGTTCGGCGCGCCGCTCACCGGCTGGGTCGCGGAGCAGGTAGGCACCAGGATCGCCATGCTGGCTGGCGCGGTCATCTCCATCGGCGCGACCGCGGTCGTCGCGCTGCTGATCGCGCGCCAGCGGGGCGTCCCGGTCCGCAGCTACCTGCGCCCGGCCGCGCTGGCCAGGACCGCGGCCTGAGTCGCCCGCCGGCCAGGATCGCGGCCTGAGTCGTCCGCTGGCCAGGTAACACTGAGTCATGCGAGTCTTCGTGGCGCTGACGCCGCCGCAGGAGATCCGGTCCGAACTCGAGGCGGCCGTCGAGCGGCTGCGTCCCGGCTGGCCCGGGCTCCGCTGGGCGAGTCAGGACCGATGGCATGTGACCCTCGCCTTCCTCGGCGAGGTCGACGATGCCCGCGCTGAGAGACTGAGCGAGCGGCTCGGCCGCGCCGCGGGCCGCCATCGGGGGGCCGAAGTCCGGATCGGACGGGGCGGCGCGTTCCCCTCGGCAGGCAAGGCCAGGGTGCTGTGCGCGCACATTGAAGGCGAGCCGCCGGCGCTGGACGGGCTCCGCGCGCTCGCGGCGTCGGTCGCCGCCGGGGCGCGACGGGCTGGCGCCCCGCCGCCGGACGAGGGGCGGCGTTACCGGCCGCACGTGACGCTGGCCCGCAGCAGGCAGCCGGCTGATCTTGGCTCGCTGGTCGGGGCGCTGAGCGGATTCCGCGGCTCGGCCTGGACGGCGACGCGGATCGAGCTGATCGGCAGCTTCACCGGCCCGCAGCCTCGCTACGAGAGCATCGGCAGCTGGCCGCTGCGGGACAGGCCCTAATCACCCACCGAGCCGTCGATCCGCTCCCTGAGCAGGTCGGCGTGCCCGTTGTGCCGGGCGTATTACTCGATCATGTGCACCATGATCCAGCGCAGCGTCACCTTGCCGCGGCGCTGGGTCCGCCGTCGCGTGTATTCATCGAGGTTCGGGCAGGCGGCCAGCGCCCGCCGGGCGAGGTCACACTCCGCGGACCAGGCCGCGAACGCAGCCGCGACATCCCCGTCGGCGGCCCCGTTAAAATCTGCTTCCTGATCATCCTCGGTCGCGTAGAGGTCGGGGACTTCCTCGCCCGCCAGCACCTGCCGGAACCAGCCGCGCTCGACCTCGGCCAGGTGCCGCACCAACCCGAGCAGCGACAGGCTGGACGGCGGAACCGGGCGCTGCCTGAGCTGCTCGTCGGTCAGTCCCTCGCACTTGCGGGCGAGCGTGGCCCGGTGGAAGTCAAGCCAGCTGGCCAGCATCTCCCGCTCGGTGGCGGCGACCGGCGGCTCGGGCCGGTCGATCATGCGCTGGCGATCAGACATCGTGGTCGAGTACGTCGGCCGCTCCCGGTACCTGTCGGACCGACCTGGCGGCCGGTCCGACGTACCGGGCGCTCGGCCTGACCAGCCTGCCGGTCTGCTTCTGCTCGAGGATGTGGGCCGCCCAGCCGGCCGTGCGGGCGCAGGTGAACATGGAGGTGAACATGTGCGGCGCCACGTCGGCGAAGTCCAGCATGATCGCGGCCCAGAACTCGACGTTGGTGGCCAGGACGCGGTCGGGCCGCCGTGCGTGCAGCTCATCGAGCGCGGCCTTCTCCAGTGCGGCGGCCACCTCGTAGCGCGGTGCGCCCAGATCCCTGGCGGTCCGGCGCAGGACCCGAGCCCTGGGATCCTCGGCGCGGTAGACCCGGTGCCCGAAGCCCATCAGCCGCTCCCCGTTATCCAGGGCGCGCTTGACGTACGCGGCCGCGTCACCGGTCCGCTCGACTTCCTCGATCATGTGCAGGACGCGAGCCGGAGCGCCGCCGTGCAGCGGGCCGGACATCGCGCCGACGGCGCCGGACAGGGCCGCCGCCACATCGGCTCCGGTGGAGGCGATCACGCGCGCCGTGAACGTCGACGCGTTCATCCCGTGCTCGGCGGCCGAGACCCAGTACGCGTCGATGGCCTTGACGTGCTTGGGATCGGGTTCGCCGCGCCAGCGGATCATGAACCGCTCGGTGATCGTCCTCGCCTCGTCGACCCGCTTCTGCGGCACCATCGGCAGGCCGGGGCCGCGCGCGGCCTGGGCCACGAACGACAGGGCCATCACCGAGGCCCGGGCCAGGTCATCGCGTGCCTGCTCGTCGGAGATATCGAGCAGCTGGTGCATGCCCCAGGCCGGGGCGAGCATGGCCAGGGCGCTCTGCACGTCGACCCGGATGTCGCCGGAGTGCACCGGGATCGGGTAGGGCTCGGCCGGCGGCAGCCCCGGCTCGAACGCATTATCGACCAGCAGGCCCCAGACATGCCCGTGCGTCACATGCCCGACAAGCTCTTCGATATCCACGCCCCGGTACCTGAGCGCGCCGCCTTCTTTGTCTGGCTCGGCGATCTGCGTCTCGAAGGCTACGACGCCTTCAAGGCCAGGCGTGAAATCGGACATCTGGCGTCTCCTCTTTCTCTCGGCCGGGCCCGCCACCAGGCCGGCAGGCCGGCCAAACGCCGCTTAGCTTACGACCCCTGCCATTACGTTCTCACATGGCCGCCTGCCGATTCCCGCTCCAGATCACTATGTGAAGATCTGTACCCATGGGGGTGCCAACCAACGCAGCGGACTGGCCGACCGAGGGCCTCGACGAGACCATGCTCGCGGCCGACCCGCACGACCAGTTCGACCGCTGGATGGCCGACGTCGTCGCGGCCGGCCTGCCCGAGCCGACGGCCATGGTGCTCGCGACCGTCTCGGCGGCCGGGCAGCCGCGGGCCAGGACAGTGCTGCTCAAGGGGCATGACCGGGCCGGCTTCACGTTCTTCACCAACCGGACGTCGCGGAAGGGCGCCGATCTCGACGAGGTCCCGCGGGCCAGCCTGCTGTTCCCGTGGCACCCGATCCACCGCCAGGTGATCGTCGAGGGGACGGCGACCCGGCTGTCGGCGGCCGAGAGCGCGACCTACTTCCGCACCAGGCCGCACGCGTCCCAGCTCGCCGCCTGGGCGAGCAGGCAGTCAGCGGTGATCGGGTCGCGGCGCGAGCTTGACGAGCGCTACGCGCAGCTGGCGGAGCGCTGGCCCGGCGACGAGGAGGTGCCGCTGCCGAGCTTCTGGGGCGGCTACCTGGTGACGCCGCAGACGATCGAGTTCTGGCACGGCCGGGCCAACCGAATGCACGACCGGCTGCGCTATACCGCGGCGGCCGGGGGCTGGCGAATCGAGCGGCTGGCGCCCTGACTGCTGCCGGCGCCGTAGCATCGATGCCAGAGGGAGGCAGCGGTGGCGGCGCACGGCCTGATCGACACGACGGAGATGTATCTCCGCACGGTCTTCGAGCTGGCCGAAGAGGGCATCGTGCCGCTGCGCGCCCGGATCGCCGAGCGGCTGTCGCAGAGCGGCCCTACCGTCAGCGAGACCGTCGCCAGGATGGAACGCGACGGGCTGCTCCAGGTCATCGACAACCGGCGGCTGTCGCTGACCCCGGAGGGGACGAGACTGGCGACCAGGGTCATGCGCAAGCACCGGCTGGCCGAATGCCTGCTGGTCGACGTGATCGGGCTGCCCTGGGAAGAGGTCCACATCGAGGCCTGCCGCTGGGAGCACGTCATTTCCGACAGCGTCGAACGACGGCTAGCCGATCTGCTCCATTTTCCGGTCCGTTGTCCGCACGGAAATGTCATTCCAGGTCTGGCCGAGCTAGGTGTACCCGACGTCGCCATCGACAGTGCGCAAGCTGCAGCGCAGGAGACCGACGTGGCCATGACGGCCATAGCGGGGGCGGTTCCCGCGCGGGTCATTGTTCGCAGGATCAGCGAACAACTCCAAAGCGATGCCGCACTAATGCTTAAACTAAAGAACATCGGGATACAACCCGGCCGCGAGGTTACGCTAGTGGTCGGCAACGACGATGTGCGGGTGACACGTGCGGGCACTGGCGGTGGAGACCTTGATGTCGGGGTTGCGCTGCCGCACGAGATTGCGGCCCATGTCTTCGTTGCCGGGGCGCCGTGAACGCATGGTAGACGTCTTATGAACGCGGACGGCGAGGCCGCGGGCCAGGTCGGGGCAGTGCGCAGGCCTAAGCTCGTGCCGCCCATGCTGACCACGGAGCACATACTCGGCAACGTCGAGACCGCGGTGATCGTCGTCGACCACGACGGCTGCATGCGCTATGCCAACTCCTTCGCGGCCGAGCTTTTCGGCTTCGCCGACTCGCGAGCCCTGACCGACCTGCCCTTCCGGCGGCTTGGCTTCCACGAAGAGGACGTCAGCAAGGTCGACAACCTCGAGCATCAGGCCTGTCGGGGACGCGACTGGGAGGGCACGCTCGCGATCCGGCGGCCCGACGAGTCCACCTTCTTCGTCCGGATGAACGCGGTGCCGCTGCGCGGGGTCGCTGGTGACGTCGCCGGAACCGTGATCACTGCCCGGCAGGCCGTCCAGGTCGGCACCCAGGGATCGACCGGCCGGCCCGGGCTGCTCGACCGGATTGGCGAGCGGCTCGGCAGCTCTCTCGAGCTTGACGAGACGTTGCGCCGCGTCGCCGACACCCTGGTTCCGCAGTTCGCCGATCACTGCTTCATCGAGCTGCGGACCAAGGAGGGCCTCGTCCGCCGGGTCCTGATGAACGCGTGGGGCTGGGAGCCCTCGAAGGGCGGCTGGTCGCAGGTCGGCGATCTCGTCGTCTACGCTCCGGAACATTTCGCCAGCCTCGCCATGGCACAGAACGAGACGATCCTGATCGAGGACCTGCACGACGAGGAGGACGCGGCGCCGACCGAGGCGAGCCGGCAGGCGAGCCGGGAAGTCGACATGACGTCGGCGATCGTCGCGCCGCTGGTCATGCGCGGGCAGGAACTCGGCGTCATGACCCTGGCGCTATCCAACCTGACGGACCGTGACACCAGAAACTACGTGGCCGATGACCGGGACCTGGTCGCGGCCATCGCGAGCCGGGTCTCGGTCGCGATCGACAACGCGCTGCTGTTCGAGGAGGAGCGGGCCACGGCGCTGGCGTTCCAGAACAGCCTGCTGCCGAACAAGCCGCCGGTGCTTGACGGGCTCGAAGTCGCCTACCGGTACGTTCCGGCCAAGCCGCTCGAGAGCCACGGGCAGGGCATCCAGACGCAGGTCGGCGGGGACTGGTACGACATCATCCCGCTGTCGGCTGGCCGGGTGGGCATCGTTATCGGCGACGTGGAGGGACGCGGCGCGCGGGCGGCAGCCATCATGGGCCAGCTGCGCTCGGCGCTGCGCGCGTTCGCGCAGGACGACAAGGCGCCCGCCGACATCCTGCGCAGGCTAGACGACTGGTGCCGGACCATGATCGAGGAGCCGGAAGGCCAGGGCACCGATCCGCCGACCGCAAGCTGCACGTACCTGATCTACGATCCGTGGTTCCGCCAGCTGACGATCTCTAATGCCGGCCACGACTCGCCGCTGATCGTCACCGACCAGGACGTGGCCCAGCTCGGGATCAAACATCAGGGCGTCCTGCTCGGCGTCCGCGGCCTGTTCCCCGGCCTGCCGACGTACCGCGAGGAATCCCGCGAGCTGCCGCCCGGGTCGACGCTGATCTTCTACACCGACGGGCTGGTCGACCGGCGCCATCGCGCTGACGGACCAGGGCATTACGGGGACGCCGAGGTTTTCGGGATGCTCAGCGAGGCGGTCAGGTCGGTCGCCACGGAGAGCGTCGAGAAGATCGCCGAGGCCGCCGAGCATGCTGTGCCAGGTCAGATCGACGACGACATGGCGATCCTGGTGGTCAGGACGTCGGCGGCGGAACTTCAGCACTGGGACATGCATTTCGAGGCCGAGCCGATCAAGGTGTCAGAGGCCAGGAAGATGGCGTTCGACACGTTCGTCGAGTGCGGCATGGACGACGACCAAGCCGAGCTGGCCTGCCTGCTGGTTTCCGAGGTCGTCACCAACGTTGTCCTGCACACATCGGTAGCTCCCAGCCCGCGGCACGAGTTCGCGTTCGAGGCGGTCGGCTTGTCCGGGCCAGCCGGCGGCCTCGCGGACTGGGTCGACTCGCCGTTCTCCGATGGCTTCGGCGGAGCGCACGGCGCAATGGGCGCGCTGCCCGGCCAGGAGTTCATGCTGCGGATCCGCAAGGGACATACGTCGGTATGGGTCGAGGTCTTCGACTCCGACCTCCGGCTGCCGCGGATCAGGATGGCGGGCGAGAACGACGAGGGCGGCCGGGGCCTGTACCTGGTCGACCAGCTTGCGGGCCGGTGGGGCTCGCGGCCGACCGAGGAAGGCAAGGCGGTCTGGTTCGAGATGCCGATCAAGCCGTAGACCGCGGGGATGTTATCGGGGAGTGGCTGACGCCGCTATCTGCGCTGGGTCGCCCACAGGATCAGCACCGCGATCGCGAAGCCGCAGGCGGCGATGGTGAAGACCCGGCCGGTACTGCCGACACCCATCCGGCGTCGTCCCCGGATCACGGCAATGGCGAAGAGAATGGCGAGGAAGCCGAGCAAGATAAGACCGTCGGTCACTGCCGCCTCCAGTCAGCCGTCAGCTAGCCAGTCGCCGACCGGTCGATCGCTGCGCGGCCGATCAATCGTCCCCCGCCGTCCTGCTACCAGGATAACGGGATTTCTGCGAGGTCCCCAGTTCGGTGGCTGGCAGTTCGGTGAATGGCAGCTCGGTGGCTTCCCGGTCAATGGTGTCTGTCACACGGCCCAGAACGGCGCTGACCGGTAGCCCTGAATCCGGGTGGCTGACCGAGTCGCGCAGCCGCCGCAGCATCACCGCCTGCCTGGCTAGCTCGTCAATCCGATCGCTGACCAGCCGGGCGGCCGCCTCGCGCTGACCCGGGCTGACCGGTCGCCCCGTCGCCAGCCTGGCCAGCGGCCGCAACTCGTCGAGCCGGAAGCCCAGCTCCTTCAGCGTGAGGGCCGCGGCCAGATAGTCGCCGTACTCGCGCGGGTACTTGCGGGTCCCGCCAGCGGACCGGCGAGGCTCTGGCAGGATGCCGAGTTCCTCGTAGTACCTGATCGTTCGGCTGCTCACCCCGGCGTTCCTGGCCAGCTGCCCGATGCTGACCAGGTCGGCTGCCTCGCCAGTGTTCCTGGCCACCCGCCAACCCCCGTTCGCCTGATGAACAGTTCGCCTGGCGCCCGGTTCGCCCGGTGCCCGGTGCCCGGTTCGCCCGGCGCCCCGTTTTGCGCCGTTGCCCGGTTCGCCCGGCGCCTGTTCTGCCCCGTTGCCCTGTTTCCCCGGACGCGCCCCGCGCAGTTTCCTCGGACGCGCCGCGCGCCCCCGTGCGACCCGCGCGCCATCCGCCTCCCCGATGTCCGTCCCTGGACGGATCGTAGTAAGCGCGACGCGCGATCACCTCCCGATCCGGCTACGGCGTTCCGCCTACTGCGGGGTAACCTCAAAGCGGACGACGGTTCGGGTTCGCTGCAGTGGAGGTTTGTCAATGTCCGAGGCATACATCGTCGGAGCTGTGCGGACGCCCGTCGGCCGGCGCAACGGAGGCCTGGCGTCTGTCCATCCGGCCGACCTCGCCGCGCACGCCCTCACCGAGCTGATGACCCGAACCGGGGTGGACCCGGAGGCCGTCGAGGATGTCATCATGGGCTGCGTCTCACAGGCAGGCCCGCAGGCGATCGACATCGCGCGGACCGCCTGGCTGTCCGCCGGGCTGCCCGAGACCGTGCCTGGAGTGACCATCGACCGCCAGTGCGGCTCGTCGCAGCAGGCGGTGCACTTCGCCGCCCAGGGCGTGCTGTCCGGCACCCAGGACCTGGTCGTCGCGGCCGGGATCGAGAGCATGAGCCAGGTGCCGATGGGCTCGTCTGTCGCACCGCTGCTCGAGAAGGGCCTGGCCTTCCCGTTCGGGCAGGGCTGGGGGGATCGGTACGGCAAGCAGGAGATCTCCCAGTTCCGCGGTGCGCAGCTGATGTGCGAGAAGTGGGGCATCAAGCGACGCCAGCTCGAGGAGTTCTCGTTCGAGAGCCACATGCGGGCGATCCGCGCGATTGATGAAGGCAGGTTCGAGCGGGAGATCGCGCCGGTCAACGGCGTGAGCGCCGACGAGGGTCCGCGCCGGGACACCTCGCTGGAGAAGATGGCAGAACTCAAGCCGCTGCGGGAGGGGTGGGAGATTACCGCCGCCGTGGCGTCCCAGATCTCCGACGGAGCGGCCGCGCTCCTGATCGCCTCGCCGGACGCCGTGCAGCGCCACGGACTGACGCCGCGGGCGCGGGTCCACACGCTGACCGTGACTGGCTCCGATCCGGTATTCATGCTGACCGGGCCGATCCCGGCGACGGAGAGGGCGCTGGCCAAGGGGAAGCTCAGCGTCGACGACATCGATGTCTTCGAGGTCAACGAGGCCTTCGCTCCCGTCCTGATCGCGTGGTCGGCCGAGACCGGCGCGTCGCTGGAGAAGACCAACCCGAACGGCGGCGCGATCGCGCTCGGCCACCCGCTCGGCGCGACCGGCGCCATCCTGATGACCAAGCTGCTGCATGAGCTCGAGCGCACGGGCGGCCGGTACGGCCTGCAGACCATGTGCGAGGGCGGCGGCCAGGCCAACGCCACCATCATCGAGCGCCTCTAGCAGCGCCGCCAGAAGCCCGGTCTTCTCCGCCGCGGGGGTGCTCGTCGGCCTGTTCGGCGTGGCCGTGGCTCTCGGAGTGCTCGGCCTGGGCAGGCCCGGCCGAGCTGCTCTTCCACCTCGGCAGCTGAGGAACCGCCGGGGTGGCCGGCCCGCGACGGTGGTCGTGAACAACCTGCCTGCCGCGTCGCTGCTGCTGGCACGTGCGAGTGCGCAGGGCTGCCGATCCCGACGCCCACATCCGCAAGATCATGATCAACTCCAACCGCAGCCGGTTCCGGCGGCGGGTAACCGAGTACCTCACGCCCGAGGCACCTCAAGGGCACGATTTCCCGAACGACGACGGCGATAGCCGGCCCGAGCTGATATCGGCGCCGATGAGCTTGCCCGCCGGGCAGCGGGCGGTGCTGGTCCTGCGCTACTGGATGGGACCTGAGCGAGGCTGAGACGGCGGCGTGCCTCAGCTGCTCGGTAGGGAACGTCAATGCCGGATGAATGTGCCATCCATCCGCTGAAACACCCCTGAAAGTGCCATCCATCCAGGCGGCCAGGGCCTCGCGAAACTCCGCATTGACCCGGCCCTGGCTGGCCCGGATCTCGTGAACGGGGCGGCGATGGCAGTCGATAGCGTGACCGAGCTCCGGAAGCGGCTGCACGACGTCCGTGGCCGGGGACTGCCTTAGAGCTGACCGTCCGCAGTGCTTCAGACTTCCGCGCGGTAGAAGTTGAGGTACGACCGGGACGGTGTCGGGCCGCGCTGGTCCTGGTACCGGGATCCGTAGATGGCCGAGCCGTACGGATGCTCGCTCGGCGAACTGGTTCTGAACAGGCAGAGCTGCCCGATCTTCATGCCGGGCCAGAGCTTGATCGGCAAGGTGGCGACGTTCGACAGCTCGAGAGTGACATGGCCGGAGAAGCCGGGATCGATCCAGCCGGCGGTTGAGTGGGTGAGCAGGCCCAGCCGGCCGAGACTCGACTTGCCCTCCAGGCGCCCGGCGATGTCGTCAGGCAATGACACGACCTCGTAGGTCGAGCCGAGGACGAACTCACCCGGATGCAGCACGAACGGATCCTGGCCCTCCGTCTCGACCATGCGGGTCAGGTCGGCCTGTTCGATCGCCGGATCGATGTGCGGGTACTTGTGGTTCTCGAAGACCCGGAAATACCGGTCCAGGCGCACGTCCACGCTGGACGGCTGGACGAGTTCGGGCGCGAACGGGACGAGCCCGACGCGCCCTGAGGCGATCTGGGCCCGGATGTCCCTATCGGAGAGCAGCATTCTGGCAACCTACCGGTTCGCCGGACGCCCGGTGCGACCACGGCAGAGGACATAGCGGAGGTGGCGAACGGCAAACATTGTCTCCGTGTCGCTCCAAAGAATCTTCTGTTGCGGCGTTGCCTCGGGGAAGGCCGGCGCTCAACGCCATCCCGGCGAGCGTGAGCGGCTGCACTGGCAGCACTGACCACCGTGGCGTTGCCCGCCCGCACGAATCAGGATGCGACGTCGGGGCCTACAAAAGGATCGTCACGAATGTCGATGCCGCCAGGCCCGCTCCGGAGGCGGTCGACTGGAGCGTGGCGGCGGCAGTGCTCCGCTCTGCGCGGCAACCGGCGCCAGCGTTGCGAGCCACCAGTTGGGCCGCATCTGACCTGCCGCGCTGACCTGCCGCGCCCGTCAGTGGGCGAGCCCAGATGTCCGGTACGATATCCGGGCAGGGATGGAGCCGGCCGGTTACACGCGCGCCCGTCCCGCTGCGGGTGTAGTTCAATGGCAGAACATCAGCTTCCCAAGCTGACAGTGCGAGTTCGATTCTCGTCACCCGCTCCACACGATGAACGGCCAGCTCATCACCCATCTTGACCGTGGTCCATGGCACTGCTCAAACCACTGTCCTGACGCTTCCGTGCCCGCTGCGTGCCCGATCGGTTCTGGCTGGCTCTATCTGCTGACCTTCTCAGCTCGCGCCGGGCCAGCTTGTCGAGCGCGGTCGCACGCTGCAGATCCCGCTCCTCGCGGGCGTGCCAAGGCGGCGCCTGCGGCGCCGCGTCCGGCGCTCCCCACGCCGGGCTCCGGCCTTGGGAGGCCCCGCCCGGCGTGCCCGCGCCGTCCAGGCCGAGTGCTGTCGCTGATCTGGAAGGGTCGCTCGCCACGCAAGACAGCGGGACGCATAGCCGTCTTCCTCGCTCCTCATTGTCCGGCTCGCAGCCACCGCGTCCAGGGCGGCCCTACGGGCCGTCGCATGCGATCGGCTGCGCCGACCCAGGACCCGGCGACCACTCACCTGGGTTTGGCAGCGACGAGGAAAACGGGCGAAACTAGGGACGTCTTCGGGGACCATACCTGTGTGCTGACCGACGAGATGATCTCTGCGTGGAGCCGAGGCGCGCTCGGTGCCGGGTTTGATCGCGTGCTGTTCCGGCGGCAGCATCTGTCGCAGGTCGTCGCGGTGGAGCTGACCGATGGGCGGCGGGTGGTGGTGAAGGCCAGGCCGTTCGAGGAACGGCTCGCTGGCTGCGTAGCGGTCCAGGCGGCGCTGGCCGAAGCGGGCTTCCCGTGTCCTGCGCCGATCGCTGAGCCCGCGAGGATCGGCGGCCATGCAGTTACGGCCGAGACGCTGATCGCGGACGGTGATCTTCTTCCACCCGCCAGCGGGAGCGGACCCTTGGCTGGGCTCCTGGCCCAGTTGATCGACACCGCACCCCCAGTTGAGAGCGTGCCATCGCTGTCGCCGTCGCCGCCGTGGACCGGCTGGGATCATCCGGGAGCACGTCTGTGGCCCGACCGGGACGATCGCGGCCAAGACCTCAACCAGGCCAACGGGCCGCGCTGGATTGACGATGCGGCGCAGCAGGTCAGGAGGCAGATGCGCAGTCATCACAGCCCGGCTCGGATAGGGCACGGCGACTGGGAGTCACAGAACATCCGCTGGCGTGGCGGCGACCAGCCGCTCGCCGTCCACGACTGGGACAGCGTCATTGCACAGCCGGAAGAGGCGATCGTCGGGCTCGCCGCCGCAGTGTGGCCAGCGGCAGGTCTCCCAGACGAAGCAGCCTCCATCGCCCAGACCGATGAGTTCATTAGCGCCTACCAGATCGCCGCCGGGAGAACCTGGTCTGGCCGCCAGGTGCAGGCAGCCTGGGCAGCCGGGCTATGGGTCCGGCTGTTCAACGCCAAGAAGGACGCAGCCGCTGGCAGCGGTCCCCAGCTGGACCGGCTAGCAAACGAGATATCGGAACGGCTCGCCCGGGCCGGGCTCGTGGGCAGTGCCCGACGGCCGTGATCTTGCTATGAATCAGAAGCTCATGCCCGTCGCATGCCCGATCGGCCGGTCGGCCGGGGAGCGTGACGGTCACTCGCGGACAGCTCAGTAGGCCCTCCTACCTGGCTCGACGCACGTCGCGCTGACTGCCAAGAAGACCTGATAAGGAAGAGGTCTGCCGCCCGGCGCGGTGACCCAGGTTCGCACAGGCGCCGGGATCCCCGCGCTTGCCAGCCACGAGCTCGCGCTCGTCCGGCAGTACAGTCCAGTGCTCGATCAGCTCATCAACGCCCATCGGCGGCGCTCTCATGCCCGCCCATATTGCTCCCGGCGGCGCAGCGGCGGATGACCTTCGCACACCACAAGCTAGATCACTCCTCGTTTGCGGCTGGTCACCACAAGTGTTGCGCCGTCAATGCAGCCATGCGGGCCTCGTGACCTGGGAATCTCGCCAGCACATCTGCTCTGACCGTTTTGCACCCCAAGAGAAGCCGCGATGTGCTCGGGGCCGAGTCGCAACCGTGGCGAAACGTCAGACCGGATGGTAGGGCCGGATGCTAGTTGAACCGCAGGTCAGATACCATCACGTTCGATCCTGGCCGACTCCCTGTAAACCCGTCGTCGCTGACAACTACGCGCGCGGCTAGGCCGCCGGGTATTTGTGTGCGCTGCCGTCTCCGGGATGCGAACCATGCATGTCCTCCAAGTCACCCTCCGCGGCAATGCGTCTTGCTTCGACCGGGATACCTACGTTGCGCCTGCCAACGAGGCTTTCACCATCAAGATCACGAACTCGGCGTGGACCCTGTCAGGCCAGCCTGTGTCTGCGACCATGCTCATCTCGCCAAGCAGTGATCCAGCTCGCGCGCCGGTGCCAGGGCGACCAGGGTTCGGGACGTGTATCACCATCAAGGCGGACTTTGTCGCGCCAACCGTCACAGCGCCCGACACCCAGACCGCGATGGTGTAACCTACGGCCGGGCGACTACGTGATCCAACTCAGCCAGGGTTGGTGCCAACAAGGCGCTGCGACTCTTGTCGTTCGGCCATAGATGCCCGTGCCACTAATGTGCCATTAGCCGAGGTGTCCGGTGGGCCTGTGCGGTCGCGAGCGGACAGCCGGAGTGCCAGGTCAAAGGACCTGAAACTGGTGACCGCTCAGATTCCCGAGCTGACAGTGCGAGTTCGATTCTCGTCACCCGCTCCAACGAAAAGTCCCAGGTCACGAGCCTAGACCGCAGCCGGATACTGTGTCCGCTCATGCGCTCCGGGGGCTCACGTGCAATTAGCGTGCAATTAGCCAGCGGGCTGCCAAGATCGATCTACGCCCACTGACCGTGATGTCGGCAGCGACATCAGGCCGGGCAACGGGCAGATCACTGTGCGCCAGGTTGAGCAGGGGAGGGGCCTGTGAACGTGCAGAATTCTGGTCGTTGGGTGTCCCCCGGAGTTCTGATCCGGACACATACAGGGTGATGAACGAATTCGTTGGGTCAGCAGACCGCAGGGCGCGGCAGTTCACCGAATTGTTCGGGACCTACTACAGCCCGGTTCTTGCCTACGCGCGCAGGCGGGTCGGTGCAGACGTTGCTCAGGATGTCGTTGCCGAGACATTCCTGGCCGCCTGGAGCAACCTTGACGAGCTGCCGCCCCGGCCGCTGCCGTGGTTGTACCGGACCGCCCATTTTGCGGTTGCCAATCAGCGCCGAACCCTGGCTCGCCGCGGCAGGCTGGATGACAGGGCGCGGCTGCTGCTGGCAAGGGGTGACATCGCCGGTGATCTTACGGAGTTGATCGCCGCTGACATGGAACTCGCCGCAGCGTTCCGCTCGCTGAGCGAAGCCGACAGGGAGGTCCTGCGGCTCGCGGCCTGGGAGGGCCTGACAGTTGTCGCGATCGGCACAGTGATGGGCTGCTCGGCTGTTGCTGCCAAGGCCCGCCTGTACCGTGCCCGCCAGCGGCTCTCCCGCATGCTCGGCGCCGACCTACCCGATCCGCACCCGCAACCTGTCCAGCCGACCGCGCTCAAGGAGGCCCAGCAATGAACGATCTCGACGATCGGTTGTCAGCCTGGAACCCCGTCCGGACGGCAGATGTGCTTGACGCCGCTGCCCGCGCAGACGCAGGTGACCTCCTGCAGCACATCCTCAGCCAGCCCGCTGCAGGCTCCTCCCAGCGCCAATCGGTGCGGGCCAGGCGGTCAGCAAAAGCGTGGATCGCGGCCGCCGCCGCTATCGCCGTTGCCGCTGCCGGGATCGGCGCGTCGGAGACCCTGGCTAACCACCGAAGCACACGCACTGCATCTTCCGGCCATCCTGGCGTCGGCTTCCAGTCAGGACCCAGCCAGGGCATCGCCACGAACGCGGTCAAGCTTGTCGACTATGCCACCAGAGCCGCCGCGCTGACACCGGCATTCGTGCCTGGCCCGCACGAATGGATGTACCGAGACCTACTACAGAAGATCGGTCCGCGCCGTAACCGCGAAGTGACCTGGTGGGAGGTCAACTGGCGCCACATGTTCGTCCTGGTCGATGGCAAGGTCACGCGTGCCGGCAGCAGCACGGGCAGCTGCGCCGGACAACTGGACGGCTGGCCCGGCTGCATGAACAATCTCTACGGGTACCTGGCAACGCTCCCGGCCGATCCGGCCGCCCTTCGGCACGTGATCCTGGCGAACCATCACTCCAATTCCGCCGCTGCATTCCGCGCCATCATGGGCCTGCTGGAAGATTATCCGCTGCCGCCGCGATTCCAGGCCGAATTGTACGCGGTCCTGACCGGCCTGCCTGGCGTGCGCTTTGACCGGTCCGCAACCGACTTTGCCGGTCGGCGCGGGATCGGCCTGTACATGATCCAGACGCACTTCTGGAAGATGGAGATCATCATCAACCCGCGCACCTACGCCTATATGGGCTTGCTCGTTGTCGCGAGCAAGACGCACATCGAGTACGGCCGGTACGTGCAGAAGGGACAAATCCAAGCATGGAACGCCGTCATCGGCTCCGCGATCGTCAAGAAAGCAGGCCAGGTGCCCTGATCGGCATGCGCCAGGCGAGGGCCATGTTCAAGTAGATCAACGGTGCGATTCGCCAGGCCACAGCGGTGGCCTCCGGAGCCGCGTATGCGTCATGCCAGACGAGCAAGCCCAGCGTGCAACTAGCGTGCAACTCGTCACCCGCTCCATCTCCCGAATCACCAGCTCAACCGCCATCCTGACCGTGATCCATTGCGCTGCTCGAACCACTGTCTCGACGCTTCCGTGCCCGCTGCATGCCCGATCGGTTCCGGCTGGCTAAATCTGCTGACCTTCTCAGCTCGCGCCGGGCCAGCTTGTCGAGCGCGGTCGCAAGCTGCGCATCTCGCTTCTCTCGGGCGCGCAAGTAGACCCTTGCCGCGCGGGGAGACGAGTGACCCATCCGGCTCATCAGCTCGGCTAGGGCCGATCGCATCGAGCGCCTGGTCCTGGCGCAGGTCGGCGCGGGAGATGGCGCCCCGGAACGCGACGTGAACGTGCGGGGCGGGGCGTTTCTGGGGTTCGACTGCGGCGATCTACTGCACGTCGTAGCCGAGGTAGCGGCGCAGGTTCTGGATCAGCCGGTCGAACAGCGCGGCGAAGTGGATCGCGTCGCGGGCGGCGCGCTGGTAGTCGTAGGACGCGGGTGGGCCGGTGTGCCGTCATCGCGCACCTTGCCGTAGCTGTCGCAGGTCAGGGTGGGAACATCGACGGCCGGTAGCGGTGCTGTCGGGCGCGGCATACCCTGCCTGTCGTGCGAGCAGCGACCGGACGTCTCGGCAGGTTGGGTGTGTCCTGGCGGCGCCGCGTCGACCGGGACAGGCGCGCGGGATTGCCGCCGTCTCCGGAGTTCCCGCTGGCGCCGGTCAGGCTACCGCGGATGCCCGAGCGGGCGAACTAATCATCCAGTTCGGCGATCAGCTCATCGAGCTCGGCCGTGCCCTTGCCTGCATCAGCCGCCTTATCGCGCTGGACTTGGGCGCGGGCCCGCAGGCCCAGCCAGAATTCTTGCTCCTCGTCCGGCACTCCTGATCCGGTCGGCGGTTCCTCCTCGAGGTGCCAGCCGTCGCGGCATTGCTCGGCCCGGAGTGATTGTGCCCGTTTCGCGCAGGCCGGGCAGACCGATTCCAGGGTGGCGCCGCACGGGATCAGGACCTGGTGACCTCGGCACGGTCAGGAGCCAGGCCTCGCGGGCGCTGGTCCGGCTGCGGCAGCAGGCCGGGCGTCGCGCAGCCGGTTTTTCGCGGGCGGAGATAGCTGGTTCGGGACTGGTGGCATGGAACGAGACGGGCGTCTACACGATGGCCCTGGACGGTTCACGGCGGCACCTGGTCCTGGCCTTCACATCCGGCTCGGCCACCGGCGTTCCGCCGGACGATCCTGGCGTCGGCAAACGATGGCAGCGCGCTGCTGCTAGTTAACGCGGCGACGGGCAACAAATCAGCGTACCTTTCGCTCACCGATCGGGCTTTGGCACGCGCATACCAGAAGGCCTGGCCACACGCGGGCCGCCTGGCCGGTGGCTTCGGTCGTGTAAACGGGCACCACTTGGTCGCGAGTTTGGGCACCAGATGCTGGCGCTCGCCATCGCGATTGGTACCGGGGATGGGCACCGCCAAGGTTAGGGCGGGCAGGGAGGAGGGCGGTGGCGGGCGCTGTACGGGAACCGGAGCTGAGTGGTGCCGGTTCCCGTGAACACGACTTCCGCCTCCGGTCGCCTGGTGCTCATTCTGTCGACCATCTGGTGCCCGATCTCACGTTCTTAGCCACGGCCGGACTGACGAGTGAGGGTTTCAGCACCGTCGGCACATCCGCAGCTCTCGCGATCACTCTCGCCGCCCAGGGCCCGTCCAGACCCGCGGAGGTGATCAGGACCGGGGCAGGCCGCCTAGCCACCTACGCGCCGACAACGCCGCAGCAATTCGAGTTCAGCTGGGGGCCACACGGGTTGTTTCGGATCGAGACCGCCACCGGGGACAATCCAGGGAGCTTGAATACGTACATAGGAGCAGCGCAAAGCGACTGGCTCTCCGCCCCGATAACCTACGGCGCCGACGGCGCCGCCTTCAACCCAGCAGGCACTGTGATCGCGCTACAGGACAGCAACCAGGTGACCTTTCTTCCCACCCCCAGCCCACCTGCCAAAGCACCGCCTGCCTGCACTTCCAGCTCAAATACCTAGTAAACAAGGGAAAGCTCATCACCTGGGCACCGTAACGCGTTGCGACGAGAAAGCAGGCAGGCCACCTATCCGCAAATCACGGCGAAACGGCAGAATCGATCAGGCAGGACGCAATCGAGCACGGAACCTGTCAACCGGCGGCTTGCAGTGGCTCGATGGCGTCCAGTTCCGTGCCCAGCCTGTCCCTTTCGATCTCCAGGTCGTACCGGGCCTGCAGGTTGAGCCAGAACCGCTCGGATGTCCCGAAGAACCGGGCGAGCCTGAGCGCGGTGTCGGCGCTGATCCGCCGGTGCCCGTGGACGATCTCGTTGATCCGGCGAGCGGGCACGCTGATGGCCTTAGCCAGCTTGTACTGGCTCACTCCGAGCGGTACCAGGAACTCCTCAAGCAGGATCTCGCCGGGTAGTACCGGGCCCATGATGGCGTCGGAAGTCATGTCCTCCTCCTCCTAATGGTAGTCGACGATCTCGACATCTTCTGGGCCGGCGTCGCACCAGCGGAAGCAGATGCGCCACTGCCGGTTGATGCGGATGCTGTGCTGACCGCCCCTGTCACCTGAGAGCTTCTCCAGTCGGTTGCCTGGCGGGATGAGGAGATCAGCTAAGGTCTCGGCCGCGTCGAGAATGGTGAGCTTCCGCAACGCGGCTCGGTGGGTGACAGCGTCCAGCTTCCGCGAGCGGCGCCGCTCCCACACAGCCTGGGTGTCCTTGTCCCGGAACGATCGCAGCACCCACCTATAGTAACGCGTAGCGTTATTAACGCAAGGGGTCATGGGCTTCGCGATACTGGCAGCACGCCGCTGTAACATGCCCGGTGAGTTCAACGAGCCGGATGAGAAGGTCAGCCCACTGCGGAAACCGAGCCGCTGCCAGGCGAGACGGCAGCGCCGGAATAGGGCTCGGCAGGCCATTCGGCGATCGCGGTGAACGAGCGCGCTCCGCCCAGCACCGCGCACACCGTCAGCCCCAAGATCACCAGCGGCCTGTGCCGCGCCCCGCCGGCGCTTTGGATCAGCCACCCCGGCCAGCACCGTCAGCAGGCCCTGCGCATCGCCGGCCAGCTCAGCCAGGTGGCCGATGGCAGGGTCGATAAGGAAAGATGACGGCGCGGGCATGGTTCCTCGGGAGCGAATGCCGCCTCCTCGCCGCTGCCAGGAAATACCTGCGCTGGCGATGTCTATCTCATGGCACCTGATTGCGCGCATGCCGCCCCCGAAGGTCCCGGCCGACCCGGGCGCGCTCAGCATCCCTAGCGTCGCCATTCCGTCGGCTCGCACGAACCGGACGACCAGCGCGCAGCCCAC
>WNGK01002636.1_pt1 | contig 19399 bp, 18 predicted proteins | sample 5400601 | NCBI WGS metagenome assembly WNGK01 (sample SAMN13153376, study PRJNA577476) | soil metagenome | isolation source: 60 cm soil or saprolite under Garry oak tree replicate 1 | place: USA:California | collected 2016-06-15
TGTCGGGCGAGGACGTTGGTCCCCGCCCGACTTTATTGAGAAAAGCGAATCTACAACTACATGGAAATTTCCTGGCTTGGCCACTCGTGCTTTATGCTGCGTGGCAAGAACGTTACCCTGATCGCCGATCCCTTTTCTCCTCAGCTAGGACACCCGCAAGGGGAACCTCTCAAGCTGGGCAAGGTCAATGCCCCCATCGTTACCATCAGCCATAATCATCCCGGACACAATTTTGCCGAAGGCGTTGGTGGTAATCCTCGTGTGGTGCGTGGCCCTGGCGAATATGAGATCAGTGATGTTTTGATAACAGGCGTCGCTTCCTATCATGATAACAAACGCGGCGCCGAACGCGGACGCAATACCATTTATGTCATTCATATGGATGACCTTGTGATCTGTCACCTGGGAGACCTCGGCCATACACTGCAAGAAGAGCAGCTTGAAGAAGTTGCCGATGCTGATATTTTGTTAGTTCCTATCAGTGGACAATATGTTCTCAATGCAGCGCAGGCCGCCGAGGTTATCAGCCAGGTTGAACCCCGCATCGTCATTCCTATGCATTATCATCCTTCGGCTGTATATCAAGAATCGCCAGGTGAAACGCCGAATCCCCTGGATAAGTTTTGCCGCGAGATGGGTATCGAGGCGATAAATTCACAACCAAAGTTGGTCATTACACATAGTACTTTGCCCGCGGAAACGCAGGTCGTCATCCTTTCGAATCGCGGCGCAAGCTGATCCGACCGGATGACACGCAGTGCGTTGGCAAAAGAGGAATAGGAGCCTAGGAGGACATCATGTCCAAATTCATTTTTGTTACGGGTGGTGTGGCATCTTCAGTAGGAAAGGGTATCACGGTCGCCTCTCTGGGCCGCTTGCTCAAGAATCGCGGAGTCTCGGTCGCCCTTATGAAGTTAGACCCTTACATCAATGTTGATCCAGGTACGATGTCGCCTTATCAGCATGGTGAGGTCTTTGTCACCGATGATGGAGCGGAAACCGATCTTGATCTTGGTCACTACGAGCGTTTTACCGACGAGCCAGCATACCAGGCAAATAATGTAACAACGGGACAGGTCTACGCTGCCGTTATTGGCAAGGAGCGCCGTGGCGAATATCTGGGAGGCACCATCCAGGTGATCCCCCATATCACCAATGAGATCAAGGAGCGCATCCATAACGTTGCGCGTCAATCTGACGCGGATGTCGTGATTGTCGAAGTAGGCGGCACTGTTGGTGATATCGAGGGCGAGCCGTTTCTGGAGGCTATTCGCCAGATGCGTAAAGATGTAGGGCGTCGAGATGTACTGTATATGCACGTCACTCTATTGCCCTATCTGATGGCAACCAAAGAGCTGAAAACCAAGCCAACCCAGCACAGCGTCAAAGAATTGCTGCGGGTCGGTATTCAACCCGATGTGATCCTATGCCGTTCTGACTATCCCTTGAGCGACGACTTGCGCGAGAAAATTGCGCTCTTCTGCAATATCGAAGAACGCGCCGTTGTTCCCTTGCTCACTACCGAAACGATCTATGAGGTTCCACTCATCCTGGAAGAGGCGGGTCTAGGTGAATATCTGGTGCAGGAACTCAGTTTGCCCAAACACGAGCCTCAGATGCAGGAATGGCGCGAACTGGTTGCCAGGATCAAGCATCCTCGCCCGGAGCTGGTCATCGGGCTGATAGGCAAATACGTCGAACTGCATGATGCGTACCTCTCCGTGGCGGAGAGCTTGCGCCATGCCGGTTGGTATCATGGTGTCGATGTGCGCATCAAATGGATTAACTCCGAGGCCCTGGAAAAGATGGGCGAGGGCTATACGGAATTGCTGGAGGATGTTGCAGGCATTGTCGTACCCGGTGGTTTCGGTCATCGTGGTATCGAGGGCAAGATTAAAGCCGCCAACTTCGCTCGCCGCACGGGTACGCCCTATCTCGGACTCTGTCTGGGCCTGCAGGTCGCGGTGATCGAGTTTGCCCGCAATGTGCTGGGATTGACCGGTGCGAATAGCACCGAATTTGATGCTCAGACCCCCTATCCCGTCATCGATTTAATGCCTACCCAGCGGCAAGTGGCGGATAAAGGTGGTACAATGCGTCTGGGGAACTGGGTGTGTTGCCTGACCCCTGGCACTCGGGCCTATGAAGCCTACGGTGAGGCCATCGTGTTTGAGCGCCACCGTCATCGTTATGAATTCAACAACGAATATCGTAAACGTATGGAAGCGCATGGTGTGAAGATTAGCGGTCGCTCGGCTGATAATAGCCTGGTAGAGATCATCGAACTGGCGCATCATCCCTGGTTCGTCGCTTCGCAATTCCATCCGGAGTTTAAGAGCCGTCCTACTCGTCCTCATCCGCTCTTCCGAGATTTTGTGGGTGCGTGCCTGCAGGGAGAAGAAGAGAAACAGCGCGCAGCGTACGAGGCATTTGAACGCCAGGTAGTTGGAGCTTCGGCGGAGCTTGCTGAGCATGCTTCCATGCACCACACATCCGATATGCCGGATTCTCGCATCGAGAAGTAGCAATGATGTACCTGAGCCAACTACTCGGCACCCCTGTCGAGGACCCGCAGGGAGTGCGAGTAGGTAAAATCATCGATATCGTCACCCCGGTAGGGGCGCGATTTAACACGCCCACTACCTCATCCACTCCTGCAATTTCCTCACTCTCTACTCCTTCATCTGTCCCCACGTTAGTAGTTGAAGGCCAGGCAGACCAAACCTGGTATGTGCCTGTAGAGGATGTGGAATGGAATGGCAACGCCTTACGCCTGCGCATTCCGGTCGATCAACTTCCTACGCGACCAGCCGAGCCGCACGAAGTGAGCCTGGCGCAGGAGGTGCTTGATAAACAAGTCATCGATGTTGAGCATAAAAAGGCTGTGCGCGTGAACGATGTCTGTTTTAGCGACGACTGGCGTATTTTGGGTATTGATAACAGTACGCTGGGGTTGGTGCGCCGTCTCGCGCCATCCTGGTTACTCGGTGCGAGGAGCAAGCGTGCCCCCACCACGCTCATTCCCTGGGAACATATTGAACTGATTGGCGCGCAACCGGTTGAGGAAGAGGCTCGAGCCGACGCGGGCGCTATAAATCAGGCCTCTACATCGCCAACCTCGCGCGTTGGACGCCCACAGAGTGGTCAGCTAGCCGAGCTGCATCCGGCAGATATCGCTGATATCGTGCATCAACTCACCCCTGGGCAAGGGGCGCGCCTGCTGGAGGGACTGGACGACGAAACCGCCGCCGACACCCTGGAAGAAATCGACACGGAGCGCCAGAGCCATATCCTTGAAAATATCGACCCGGAACGCGCCGCCGATATCCTGGAAGCAATGGAACCCGACGAAGCTGCCGACTTACTCGCTCGCTTGCCCGAGGAACGCGCGCAGCAACTCCTGCGCTTGATGACACCAGAAGAGTCTGAGGATGTGCAGGAACTGCTCGGATACGAAGAAGATACAGCAGGGGGCCTCATGACCACGGACTTCGTGGTGATCAATGCTACAAAGAGCGCAGGAGATGCATTAGAAGCAGTGCGCTTCAATATTCGCGAGAAGGATGTACGTCTCGCCTATGTGTACTGTATCGCGGATGAGGATAAAGAAGATTATACGCTGCTGGGCATCGTTTCCTTGTGGGATTTACTGATAGCCGACCAGGCCCAGCCCTTGCAAGAACTCATGGAAACCGATCTTATCACCGTACAGCCCGATACCGACCCACGCACCGTTGCCGAAATCATGGCGAAATACAATCTCCTCGCCGTCCCCGTGGTGAACGAGGAGCGCGTCCTCGAAGGTGTGGTCACAGTTGATGATGCCCTGGATGTGCTTCTACCTGATGAGAGGCGCCGGAAGCCTACCAGGATGTATTAGTATTACTCTCCCCTCCATTTTTTCTGCCATTTTCCATTTCTTACTTTCCGCTTTTCTCTGGAATGGATGTATCTATTCATTAAGAAGAAAGGCAGCAGTGTAGCAGCATTAAACGCAACGCTATACGGGTGCGGTTCATTTTTTGCATGGAGCACGAGGTGGCGAGCATGGCTGGGGCAAGCCCAGCCACTACTATACTGCGCAAAGCCCCTCGTGGCCGTCTATAGTAGTGGCTGGGCTTGCCCCAGCCATGCAAAAAATGAATTGCACCCGCGCTACTCCTCCTCGACAACAGCATGAATGCTATGCTACACTGCTTAGTAGAAACGCAGGAATTTGTATGGCAGAGGAGTGGGATACCGGTCTCAAACTATTGATCGGTGAGAAACCACAGGATTTTATTAGCTGGCTTGTCCCTGGGGCGAAGTACAGAAAGGTTGTATCCCCACATTTGCCAGGGAGAAAGATTGACGCTGATAGCCTGTTCGAGATTACCTTGAATGGGAAAGCTATGTTGTTTCACATTGAATTTCAGAGCTACCGGGATCTAAACATCGTGAAACGGCTCTGGGAGTACAATGTGCGGGCAACACTCAAGTACAAACTACCAGTTTTGTCGTTCGTATTCTATCTCAAAAGGGAGAAGAAGCCTGCCGAATCTCCCTATATCTGGGAACTCCCAAATGGAGAGGTTATTCATCGTTTTCAATTTGCTGTCGTCAAATTGTGGGAGGAACATGCCGAGACCCTGAAGCAAACTGGGTTGGTGGGCCTGCTTCCACTTATACCATTGACACAGGATGGAAGCCAATTAGAAGTAGTTGATGAAGTCATCACACGCCTGGAGGCAAATGGCGATGAGTCTATTTCAGAGTTATTAGCATTGACATATTTACTATCAACATTGGTGTTTAAGGCAAAAAACGAGCGTGAATGGCTCGATAGGAGGTTTGCTATGCTAGATGACATCATCCGGAGTTCATGGGGTTATAAAAAGATAAAGCGTGAAGGATTAGAAGAAGGGTTGCAAAAAGGGTTACAAAAAGCGTTGGAAGACCTTCGCTTGACTCTGTTAGAGGTTGTTCGAGGCCGCTTTCCTGCACTTGAACCAGTAGCAAAGAAGACAGCAAAAGCTATCAACGAGCCTACAATCTTGCGCCATATGATTGTCCAACTGAGTATGGCGGAGTCTGAAGAAATGGCGAAGCAAGCGCTGCTTTTGCAGGAGAAGAGCAAGAACTAACAGGTGCGCATGTATGTAGGGGTTCTCACGAGCCCCTACATATTTTTATATGTGCGCACCGCATCCAGCGCCTCTAGCACTTGCAGGATGTCCTGGCAGACATCAACCATTACCTGCGGTAGCCATTCTTCGGGGCGCGGGTTATCGGCTACCACCTCGGTTTCCTCTTCTTCCTCATCTGAGCTGGGGCGGTGACGCTGGACGAAACGGCCTGAGCGTGAATGCGGCTCGTCGTGCAAGCCGCGCATCCCATTAGGATGCCAGATCGGGATTTCCACACGTTGTTGCAGGGTAAGCGATTCTGGCTGCAAGCGGTTCTCAAGCAGAACCATGTTGACTCCTGGACGTGTCTCGATGGTGCGGCTGCTGAGTTCACTGGCACGCAACTTGAGCATCTGCACCAGCGAAAGCAGCACTGCTTCCGAAATGGTTGCTCCTGAACCATTCAGAGGCGAGGTGTAGGAGAGATCGAGTACCAGTGGCGGGATATCGCTCGTGTGCAGGTGCGGGCAATGCTCCTCCGGTTCATGAAAAAAATCGCAGATGCCAATCGGACCTTCCAGCGAGAGGGCAGTATCCAGCGTACTCCAGGTAAAGGAGAGCGTACAAGAGCTACGGGTTTCCGATTCATCACAACTGCCGGTATGACAGATGCAGGCAAATTCACGTTCGAGCGTGCGCCCATTGGTCCAGTATTCAGGATGTGTTACAAGCCCTGGCGGAGTCGCCGCCTTGAGGAAATAGGCAGTCACATCTTCGTATGTTAACATTGAAATTCTCCGCGCCGCCCATCTCGCTACAACCTGCGAATGGTTTTCCTGTTACGGCGTGCCTTTATATTAACGACGCGAAGAGGATGTGTCAATAGAAGGCTAGATTACCGCGTAAAAGGCGGTTTGACAGGACAGCGTTTTCATTGCTACAATTACATCGTAATGCGACGTAATGGAGTAGACAATGAGTACCGATTCTGAAATAACCCATCAAGAGTACCAGGCCCTGGCCGAGTTTCGTTATCAATTGCGCCGCTTCCTGCGTTTTAGCGAACAGGCTGCACGTGAGGTTGGGCTTGAACCCCAACAACATCAACTCTTGCTCACCATCAAAGGCTTACCGGCAGACAGAACGGCAAGCGTCGGTGAACTGGCTGAGCGGCTGCAGATTCAACATCATAGCACGGTAGAACTCATCAATCGTATGGTCGAACGGGGATTGCTTGAACGCAACCGCGATGAGCACGACCAACGGCGGGTGCTGGTCAGCATGACTGATGATGGGGATGAGGTCCTTCGAAAACTCTCGCTGCTCCATCGTATGGAACTGCGCGCCACTGGACCGGCGCTTGTCAAGGCGTTGTATGAGCTGACAAATGGTCAAGAAGAGAGCACAACAAAGGAGTGAGCAGCGTGTCTTTTTCGTTTTCTGAGACATGTATTTTGTGTCTCAAACCCTATGAGATAGCACGTGATCATGCGGGAGACTCTTCCCTTTCGCCCTGGAGTTCGTTGAGCCGCGCGATGACGACTAACGGGTCAAGGCGGCGCGTAAAGTCAGGATGGACAAAGGCCAGGCGAACGGTCCCCGACTGGTCGATCAAAAAGGTCCCCGCCATTGGCAGTTCCCAGGAGTTCTCTCCGTTGAACGCGGGTAGGTCCGCGCACACCTGTTTGTGCGCGCCGCGCACTGCCTCATCAATGGTGAAGACGAGTCCAAACTGGCGCGCCACCTGGTTGCCCATATCGCTCAAGAGCGCAAAGGTCAGTTCCAGCTTCTCGGCCAAAGCACTGCTGTGGTGCGGCGTCTGCGGGGAAATTGCCACGAGCGTGGCTCCCCTTGCCTGCATATGCGGCCAGGCCTGTTGATAGGCGCGCAACGCCAGGTGGCAGTACGGACACCATGCGCCACGATAGAAGGTCATGATGACTGGCCCCTGCGTGAGCAGGTGCGAGAGCCTCACCGCGTTGCCGCGTGCGTCGGGCAGGGCGAAATCTGGGGCCTGCGCCCCCTCCTTGAGAGCGTTCTCAGCAGCGCCGGAGTTCATGAGTTGCCCGATAGGACTCAGCAAATCCTGCAGCAGGTTTGTGGGTAACCAGCTTGCCCCCTCAGCGATAAATTCATCAATCTGTTGCTGTAATGGGGTGTTCGTTGGGACAGTCATCACCATGATCGTTCACCTTCCAAAACGTACTTTCGGTAGCCTGTACAAAGAGAGAGGGTCGAGGGGGCAGGTTTGTGACAGACACGTGTCTGTCACAAACCTGCCCCCTCGACCCTCTCTCTTTGTGGAGGTCATTCTGGTGATGATCATCACACAGTTTCTAGTAATGTTAGGGGTATCCTTATGTTTAGATCAAACGCTCCTGTTTCTGACAATCGAAACACCGTACAGGAGACACAACCTTCAACACGAATTCTTGTGATCGGCGCGGGGTATGCCGGGTTGTTGTTTACCATGCGCCTGGCCGGCAAAGTTGCCCGGCAGAATGTCCATATAGCACTGGTGAACGAATCCGACACCTTCACTGAGCGCCCGCGCTTACCTCAGTTTGCCGCCAATCAGGTGATCCAGTGGCGCTCTCTTCCACAGATGCTGCGTCGAACGCATGTCCAATTTATCCAGGGACGAGTCACGAGTCTCGACCCTGCACGCCATGAGATCGTGGTCGTGGATCAGCAGCACATGCAGCGTCTGGAGTATGATTACCTGGTCTATGCTTTGGGGAGTGTGACTGACCGCCAGAGTGTGCCTGGAGTGGCGCAATACGCCTACACACTCGCGCCGAGCGGTCCTTTGTCCGCTGCTGCGCTGCGCGAAACACTCCCCTCTGTCGAGGCAAAACACGGTCACGTCGTGATCTGTGGCGGAGGACCAACCGGCATCGAAACAGCGGCTGAGGTGGCTACAGCCTACCCTCACATCAAGGTGCATTTGGTGACACAGGGGCCTTTCAGTCTCTTCCTGGGCAAGACTGTTGCCAGCTCGATCCGACGTTCACTCACCCGAGTGGAAGTCGAGATCATCGATCAGACCACGGTTGCAGCCGTGCGTGCGCACAGTGTTGTCCTTGATCGAGCAAGCGAGATCCCTTGTGACCTCTGCGTCTGGACGGGAGGATTCGTGGCTCCATCGTTAGCACGTGAAGCTGGAGTAGCCGTGAATGAGCGCAATCAAATTGTCGTCGATCCCTTTCTGCGTTCGATCTCCCATCCAGAGATCTACGCGATTGGTGATGCGGCACACCCGCGTGAGGACCCTGGAGTTCCTGTGCGCATGAGCGCCGTCACCGCGACGATCATGGGCGCACATGGCGCCGATTGCTTGAGCGCGGTCCTGCGTGGTAAGACACCCAGACCACTCAGCTTTGCCTACATAGGCCAGGGCATCGCTTTAGGTCGACACAACGCGATTGGCTTCAACAATTATCCTGATGACAAACCCAATCCACCCTACTTCACCGGGTGGTTGGGATACCTCATTCGCGGGGGGTTTGTGCGCTATCTGGCAATCGCGACACAGCGGCCGGGAATCTATGTGTGGGTAGGGAAGCGGCGCTATGAGAGTGCACAACGTCGACAACAAGCCAGGGAACAGAAAAAGCAGATGCAGCCACGCCGGGCATAACGACGAAGGAGGATGAATATGGTGGAATCATTTGAAAGCTACCGGTCGTACCTCTTTGCCATCGCCTACCGCATGCTCGGCAGCGCGATGGATGCACAGGACATGGTGCAGGAAACCTACCTGCGCTATTCGGCCACGCCGCCAGAAACCATTACCTCGCTTAAAGCCTTTCTGACCACGATTATCACGCGCTTATGCATGGATCAACTGCATTTAGCACGCAGGAAGCGTGACGTGTATCTGGGTCCCTGGTTACCAGAGCCGCTCATTACGCCAGAGGCGCTCGAAGCCGTAAGTCTGGAGGAGCGAGTCGACATGGAGGAGTCGATTTCGCTGGCGTTCTTGCTGCTGCTGGAGCAGCTGCAACCCATCGAGCGGGCCGTCTTCCTGCTGCGGGAAGTCTTCGAGTACGACTATGCCGAGATTGCCACCTTTCTCGGCAAAAGTGAAGTGACCTGTCGCCAGTGGTTCAGCCGGGCGAAGAAACATCTTGGCGACCATCGACCACGCTTCTCAACATCTCCCGAAACCCACCGGCAGATGCTCACCGGTTTTCTGCAGGCGGCTCAGGCCGGGGAGATGGCTCCCTTGATGAACCTGCTGGCCGAAGATGTGACCCTCTGGGTCGATAGCGGCGGCAAAGTCAAGGGAGCGGCGACGCGCCCGATTCGTGGGCGTGATGCGGTGGCACGCTTTTCTCTGGGAACCAGGCGCTTTTTACCAGAGGACGCCCGTGTGGAGCTGGCAGCAGTCAATGGTCAACTGGCACTGATCTTTCGCGCCGGTGATCGAGCCTATCTCGTGCTGACCATTGAAGTGGAGGCAGAGCGTATTCAGACGGTGCGCGTCATGGTGAACCCAGAGAAACTTGCACGCGTTTAGGGCGAACTCTTGTGCAAAGATGGCAAGTTCGTATCTCAAGCAACAGGGCGACCGCAAGGGTACGCCCCTACAATACACGAATAAATCGACTGACAAAATCGTATATTGTAGGGGCGTACCCTTGCGGTCGCCCTGCTTATATCATCGGGCGAATTGGTGTTGCTGTCGAATGCAATCAATCGCCTCAAAACTTCCGGTCGCCCTGGCTTATATCATCGGGCGAATTGAGCGAATGGTATAGTTAGTGACACCACCAGGCGTCGAGACCGTTACATGGTCGCCTTCCTGGTGTCCCATCAACGCTTTGCCTACGGGGGATTGATCAGAAATCAAGCCTGCTTTGGGATCGGCTTCAAACGTTTCGACTATTTTGAAGGTACGTGCTGTGCCGGTATCGCTCTGCACCTCAACTTGCATACCGATGCGCACCGCCGGCGGCCCCGTGAAATCATCATGCATATCGCCGGTCATGATCTCGGCTACAGCAAGCAAGCGCTCCAGTTGAAGAATCTCACCCTCTACCTTCGCCTGTTCATTTTTGGCGTCTTCGTAGGCGCTGCTTTCGCTGATATCACCGGCCTCTTTCGCTTCATGGATATAATCAGCAATCTCTTTGCGTTTTATTGTGCGTAAGTAGTCCAGGCGTTCTTGCTTTTTCGCAAAGCCTTCGGGAGTTAAACGATAGACCTTTTGCTCTGACTTCGCCTGGGTGGTATCACTCTGTCCACCAATATTCATACTTATCTCCTCCCTTTCAGCAAGGGAAATGGGGGCACTGCCCCGAAAAAACCTGTTAAAAACATGAAGCAGATTATACGTTCTACGATACCGCACGTCAAGTGATTACGGCCACTTTTTTTTGCAAACGAAAAAATGCACATATGTTGATGGCTCTATTTTATACCGGCGTTTGTGGGTATCCCGGAACCAGCCGACCCATGCGCATCAGGGATGCACCGCACTCCGCGCATACGCCCTGTACGGCAATGCGTCCATTCTTCATCGTGATCTCGTGAGCGTTCAGCATGACGGTTTTCTTTTTACATTTCATACAATATGCCTCAATATGGGGCGCGCTATGCGCCGTTTCTGCGCTGGCAGATGGCTCCATTGCCGGGTGAGTTGCGCTATTCGCACCGCTTGCATCTGCGCTTTCGCTCGTACTCGAAGCCTGTGGCACCTGGCTAATGCCCCCTTCGCTCCATTGTAGCAGCGTCTTCACAACTATTTCTGGGAGATCCTCGTGAACGGCTCGCCCGGCCCCCTGTAGCAACGCCATCTGTGTTTGCTGCGCGCCCCAGAAGGTGCCGTGCTGGTCGGCGATATGCCGGGTGCGTTCTAAATCTCCGGCCCCCCAGATAATCAACGTCGGCTGTTGCACTTTTTCGATCTCGCGCGAAACATCACGCACCAGCTTACCCGCGAGCAGGGCCATCGATGCATGTTCTGCACCAAATTGATGAGTAGTGGCATAGATATAATCGAAAGGCGCATCGTTGGAGCGCACGGTCGCAGATGTCATTTGTGGCTTCTCCTGGCCTATTCCCAGGCGCGCCATTACACGCGGGATCTCAACCAGCAAGGGGTAGAGAAGCGATTTGACGGGACCAGCTTCTAGTAACCCTGCTGGTAATACACGCGCCAGGTGTGTTTCTTCCGGCTGATCTCCGAACAAAGCTACTGGCGAAATGAGCGCCAGCCGCTCACAAAGGTCGGGCGAAGTTGCCGCCACTGCCGCAGCATAATTACAGCTTAGCCTGCTTGCTACAATGGTGGCGGGTTGTCTCACCACCTGCGAAAGAAAATCCCGGCACAACTGCGTATATACATCAGCCGAGTAATCGATATCTGGGCGGTCTGAGAGTCCAAAGCCAAGCAGATCGGGGGCATAAACGCGAAAGTCTGCTGCAAGCAGGGTCATGATGCCGCGCATTTCATAAGCTGACGCGGCCAATTCTGGTGTATGAAGGAGCAACAGCGGCGGCGCGTCCGGCTTCCCCGCTAGCTTGTAGAAAATATGCCCGTGCTTCCACCTGTATAAATGCGCCTCTCCAGGCAGGAGGCTTTCCAGGGGCTGCGGCGTCTCTAGCATATGCCGCAAGGCCACAACTCCGGCGACTATAAAGGCGGCCATCGCGCTCAGACCTAATAACCGTACAATTGATCGCAGTGTTCTTACAAAAGCATTTAACACGTATTTCATACTAGTAGTTCCTCCTCGTTTACAGTAGTATAGCACAGGACGGTTACCGATGATGTTTCCAATCGTTATGTACACTACATGCTCCTTGCGTCCTGCCTGAGCGAAGCTAGGACGCAGTCCGTTGGCAGGACGGATAGGTGCCGACATCCTACGTATCGGGGAATGCCAAAGTTCAAGGAAGTAATATGCGAATTATACATGATCTGGATGAAATGACCGAAACGGCGCGAGGATGGCTCTCTGGTGGAATTATTGGATTCATCCCGACGGCTGGCTATCTTCATGCCGGTCATGCGTCATTGATACAGGCGGCGCGCAAGGAATGTGAATACAGCATCGTCAGTATTTTTGTGAACCCGCTCGAGTTCGATCAAGACGAGGCTCCTATTCTCTATCCAAATGATTTGACCGGTGATATACAGTTTCTGGATAAAGAACAGGTGGATGTGGTGTTTATTCCTCGTTTCGAAGAGATGTATCCGCCAGATTTTTCTACCTATGTGGTGGTCTTTGGCCCGGCAGCCGAACGACTGGAAGCAGCATTCCGCCCTGAACATGTGCGTGGCTATGCTACCAACATCGTCAAATTATTGCAACTTGTGCGGCCTGATGTGGCCTATTTTGGGCAAAACAATGCCCAGCACGTGGCGTTGATTCGCCGGCTCGTGCGTGATTTGAGTATAGATGTGAAGTTACAGGTGTTGCCGACCGTGCGCGATACGGATGGGCTTGCGCTGAGTATTCGCAATCAAGCCCTCAGTCCTGAAGAGCGGCAAGCAGCACCCTTACTGTATCAAGCGCTGCTGGCAGGGAAAGCGCTGATCGAACAAGGTGAGCGCAGCCTGGCCCTCATTGAAAAAACGATGGTTGACGTAATAACGGCCTCGCCTCTCATCAAGTTGGACTACGCCACTGCTTGTGATCCTCAAAGCTTCGAACAGCCAGGTGACATGCTGCCAGAAGCGCTTACTGATCTGCTGCTGGTAGTTGCGGCGCACTTAGGTACCACGCGCCTCAATGACAATCTGCTCCTACGTGATAGCCACTGGCTAACCTGACACGCTACGTGGAAGATTCTGTAACAGACAGGAACCTGGCAGCCAGGAAGCTCTGGCACCCTCACTCGGTCTGCCGTTGTCTCCAGGGGCGAGCCGTCTGGCTGACGACGTACAGGGCGGTCCCGCTTCCCGAGGCTTCACCCTTTTCAAAATCCCCCCCGCTCTGTCCCATCTGGTTCGTCACGTGGGCAAAACAGATGATCTGGAACTGCCTGGCCTGCGCCAGTGCGTAGAGGGCGGCAGCCTCCATTTCCACTGCCAGGATGCTCTTTGCGCAGCACCGTGCGATCATCGCTTCCGTCTCCCGAAACGGCGCATCGGTCGTCCAACTAGCGCCCACGTGCAGGGGCAGCCGTCCGTGGTCCCAAGTTGCGCAAACTATCTCACGCAAGGCAGGATGCAGGTGGCTGTACGTTGAGGGCGGCATATAATGGTAGCTCGTCCCCTCGTCGCGTAGGGCTTTGTCAATGAGAATCACGTAGGGAGGCTGACCCAACGGGAGTATCTGGCCCGCAGAGGTGATGCTGATCAGCAGTTGGCAGCCTGAAGCGAACAATTCCTCGGCCACCAGCACCGCGAAAGGAGCGCCCACCACCCGGCCAATAATGCCGTAGGACATGTCCTCATGCGTGAACGTATCCAGGCGCGTATGGTAACAGGCCCAGGTGTGGTGAGGCATGAGACGGTCGGAGGCCCGCAGGTGATCGACGAGGTCGCCGTCGGGATCAAGCACACAGACGGCCGGAACCGTCCCAGGAGGCAGCCCTTTCTGCCGCCGCGCCTCGCGCAACAGGTTCTGCGGCGTGAACATTGAGGGGGCTTCATAGTCCCTGGGCGCGAAGAGAGGCGTAGCTTCGAGACCGTCGTCGTGATCCATATCATATCTCCTTTTCCTGCCGTGTAGTGTGCGTTACCTCAAGAGTATCCAGAAAGCGCGAAAGAGGCACTCGTGCGTCTCTATGCCGTCGTTTCATCCCTGTGAGGGCACCATGCCTGGGTCTGCAATACGCATCAGCCGAAGACCAGACCCATCAACATCTGTAGGGGCGAGGGTGGACGATAAGGGGTTGGGAGTAGCATTTATGCCCTTTATGGTCGCCCGCGGGGTGGGGGGTGATCTTAGATTGATGCCAATTGGGCGACCCTCGCGGTCGCCCTTTCACCCCGGCTTACGGAATCACACTCGTATCTTTATCGAGCGATAGCACGAAACGTGCCATCAATTCTGCGGTAGCGTCAATATCTTTGAGAGAGACGACTTCTGAGCCGCTGTGCATGTAACGGCAGGGGATGCTCAGCAGACCGGTGGCCACGCCTTCACGTGTGATCTGAATCTCATCATTATCTGTGCCGGTGTAGGCTCCCTGCACATCAAACTGGAATGCAATACCGGCCTCTTTTGCTACCGCCATGAGCTTTTGAGAGATGCGTGGGCTTACAAATCCGCCTATGGTGATGCCAGGGCCACCACCCAGCTTTATATCACCCAGGCGCTGTTTGGAGGTCTGCGGGTGATCGGATGGGAAGGTTACATCCACCGCGATGGCAATATCCGGTTCGACACTGTAGGCGCTGGTATGCGCGCCGCGCGTGCCCACTTCTTCCTGTACAGCAGAAACGAAGGAGATGCTGGCATGTAGTAGCTCGCGCTGCGCGTGCAGCCGCCGCATTGCTTCAATAACCGAAAACAGGCCAGCCTTGTCATCCAGGGCGCGTGAGACGACCAGATCGCCGCGCAGCGGTTCGAGTTGTGCGGCCCGCGTGGCTGCGGTGCCGAGGGGAACAAGTTGTTGCGCCTCTTCGCGACTTGTGACGCCGATATCGATCCACATATCCTGTAGTTTTGGCGCTTTGCCGCGTGCATCGGCATCCATCAAATGTACCGCCTGGCAGCCGATGACTCCCAGTAGTGGCCCACCGGGTGCATGGACGAGTACGCGATTTCCAGGGAGTGTGGAGGGATCGAAGCCGCCTATCGGTGCAAAATAGAGGAAGCCCTGGTCATCGATGTAGCGAATAATGAAGCCCAGTTCATCGCAGTGCCCCGTAAGCATAGCACGGGGATGACCGCCAGGGTTAAGGGTCGCGATGACATTTCCATGTCTATCGGTGCGTATCTCGTCTGTATACTGCCGTATCTCCTCACGCACCACCTGTTGGACGGCCTGTTCATAGCCAGAGGGACTGGGGCTGGCGATCAATCGTTTTAAAAGCGAGACGCGCGATTCTTCCATGAAATATAACTCCTTTGTATTTGGTGCAAATCAGTTAAAGACGTTCGTTGCAAATAGAAAAGGTGAAAGGGCGACCGCCAGGGTCGCCCTTTCACCTTCACCTGTTGCCTTTCAGAGGAAAGATTATCGTACAAATTGTTTCAATACTTCGTCAACCCCAGGGTGCAGACGGTTCAGTCGTAAATCTTCGGAACCGCTTGGATCGGTTTGCAGGAGCAGAATCCCCTGTTGAACGCAGGTATTGAGCAGCTCCCGCGCTGATTCGCGTGTCAGGCGCCCCCTAAAACGATTTTTCGGGTTGACGGGATCACCAATAAAATTGGATACGCCAATAATTGTGCGCCAGGACCAGTTGCGATCAATGTAGTCGAGGAATTGTAAAAATTGGGGGTCTAGCACATCCATGGGATAAGCTGAGGATGTGTTGTAGGGCGAAGGTGACATGCCCTGACCTCCTGCGGAGACGGCAGGCATGCTGCCTGTATTGCCGGACATGGACATCTGCCCATAGCCGGTATCAACTATTTGCCCGGTGCCACCGAAGGCAGGATTTCCCCCCGGAATGAGCGGCACAAACTGGTTCGCGCTGCTAATAAGGTCTCGGCTGACGGTTCCCGGTATACCAACAACAATCACAGTTTTGTTTAGACGTAACTTAAGACGAGCGCTAATGCGGGTGAAATCCTTATCGCCGGTCATCAAAACGAATGTAGAGATAGTAGGACGATCAAAGACAGTTTCAATTATATCCATCAGCATATTGAGGTCAACGGTACTTTGCACCACTGTACTCTGTACAATGGTACTGGATCCACTGGCATTGATGGCAGGCATATGACCTGTATTGCCCGTATGCACTACAGGCGTACCATTTGGATAACCCAGGGGACCGGTGCTACTGCCCTGGCCCAACGAGCCTGTGGGAGTAGTCTGACCATAAGGGGTTGGATAGGTAGGATGGCTCAGGAATTGGCGGGATGGCTCTCGCTGTGGAAAATCCTCCGACAGGTAGCCTTCGTCGGCCAATGGCTCATGCTCTTCCAGCATATCCTCGTCGGGCTCGGATGGCCTGGACTCCGAAGGGTCCTGGTAGCCGGGCCATTCATTCCCCACCCCCTGCGGAGTGATCGCAGGTAATGGACCAGAATTACCAAGGGGACCGCTAGGCCATTGACGCTGAAAAGCGCCAGTTCCCTGCTCTGTTACCAGCCCAGGTGAACCAAGGGACCCTGTTGGCGAATTAGCTGATGGGTAATGCATTGTTCCCATTCGAATACGGTCTCGCTGTTTGGCCGGACAATCTACCCGGTCAATCATCGCCGCTGTCAGGCTTCCTTTGAATGGCTCTGGTTGTCGAGACCAATCCGCGTAAGCGCGGGCAACCATCACTGTCCCATATCGACGCGCTACCGCAATCAATTCCTGGGGGTCAGGTTCCCGTCGCTGGATATTCAGCATACTATATCGGATGTTCTCAAAATCGATGAATAAAGCTATTTCTTCAGGCACAATTTTCTCCTTTCATAGGGAGAAACCGCGCAGCCAGAATGTATGATTGTTCAAGTGCATGAAATCAATCGAAGCAATGGCTTCTCCTGCTTTCCAAAGATGCTTGCTCACATTCAGAAATGCTACTGCATAGCTAGTGCTTCGCACTCATCTGAATGAAAGGAAGTATTAGCTATGAGCATATCATACTTTCCTACTAAAGTCGAGGGTCAATAAATGGCTGGCGCTTTACTTTACATACTTGCTGTGATATAGTCTTGTTAGATGGTAACATACAGGGCATCGTACATTTTTGCAACATATGCCCTACCAACGAGTACGGTACTATGGAGTTAACAACATCGCGTTCCCTCAATGACACGGCTAATAACACACGTTGTCCAGTTGCCCTCACTGCTAAGATCATTAGCGGAAAGTGGACGCTGCTTATTATCCGTGATTTAGCCTCCGGTGTCAAACGCTTTAACCAGCTGGAACGTTCCCTTCACGGCATCAGTCCTAAAACCCTCTCCGAGCGGCTGCGTTCGCTTGAAGAAGAGGGGATCATCTACCGGCGGACCTTTGCCGAAGTCCCTCCACGTGTGGAATACTCCCTCACTGAAAAAGGCCATGACCTCATTGAAGTCGTTGAGTGTATGCGCTGCTACGGCAAACAGTGGTTGTGTGATGCCAACAACTCGTAGGGACCCGCTGTATCACGCCCTTACCAAAGCATGGCAAACAATAGTTATATGACGTGTAAGGACCAGATCTAGCTGGTCGTTGCTGAACAAAAACGTAAATAAAAACCGGGGCTATACCCCGGTCCTTTTGTTTGCGTGGGACGGCCAGATTAGCGCATTGCGCCAACCAGTTCACGCTTGTGGTCAGCCAGGAAGCGATGAAGCGTTCCCTCATCTGCTGGAATGAGCTCTTCGTCTTCTACCTGACCAGTTGAACGACATACCAGGTCATAAAGGCTAGCAACATCGTATCGCATCTGTACCTGCAGATGCCCGTCGCTATTGAATCCTTCGACGAAGAGGCCATCCTCTTCCTCTGAAATTGCGATGCTTTTCACACCGACTTGATCGAGCACCTGACCAACTGCATGCAGGATGCTTGCATAACTGAACGTGGCCCGCATGAAAACCCTCCCATGGTATTTGGAGATAGACAATCATCGTACTAGAGTAGACAGCGCTGTCAAATTACACGTCACACGGCACTAGTAGAGAGTGTGAAGTCAGCACTACACAACCGAAGTGTACCATACTGTTTAGGGAAACGTCAAGGTACCCCCTTTCACCACTGCTGACACGCAGTGTCTTCCTTGCAGCTTGCCTGACACGCAGTGTAGAGACCACCCTCTCCGGGGGAGAGGTAATCGTCTCGTTGGCAAGCTGCATCAGGACCCTGGCGCGCAGCGGCGTTGCAGTGGTGGATTTCAAGTTTAAGGTTTCCCATTCACCACCCCCGATGTCGCCCTCCATGAAGCCGGGGCATGCACGACGGGCGTCGGGCCAGTGTGCTCTCGCCCAGGCGCGTTCAAGATTTCGATGGCTTTCAGTCGCCAGAAGCGCGCACTCGCGGGGCGTTTCAGTGTGAGATACTCGGCGAGTTCCTCGTCGGTGATATGCGGATTAGCTTTGAGCGCCTCTATCGTCATCTGAAGTTTGTCAGGATTGCCTTCGGCTGCCGTGGCTGGTGGCACATGTATCGGTTGTTCGTTTACATTATTTTCTGTATCTTGCCCGATGGCCACAATTTGTCCTGTGATGGGTCGATTTGCTTCGTTTGCCTCTATCTCCTGCGTTATAGGCGTCGCCGTTGGCTCAGCGCTCGCTCTATTGGTGATGGATAGAAGACTGGCGGCGTTGAAACGGGTTCCACTCATCAAGGCTCTGCGCAGGGTAGCAATAGGTAAGCTCGTCTGTTTAGCAAGCTCGGTGAGCGCTGTCAGTTGATGCTCTTTCTCCTGCTTCTCCTCCATCGCTGTTTCTGAAATCGTTTCAGCCATCATCGTATACACGATGCCCAGCAGTGGAAATGCGCTCGCCATGAAAGGAAAGACCCCTGTTAGCCAGGGCGCGGCTGACTCAGCAGAGCTCAGCATGGTCAGGCTATGGAACTGCTTCGCATAGGCCCAGTTGACCGCCCATGAGAACACTGTGCACATCACAATTAGCAGCCAGTGCTGCCAGACCGCTTTGGGAGTCCGGTAGCGGCGATAACGCTGAAAAGCCGTCCAGGAAAGTAAATAGACAGTTACATCAATACTGATGGCGATTGCATAACTGACTGCCCACCACCAGAGGCCCTCGGGTCCCTGGGATGGTTCAAATGAGGCAAAGAAATAGGCAACGTGGGGAATCGAGGCCGCCAGAAATACGGCAAAGGCAATCCAGAAAAAATACTTCATGATGAGGTTTTCCCTCCACAAAACTAAGCACCCCTGAGTAATCTCAACACGTGAAGCATACCGAACTCTATTATTATTCGTCAATCCTCTTTGCCACTTTAGTACATTCGGGCTAATTTCCTCGCCTCCTCGGGTTTTGGCTGGAAAAAGTGTTGACAAGGTTTCCAAAATATGGCATTATACCGAGGCACCAAAAATGAGATGCACATTTACAACTGAAGAAGAATAATTACTTCAATTTTGCCGAGGGCAGACAACGAACAACGAGAGACAGAGGAGCTTGCCAGCGTGTTGCCAGGAGCGGACGTGAGACAAGCGAGAGAGAGTACGAGGAGGATGCCTAGGCGCTGAAGGCCGATGAAGGACG
>WNGK01005419.1_pt1 | contig 19399 bp, 11 predicted proteins | sample 5400601 | NCBI WGS metagenome assembly WNGK01 (sample SAMN13153376, study PRJNA577476) | soil metagenome | isolation source: 60 cm soil or saprolite under Garry oak tree replicate 1 | place: USA:California | collected 2016-06-15
TCATTCCAGAAGAAGAAGGTTCGGTTCTTGTCCTGGTTATAGATGTGAGGAATCCAAAGAGGGCCGCCGAAATTGCCGCCCGGTTCGTTCAGTTGGAACTTCGACCGCGGCTTGCCGCCGGCTTTGGTGAAGTAATCGTTGGCGTTGTAGTCAGTGTTGCGATTGAATTCGTACAGTTCACCATGGTAGTTGCGCGTTCCTGACTTGATGACCATGAGAATGGTTCCACCGGATCCGATGCCATAGTCGGGACTGTAATTGCTGTCCAGCGTCTGGAATTCGGCGATGGCATTCTGCGAGGGCAAATTCATGAAACAACCGCCACAACCGCGATCGTTCTGTTCACCTCCGTCGATCATGTAAATGTTGTGCGTGGTACGGGTTCCGTTGAAGCTGATGCCGTTAGCGGAGGTCAACGCGTTGACGCCGCCAAATGGGGGCAGATTGTTCGAAACTCCGAGTCCAAGTGCGGCGAGCGATGTAATGTTGCGACCATTGGTTGCGAGTTGCTCAACCTGCTGCCCGCTGATCAGGTTACTCACCTCGCTGGTCTCCGTCTGGACCTGCAGTGCGTCCGCCGCCACCATCACCGTCTGGGTTTGGTTACCGACCGTCAGGCTGACGTTCTCCTCGAGGGTTTGAGCCACGTTCACCACGATGCCGGTCTTTGAGTATTTTTGAAAGCCCTGAGCCGCGACGCTCAGTGTGTAGGTCCCGACTCCGACATTGGCGAAGCGAAAAGCTCCTGCGGAATTGCTGGTTACCTGTCTTGTCTGATTTGTGGCGGGATTCGTGAGGGACAGTTGGGCGTTGGGTACAAGTGCGCCGGAGGCGTCGATCACCGTTCCGGTAATAGTGGCGTTGTCCTGGCACCACGCTTGGGGTGCAAGCACAATGAGCATTGCGACAAGAGCGAACCAGAGCACCGCGGATCGGCCTGACGTGCTGTGGTTCACAAGAAGGCCATGCGCCAGCGGTCTGACGGGTGACGCGTGGAGATTGTAGCGCTTCATAATCTGCCTCCTGAGAAAACGCTTACTTTACCGCCTGTGACGTGTCGATTTTTCCAACTGCTGTTGCTCTAACGGAACGCTGCGCCCTTCGAGAGTCCACGCAACGTTTCTGATTTCGAGGGACTCCGTGGTGAACCCGGAGTCAAACATCGAGACCCGCCAGCGGGTTTCGAATCCCTCAAGAACTCAATTTGGTTAACTTGCGTGTCAATGACCCGTTCCCTGCGCGGAAAACCACGCAGGACAATGATTTAATTCGCGACCCGACCGTGGAGAATTGGGGAAGAGGGTTGTCACCGCACCCAAACAATGCTTCAAAATAAGAAACAAAAAACAGGGCCTGGAAAGGCTCCCTCTGTCGCGACGCGCATCCCCAAGTAGATTCCAGGGCTCACGTGTTGCTGCAGAACCTCCCGCAGCTGAAGTCTGGGGCTGCGAACCTCCAGAAGTCAGATTCGGCGAGAATTCTCAACCCCTAAATGTGGAGTTGTCAATTCGAAACCAAAAGCCCCTCTTTGAGAGGGGGTGCCGCCGCGAATCAATACGTGAAAAATCCCTTTACTCACACGTTTAACCTTTGAGAATTGAGCGCGTCGGTCAAAAATCCAGAGAGCGCGCTCAGTAATCGATTTCCGAGGCTCTCAGGCGGTGCCTGGGATTCTCGGACACTCAGAACCGGGAAGCCATCCCCTCCTGGGCCGGTCTCGACGAGATCACGCCAGCGCCCTCGTGAACCACATAGAATCGGTCCGCCGCCAGATTGGTCAAAAGCTCTGTAGCCCCATCCGGCCACAGAACCTCGGCACGATCGACCCGGGTGTGGTCGCCCAACCCGAAGTGGATGCGAAGATCGTGCTGGGAAAGGTAACTACCCCCGCTCGCCACCTCACCCAACTGAATCAGCTTGCCTGCGGTCGCACGCACTCGCGCGTTGAGAGCCAGACGGTTGCACTTCACACCTTCCAGTTGAAAACTGATCCAGTGATTCCGGTCTGCGCTTCTCGGCCGCAAGACCATCGGCCGGCCCACCAGGTTCTCCACCACCGCCTCGGTTTGACCGTCATTGAACAAGTCGCCGATTGCCATTCCGCGGCTGACCTGCGGGATCTCGATGGCTCGCCCGACGTCCTTGCTCATGTCCTTGAAGGTTCCATCGCGCTTATTCTGGAGCAGTACTTTGGGCTCCCTGTACTGCGGACCGTTGGGCACGCTGTCCACCTGCGGGTACACGTGGCCGTTGACGACGAAGATATCCTGCCAACCCACATTGGCGAAATCGACAAATGCATCTCCCCATCCCACCCACCCGCGCGTACCCTTTGCAATTCCTGAGGACATGGAAACGTCGGTAAAGTTCATTCCCCCTTCGTTGCGATACAGCACGGCATACTCATTATCGAAATGAGAGATCAGGAGCGACATGCGGCCGGTATGAAGATAGTCGCCCAAAGCGACCCCCATGTTGGCTTGAGCCATTCCGTTCTCGTTGTACGCCACGCCCGAAGTAAAGCCCTCCTCTGTAAACCTGCCCGTCCCATCGCCCTTGTAAAGGTAGTTGGGCTGTCCGTCGTTCGTAACCAGAAGATCAAGCTTGCCATCGTTGTCGAGATCCGACCAAACGGAAGTCAGTCCATAACGGTGTTCCGTGTCGCCGACACCCGACTTCTTCGAGACCTCCGTGAAGGTACCGTTTCTGTTGTTGTGGTAAAGACTGTCCGGGGACCCCTTCATGCCGCGCGGCCCGCACTGCACGTCAATCCCAACGTACTTGCATGTGTCCTTCGACCCGAAGGCCGCCATGTCGTGCAAGTCGAAGTCAACGTAATGCGCGACAAACAAATCAACCCAGCCGTCCCGGTCATAGTCGCCGAAGGCCGCTCCGGTTGCCCAAAGATGATCGCCGCTCAACCCCGCATCCGTTGTCACATCGGTGAACGTGTTATTGCCGTTGTTCCTGTAGAGCACCACGCCTCCGAAGCAGGTCACCAGCAAATCCGGCCACCCATCATTGTTGTAATCACCCACGACGGCTCCCTGGGCTGAGCAGGGATAACCGACACCCGCCTTGTCGGTGACGTCGGTGAAAGTGCCATCGCGATTGTTATGGTAGAGCGCGCTTCGCGCCTTCTTGCCCTCCAGCGCCATCGCAACACTCTGTGCATTAGTGAAATAAATATCGGGCCACCCGTCGCGGTCGTAGTCGATCAGGGCCACGCCGCCGCTCATCGATTCAACAATGTACTTCTGCTCCGGACTGGAAAAATGTTCGAATGTGATGCCGGTGGAATCGGTGATTTCGACCAGTTCCGGATAGGAACCCGGGCCTGCATTCTCGGGCATTGATTGCTCATGGCTTGTCAGGTGCATCGAACTCCGAGCAGCGGACGTGGACGCTACGCGGAGCCCTGTGCTGACGAAGACGAGAAAAAGCGAAACGAGAATGCACGGGATGGCCAAATGGCGCGCCACCCCAAGGTTCTTGCCGAGTTTGTACGGCGAACCACCAATCTCCCGTCGATTCATTGCGGCAATCTATCAGTTTGACCTCGCCATGCGCCATCAACTGAATTCCGCTGGTCCTTCGTTTCTGTGCACCTCGAACCACGCCGCGGAGGCATCTGGCCGGGATGACCTGAAGAAGTCTGCGCGCCGTTTCCGGAACCCGAACCAGAAACTCTTGAACCAGCCTGGAAAGGCTCAAATCCAGACCTTCGAGTCGATCCTGGGCCGGCCTTTGCGACGATCGCTTACCCCCACATTCCCCGATCCTGCATTTGACGTAACGATCGCCGGCACCGCGGGTGCTGCGGTGCCAACAGCATTTCTTTTCGACGAAGGGGCTCCCGATGCTGTTGTTTCACCGGGCGCGTAGTCAGCCTCTGCTTCGCCCGGATAAGCAGGCGGCGACCCAACTCGGTTCATGCGCGCATAGTTCGGAATCGCCAACATCGGAGAGCCGTCTTCCCAAGTGCCGGCGATCACCATCATGCCGCCAAGCAGATCCTGCCGCCACTCCGTTCGGAGCGGAGCGCTACCCAGCCTCCGATCGATATTTTGGTTGTCGACGGTCTCCACGTTGTAGACAAGCGGGCCGAACTTCAACGCTACGGCGTCAAGGTCAGCCTTGATGCGGTCATCCGCCGTCACACGCTGCGGCTCCATCGGGAGTTCCAGCTCGATGCGATCACCGGCCTTCCATTCGCGCGTCACCACGGCATAGCCCTTGACAATAACCGGCGTCAGCTCCTTGCCGTTCACTGCGAACCGCTTCACGCCCGACACAATCGGCGAACCAGCATAGAGCTTGCTCGTGGTTCGATTCGGTATGCGGACATACACCGAAAATATCTTCGCTTTCTTCGGATTCACGGTGATCGAAACCGACCCGTTCCATGGGTATTCCGTCTTTTGAATCACCTCAACATCGGTGCCCGCGACTTGACCAACGTTTATGCGGCTCCCTACGAACATATTGACGTACAGGCCCTCTTTGCCTTTCACGTAGGTCCAAGTTGGAATCATGAGCAGTGTGCGTGACAGATTGCCTACACAGCATGGGCACACATGCCACAAGGCACGCTCGGTGTTGATCAACGGATTGGTATAACAGTAGCTTTCTCCATCAAGAGCAACACCGCCCAACAGAGCGTTGTACATGGTCTGTTCGTAGAGGTCCGCGTACTTCGCGTCGTGATACGCGAGGTTCAGCTTGTATTGAAAAAACACCAGTCCGCAACTCGAACACGTCTCGCAGTAGGCTTCGTTGCGCAGCGAATAGTTCGGTCCAAAGCCTTCTGACGTTTCTCCGCTTCCGATGCCTCCGGTCAGGTAGTACTTCTTGTTGACCATGTTGTCCCAGAGAGATATCACCGCACTCTGGTAGTCTGGGTTCTGTGTCTCGGCAGCGATATCTGCCATCCCCGAGTAGAAGTAAGTCGCGCGAACCGCGTGGCCCACAGCCTCATATTGCTGTCCGGGCGGCAAGTGGCTCTGATCGTATTCTGCCCCGCCACGACGGGAGTCGAGCAGGAACTTCGCAAGAGCAATGTAGCCGTCTCCGCGGTGATTGCCTTCCTGATCATTCACAAAGCGGCCGAAGCGTACGAGAGCCTGTTCCATCTCCTGGTGACCATCGAACCACTCCTTCTTCCCTGGCCCAATATTCGCCACCCAGCAATCCGCCAGTTTCTTTGCCGCGTTGTACAGGCGAAGATCTCCGCCGTCAGTGAGCGTGTAATGATTGATCGCCGATTCGATGAAATACCCTGACACGTAGCCTTCGTGATTGCCGCGATGCTCGGGCGACCAGCGCTCCGGCCAGCTCTCGCGGTCGGCAAGGGTATACGCGGTCTGCAGATAACCGTCCGGCATCTGTGCGGCGAGAATGATCGGAATCCAGCGCTCGAGGGTGGAGCGCATCATCTCTTGCGCCTTGAGAATCTCCCTATCACCTTGCGGATCGACCATAAGCGCGATGCACATGGACTCGACTGTTTGATGAATCCACGCATTCGAGAAGACATAACCCTTGTGTCCGGCGTGCGCTTCGCCGCGGTTCGCTTTGCCCGCTTCAATGAAGTTGTCAATACCGCCATCGCCGCGCCGCGCCGGAATGTCGGTTCGCTCGCACATTTGGATGCAATGTGGAATCCAGTTCACAATGAGCGCCTTTGCACGCTGATTCCAGAACCGGCTTTCAATCGTGTATTTCCGCGTGTAAACCACATCGAGACGTTCCTTGGGAGGGTTCGCTTCCACGTGCACATTGATCGAGCGAGGAGCGGTCGACCCAGAAGCTGCCAGCGATAGGACATAGTCTCCCGGCGCCGTGAACGTGGCCGTGGTGATCGGAGAAGCCGCATCCCGGAACGCAACTGCTCCTGGACCGGACACCTTGGCCCAGCGAGCGGCGTTCGACTGCGAGTCCTGCAGCCACGTCACCTTGCCCGCCAGATAGGTCTTGCCAACGGTCACGACCGACCGGTCGACTCCCGCATCGATCACCGGGGGAAGAGCCGGAACAGGACCGCTGTGGAACACCCTCCACTCAAGAATCCCGGCCGGCTCACCCTTCTGAGGAAGAACCTCGAGTCTTAATTTGTCGGTCTTCACAGGCTCAAAAGTCGTCATGTTGAACGTGTCCACTCCAAGGCCAAGTCCCTCCGGCTTTTCAACCGGCACAAATTCGCTGCCCGACCAATAGAGAATCCGGTAGCTGACAGGCGCAAGCATCCTTGGAAAGCTGCTGCCGGGCAGGGCCGCGGGTCGGGGACGATCGACTGCCCAGTAGACCGCGACCTTGTTGATCGTGACTGGCTCGATCCAGTCGTACTGCACCCAAGCTTGGCCGCTATCATCGGACCGTTCTTCCCTCAGTGCGTAGCGGCCATGACTGCGATCATACGAATCCGCGGGCGTAAAACCATCGTTCAACGCAGAGATCTTGTTCTCGCTCGTGACGGCAAGGCTCGACGGAACAGCAACCCGCGCGATGTTGACGGCTCCTTCAGGAGTTTGCGCGGACGCATTCGTCTTGCTGAGAATGCCCAGGACCGCGGTTCCCGCAAGTCCGGCCAGAAACTCTCGGCGATTCGGCGCGTCCTGACACTCTTGGCTTTCCAGTATTTTGACTCGATCTTCCAAGTCCGCAACCAACTGTTTACGTTTCATGACCGATATCCCCATTTCATTATTTTCCTGCATTCGGCATATGCCGCAGACTACTTGGCCGTGAGTTCTGGCGTGCAGCGCGCCGGCTAAGGCTGCTCCACAAGAGCGCCATAACGCGCATTCGCGGTCCGCTCCTGCTGCTCCTCTTTCCGTGCACGCGTCAGCCGCTCCACCATCTGTCTGGCTTCCTGATTGGCTCCGGTCTTCCGCAAGGCCAGCATCAGGGTGTAGATCGCCTGTTGATCGTTGTCTTTGATCTTGAGCGCAGTCCGGCATTGACTGATGGCGCTATCCACCTCCCCGTTTTGCAGATACAGCGAAGAGAGAAGGTCGTAAGTCTGCAACAGTTTCGGATCGAGTTCTTGCGCGCGCTTAGCGGCCGCGATCGCTTCTTTGATCTCTCCCTGGTTGTCCTTGTCCACGGCATCGGGACCGGACCATGAAAGCGCCTCCGCCAGCAGGTAATATCCAAACGCATCAAAGGGATGCTCGCTCACCTGCTTCCGGAATAATGCGAGAGCCTCTTCGTGATTGTGGCGCTGTGATTGCGCGATGCCCTCCGCAGATGCGGTCATTGAGTTGCTCGGATCCAAAGTATGCGCGTGCTCGAAGTCCGCCATGGCCTTATCGAAATCTCCGCTCTGACCGTTCAGTACGCCGCGTGCCATGTACAACGGCGCCGAGTTCGGCAGGCGAGACAATCCCACGTTGATCATGTCGATGCCTACCGAATACGAACCGTGAGCGAACGAAACTGCGGCAAACTCCAGGTAATTGTCGGCATCCTCCGGATCGGCCATCATTGCCGCACGCAGCAGTTCCACCGCAGCCGGAGTTTCCCCCTTTGCCTCGTGGAGCCTCGCCGCCAGCCGCAATGCGGCGGAATCTCGCCCTTCATGGATGGATGGCTCCAACGTCGCGAGCGCATCATCCCCCGCCCCGCTGCGCCACTGAAGCAGCGCGAGGTTGTAACGTGCGGCCGCATCCGACGGACGCATCTCCACAAGTTGCTTGAGCAGGGGCACAGCCTCGGGCGCGCGATTCAGGTGAGCGAGACACAGAGCATTCGCCATCAGCGCTCCGGGCTGAGAATGCGTCAGGTCACCCGCATGCTCAAAATCCTGCGCGCATTCGGCGTACTGCTGCATCCGGTGTTCGACGACCCCGAGCATGGCATGCGCAGTCGGGTTCTCAGGCTGGATCTGCACGATGCGGCGAAGGAGCGGGAGTGCGTTGTCCGATTGCGCCTTGTACTCGAGCTGCGCAGCTGCCTCAAGGGCAGGCACATAGTCTGGCGCAATCTTCAACGCCTTCTTGTAGGATTCCAGTGCCTCCGATGCACGGTCGGTGTTTTCCAGGGCCACTCCGCGCAACGTCCACAGCTTCGGAGATTCTGGATCAGTCTTCAGCAGCTGCGCGCACTGTTGCAGAGCATCGCCGTACCGCCGCATCCGCAGCGCGTCCACCACCCCCGCCACATTTGCGGGCGCGCTCTGTGCAACAAGGGCCCAACTGAGGCTGAAGAACAGAGCAATTGCCCCAACCCATCGCAGGGCTCCGCGCGACCCAATTTCGATTGAAGTACCTCGATGCCTCATCGTCCGGTCCTACGCATTGACCTGATGATACAAGCGATACTGCTCATCCCGGATGGCAGGAAACGGCTGGAGCCGCATCTTGCCGGAGCCCGTCGAAACCTGCCAGTCTGTGGAACCGGCTGCAATTTGATGAGCGCTCAACAGTTCGGAACGGGTGAAATTTTCCGCCAGCGGCGCAAGGGCAAACAAAGAGAGCGAACCGTGCTGCAGGGCCACCGTGTTGGGATGTTGCGGATCAACCGCCTCCAGCTTAAGTGGGATGTCGAACTCCAGCGCCACGCGGTCCCCGCTTCTCCAGGAACGCTTGATCGCCAGGAACTTGCCCGGCGCCACGTCTGTGTCCAGGCGCTTCCCGTTGACCGACACGACGGTCTTTGGCCCAACCCATTGAGGGATCCGCAGTCTCACCGCGAATGCCGCGTCCCGGTCGCTCTTCAATTCCAGCTCCGTATGCGCGCTGTAAGGATATTGCGTCGTCTGGGTCAGCGTGAGTGCCGCCCCATTCTGCCGCCACTTCAGGCGCGAAGGCACATACAGGTTCACATAAATTCCGTCGTCATCATAGAAGTAGGAGCTGATCCCGTAATCCGCCGTGATCTGCGGAAACGTGCCCGAGCAGCAAGGCCACTTGTCCGGATGGTAGCCCTTGTGGGCATCGTTGTTGTAGTCCGAATAGTAGAAGCTGGTTCCATCCTCTTTTAGCGGCTTCGCTCCCAGGATCGTGTTATACAGCACTCGCTCCATGCTGTCGCCGTACCGGCTGTCGCCGGTCACTCCGATGAGATACCGTCCGATCTTGAAGTGTCCGTACGCGCCGCACGGAGTCTCGAAGCTGGCGTGCGACTTGTCGAGGCTAGCGCCGACCTCGCCGGTTCCCGGAGTGCGGAATAGTTCGTCCGGCCCCCATCCGCCCGTTGCAAAGCTCTGCGTGTCGCGCAGGAAACCGAACCCGTTTTGCGCCGCCCGTAAATGCTTCTCGTTGCCCAATACAAGGTAAGCCTGCATGGCGGAGCTGAATGCATTTACGTGACTGTACGCATGTTCACCGGGCAGCACGTTCTCTCCGCGCGCCAGCGGATCGAAATACAGATCATCTTCGATAAAACGGGTCGCCAGTGCGCGATACCGGGGGTTCCCTGTCAGTCGATAGGCAAGAAAGAGGTTCTCCGGCAGAGTATAAGTCTCGTCCCAGCAGTAGGCTTCGTCCTTGTGCGGAAGCTGATACTGCTCCTTGCGCGAGAGCGCCTTCCCGGGCAGATGCGGCACCACCGCCTCAGTGGCCGCGGCATGCACCTCGAATGCTTTCTTCACCGAAGCATAGCGATACGCATCGATCAGTCCGCAGCTCGTCTTGTCATACGTGTACGCGGGCAGATGATAGTCGTCATAGAAGTGCGAAGTTATGGTGGGTGCGAATTGGGTCACCAGTCGTTCCACCTTCTCCAGCGTCGGTTTCGAGCCTGTAACCGCATACGCCCTCGCCAAGCCGGACATGTACTGTCCGAAACTGTGCCCCGGAATGAAACCGTGAAAACTGCCCTTGGCATTGAAGGACGGGTCCACGTCGTACCAGCCTCCCATGTCTGCTCCGGGAGCCTTCATGCCCGCCAGCTGCCGAAACGGCTTCAGCAGCGCGTCTTCATCCATGCGCAGAAAGAACGCGTGATTGGTGTCGAATTGCTCGCGCATCGGCCCTTCCAAGAGCTCGACCTGGCCGTATTCAAAGGTGCGAATCGAGGGACGGACTGCAATGCTCGGCTGGTCGGAAGCCCCGCCTGCCGGCGCGAAAGCTGCCTGCGATTTGGATTGAAGGGACAATGCGACCCCGGCTGCTGCGCCGAGCTTCAGGAAACTTCTGCGCGTATGCTGATTTATCAATGCGGTTCACCTTGAAGATAGAAGTGAAAAAACGCGGTGGAGTATTTCAACTGCTCCACCGCGAGGAGATAACAAGTTCACAAGGCTGTCCCGAAGGTCAGAACTTCACATTTGCGCCGATTTGCATCCACCGTGGCTCATACTGTGAAGTAGACCTTCCGAAGTTGCCGTCCGTCATACTGACGTCCGGATTCTGCAGATTCGTGTTGTGGAATACATTGAAGATGTCGAGGCGCAGCTCGAATGTCAGGCTCTCGTGGATCGTGCTGGTCTTTGAGAGACTCGCATTCGTCTCGAAAAACCCGGGTCCGCGGAACGCATTAAAATTCTCGCTGCCCTCCGCGCCCGAACCAAACGTCGGAGCCGTCACCTGGTTCGGGTTGGCGCGGAACACTCCGGCCAGGAAATCACGCCGCGAATGTGGAATGCTGTACGACGACACATTCGGATAGTCGTAATTGTCGCCATCCGCATTGGAGTCCCCTCCCCTGTTCCCCGTCAGGGTGGATGATGCCGTGCACGGGGTGCTCGGATCGTTGTTGCATACCGGAATGAAAGAGCTGTAGTTCACAACCGTGAACGGATACCCCGACTGGGATATAACCGTTCCGCTGATCCCCCAGCCTCCGGAGAGGTTGCCCAGCATTCCCTTGCCGTGAGCGATCCCAGGCACCTCGTAATTGCCGGTCACAGAAAGGCGATTCGGGGCGTCCCAGTTCGACGGCCCAAAATACCTGCCCGGATCACTCCAGGTGGGATAGACCTGCGTGTCATCCTTCGAAGAAGAACGGGTGTAAGACGCGTCCACGAAGCCGGTGTGTGCGAAACGTCCACGCACGTCCGCGATGAACGAGTCGTAGGAGGAGCGGCGGTCGTTGCGCGTGTAAGCGATCGATCCGAAGCTGTGGTTCAGCCGCGTCGGCACAAGCGTGCCCGAGGCAAGATTGGTTGGGAAATTCTGGATCAGGTCTCCGGGATAGGCGTTGATGTCCACCCCGTAGCTCACGTTGTATACCTGCCCACCACCTGACATCTGGTTGTGCGCGCGCGCGCCGGAATACCCCACGCTCCCTACAAATTGACGGCTGAGCGGATGCGACAGCTGGCCGGAATACGTGTATGTGACTGGCGATTTCAGGTTAGGATCGATGCCACCGATTCCAAACTGCAGCCCCGTCAACCCACCCTGCGAGTTGAGAGACGTAGCCTGCAGCGTCGGATATGTGTACCCGAACGGAGGCTTGTTGGAGTTGCCGAAACCCCACACCGGAGCGTGCGCCGTGCCCGCATAGAAGGTCGGGAAGATCGGCCCCGGCGGGTTACCGCGAAACTCTTCCTGCAGGTTGGCGAGCGTCGGCCAGTTGTGGAACACGCCGAATCCGCCGTGCAGAACCCATTGGCTGTTGCCGAGCACGTCCCACGACACACCGGCGCGCGGGCTGATCACATCCGTGATCGCGCGGTTAAGTGCGTGGGTCTTCTGCAGAACAAAGCCATTGGCGGTCTGTTGATTCACCGTCGGCCCCGGCCCATAGTAGAAGTTACCGAACACCGTCTGCGCGCTGCGCGAATACGGGTTGCCGAAATCATCCCAGCGCACACCGTAGTTCAGAGTCAGGTTCCTGCGCGCCTTCCACGTGTCCTCGACAAAGACTCCGTGCGTGATGCCGGCGGCATTCCAGTTCCATTCCACATGCTGGCCGGTCACGGGGTTGTATGCCACTCCACCTTCCGTGTTGGGCTGGTCGCGCACAAGATCGATGATGCTGTTGAAACTGAATGTAGGCAGGTCATAGGGACCCTGGAACTCCTCCACGTCGTCCCCAAACCATCCCTCGTAGCCGACCTTGAACGTGTGGGCCCCCTTGATGTGCGTCAGCACGTCGCGCCAGTGGTAGTTGTGCTGGATGAAGTCTCCCATCGCAAAACCGTCGCCGAAGCCGGTCCCGAGCCCGGTCACATTCACCACGGGGATTTTAAAATCGCCGGTAGCCGGCAGGACGCCCTCAACGCGCATCCCACCCACGATGGCCTCGTTGATCGTATTCGGCGAAAATGTGTGCTCCTCGTTACCTTGCCAGGCGACCGTCCAGTACTTCGAGGTGGTCGAGAAAGCGGAACGCAATGCCGGACCGCCCGTGTCCAGAGTCGTGCGGTACAGGTTCCCGTAGATACGGTCATTGGCGAAATTCTTGTCTACCCGGCCGTTCCACTGATTTCCGTTCCGGAAGCTGGTCGCATTGAACAGGCCGTTGTCGAAGACCGGGAGGCTGCAGGGAATGTTCGCCGTCGCCGAGGTGCCGCAGAGCGATCCGAAGGCCTGCTGCGCCGTCTGCGATACCGTAGGGTTCGTCCCTTTGGCAGGATAGGCCGTCAGCAGGGATGTGCCCAGGGTGTTCGGGAAATTTGTCTTGGCCCAGTTCGTAAACTGCGGATCCTCGAACGCCACGCTCGCATTCCCCGTCGAACTGGCTTCACGAAGCGGCTCAATTGCGAAGAAGAAGAAAGCCTGGTGGTGCGGCAGGATCGGACCGCCGATCGTCCCCGACATGTTGTTGCTGTGAAATGGCGCAAACTTAGTCCCGCTGTTGAACTGCGAGTGCGTCCAGAGCGTCTGGTTGTTGAAGTAATCGCTCGCGCTCCCGTGAAACTTGTCACCGCCAGACTTGGTAGTCATCGCCATCTGAATGGAACTGGCCCGGCCATACTCGACGTTGTAGGTGTTGACCTGGATGCTCGTTTCCTGAATCGAATCCGGGTTGGGCGTAAGGTTCAGCACACCCGCGCGAATCGCGCTAGTAACATCCAGCCCGTCAACGATGTACATATTACCGACGGCGCCTTGACCGTTTGCGCTGGTGTCAACCTGGGTCTCGGTCGAATAGTTGTCCGCGGCGGAACCGGGCGACCCACCTGCCACAACTCCCAGTCCGGTCACACCCGGAGCCATTGTCACCAGCGAAACCATGTTGCGGCCTGGTAAGGGCAGCGAATTCACGGTGTCCGATTCGATGGTGAGCTCGTTGCGCGTCTCCGCTGTGTCCAGCACGGGCGGAGCTCCCGTGACGGTAACCATCGAATTCTGGGCCGCTATCTTCAGGCTCAAAGGAACGTCGAGGTTCTGATTCGTCTCGAGCGTCACGCTTACCGTTGTCTTCGCAAATCCGCCCATCTGCACTTCAAGCTGATACTGACCCGGGGCCAGGCTGAGAAACTGGTATCGACCCGCGGGATCGGACTTCACTGTGCGAGCCTGTGCCGTCTTCCGATCCGTCAGCGTTAGTTGCGCTCCCGGAACCGCAGCGCCGCTCGAATCCAACACCGTACCAAGAATGCCGGCGTTGTACTGGCCGAAAGCGGGACTGTTACCTCCTGAATCGCTGGCCTCTTGTTTTTTGGGGAAGTCCTCGCTGCACCTGGCCGAATCGGTGCCAGCCTTGAGTAAACCCTTTCTCGACTTCCCACTTTTCGGTTCGAAATGCCCCTGGGACATCCAACCGAATCTGGTTGATTACGGAACTTTGAAAGGGTCGATTCGAAAACAGGGGCAATTCTATGCAGACCTTAGGAACATTGGCTATGGTGCAGGTGTACTATGTCTGCTGTGCCTCTCCAGAAGGAACTTACCCTGCAGACCTTCCAGTAGGATTGCCTCATGCGCTCTGTAACTTATTGAAGAAGCGATGATTCCACAACGTCCTAATCCGAAGTTCCGCGGCGGTCCCGCTGCCCTGGCCGGCATCGCTCTCGCGGTCATCTCCTGCCTGGCCGGCTGTCGCGCGCGTGAAACGCTCGTTGCGGTCATCCCTCGGACATGTGGCACCTGGCTCTGGGAAGCGGAACACACGGGGGTAGCGCGCGAGGCTCCAAGCCGGCGGATAAACGTTTACTGGAACGGTCCCATGCGCGAAGACGATGTGCAGGCGCAGATCGAAATCCTCTCCAACGCCGTCCAGCGAAATGTCGCGGCCGTCATCATCGCCCCGATTCAGGACCTGCCGCTGCGCACACCGCTGCAACATGCCATTCACGCCGGAATCCCCGTCGTGGTTGTCGCCACCGACGTCGGCCTCCCTGAAGACAGGAAACTCGCTTACGTTCTCAACGACGAACATGCCGGTGGACAATTGGCCGCCCGCCGCATCGGCCGGATGCTCCATGGAGCCGGCACTATCGCCATCCTCGGCATCGACAAGCGGCTCGAGAGTATGGCCGAGCGAGCGCGCAGCCTCGAGAGCACTCTCGCCGACGAATTCCCCGGCATTCACGTGATGTTTCGCAGCCTCGCTGTTCCCACCGTGTCTCAAGAACAACAGGTTGCCGAGCAGATGCTCGCCAACGGCCATCCCGACGCCATCGTCACTCTGTCCGGCCAGTCCACACGTGGGGCGTTGTTCGCCCTGATCGAGTTCAACCTCAACGGAAAGCTGCCGCTCGTCGGCTTCGATCAGAATCTCCTCGCACCCATCCGGACTGGGGAACTTGATTCCGTAATCATCCAGAACACTTACAGGATGGGGAGGGTCGCAATGCAGACGGTCTTCGAACAGATCGCCGGCAATCCGATTCAGTCCAAAATCATGGTCGAACCGGAGCTTGTCACGCGGGAAACCATTGACTCTCCCGGAGTCAGGGAGACGCTCGACCTAAGCTGGTGGCTGCCCTAGTGAACCCTATGCGCGCCTCCGTCCGTCGATTGCGCTTGTTGGCTGGCCTCGTACTGTGCTCTGGTGCGGCTCTGTTCCTCGGCGCCCGGTTCGCTTACCGTCAATGGCAGAACCGTGAACCCACCTTCCACGACAACTTCGATCGCGAATCCTATTCCCTGCCCCATCAAGGCGGATGGGAGGCGTTCGGCGGCACTTGGGAGATGCAGGACGGCACCATGCAGAACATATCCGACGATCGCGGTGCCAAACTGTTAAACGGGCGTGCCGAGTGGCGCGACTACGAGATCGAAGCGGACGTCCAGCTCTTGAGTGAGACGGGCGATGCCGGGTTCGTTATTCGCACCAGCACCGAAGAGGTCGGCGTCGATGCCTATCACGGGTACTTCGCCGGCTTGCGGGATCTCGACGACACCCTGATCATTGGCCGCGCCGACTTCGGATGGCATGAGTTCCCGTCTGTCTTGGTGCGCTCCCACATCCACACGCGAACCTGGTATCACCTGAAGGTGATTGCGCTGGGATGCGACATCGCGGCGAGCGCCATTACTCCTGAAGGAGAAACCGCCGTGGCCTCCGTTCACGACGAGCATTGCATCCGCCAGGGACGATTCGGATTGCAGTCCTATTCCACCGGCGCAGTGTGGCGCAACCTTGAAGTCCGTCCAGCAACGCAAGTGGATTTGAGTATCATGCTCAACGGAGCAAAGCCCCCTGTCCCGAACGCTCCCCTGGTCGATGCCTCCAACATCCCGGTCGATCCTCCTATCTCCAACCTCGAAAACTACCAGCGCGTTTTCGCGCCAATGCGCCGCGAGCTGCGGGACAATCACGCCGACCTGAGTGCCACGCCTATCGCCAACCTGCGCCTGCTTCCTCCGAACGTCTCGCCCCACGTCACGATCCATGGCGTTGTCACGCTCGTCTCACCGCTGTTATTCATCCAGGATTCCTCCGGCGGCATCTCCGTCCCCGCCCCCAAAGCGGTCATTCCCGTTCAGATCGGAGATGCAGTCGAGGCTAGCGGAGACGCGGAGTTGCACAGCTTTAGCTCCGTACTTCGCAACGCATCCGTGCGCCTGCTCTGGTCGCACACTCAGTTGCCTGCGATGGCCGTAACGGCCTCACAGGGCGCAACCGGCAGCTTCGATGCGCAATTCATCGAAACCGAAGGCCGCCTCACCTCCGTACAGCGGGAAGGGTCCAAATCCGTCACGCTTCAGCTCGATGAAGGCAACCAGTCCTTCCTCGCCATCGTCCAGAGCGGCACCAGCGCCGGCAAACTGCCCACTTTCCGCCTCGGCAGCCGCCTCCGCCTGCGCGGAATATGTGTCGTCGACAAGAGCTTCACCGGAGGGGAGGTGCCGTTCGCCGTCCTCATGCGCTCCGGCACTGACGTTCAGATGCTTGCGCCTCCCCCGTGGTGGAACACCGCCCACATCGTCGAACTCACGGTCTGCCTCTTTGTCGTTCTCGTGTTCATCCAGATCGTTTATTCCTCCTTCCAGCGCTCACGCCTCCGTGCTGTCATGGATGAGCGCGAACGCCTTGCGATGGAGATGCACGATACCCTCGCGCAGAGCTTCGCGGGGCTCGGCTTTCAATTGGAAGCCCTCTCTGAAGAAGCCCCGCCGGGAAGCTCCATGCGCTCTCAGCTTCAGTCCACAGTGGGCCTCGTGCGCTTCGCTCACAAGCAAGCCCGCAGTAACATCTCGGCAGTCCGCCCCGCAAATCTCGAGCAACTCGGGTTGGCCGGAGCCTTGGAGCAAGCTGCGAGATCAATCGTTCAGGGTGGCCCTGTCACGATTGACCTCGCTGTTCGCGGCGAACCCCGCACGCTTCCGTTGCAAATCAGCGACACGCTCTTTCGAATCGGCCAGGAGGCAATCGCCAATTCCGTGCGGCACGGCCACCCCGCCGCCATTCGCATTCGCCTCGCCTACGGAAAGGACTCGGTCCAGCTAACCGTGCACGATAACGGGCAGGGATTCTGTCCCGGAAAAGAGAGTTCCGGCTTCGGCATGCAAAGCATGCGGCAGCGGGCCGAACACCTCGGAGCTAACTTCCGCGTGCGCAGCACTTCCGGCCACGGTACAGTGGTCATCGTGCGCGTCCGATCCTCGTGGCAGATGCTTTCTTCCCTTGGCTCTGTCACACGCAACTTGAGGAAGAGGTATCTCCATGCCCCAGAGCACGGCTGAAACCGGAACCATCCGCATCCTGATCGTGGACGACCACCTGATCGTGCGCGCGGGCCTCACCACGCTCCTCAGCAAGGAAGAAGGTTTTGTCGTTTCCGGCGGCGTGGACTGCGGCTCCGAAGCCCTCGTCTTCCTCGATCAAGAGAGCGTTGACGTCATCCTTCTCGACCTGCGTATGCCCAAACGTGGCGGACTGGACGTATTACCGGAGCTACTCTCCCGCCCGAGCCCCGCACGCGTCCTCATCGTCTCCAGCTTTGAATATGAAGAGGAGATTTATCGCGCTGCCAAAGCGGGCGCGCATGGCTACCTGACGAAGGACGCCACGCGGACGGAAATTGTCGAAGCAATCCGAAGGATCGCTAGCGGGCAACTGCACTTCCCCGGCTCCATCGCCGCCCGCATTGCCGAGCGAGAGCTGCGCACCGGGCTCAGTCCGCGGGAACACGACATCCTCATTATGTTGTCAAAGGGCCTGACCAATAAGGAAATTGCGCGTACTTTGCAGATCAGCCAATTCACTGTCCGCAATCACGTGATCCACATCCTTGGAAAACTCGAAGCAAGCGACCGCACCGAGGCCGTTTCCATCGCGATCCAGCAAGGAATCCTGGGCGGGACCGCGTAGTCCGCGCCGAGGGTCATCACTGCAGCGCCTTTCGCGTTCCGTTACATTTTGTTACGTTCAGGAAATACTCCAGGCACCCAAATTCCAGACGCTGAAGCTGCGCTCGGTGAGGCCGCAGAATGCGCAAAATCATCGTAAGCAGTGTCGTACTGGCACTAGCTGCCTCTGGAATCGCGGCGTGGAAGCGGTTCGACACGGCGCATTCTCAGGAACTCCTTGGTCGCGCTGAAGCGGTGCGCGTTACACGGCGGGACGTTGGAATGACGGTGAAGGCTACCGGAGTCATCAAACCGATGACCGGCGCAGAGGTCAACGTAGGATCGAGCGTCTCCGGCGTGGTGATGCGCCTCTTCGTCCAAATTGGCGATCACGTCAAGCGGGGCCAGCCGCTCGCAGAGCTGGACAGCCGTGCGCTCACAGCGCGACGCGATGCCGACGCCGTAGCGCTGCGATCCGCAACTGCCCATCTGCGAACCGATCCGGATATTGCCGCTTCAGTGCCGCGAAGATGGTCTTCGCTTCCAAGGCGGGATTGGGTGCGCAACTGCTCACTGATCTCCTGCCACACCTCGGCAAAGCCATCCGGCCGCGTCCGCCAATGACGGGCTGCCTTTCATCTCGCTCGGCAAACGCCGCGTTTTCAGGTATCTCCTTGCCGTTTTCACATCCATCCCGGCCTTCGACGCTGCGATCTCTTGGGTTTCCTCGGTATTCAACAATTTGAATAGCCTCCCTATCTGCTGGTCTGTCACCATCGGTTCTTCACCTTGGCCTCTTCGAGCGCCAGTTCGAACCAAGCGCTTGGATCGTTCAGATCACGCCCGTACTTTGAGAGAAATACGCGGCCATTATGTGGCCGGATACCATGTAACGCCTCGAGAACGTTAAGGCAGGTCTTGTTTAGGGGAATCTCTCGATCACTTCCGTTCTTCGTCTTCTCCAATCTGATGCGTTTCCGGGTCAGCGATACCTGCGACCATTCCAGACTAAACTGCTCACTCTTTCGCATGCCTGTGTTCAGTGCTACATCGAATTCCGGCATGTGCTTCGGGAACCTTTTCCTGATTGCTGCGCGCAATCTCTCTTCCTCGTCTGCTGATATCAATGTCAGAAGGTTTAATCTCGTCAGCGACCCGGTCCGCGAACGCCTCCACGATGAATTTCATCCTCCCTTTGAAATTCCGAACATCCCTGCGGTCGTGGTTGACATACCAGTCGATGGCTTCCTGGGCAAGCACGGAGAACTTGATGCCCTTGTCCTTCATGTTCGCCGGCATCTTTACGCCGCGAAGAATGTCCGCCTTGCGAATCTTGTACCTGGATCAGTTCTCACAAATGGTCCGCCGCGACCAAGAACCGCTATAAAAATGTCTTTGGAAAGACGTTCAAGATTGCGCTGGCAGACGGTAAAGTCACGAGCAATCCTGCGCGGATGGTTGAGCAACGCGCGGAGAACAATGCCCGCATTCGGTTCCTAAGAGCTTGATTGCGTCGCCGCGCCGCCCCACCTTTACCCGATGCTCGACTCCAGCGACCTTGAAACGAATCCACAGATGTCTGAGCCTGGCACCTTCTCGAAGACATTGCTGTCCAATGGAGCACACTTTTGCCGAAATCGTGCTGAGCGACCAGGATCGGAGTGTATTGCAGCGTACGGTTCGCAACAAGACCTCGGAACAGCGAAGCGTGTTACGGGCCCGAATTGTGCTGTTGTCTGCGGCCGGCGAGCCTGATCTGGCCGTGG
>WNGK01008172.1_pt1 | contig 19399 bp, 17 predicted proteins | sample 5400601 | NCBI WGS metagenome assembly WNGK01 (sample SAMN13153376, study PRJNA577476) | soil metagenome | isolation source: 60 cm soil or saprolite under Garry oak tree replicate 1 | place: USA:California | collected 2016-06-15
GGATGGGGAGGTCGGAGTCGACTGGACGCAGGGCCCGCTTACGGTGCACGGAGCCGCTCGTGCCGTGTCGCGCCGCCTGGGGCAGTCGGGAGACGGGGCGGCGGCGTTTGCCGGCGGGTTCAACGCACGGCTAAATCCGTACGTCGGGCTGAGCGCGGACGTGGGCTCGTTCGTGAGCCCCACCGTGCGCGCCGCTTGGAGCGCCGCGATCACCGTCTTGATTCCGGGGTCCCCGCACACGTTTTCGTTTCATGTCAGCAACGCTACCAGCGCCTCGATCCAGGGCGCGTCTCAGGGCATCGAGTCTCCGAAAACCGTCCTCTACGGCTTCGAGTTCACGATCCCGCTGCACCTGAAACGCTTCGCTCCTTGGTTCCACGGCTCCCCGAAACCCGTCGCGCTCGGCGCGCCGGCCGGCGCCGCGATCGCGGCAGAGATCGACATGGCCGCGATGAAGTTCGCGCGCGAGACCGTCACCATTTCCGCGGGGCAGGCCGTGCGCTGGACGAACCGCGACCCCGTGGAGCACAGCGTCACATTCGACGGCGCCGAGCCGGGATCGCCGATCATTCCGCGGAACGGTTCGTACGTCCATCGCTTCGAGCAGCCAGGCACCTACACCTACCACTGCACGCCCCATCCCTTCATGAAGGGGGTCGTGGTCGTGAAATAACGGGAAACGTGGCAGACGATCTGGATCGGTTGTTCGAGCGGTTGGTGAGCGTCCTGGCGGACGATGCGCCGGGGCGGCTGGCCGTGCCGTTCCCCGCCGCCGAAGTCTACGAGCGGCTCGTGCCCTACCGCTCGAACCGCTCGATCCTCAAGGTCGCGACGCATCAAGACTACGAGATGGCGGTGCTGCGGCTGCTCGCGGGGGAGCGGGGCTACGCGTCGCTCGAGCCAGCCGAGGTGCAGGACGCGCTGCGGCGCGAAGTGGCGGAGTCGAATCCCGACGCCGCGCTGTTCCGTCAGTTCCCCGACGCGATGATGAGCCTCAACCGACTCGCCGCCGAGCGGTCGTTGCGGGGCGACCGGGCCTACGCACCGCCGCCGCCGCCCCCGCTGGCGCCACCGCCCGAATCGGCCGACGCCCCCGAACGGGAGCAAGATCAGCACGAAAAGCCGGCGCTCGCCGGTGCGGCGTTCGAGCTCGCCGAGCAGAGCGAGACGCCACGCCAGTGTCCCTACTGCGGCGAGACACTCCCCGGCGGCGGCAAAGTGAACTTCTGCCCCCAGTGCGGGCAACCGCCTTCGGGAGAGCTGCGCTGTCCGGCGTGCGGCGGTGAAGTGGACGTGGGCTGGCGCTACTGTGTGAGCTGCGGCCGCGCGACGGGGTTCGAGTGAGACGTTGCAGAGTCGCCGTGATCCCCGGGGACGGGATCGGGCCCGAAGTCATCGATGCGGCCCTCGGCCCCATCGAGCGGGCCGCCGCGAAGCACGGCGTCACCCTGGAGCTCGAGCGTCTGCCGTACGGCGCCGATCACTACCTCAAAACGAAGGAAACGCTCCCGGACCAGGCGTTCCACCATCTGCGCGACGACGCGGACGCCATCTTGCTGGGCGCAATCGGGGACCCGCGGGTACCGGGCAACGAGCACGCGCGGGACATCCTCCTGGGACTCCGGTTCCGGCTCGATCTGTACGTCAACTTTCGCCCCGTCACGCTGCTCCATCCCGACCTCACCCCGCTGCGGGGGAACGGCCGGCATATCGACTTCGTGATCTTCCGCGAGAACACCGAAGGAGTGTATCTCGGCCGGGGGCGCATCGACGGTGATGAATACGTCGCCGAAGAAGTCAACACGGCCAAGGGCGTGGAGCGCATCATCCGCGCCGCGTTCGTGTGGGCGCAGGATCACGGCAAGGTCCGCGTCACCATGAGCGACAAAGCGAACGCGGTGCCCGCTCACAAGATCTGGCAGGAGACCTTCAAGCGCGTCGCCGCCGAGTTCGGTGGCATCGAAGCCGAGCACCGCTACGTGGACGCCCTGGCGATGGAGCTGGTACGCGAGCCGGAGCGCTTCCAGGTCATCGTGACCAACAACCTGTACGGCGACATCCTTTCCGACCTTGGCGCCGCGCTCGTCGGCGGCCTGGGGCTCGCCGCCAGCGCCAATCTTCACCCTGGTCGGGGGGGAGCGGGGTTGTTCGAGCCGGTGCACGGCTCGGCGCCGCCGCTCGCGGGCAAAGGGATCGCCAACCCGATGGCGGCCGTCCTCACGGGCGCGCTGATGCTCGAGCAGCTCGGCGCTCCCGGGGCTGCCCGCGAGCTCGAGCGAGCGGTACGGGAGACGCTCGCGGCGGGGGTGCGGACGCCCGATATCGGGGGGACGGCCGGGACCCGGGACGTCACGGCGGCCGTCGCCGCGCAGCTCTGACAGTGTCCACGCCGGCGGCCCCGCGGGAGCTCGCCCGCGTCCTCACGCTCCGCGACCTGGTGCTCATCGTGGTCGGTACAACGATCGGGTCGGGGATCTTCACGGTGCCAGGCGCGGTGCTGCGCCAATCCGGCGGAGACCTGGGCGTGGCTCTGCTCGTCTGGTTGGCGGGGAGCGTCCTGGCACTGCTGGGCGCCCTCACGTTCGGCGAGCTCGGCGCCATGCTGCCCGACGCCGGTGGCAGCTACGTCTACGTGCGGGAGGCGTTCGGCTCCCTCCCCGCCTTCCTGGTGGGCTGGACGCTGTTTCTGGCCATCAACACCGGCGGGACCGCGACGCTCGCGGTGGCGTTCGCAAACTATCTGGGTGAGCTCGTCCCGCTCGCGCCGGCGGCGCACCGGCTGGCCGCGGTCGCCATGATCGCCGCCGTGGCCGCCGTGAACATCCGGGGCGTCCGCCAGGCGGCCAGCGTCCAGAACTGGAGCACGGCGCTCAAGGTCGGCGCGCTCCTCGCCCTCGCCGTGGCCGGCGCCGCGCTGGGCGACGGATTTCGCCGCGGCGACGCACGCGCCTTCACGACACCGCTCTCGCCCGCGTCACTCTCGGCCGCCGGCGTGGCGCTGCTCGGGGTCCTGTGGGCATACGAGGGGTGGCAGAACGTGACCAACTCCGCGGGAGAGGCCCGGGACCCGCAGCGCACCTTCGCGCGCGGGATCGGATTCGGGACGGCGGCGCTCGTGGCGATCTATTTGACGGCGAACGCCGGCTACGTGGCGGCGCTCGGCCCTGCCGGGGTGGCGGCGACGGACCGCGTGGCCGCCGATGCTGTCCGCAGCCTGTTCGGCTCCGGCGCCGCGAGGCTCGTCACCCTGGTCATTCTCGTATCGATATTCAGCGCCGCCAACGGCATGGCGCTCACGGGCCCCCGCATGTACTTCGCGATGGCGCGCGATCAAGTGTTCTTCCGATCGCTCGGGGACGTGCATCCGCGCTTCGGCACTCCGGCCCTCGCCGTCGCCTTCAGCGCCGTCTGGGCGATGCTGCTCGCCGTGAGCGGCACCTTCGAGCAGCTGTTCACGTACGTGGTGTTCGCGAGCTGGATATTCGCCGCCCTCGCCGCGGCCAGCGTGTTCGTCCTACGCCGGCGCCACCCCGATGCGCCGCGCCCGTTCCGCGTGCCCGGGTACCCGGTGACACCAGCGCTGTTCATCGCGGCCGCGGCGGCGATCGTCGGAAATACCATCGTCGCGCGGCCGGTCCAGGCCCTGATCGGCCTCGTCATCGTCGCGAGCGGATTGCCGGCGTATTTCGTGTGGAAGATGAGAGGGGGCCCCGGTTCAGTCGTGCCCTAAGAGGGCGCGCTCGGCCGACGGGTGCGCCCTTACAGGGCGCACACTGCGCCGAGCCGGGGCTCTCAGCCCCGGGACACGATACGACGTGGGGGGTAGCCCTTCTTCCGGCGGGTCCCAGCCCCGGGCGACACTGTAGAATTAAGGGAGCAATGACGTCCGCCCTTGTCCGTCTGGTCACAGCCTGCGCGTGTGTCCTCCCACTGCTCGTCAGTCGGACACCAGTAACGTCCCCTCTCCCGGTCGTCGATTCACCTGCCGGGCGCGCGCCGCAGGATTCCTTCCCCGCCCGAGTGGTACGGGAGCTTCATGCACTCGCAGCGGGCGGCACGTTTGCGAGCTGGATGCAGGAACACCCTAACGAGGCATTCGAGCGGTTCGTCTCCGGCGGGCCCGGGAATGAGGGACAAGACTGGTGTGCGCGCGCGACCCTCGACCAGACGGTGCCAGACCGCACCGGACCCTTGCGCCACGCATACTTCTATCCCCCGCCGCTCAGTCCCAGCTCCACTCTTCCCGCGCCAGCTACCCCGGCAGGTATGGCGCAGCAATGTGTGCTTGGCGCGGTGCGGATCGACAATCGCTCCCAGACTGATGCCGCGGGACGTCAGCTCGCTGAGGAGACCCGCGCCGCACTGGCGCTGGCGTACGGGTCGTCACCCGACACGGCCAGCCGCGAGTTGCCATTTGGTCTTGCCGCGCGTTCGAGCGTGTTTGGTCGCTGGCAGATCGATTCGATGGTGGTCGCGACGGCGTACGAGCCAGGCTTCATGAGGAGCGCTTCGCGTGTCACCGTTCTCGCCTACCTGCCGGTGTCGGAGCTGGGAGAATGGAATCCGTACCGGCACTCGGATCAGAGGGAGGCTTCTCTCCTAGCAGAGGCCCTGGAGCTCTCGGGCCTGGGCCAAGCGCTGGGCGCGCCTTTGCTGTCCGTATTGGCTCAAGCCGAGAGCACGTACAGCGGCAAAGCGCGCATCGCCCCCGATACCCTCAAGCGGAGAACCATGACGGCGCTTCGGGATTGGCTTGGCAGCGCGCGCACACTCGATGCAGGCCGCCGCGCGGCCGCATTGCTCGCCGCAGACCGGGTGCTCGGCAACTCGTCGGTGGGCTTTCCATTCTCAAGAGACGGCGCCGCCTTCAAAGCGCTCGGCGCCGGCTTCGGGTGCGAATACCACAACGACGGCTGCGTCTACACGCACACGTGGCTCACCCAAGCCCTTCGACTCGACCCGAACGGCAGGCCGGGGACCTTGGCATTTATGACGCTCTTGCGATCGAGGTTCGATACGGCCGGGTCCTGCTCGAGCGGCGAGCGTCCCTATCAAGTGATGATCCGGCGGGGTGAACTGTTCATGACCCGGTTGACCGATTCGACCTTCAGAACCGAGCTCCACCTCACACTGGGAAACGCCTGGGCGGATAGCGTCGCGATGACGCATCGTGAGCACGGTGCGGACGCTCCGCAGGCCCGCGCGAAGGCCCTCCAGCACTATAGGGCAGGCTTGGAAAGCGACAGGAGCTCTATCCTGGCCCACCAAGCCTGGCGCACGGTTTGGCGCCTGCTCGCTGGCCTGCCGCCGCGGGGCGTCCTGTACTACTGCGACAACGATTGAGAGGCGGGTGCGTGTTTGTCCGCGCGCTGAGTGCGCTCGGCCCGAGGGTGCGCCCTTACAGGGCGCACACAACGCCGAGCCCGGGCTCTCAGCCCGGGTAGACTCGGTAAGGGCTGACCCAGACGCCTAGCCTAGAACATGTTAGGTCGCCGCGCCCTACCGCCCTCCCCCGATCCCCCTGTCGGGCGTCCGGACCGGCTTCGGCACGTTCGGCGGCACACTGAAGGACCTCTCGGCGATCGAGCTCGGCGTCGTGGCCGCCAAGCACGCGCTCGAGCGCTCCGGCGTCCCGCCCGCCGAGTTGGGCCACAGCGTCTTCGGCAACGCCCTCCAGACGTCCGCCGACGCGATCTACTGCGCCCGTCACATCGGACTCAAGGCGGGACTCCCGATCGAGGTCCCGGCCGTCACGGTGAATCGGCTGTGCGGCTCGGGGTTCGAGGCCATCACCCAGGGTGCCCAGCTCATTCTCCTGGGCGAGGCCCAGGCGGTGCTCGCCGGCGGCACGGAGTCGATGAGCCAGGCCCCACACGTGGTGCGCGGCGCGCGCTGGGGCCTGCGTCTCGGGCCGTCGGCCCCGCTGGAAGACCTCCTCTGGGAAGCGCTCAAGGACCCGCAGTGTGGCCTTTCCATGGCCGAGACCGCCGAGGGCCTGGCCGAGAAGTACAAGCTGACCCGAAAGGAAGTCGACGAGGTGGCACTCGCATCGCAGCAACGCGCCAAGCAGGCGTGGGACGCGTGCGTATTCCAGGACGAGGTGGTGCCGGTCACCGTGAAGGGGAGGAAGGGTGAGCCGACCGAGTACCGCGCCGATGAGCACATGCGACCCAACACGACGCTCGAGGTGCTGCTCTCCCTCAAGCCCTATTTCAAGAAGGACGGGCTCGTCACCGCGGGCAATGCCTCCGGGATCGTGGACGGCGCCGCCGCGACCGTGATCGCGCGCGCGGACTACGCCACGGCCCACGGCCTCAAGCCGCTCGGTCGCCTGGTCGCGTGGGCGGTGGTCGGGGTCGAGCCCAAGTACATGGGGATCGGACCCGCGCCCGCGGCGCGCAAAGCGCTGCAGAAGGCCGGCATGAAGCTCGAGCAAATGGACCTGGTGGAAGTGAACGAGGCGTTCGCGCCGCAGTATCTCGCAGTCGAGAGGGAGCTCGGCCTCGACCGCGCCAAGACCAACGTGCACGGGGGTGCGATCGCGATCGGGCACCCGCTCGCCGCGACCGGAACCCGCGTCACGATCCACCTACTCCACGCCCTGCGCCGAGCGAAGCAGCGCTTCGGGCTCGGATCCGCCTGCATCGGGGGCGGCCAGGGCGCGGCGGTGATCGTGGAAGCCTTTCCGGCCTGAAGAGGAGTCGCGATGGACATCGTAGTGACGGCCGTTCTCGGCATCCTGGCGCTGTATCTCTTCGGCGGCCTCAAGGTGCTGCGCGAGTACGAGCGGGCGGTGTACTTCTTCCTCGGTCGCTCGTGGGGCGCGAAGGGGCCCGGGCTGATCTACGTGCCGCCGCTGTTCGCGAAGACGCAGACCGTTTCCCTCCGCGTCGTGGCGCTGGACATCCCACCGCAGGATGTCATCACCCGCGACAACATCTCCATCAAGGTGAACGCCGTCCTGTATATGCGCGTGAAAGAGCCCGTGAAGGCGGTGATCGGCGTCGAGAACTACCTCTACGCCACGAGCCAGCTCGCGCAGACCACGCTGCGCTCCGTGCTGGGCGAGACCGAGCTCGACGAGCTGTTGATGAGCCGCGAGAAGATCAACAACATCCTGAAGAACATCATCGACAAACGCGCCGAGGATTGGGGCATCGAAGTCTCCGCGGTGGAGGTGAAGGACGTGGATCTGCCGCCCGAGATGAAGCGCGCGATTGCACGCCAGGCCGAGGCGGAGCGCGAGCGCCGAGCCAAGGTCATCAACGCGGAGGGCGAGCTGCAGGCCTCGGAGAAGCTCGCCCAGGCCGCGCACATCATCGGCTCGGAGCCCGCCGCCATCCAGCTGCGCTACCTGCAGACGGTGACGGAGATCTCCTCCGAGAACAACTCGACGACGTTCTTCCCGATCCCGATCGATTTGCTCAAGGGATTCTTCGAGGCGGTGACCCGAAAGCCGGCTATCCCCGCGCTTCCCGAACGGACGTCGGGTGACACCGTCCCGGCCGAGCCGAAGAAGACGAAGGCCGAGGCGTAACGATGGCGGGCGAGCTCATCCGCCGCGAGGCGCTCGAGCGCATCATCCAGCGCGCGGCGGAGCTGCAAGCCGGCGAGCGAGACATCGGGGAGGGGCTGACCGAAGCGGACGTGCTCGCGCTCGGCAACGACGTGGGCATCCCCCCGCGCTACTTGCGGCAGGCGTTGCTCGAAGAGCGGACACGCCCCCCCGTCGAGGAGCGCGGCGGCGCGCTGCGTTGGCTGCTGGGCCCGGGGCGCCTCTCCGCCCAGCGCGTGGTCTCGGGGGACCCGGCCGCCGTGGAGCGCGCGCTCGACTCGTGGATGCAGCAGGAAGAGCTGCTCCAGGTGAAGCGACGCTACCCCGACCACACGAGCTGGGAGCCGAAGGTCGGGGCGTTCGCCTCTATTCAACGGGCGCTCGGATCGGGGGGCCGCCGCTTCGCCCTCGCGCGGGCGTCGGAGGTCGCCGGCCAAGTGACTCCGCTCGAGAGCGGCTTCTGTCACGTCGCGCTGTTCGCGGATCTGCGCAACATCCGCAGACAGCGCCTCGGCATCGCGGCCACGTTGCTGGGCATGGGCGCCGCCGCGACCGCCGCCTTCCTTGCCATCGGCGTGCTCGCCCCGTTCGCGTACGTGCCGCTCTTGGCCTTCGGGCCCGCGGCGGTGGCGGCGCTGCGCAGCCACCGCCTGCAGCACGAGCAGATTCAGATCGGACTGGATCAGGTGCTCGACCGGCTCGAGCGCGGCGAGATCAAGCCCGAGCGCGCCCTGCCGAGCCAGCAGGCGAACCCGCTCCTACGCATCGCGGACGAGATCCGAAAGACGTTCGAAATCACCTGAGCGAGACATGACCGACATCAAGCGGGTGGGCGTGCTGGGCTGCGGGCTCATGGGAAGCGGGATCGCCCAGGTGGCTGCGGTCGCGGGATACGATACGACCGTGCGTGACGTGTCCCAGCAGGTCTGGGACAAGGCGCGCGCCGGGATCGAGAAATCGCTCGCCAAGTTCGTGGAGAAGGGAAAGCTCCCGGCCGCAGACCGCGACCCAACCCTCAAGCGCCTGCATTTCACGACCGCCACGGCCGACCTCAAGGCCTGCGACATCGTGGTCGAAGCCGTGACGGAGGACCTGGAGCTCAAGAACGCTCTGTGGAAGGAGCTCGACGGCCTGTGCGGCCCGATCGCCGCGATGGCCGCGGCGACGCAGCGAGGAGACCGCTTCGTAGGACTCCACTTCTTCAATCCCGTGCCGCTGATGCCGCTGGTCGAGGTCGTCCGGACGGTAACCACCTCGGCAGACACATTTCAACGCGCTTTCGCGTTCGCCCTGTCGCTCGGCAAGGAGCCCGTGGCCGCGAAGGATACCTCCGGCTTCATCGTCAATTTGCTGCTCGTCCCGTACCTGCTCGACGCGATCCGGGCGGTCGAGCGCGGTGTGGGGAGCGTGTCGGATATCGACAAGGCGATGCAGCTCGGCTGCGGTCATCCCATGGGTCCGCTCACCCTGCTCGACTTCGTCGGGCTGGATACGACCTACAAGATCGCCGAGATCATGTTCACCGAGTACCGCGAGCAGCGCTACGCCCCGCCGCCGCTGCTCAAGCGGATGGTCCTGGCCGGGATGCATGGCCGGAAGAGCGGCAAGGGCTTCTACGACTACTCCGTCGATCCACCCAAAGTGCTCGCTCTCGGCGTCTGACGGCGCCACGCCACCCTTCACTCCCAAGGACCCGCATGTTCGGCTACGACTGGCCCCGCTTCCACGCGGCGGTGAACGACCTCCCCAGTGCGTTGCTCCTCGTGACGGTGCTGTTCGACCTCGGCGCCTGGCTCTCGAAGCGCGATTCGCTCAAATCGGCGGCGCTGTGGACGCTGTGGGCCGGAGTGATCGGTGGCTGGATAGCGGTGCTCGCCGGCCTCCAGGCCGAAGACGCGATCGAGCACGGTGAGGCGATTCACGAGCTGATGGAAACGCACGAGACGCTGGCGCTCACCACCATGGGCATCTTCACCGCGGTGCTCGCATGGAAGCTGTTCCGCCGCTCCAAGCTGACGGGTGCCGAGGAGGCGGGGCTGCGGGTATTGAGCGTCGCTGGGCTCGTGACCGTCGTGTGGACCGGTGTGCTCGGCGGGAAGCTGATGTTCGAGCACGCGGCGGGCATTCCCAACGCCGCCATGCAGACGGAGATGGAGAACCGACAGGCGGGGCATCATCACGAGGCGGGCGAGGCCGAGGAGCACGAGCACGCAGCGCCCGCCGACACGGCGAAGGCCGCGGGGCACACGCATCCCCCCGGCACACCGCCTCACAAACACTAATGCGGGATTCGGAATGCGGAATGCGGAATCGCCGTGGGATGTCACGCGGCACGATACCCACCTTTACATTCCGCATTCCCCAATCCGCTTTCCGCATTTTGGTTTTGGTCGCCGCCTGCACCCCCATCACCACTCGCCCCGATTTCCGGCCCGACCCCCGCGCGCTCGTCGTCATCCTCGATGCGCGACCGGAGCGGGTCACCGCCGCGCTCGACAGCTTGGTGCCGGCCGAGAGCCTCGAGGTCGCACATTCCAACGTGCGGGACGGCTACGTCGAGACGGCGTGGCACGACACGCAGGCCCGTCGCCCGCGTCATCACGAGCGCGAGATCGGGAACTTGGCCGCCACCGTGAAGATCCGCTTCTGGGCCGACCCGTGGGTGCCGGGCCAAACCCGGCTCACCGTCGAGCCGGTGTACCGGCCCCGCTCCGACCCGTCACGTCCCGAGCGCAACCTCGAGGTGATCGTGTCGAAGGAGCACGACGGCTACAAGATCGCGCAGCGGTTCGTCGACAAGCTGAAGGAGAGATTCGGGGTACCGAAAGCCGCCCAGGAGGAGGGGCGCCCTACGCCCCCACCAAACCCTTCACCCACTGCTCCATGACGTCGAGATCGAGCATCGCGTCGCGGCACGGTCCGTTCGGGAGCCGCATGGTGAGCCCGAGCACCGGCAGCCGGCCGGCCACGTCCCGGAGCCCGGTCATCATGTCCCGCTCGCACGCTACCGCGACAACCGCGCGGGGCTTGCGCTCGCGGATGACCCGCCGCGCGAGCTGCCCCCGGGTCGCGACGAACACGGGCACCTCGTAGCGTCCGGCGATCGCCAGCACGCCGTCCAGCGCCTGCTTGGATAAACAGCGGGGGATGAGGACGAGCAGCTCGCCCTTGCCGACCGTCCGGTGGCGGCGCTCCGCGAGCGTGTTGTACACGTCGATGGCCGCGTGCTCCACCCAATCGCGCTTGCCGAACGCCCGGGAGACGTAGGACGTGAGGCTCATCAGGCGGAGATAGGGCCCCCGCTCGAGCCAGCCCTCCGGGAGGGCGAGGACGCCCCCATAAAAGGAAAGCAGCAGGGTCCCGAACCACGCCCAGGTCGCCGCAGCCACCGTTCCCAAGGCGAGCCACAGCGTGCGGGGCAGCATCGACCACAGGGTACCGAGTCGCGGCCCAAGCAGGAAGATGAGCGCCGCCCCCACCGCCATACCGACGCCGATCGTCAGGGCGGCGAACTCGAAGAAGAGTCCCGGCGCCGCGGAGAAGTCCCCGCTCCCGGGGAGCGGCCGTCCATCCCACTCGTCCCACTCGTGACCGAGACGGCGGTCGGTCTCGATGTGGATGAGCTGGGCGCGGGGAGCGGCGGGGGTCATGGGCGTCAAGCATCACTCGCACCCCTCGCGGTGTCAAGCGTGAATGGTGCGTGGTGCGCGGTGCGTGGTAACTTGTGAGCCGTGACGAACCACGCACCACGCACCACGTAGCCGCGTTGACACACGCCCCCCTTCCCCTCCTCACCGATCCTCGCAGCCGAGCCGCATACTCGGAGGGCGCAGGGATCTATCGGATCGTTCCGGCGGCGGTCGCCGTGCCGCACGGAGTGGAGGAGTTGCTGGAGCTCGTCAGGTGGGCGGGGGCGACAGGTACTCCGCTCGTGCCGCGCGGTGCGGGCAGCGGGATGGCCGGCGGGAGCGTGGGGCGCGGCGTCGTCGTGGACCTGAGCCAGGGGTTCCATTGGACCACGCCCGACTGGCCCCGCCGGAGGCTGTGGGCCGGCGCCTCCGTGACGTGGGCCGAGCTGACGGCGGCCGCTCGACCCTTCGGCCTGCGGCTCCCCCCCGACCCCTCCTCCGGCGCGTTCGCGACTTCGGGCGGGATGGTGGCTACCAATGCAGCAGGGCCGCGCTCGGTGCGGTGCGGTAGCGTGCGGACCTGGGTCGAAGCGATCGAAATCATCGGAGCCGATGGGGAGGCTCGGCGGGTCAAACGGGGAGCGGGGAGCGGGGAGGGGGAGCGGTTTCCCCTGTCTGACGACCAGCGCCGGCTGATTGCGGCGCGATTTCCCAAGACGCGCAAAAATGCTGCCGGCTATGCGCTCGACCGCTATGCCGAATCAGGGGATGAGCTCGATCTCCTCATCGGTTCGGAGGGGACGCTTGCGTTCATCACCGCGGTCGAGTGGCGGCTGGAGCCGATTCCCACCGACGTGGCGGGCGCGGCCCTGGGGTTCGGAGACCTGCAGCGCCTCGCCGAGGCGGTCCCCTACCTCGTGGCGCTCAACCCGTCGGCGGTCGAGCTCTTGGACCGGACGCTGCTCGACGTCGTGCGGGATGCGGGCCCCCCGCTCAACCTGCCCGAGGGGCTCGAGGGACTCCTGCTGATCGAGTTCGAGCGCGACACTCAGGCGGTGGCGCGGGGCGTGGTCGGAGACGCGGTGCGCAGCCTGCGCGCCAGTACGGTCCACGTCGCGACGGCGGTCGACCGGGCGAGCCTCGAGGCGCTATGGGCCGTGCGCCGCCTGGCGAGCCCCGCCCTGGCCCGCCTGCCGCACAGCCGACGCTCGCTGCAGGTGGTCGAGGACGGGTGCGTGCCGCTTGAGCGGCTGGCCGACTATATCGCGGGGATCCGGACGGCGGCGTCGCGGCGTGGCATTCCCGTGGCGATCTTCGGACACGCGGGCGACGGTCATGTGCACGTGAACGCGCTCCCCGACCTGACCGTCTCGGGCTGGCGGGATACGCTGGCGGCGCTCTACGCCGACGCGGCCACACTGCTGCTCCGATTGGGCGGGACGCCGAGCGGCGAGCATGGCGTGGGCCGGCTGCGCGCCGGGCTGCTGGAGCGGTTCTACGGCCCCGAGGTGATGGCGCTGTTCCGCGGGCTGAAGCGGGCGTACGACTCGCGCTCCCTGCTCAATCCGGGTGTTATAATCCCCTCGGCCGACTGGGCGCCCCTCGTCGATCTCAAGGTCGGGCCGGAGGCGGCGCCCATTCCCGACGACATCGCCCGACGCCTCCGCGAGCTCGAACAGACCGCCGGCTGGGCGACACCGAAGCTCGATCTGGCAACCCCGAGCCCCTAACCCCTAGGCCCTCGCCCGCATGGAAATCTTCCGCGCCCCTCGCGTCACGCTGATCGCCCGGCCCGAGTTCCTCGAGCCCGAGCACCTGCGGGTCCAATGGCAGGGCGGCGCCTCCGCTGGAGAGCGGCTCGCCGAGTTCGCCGGCCGGATCTGTTACATGAGCCAGCACAACCCGGCGAACCGCTCCACAGCCGAGTACCTCGAGAACATCAAGAAGCAGGGCCACGGGTCCGTGCTGGAGCACGCCGTGTACGTGTTGCTGATCGAAGGGATCTCCCGCTCGTGCTCGCACGAGCTGGTGCGACACCGAGCGGGGTTCGGCTACTCTCAGCTGTCGCAGCGCTACGTAGATGAGTCGCACGCCGCGTTCGTCGTGCCGCCGGCGATGCTGGGCGATGCGACGCTCGAGGCGGAGTGGGAGCGGGAAGTGGGGGACGCCCAGGCGGCGTACGTGCGCGCGGTCGAGGCGCTGATGCAACGCTATGCGTGGATCGCCGACAAGGTGCACCGGCGCAAGGTGGCGCGCGAGGCGGCACGCAGCGTGCTTCCCAACGCGACCGAGGTGAAGATCGTCGTGTCGGGGAATGCGCGCGCGTGGCGCACGATGCTCGAGCTGCGCACGAGTGAGGGCGCGGAGCTCGAGATCCGGCGGATGGCGATCGCGTGTCTTCGTGTCCTGCAGGGCGAAGCGCCCGCGCTGTTCGCCGATTTTGAGATTTATCTCGCCGACGACAAACACGACGCCGCGCGCGTCGCGTACCACAAAGTGTGACGCGCGTCGGCGACCGAAAAAAAATCCGATTTGCCTATTGCGCATCGCTTCGGTCTTCCTTATTGTCTACTCGACAACGCGTTTCGATCCACAGACCGCACGAGCGGCCTTTTTTGTAGGAGGTCACCCGAGACCAAATGCGAATCGGTCTCGCATACAACGAAAAACCCGATTCCGCGGCCGACGCAGAATCCGACGGCACCGGCGACGCGTTCGCCGAGTGGGACGACGCATCCACCATCACGGCGGTGGAGCAGGCTCTCGGTCTCTTCGGCAGCGTCATCCGGCTCGAAGCCGATCAGGTCTTTCCGCACAAGGTCGTCCTCGCGCGCCCCGATCTCGTCTTCAACATGGCCGAAGGTCTCCACGGCCAGAGCCGCGAAGCGCTCGTCCCCGCGATCTGCGAATACCTGAACATCCCGTATACGGGCTCGGACCCGCTCACCCTGGCGTTGTCGCTGCACAAAGGTCGGACCAAGGAAACGCTTGCCTACCGCGGCGTGCCCACGGCTCCCTTCACCTGCATCGAGTCGGCCGAGCAGGTTGAGCGCGTGGCGCTGCCTTACCCTGTGTTCGTCAAGCCGGTTGCCGAGGGGTCGGGGAAGGGCGTGTTCGCCACCAACCTGTGCGCGAACGTCGCCGCCCTGCGCGAGCGGACTCGGTTCCTGCTCGAGCGCTACGCCGAGCCCGTGCTGATCGAGACCTACCTCCCCGGTCCCGAGTTCACCGTCGCGATCCTCGGGAACGGCGCGGAGGCCTACTGTCTCCCGGTGATCGGGTTCGATTTCTCGACGCTGCCGGAGGGCGCGGCGCCGGTATACGGCTATGAGGCGAAGTGGGTGTGGGATCGCCCCGAAGCACCGCTCGCGATCTTCCAGTGCCCGGCGCGCGTGCCGGCGGCGTTGTACCGCGAGATCGAGCGCACGGCGCTCGACGCCTACCACGCCCTCGGTTGCCGTGACTGGTGCCGCGTGGATCTCCGGGTGGATCGGTTTGGCGTCCCGAATATCCTCGAGCTCAACCCCCTACCCGGGATCATCCCCGATCCGGCCATGAACTCTTGCTTCCCCAAGGCGGCGCGCGCCGCCGGGTTCAGCTACGACGAGCTCATCCAGGAAGTGGCCCGCATGGCCTGGCGGCGGCTCACCGGACAGGTGCTCGCCGAGGGGGTGGCACGCCCGGTGGTAGGGACGTCGCACGCGGCGCCCCTCGAGACGGCGGCGGCGCCTGCATGAAGGTCGCCATCCTGTTCGACCCGGGGGCCGACGACTGGACGCCGGAGGACGTCCGGGGCGTGATGAAGGCCGTGGACGAGATCGGCGCGATCTTCGGCTCAATGGGCCACGAGGTCCGCAAGGTGCCGGTGCGCCACGACATGCGCTGGTTCCAGCTGGCGCGCCGGGCGGACCTCGTCTTCAATCTGTGCGAGGGCGTCCACGGGAAGAGCGAGTGGGAAGAGCACGTCGTGGGGACGCTCGAATTCGCAGGGATTCCCATCACGGGCGCGAGCCTCTGGACCCTCGCGGCGTGCCGCCGCAAGCCCGTCGCGAACACCCTGCTCCAACAGGCGGGGCTCCCCGTTCCTCGTTGGACGGTGGCGCAGGGCAAGATCGAGGACGACTTCCCGCTGCCCGCCATCGTCAAGCCGGCGGCGGAGGACGCGAGCGCGGGGCTCGACCGTGGCTCGGTCGTGAGCGACCGCAAGTGCCTGCGCGCGCGCGTCGCGGCGATGACCGAGCAGTTCGACGAAGTGCTCGTCCAGGAGTACGTCGGCGGCCGCGAGTTCAACGTCGGCTTCGTCGGGAGCCGCGTGCTCCCCATCGCGGAGATCGACTTCAGTCGCATGCCCGAAGGCGCCTGGCCCATCCTCACGTACGCCGGGAAATGGGAGATCGGCTCCGTCGACGACCTCGGGTCGGTGCCACTGTGCCCCGCCGGCATCCCGCAGAAGCTCGCCGATCGGCTCGTCCGGGTCGCCGAGCTCGCCTGGCGGACCATGCAGGGGAAAGGCTACGGCCGCGTCGATCTCCGCGTGGACGACCAGGGCCGGCCTTGGGTGCTCGAGGTCAACCCCAACCCGGATCTCAACGACGACGCCGGCCTCTCCCGCATGGCGAAGGTCGCCGGCTGGGACTACGCGGAGCTGGTGCGCCGGATCGCCGAGGTCGCGCTCCGCGAGGCACAGGGCGCCAAGGCGGCGCGTGAGCTGCTCGCTCCGTCCCGTCGGCCACGGCCAACGCGCACCGCTTGAGCGGCTCACGGCGGCCACCGGCCTGTTCCGGCCGGACGAAGTCGCCATCGCCGTGGAGCTGCTCGACGACGCCCTCACGGGCGACGACGACTACCGCTTCCTCGGCGCGTACGCGAGCAACGAGCTGGTGGGCTACGCCTGCTGGGGCCCCACACCCGGTACCACCGGCACGTTCGACCTCTACTGGATCGTCGTGGACCCGGCGCGACAGCGCGCCGGAGTCGGCACCCAGCTGCTGCGGGCCGTCGAAGCACAGCTGGCGAGCGATAACGGACGACTCATCGTCGTCGAGACATCGTCGCGCGCCGATTACGCACCCAGCCGCGCCTTCTACGAGCGGCGGGGATACACCCAGGCGGCCCGGCTCCCCGGCTACTACGCCCCGGGCGACGACCTGGTGATCTATCTCAAGGATCTGACGCATGGAGCCCTGGCAACAGCTACTGCGTAAGCAGAGCATCGCCTCGCTCGACGCGCTCGTCGCCAAGTTCGGCGCCGAACACTTTCCCGACCTCGAGCGGCTGCGACGGGCGGCGGAGAATTTCGAGTTCCGGATCTCGCCCGCCATGGTGGACCTCATCAAGTCCCCGGGCGACCCCATTTGGCGGCAGTACGTGCCCGACCTGCAGGAGCTCGAGGTGCACGACGGCCTGGTGGACTCGCTGGCCGAGGACGCCAACTCGCCCGTGCCGAACATCACCCACCGCTACCCCGACCGCGCGCTGTTCCTCGTGTCGCCGGTGTGCGCCGCGTATTGCCGCTTCTGCACCCGCCGTCGCAAGGTGGGTGACCCCGAAAAAATCCCTCTGACCGAGCTCGAGTCGGCGTTCCGCTACCTCGAGGAGCACGTCGAGATCCGCGACGTGATCATGTCGGGCGGAGATCCGCTGCTCCTTTCCGATCGGCGCATCGACGAGCTTTGCAAGCGCCTGCGGGCCATCCCGCACCTCGAGGTCATCCGGATCGGCAGCCGGGTGCCGTGTCATCTCCCCGAGCGGATCACGCCGGAGCTGTGCGGCATCCTGAAGCAATACCACCCGCTCTACATCAACACCCACTTCAATCACCCCGACGAGCTCACGCCCGCCGCGGTGGCGGCGCTCGGCCGCCTCGCCGACGCCGGCGTCCCGCTCGGCTGCCAAACGGTGCTCTTGAGGGGCGTGAACGACGATCCCGAGGTGATGAAGCGCCTGATGCAGAAGCTCCTCGCCGCGCGGGTGCGGCCGTACTACATCTACATGTGCGACCAGGTGGCGGGCGCGGAGCACTTCCGTACGACCGTCGAGAAGGGCCTGGAGATCATTCGGGCGCTGCGCGGGTGGACTTCGGGGCTCGCCGTGCCGCACTTCGTGATCGACGCGCCGGGGGGTGGCGGCAAGATCCCCCTCCTGCCCGAGTACGTGGAGTCGATCAGCGACGACGCGGTCGTGCTCAAGAACTACGCTGGGAAGCGGTACGTGTACCGGCAGCCCAATCGCCAGGAGCCGGTTCTCATCGGATAACGTCGCCCGGTGTTGCGGCGGCGCGACACTGGCGCCGTCGCTGCGATGGCGGCGGCGGCGCCACAGTTCTTGCTCCGATAGGCAACGGAGCACCGCGTGAACCCGGCCTCATCCTTTGTTACGGCCGCCTTGCTGTGCCACTGCGGCCTGATCGCGCTTGCGAGCGCGCAGCGACTGGACACCACGTCCGCAGCCGCGGCCCTGCCGCTCGTTCCCGAGCGGACGACGGCCGAGGGCTATGAGCCGGTATTCGATGGCTTGCGCCACATGACGGAAGTGGAGAGCGTCGCGCCGGTGCGGAATTTCACGCTGCGGCGCGACGTTATCGTGTTCCACCTCGAGGAGGGTAACCTCTTTCTCGCGACGCCCGTCGCGGGCCGGACGATCGGCGCGGTCTTCGTGGGACGGGGGTCTGTCTCGGTCACACCGCCGCTCGCCGTCGAACGCGTGGAGTTGGAGCGCCTGCTCAAAGACTCCGTGGTGGAGGCACGGATCTCGGCGGCGGCCTTCGTCTTTACCGACTCGACCTTGGCCGAGCTCAAGCGGCAGCTCACGTTCGCCCCGCGCTCCGCGATGAGCCAGGGGTCCGGCGTTCTCAGCGACGCAATCGACCGGCTGGTGGACGGTCGTCGGGTGGTGCAACCCGCGCTGATGAAAGCGTTGCTGAACGGTGACACCGACGGGTTCTTCTACGCGCACGTCAAGCGGGAGCACGGCGAGGATCTGATGTTCATGGTGGATCCGGGAGACGACGAGCAAGTCTCGGTGCTGCGCGGCGGTCGCGAGGGCGAGAAAGTCCAGGTCGTCTCCGAGTTCCGGCGCGCGGAGGACGTGAACGACACGACGACCGCGGAACCAGCGCGGCATGACGCGCTCAAGCTCGACGCCTACCGGATCGAAGCGACCATCGCGAAGGGACTCGGGTTTTCGGCGACGGCCACGGTCCGGCTGACCGCCCGACGGGCCGGCGTCCACTGGGCTCGCCTCAGCCTCCTCGCAGAGCTGGACGTGGACACGGTGCGCGAAGCAGGCGGCAGGGCGGTGACCTTCTTCCGCCCCAACAAGACCTCGGATCTCTGGGTTCGGTTCGACCCGGCGCCCCGGGCTGGGGATACACTGGCCGTGCGCGTCGTCTATCATGGCGACCTCATCGGGTACACCTCGATCGTGCAGGACATGCAGCGGTGGGCCCCGCCCCGGGCGCGCGCCAAGCTGCCGCCGGGCACGGACCGGTGGCTCTTCATCAAGTCATCCTACAGGTGGTTCCCCCGCTTTGGGGATGGTTTTGGGGATGGTGCGGCAGACGTAGACCTGATCTTTCACGCACCCAAACGCTATCGCCTCGCGAGCATCGGCCGGTTGGTCGGATCGTCCGTGGAGGGCGACGTCGCGACGTCGCACTGGACCACGGTCCTCCCTGCCGACCAGGTGTGCTTCAGCCTCGGCGAGTTCGACGAATTCAAGATCACCGATCCCCGGATCCCACCGGTGACCGTCCACACGAACAGCGACGCGCACCGGCAGCTCGACAAGTTCTTCCTGGCGTTGCGCGATGAGCTGGGTGCGTCCCCCGCCGGTGTCCAGAAGTTCCTCTCGCAGCGTGCCCCCGAGCAAGACGTGGGCGCCGACGTCGCGAACAGTCTCGCGTTCTTTACCCGCGTGTACGGTGCACCGTTGTTCGACCGGTACTATGCGGCCGAGATTCCGTTCCCGTACGGGCAAGCCTTCCCGGGACTCATGTACCTGCCCGTGTGGACGTTCCAGGCGATCGGCGACAGTGGCTACGAAGAGATCCTCCGCTCCCACGAGATGGCGCACCAGTGGTGGGGCATCGGCGTCGAGCCCGCCGGATACCGGGACCGATGGCTGTCAGAGGGGTTCGCCGAGTTCTCGGGCCTGTGGTACATGCAGATCGTCCTCCACGACAACGAGAAGTTCTTCAGGCACCTCAAGCACTGGC
>WNGK01002638.1_pt1 | contig 19397 bp, 21 predicted proteins | sample 5400601 | NCBI WGS metagenome assembly WNGK01 (sample SAMN13153376, study PRJNA577476) | soil metagenome | isolation source: 60 cm soil or saprolite under Garry oak tree replicate 1 | place: USA:California | collected 2016-06-15
AACCGCTGAACAGCAATAGCGTCCAACGGGATTATCTCCGTCCTAAGAGCATCGAAGCGGGATTGAAGCCGTTGGGCTGGCACGCGCTGCGTCACTCGTATCGCACGTGGTTAGCGGAACTGAAAACTGGGCCGGAAGTGCAGCGGGATTTAATGCGGCACAGCACGGTCGGGATGTCGCTCGATGGTTACGGTCAAGGCGTTCCAGATTTGAACCGGGAAGCCAACTACGCTGTGGTGAAACAGTCTTTTGGCAGTGAACCCGCTTAATTGACTGTTAACTGACTGTAACGGTTTATCGGTATTGAAAACAAAGGTGTTATGGTGCGGAAGGGGGGATTTGAACCCCCACGCCTTTCGGCGCCACCCCCTCAAGATGGTGTGTCTGCCAGTTCCACCACTTCCGCATTACTTGTATTCAATAATGTAGGGTCATTCGTCGAAGAGGGGATTTCCCACTGCACCCGATTCTGCAACACCCCGACCGGATCTACCTCTGGCGCCGGCCGTTCCAGCCCGCCCAATCGCACAAACAACTTCCGCACCGCCTCTTCCTGCGGATGGACGTAGCGCATCGTGCTCTTAATCGTATCGTGCCCCGCCACGTATTTCAATGTGAAGGGGTCGGTGGGGTCGGTGTACTGCCCGGCCTCGGTCAGAAAGCAGACCGTGTCGAACGGGTGGGGCGGAGGTTGTTTTTATCCTTTGCTTTCCTTGCTAGCAATGATAGCATTGACAGCATGGCGACATTGACCATTCGACAGCTGGACGAGAGGACCAAGACCCGGTTAAGGGTCCGCGCGGCCCATCACGGGCGTTCTATGGAAGAAGAGGCCAGGGAGATCTTGCGCCTGGCTCTCACCGTGCCCTCCCCAGCCAAGGGGAATTTGGCGGAGAGCATCCGTCGACGATTTCGGGCGTTGGGCGGGGTCGAACTGCAAGTGCCGCAACGCGACGCCATGCGCGAGCCCCCGAGATTTGGCGAATGATCATCCTGGACACCAATGTCCTCTCAGAATTCATGAGACCCAAGCCTGCTCCTGTGGTCCTGACGTGGGCAGCAAAGTATCCAGCCACCGATCTTTTCACGACCGCAATCACCGAAGCAGAAATCTTTCTTGGAATTGAACTGCTGAGCAAAGGCAAGCGCCGCGAGGGACTGCTGGCGGCCGCGGAAGCCATGTTTGCCGAAGACTTAGCCGGCCGCGTCTTGGGTTTCGACAGTGAAGCTGCGCGCGTTTATTCCAGGATCGCTGCCGAGCGTCGCTCCCTCGGCAAACCGATTAGTCACGCAGAGGCACAGATCGCAGCCATCGCGCGCGTGCGAGGAGCGAAGCTTGCCACGCGCAATGTTTCCGACTTCGTCGACTGCAGTCTTGAAATCGTTGATCCCTGGAACGAACCGTAACCTTCCGAGTGTTTCAGGCTGCGTCCGCATCATCGAACAATCGGACGTAGGAGCGAATTGCTTTCAGCTTGTCTTCCCTCAGGCCGCTCAGCTCTTCCATGCGGAGGCGGCCCCGGCGGACAAGATTTCCAAAAACGAGCGGTAGAACCGAATACCGGTAGTCGTATTGGCGGTCGATCTCCTTGCGGCTATCGGTGAGGTAGCCCTCGAGCTCCCAGAGGTCCGCTGGTTGCTCGATATTCTTGGCGATCTCCTTCGTTTTTGTGATGGTCTCCCGAAATTCCCGATCTAGTGCCCGGCGAAACGCTTCGCGGGCGATAACTTTCTCTGCGTGCGACCAAGTCAAGTCGCGCATCATCGTGCCGTCGCGTTGCTGTACAGAGGGGGATAAGCTGTCCATGTTCAGGCCCTCCTGCGCTGGGCATTTTATGCGAGACGTGCCCTAACTTCCCAGAATTATCGGAACCGAGATCATCAGCGTCCACCGACCCCGCCGACAATGTGGCAATCCTCGAACTGCGGCCTCACGCGAATCCTGTGTGCTTCCATGGTGCAGCCAAATTTAGGCTGCCAGCCGGAAATCCGGTCGTAGCAAGACAGGGTGGCAATCGTCGCATTAGGGCCGCGGTGGTCCGCGGAAGTGAACGAAGAGGCCTTAAACATGCACCTTGCGATGGCTCTGGGTTTGCTTATTCTCTCCAAGTTTCTCATTGCAGCGCTAGTCTTGTATCTTTCACACCAATCGGTTACGCAGATCTCTTGCAAAACGGTCCGTAACCCGCGGCCAGCGCCGGAACCGTGCCACCGTTGCAAAATCGGGTGCAGTTTCTTGTTTGCTTCACTCACTCCCAAAAAGGTCTGCATATGCCCCGGAGCACCCGTTGCAGGTGCGCCGACCTTAGGCGTTCCACCTTTTGCATCCGAATCAACTCCTACACCGGCACGTAGAGCAACTTCAAGCGGGTTTATGATCCGGACTGGACGGGCTTGTACGCCGAACTGGGCGTGGATATAATCCGAGACAGACGTTAATATAATCCGGGATGGACGGAGCAGTGATCCGAATTGGACGAATCGAACGCCAAGCTATTTCCTAGGTTCTCCGTCGATCAGGTGAAGGCCGCCCTCATCGATACGCCCGTCGTCATGGTTACCGGGCCGCGCCAGTGTGGTAAGACTACGCTGGTACGGGGATTTACCAGTCATGGGTACATCACCCTGGACGACGATACAGTGCTGGAAGCTGCTCGGGGCGATCCGAGCGGATTCGTACGTGGACTTGATCAAGCCATTGTCGATGAAGTGCAACGCGCTCCAGATCTACTGCGTGCCATCAAGAAAACCATCGACGTCGACCGCCGACCAGGCCGCTTCCTTCTGACGGGTTCCGCCAACGTGCTCACCCTGCCTCAAGTCTCCGAAAGCCTTGCTGGACGAATGCAGGTCGTGAATCTTTTGCCGCTCTCAAGAGCTGAGATCGGAGAGAAGAAACCTACTTTCTTGCAGAAAGCGATGGCAGGCAGAGTCGCCAAAACAACCGAGTACTTGATTGGGGATGATCTGGTAGACGCAGTGTTCACCGGCGGTTACCCAGAGATGATTCAACGAAGAGATCGACAACGGCGCCGAGCGTGGGCTCGCGGTTACGTCAACGCAATCGTGCAGCGCGACGTGCGCGATATCGCCGAGCTAGAGAAGATGGACCAGATGCCGCGACTACTTAAAGTTCTTGCTCACCACTCCGGTCAACTGACCAACTTCACGCAGATCGGCGGTCAAATTGGTCTCGATGACAAAACGACAAGAAAGTACGTAGCCGTCCTCGAGCAACTGTTCTTGGTTCGTCGCCTAGAACCTTGGTTCCGTAATCGGTTCAAGCGACTGGTGAAGACTCCCAAGCTGCACTTTCTTGATTCGGGTTTGCTGGCTGCGATCTTGGGTACCACCGAGGAACGAATCGGTAAGGATCGATCGGTCTTTGGCCCGCTGCTGGAGACTTTCGCTTTCGCGGAGGTCATGAAACAGGTGGATTGGCTGGCCGAGACGTGCAGGCTTTATCACTACCGAGATAAGGATCAGGACGAAGTGGACATCATCGTGGAAGGTGAGGGTGGAGATGTAGTTGGTATTGAGGTCAAAGCGGCCGCGACCGTCACTGCGGGCGATTTCAAGGGGCTTCGAAAGCTGTCCGCGGCCAGCGGCAAGGATTTCAAACTCGGTGTCGTTCTCTACGACGCTGAGCAGACGGTGCCTTTCGGCGAGCGCATGTTCGCGGTACCTATCTCCTGCCTGTGGGCGTAAATGGCACACCTAACTTGAGACGTGCCCATCGCAACAGGGCAGCACAAAGGGGAAGGGAAGGAAGCAGCGAATCACACGGAGTCATCAAGCGGGAGCGTAGTTCAGCTGGTTAGACGGTGGTTTGCCTTTGATGTTCACCATGTACATAAATATGGAATATGTGTACATTGGGTGGTATCCTCTCTGGATAGGGGAAAGGGGTACTTTCATGGCTACGGCAAGGAGTCGATCGCACAAGCACTTTCAGTTGGATTCCATGAAAATCAAGCGCGCCCAAAAAGCTTTGCGAGCGAAAACCGAGACTGAGACCATTGAGCGTGCACTGGATTTGGCGATTGCTGAACACGAGAGCAACCGATTGGCTCTCGAAGCTACCGAGCGCTTTGTCAAGAGTGGCATTGACATCAAGGACGTATACGGCAGGTTGGGTGGTTAGATGCAACCCGCCCTGTTCGACTCTTCCATTTACATTACCGCACTGCGGCGAGGAGACGGTGCGGTCCTGGCGCTGCGCCGGTTCACTACTGGTGCGCCCCTTTGGCTCAGTGCAGTGGTTCTCGAAGAACTCTATGCCGGCACAGCCGACCGCGATTGTCACGTTGTAGAACGCCTAGAGCGAGATTTAGACAGGGCTAAGCGAATCCTGGCGCCGAATCTCAGCGACTGGATTCAAGCCGGCCGAGTGCTCGCTCGCTTGGCGGCCAACTATCACTACGAACAGATCGGACAGGGCCGATTGACCAATGACGCACTGATCGCGATGAGCGCGGGGCGACTGGGCATCAGAGTGATTACAGCCAACGAACGAGACTTCAGCAGGCTCGCCGAGTTTCGCACCTTCCAGTGGCAAGTGACCGCACTTTAGCACACGTCAGGCGTCAGGAATTGTTGCCTGACTGCTCTGTGCCCAATCCGCTGACCGCTCCGAGGTAGGCGTTCCCAGCGTAGGTGCTGGAGGAAACGGCTGAACTCTTGCGTACGTAAAGAGTCGATGAACAGTACCTGGAGTTGTTTCTCCGTATAATTGCAACGGTCATGGACCCTGGCCCTGCGTCTGCGATCGGTTGGCTCTTTGATCGGCAAGAGGGAGCTCCAGACCGCCTGATTCCGCGCTGGCTATTCCTTCGCGCACTCGGCGCGATCTACTTTTCCGCATTTTTTTCGCTAATCTTTCAGATTTGCGGTCTCATTGGCCCGGAAGGGATTCTGCCCGCAAGCCGCTATCTTCACGCCATAGAGCAATCGCTCGGCCATTGGCAACGAGTGTGGTATGCGCCGACGGTGTTGTGGTTCTCGAGCGGGTCAGTCATGCTGAGCGCACTGTGCTGGGCGGGGATGTTGGCCTCGCTCCTGCTTGTCCTGAATCTGTGGCCGCGCGGCATGCTGGTCATTTGCTTTGTGTGCTTTCTGTCGTTCGTCAGCGCCGCGCAAGACTTCTCCGGTTACCAATCAGATGGCATGCTGCTGGAGGCTGGTTTCATCACATTCTTTTTTGCCCCGCCCGGATTCCGCCCAGGACTAGGCCGCCTACATCCTGCCTCGCGCGCCAGCTTGGTCTTGCTGCAGTGGGAGTGGTTTCGCATCTACTTCGAGTCTGGCGTGGGGAAGCTTCTAAGCGGGGACCCCGAGTGGCGCCATTTCACGGCAATGGATGAGTACTACCAGAACGGACCTTTGCCCACTTGGGTTGGCTGGTACGTGCAGCACCTGCCGCACTGGTTTCATGCTGGGACCGTGTATGCCACGCTGGCTCTGGAGTTGGGCCTGGTTTGCATGCTTTTTCTGCCGCGGCGTTGGAGAACCGTATGCTTTTTTATTGTGACACCGTGGCAGGTCGGTGTAATCCTGACGGCGAACTACACCTTTTTGAACTATCTGGTTCTCGCGATGGGTGTACTGTTGCTCGATGATCGCTTTGTGCTGGGCGTCATGCCGGAGAAGTGGAGAGTGCGGCTCACCTCTGGCATCCGTCGCTCAGAAAGGCCGTCGACGCCAGAACTGAGAAGCCGGAAGGAGAGTATCGGTCGCTATTGGCGTCTCCTGAAGCTTTCCCTCAGCGCCGTTATGTTGACGTGGATCTTCTACGTGACGACGGCAGAACTCGTCTGGATGTTTGCCAAACTTCCTTTACCCGCTTCTCTGGTGGGCGCACTTGAGCCGTTCCGGATCGCCAATCGTTACGGACTGTTTGCGATGATGACTCGCGGACGATATGAAATTGAGTTCCAGGGTTCCGCAGACGGACAGACTTGGGTCGCATATCCGTTTCGCTACAAGCCACAGGAACCGCATGCGCCACCTAGAATCTATGCGCCATATCAGCCGCGCTTTGATTGGAACTTGTGGTTTGCTTCTCTGGGGTCGTGGCGCGAGTATCCGATCGTGCCCAACACCGAAGTGCGCTTGCTCGCGAACGACAAGGATGTACTGGCACTGTTTGCCGGTAACCCTTTTTCACAGGAGCCGCCACATCAAATCCGCGCAGTGCTCTGGCAATACTGGTTCACCACAACGTCAGAAAAACGCGTCACCGGGATGTGGTGGCGGAGGCAACTGTTGGGCCTGTATGCGCCCACGCTGGAGCGCGGACCGGATGGAGGCATCAAAGTTGTCGAGTGGCCGAAGATGCAGCCGAGGGAATAGCCTAGGGGTGGCGTATTCGCAAATGAGCAGAACCGCGAGCAGAACAAGGTTGGTTGGAGATTTGCGTTGAGTCGCAAGGCATGCGTTGTGGGCTCTGGTCCGAATGGGCTGGCAGCGGCCATCGTACTGGCCCAGGCAGGCTTGGAAGTAGATGTGCTCGAGGCCGAGCCGGCAGCGGGCGGCGCAGCGCGCACCATGGAATTGACGCTGCCGGGCTTCTTGCACGACTTCGGATCAGCGGTGCATCCGATGGCTGCCGGGTCGCCTTTCTTCTCTTCGCTGCCGCTCGAAGATTATGGACTGGAGTGGATTCATTCTCCGGCTCCGCTCGCCCATCCGCTCGACGACGGAACGGCAGTCCTACTGGAACGCGACCTGGGCGATGCCAAGACGTCTCTTGGTGCAGACGGCAATGCCTGGGGCAAGCTCATGCAGCCGTTTGTCGAACGCTGGAGTGAATTCGCCCCCGAGGTGCTTCGCCCGGTTCGCTCGATTCCGAAACATCCCTGGCTCATGGTGCGTTTTGGGATGAACGCACGCCTTTCCGCCAGGACGATTGTTCGCCGCTTTCAGAACGAGCGCACGCGCGCGCTGTTCGCGGGCCTTGCTGCGCATTCCGTCCTCAGTCTCGACGAACCCGTGAGTGGCGCCTTTGGGATGTTGATGGCAGTGGCGGCGCATGCCGTGGGCTGGCCGATTCCGCGCGGCGGCTCGCAGTCACTTACCAACGCGCTATGTCGTTATCTGTCGACGTTCGGGAGCAAGGTAGAGACTTCGTCGCGTGTCGAGTCTCTCGCGTCGTTATCGCACTATGACCTGATTCTCTGTGATGTGACCCCGCGGCAACTTCTCAGAATTGCCGGCCAACGCTTATCGTACAGCTACAAGCGTCAGCTAGAGAGGTTTCGTTACGGCCCCGGCGTTTTCAAAGTCGATTACGCATTGGGGGGCCCCATCCCCTGGAAAGCTTCCGAGTGCTTGCGCGCGGCGACCGTGCACTTGGGCGGGAGCTTTGAGGAGATTGCTCGATCGGAACAGGCGGCGCGAAATGGGCGGCACGCGCCTTCCCCGTTTGTCTTGCTCGCTCAGCCAAGTCTATTTGATTCCTCGCGCGCCCCTGCGACCAAACACACGGCGTGGGCGTATTGCCACGTTCCTAACGGGTCGAAGGTGGATATGCTGAAGGAGCTGGAAGATCAGGTTGAGCGCTTCGCTCCTGGGTTCCGCGAGTGCATTTTGGCGCGCCGGGTCTTTTCTCCAGCGGAGCTTGAATCCATGGACGCCAACTTGGTAGGCGGTGACATCGGAGGCGGCGCGATGGATCTTCGCCAAATCATATTTCGGCCGACATGGCGATGCTATGCGACCTCAGCAAGAGACCTATACATCTGTTCGTCATCAACCCCGCCCGGGGGCGGCGTGCACGGCATGTGTGGTTATCACGCTGCCAAGATGGCTCTCGCCAGATTTCAAGCACCTGTGAATGTTCCTGTGCAAAAGGGGAACAATCGTTCTCTGCATTTAACAAAACATTGAGAATTCAACAGGTTGCGACAGTCGGTTTAGGCTGTTCGGCGCGCGGCATTGCATTGAAAAGAGGCACCGAAAAAAGGCATTGACATAGTTCCCATAAATTCGTTTTCTGAACGACTGCCCTACCCGCCATTTGAAGATTGGCGGAGAGATGCGGACGCCTACGTAGAGCTCGTCAGCGACCTGTTGTGACGGCCAGGGCACGCGCAACCACCATCGTGGAAACTGTAATCCCACACACCCCACGCTGGCCGCCGAGACGGCCTTTTGTCCACACCCTTCACGAATTGTGGGCTTCCTTGGCCAGCTCAACCCAGTTCGCCTTGCCAGCACCCCACGACGACCCACTCTTTTCATCTTCCCTCATGGTGCGGGGTCGAACCTAATAAGGTTGACAAGCGTTACGTAAAAATCGCGCACATAATCCCAAAAAGATGCAGAACTTGTCGATCCGACCGTTCTTCGTTCGTCATATAAGTAGCAGCTAGCTTTGGGCGGTCGAAGCCGAGTGCGGTTCCGAAACCAATATCTCGAGGAATGAGCTAAGGAGATGATGATGTTGAAAATAACCGTTCAGAAATTGGGAGACGCCAGTGTCCTCCGGTGTAAAGGCCAAATTGTGGTCGGCGACGCCTGTTCGATATTGCGCAACGCAATACTCAGTCAACGACACACCAGGAGGCTAGTGCTTGACCTGGCGTCGGTTGACCGCATCGATGCAGGCGGCTTGGGGGTGTTGTTGGACATGCGGGAGTGGGCTCGTTCCGGCGCAAGCGTGTTTAAGCTGATGAATGTCACAAAGAAGGTCGAGGAGATCTTTGAGCTGACCCATTTGCAAAATGTCTTTGAATTCTGCTCCGTGCGGGACTTTTTTTGTCTGCTGCACCGGGCAGCCTCTATACCATCTATACCATCCTGGTCCACCGATCAATCCCATGGAGCGGATGAATACGACAGCTGCAACTGTTCCGTGAAATGGCAAGAAGTGGTCCGGTCCAGGGGAAACCTCTCACTGCTGCGGCGTCTTGAGAAGAATCTTGACATCTCCACCGGATAAATAGGCGGCGTCTCGGGTAGATCACCGATTCTCTTCTTGACCTCAAGCGGCTGTTCGAGAACATCAAATCCGGCCACATTCGCAGTGCCCGCCGATGGTGGCAGAAACCACGTGAGCCTGCGCATCGTGGTGGTCTTGCCCGCGCCGTTGGGGCCGAGAAATACGACGATCTGGCCCTTCGCCACCTGATGAAGACTCAAAGGCAAGTCACGGAGTGGTCTGCTTTCCTCCGAGCATTGAGCGGAACTCACGGCGCGGCTATCGTCGAGCGATATTCATGAAGTACTCCTTCGGTTGCCATTTCCCGGTCCGAGCGGAATGCCGCTCAATTGACCCACTCTTCCTCATCGCCGTTTTCCTCGTCGGAAGCTATGTCAGCTGGGGCCAGGGCCTCGTCGACAGCCTCAGCGATTTCTTCGTCGTCGGAGTCGGCCAGGTCAACTAGGACTTCCCGCGCCTCCGCAGGGCGGATACTGCCGACGGCGCCAATGGCGGCAAGCAGTAAGGGTTTTGGGGAGTGAGCGTCATTCAACAGTGCGATGATGGACGACCAGGCCGCGTCCAGTTCCCAGTTGCCCGCCGCGATGACTGCCTGAAATTTCATTTCGGGATCGCCGCTTTTCAAGGCTAGCAATATTTGATCGTCAAAACCGCGAACCCAGCGCATCGAAAACACAGCGGTCAGCATCCACTCTTTGTCTCCGCTGGAATAGGCATGCCTGATCGCACCCTGATGCCAGAGCTGGGGTGCGCGCACCGATGCTTCCAAACTGCGCCGCCGTACTTCCTTGGGAGTGCTGTTCCCGAGGTAAAGCTTCTCAAGCGACTCCTGGATGTTACGAAATGTGCGCTCCGTAATGGGTACATCATCGGGATCCTCGAATCCATCCGTGTCCGCCTGTTCCAGGACCGGCCCAAGCGAAATTGCCGCCCTAGCACGCAGTTGCTCGGGCTCGTCGGCACTGCTTGCGATCGTCAACAATGCATCGGCCAAATCGTCGTTGATCACGGTAAAATCGCCCGCGAGTTCGGCGGCGACCAGGCGGTCGGATGCCGTGGCTCGCTGATCAGTCAGAATCCTCCAAAGCATCATCCCGGCATCTGGTGGCCAGTCCCATGGAGGTGTGTCGAGCAATGTTTTAAGGTCCATACCCGCTTCCTCAGGATTGCGTTCAATCATTTAATTTCCCGTGCCCGCGCAACCCACCCTTTGTCACTTATCCTGTCCCACGCACAGCGGCGCTACCTGCCGCCTTCCTCCGCTTACACAAGATCGACGAAACGGAAGAATTGTCTCATTTTCCAGGTCGACCGACAGCCAAAATTACTGTCGTCATTTCCAGTTGGCCCTCACCGTAGTCAACCCGTGCACACGGTTTTGGGAGGGTAAGCAAAGCGCTCCCGACCATCTTTCGAAAACAGGTCGGGCGATCGAATCGTGGGCCCATCGAAGGCCCCGCTCACAGGGGCTGACGACAGTGATCGCCAAAACTGGGTGAAGGCTTTCGACGTCGCGGCATTCCTTGAATGCACAGCAGCAAGAATGATTTTGGGCGATTTGCTGGCTCCAGAGGACGAGCGCCACTAGGAGACAGAGGAGGGCGGCGGCGAGAGTTGGCCAGGGAGCGCGCTGGCGGAGGGCCATCGCCAGAGAAAGCGCCGAGGGAGTAACGGGCGGATGATAAAGGCTGGGATGAAAAACAATCCGATGCCCGTGAGCGCCGATGTTGCGAAGAGGAACCAAAGATAGCCGCGACAAGGTTCAATGGTTGATTGCCATCCGACGGTGCCTCGTTTGTCAGCAATGGGACGAAAAGAAAAAAACCCCGTAGCGAGGGCGGCGGCACCGGGGCGGTGGGTCGGGTTATTGTGGTGTGAAGTTCTGGTGATAGCTCAGGTTCACCACGTCCTGGAACATGGGCGTGCCCGGAGGCAGATTGGCCGGGTTCAGGAACAGGGTGTCAAAGGCGTAACTACGCGTGGGCGGACTGTAGACTGTGGCGCAGCATTTGAACGTCCCGGTGTTGTATTCCGAGTAGTACATGCTGACCAATGATCCGTTGTAGTAGAGAGTTTTGCCGCCCCAGTTTTCCAGGTAGCGGAGGAAGTTGTGCAGTCCTCCGTCGGTGCCGAAATCCTGGGAGGCGCCCCAGTTCGGGAGGGGGAAGGGGACGTTCTTGCCTCCGGCGACGGCCATGCGATAGTAAGAGGTCGCTGCCACGCGGCCGCCCATATTGGTCGGGTTATTCAGGCTGTTGGCATCGGTCCAATTATTGGAGAGCAGCGCGACGGTGTCGGCGATAATGGCCGCCGCCGCGTGAGGAGCGGTGTTGCTGCCGCCGGTCCAGAGGGGATCGGCCGCACTGCTGTTGTAGTTGCCCTGGATGTAGACGGGATTTTCCGATGTCACGGTGAATCCGCCTTGATTGTTGTCGGCGCGGACGGGGAGATAGCTGCCCGCAGCGTTGCCGCCAGCGGCGACCAGTTTCAGAACGTGGCGCGCGCCCGTGACCGCGTTGGTCAAACCCGTCGTGTTGCAGCTGGTGGTCTGGTACGGGTTGAGATTACTCGTGTTTACGCTGAAGCCGTAGCCGATGTTCTTGGCGCCCCAGTTGTCGAGGCTGCCGTTCTGATCCACATCTTCCGGGGAATAGGTGTAGTAGGTCTTGGCCTCCAGTGCGCCGTCGGGATTGGTGGAGGGCAGAGGCTGGTTCGAGTTAACCACATCCTCAAGGCCGGATTCGCCACTAATCACGTTCGCGGGAGTCTGTCCGCCATTGGAAGGATTGGGATCGGTCAGCATACCGCGGTGATCTGAGAAATAGAGGATGTAGCCATTCTGGTTGGTGTAATTCACCGACAGGCCTGGATCAGCGCCGTACGGACCCTGCCCCTTCAGCCAGAGTCCGAGGTTGGCTACGTTGACTTCCACGGCGTTCATGATGCCGTTAACCGCGCATCCGTTGGCGGCGTCGCGCATCTCACCTTCGCGTGTGTCGTAGAAGTTAATGGGATAAAAAGCGTTGGGATCACCCACCTGCGAAGGGGCCCCCGGGGCCATTTGCTCGAGGATGATGATCGCGTTCGGATTGTAAGGATCGGCACCGGCGGTTCCCGTAGGTCCGCTGGGAGGGATGTTGTACTGGCGGGTGAAACTCCAAGTCAGCCATTTGCGGGTGATCCCGACCCAGCCCCCGGCGTTGTTGAGATACTCAATCCGCATCCAGGCTCCCTGGCCGCCGGAAGGAATCCCCGCCGTCGTAAGTTCTCCCAACAGCGGGTACGAGGTCCAGGCCGGATAGCCGTAAGGGTTGACCCAGTTGTTAAGGGGAGGACTCGTCTGAGCCATGCCATAGTATTCGGTGCCGGTGGCTTGGCCGCCCGCTAGATTGAGGGCGCTGGCAGAGACCGGGATATTCCAACCGGTGTTAGGGACGAATTGAATATCGTCGGCATCACCGTTGAGAATCGGGCGCTCAGGGTGGAGATCATACTCGGTGTCGGCCAGCAGGATTCGAATCTGCGCCTTGTTATACAGGCGCGAGCTTCCGAGCGCGCCGCTCGGCGATTCTCCGGGTTGCGACTTGCGGACGATCGAAATCGGGTCGGTGCAGGGTGGCGGATTGCTGGTGCAACTGTTCTTGACGAAAGGCAACTGCATGTTGGTTGCGCCGGTGAGCGAATTCACCACAAACCCATTCAGTGCTCCTTGCGATAGGCTGGGAAAGCTGCTGTTGGCTAAACCAGAGATGGTGGGGTATCCGCCACTCCAACTGGCATCGCCCGGTACCGTCCCCGAGCCGGGAAGAGCTATGCAGTTGGTGCCGGTGGGAGGAAACGTATTGAGAGGGCAGCCACCGCTGGCTTTGGGAACGTAGACGGTGCCGCCGTATCCAGCACTGGTCATATGGCCGTTTTCCAACCGATCCATTACCAGCTGCTGATAGGCCGCCAGCTTGTCGTTAAACACCAGATCGCCGCCGGCCGCGAGGAAGAGGTTTTGATTGGTGTGGACGCGACCGCCAAAACTGAAGTTCGGGCCGGGGAAGTAGCTGCAATCATAGCCGCAGAAAACGCCGAACTGGAATACCGGAATCAGCGCGACTTCCACCTTGCGCGTCATGCTCACGCTGGCGCCCGCTGGACGGGTGGCAGTGACCTGCATCGTCATGGGAATAATTTCGGCGTAGAGCCCCTGATTTGCGCCCGAGCTGACCGTGTTCCAGCCGGTGACAGGATTCTGGTTGGCATCGGTCGGATAGGTGATGGTCTCCGTGTAACTCATCCCGCTCACCATCGCCGAAGTGGGGGGAAAGTTAACCAAGTTCTGGATCTGGGCGTTGGAGGGGATCATGTACTGGGTGTAGAGCGAGGAGAGATCGGCGGTGAGTTTTTCCATGCCGGACTCCGCGCCGTAGTAGGCCATATTGGCCTCCAGGTCATTGCCGCCAATGCGGGATTCGTTGGTGACAATGAAAAGCAGGCCAGCCGCCACGCCCGATAGCAGCACCAGGATGAGAAGCGCTGCCACAAGCGTGAAACCCGGCGAATTGTTTTTTCCCTGTCCCATGGGTTCGTCTCCTGCGCGGAATGACGTTACTGATAACGATTGCGAAATGCCATGTTGCGGGCGCTGACCGAAGTGGCCAGATAGAGGTTCTGGAATTTCCCGGGCTGGAGCATGCTTTGCCCCATGACCACGATGTTGATCTTTTGCATCAGGTTGGGCGAATCGCCAACCCCGAGCGGATTGCTCTGGTTGGCATCGAGCGCTGAGGTCGTGGAGTTGTAAATGTCATAAGAGAATTGCAGGTTGATGATGTTGTCCGCTACCGGAGTCGGGCTGAGTCCATTGACCTGGCGCATGAGGCGAGGGGTCTCGCCGTTGGCGGGAACCGTGAGGTAGTAGGTGACTGCCAACAGGCGGTAAGCAACGGTGTTCGCTCCGGTCGAAATGGCAGCGATGTTGTTGCTCGCTGCGCCGTTTTGATTGATATTGAGAGGATCCGAATCCGCAAAGTCGATCCCGGTTTGAGTGATGCCCGTGACCTCTCCCACCGCCGTACCTAGGCTGTTGCTGAGCATGATGAGGTCGCCCACCTGGATTCCTCCGGCCGCATTGGGGAAGGGAGGCGCAGGGACGTAAGCCACATTGGGCGTCAGAGCGATGGCGTTGCCGTTACCCGGGACGGGGAAGGTGATGTCGTACTCCCACAAGGGAAAGTTATAGTCGGCATAGATCGAGGTGATGCTGTCGTTGATCGCGGGCGGGGGCGCCGCGGCCACGACCGCGCTGGCTTCCACGCCGTTGCTATAGCCGGGAATGATCCCGTACATGTAATTGCTGGTGGGGTAGGTGTCGCCAGGGACGTGGCAGGCGCCGGACTGGTCGCAGCCGAACAGGGAGGCGTTCGATCCGGATCCGGCGGGCAACTGGATTCCGCCCGAAGGCAGGCCGGCCCCCGCCATGCTAATGTCTTTGACCATGAGATCGATGGCCGCGCGCATGTTCTGCTGAGTTTCGGCGCGCTGCGTGACCAGCATGGCGGAGTCCATCCCGGTCTTGAACAGGCTGGTCATCGCACCCATCACAATCAAGCCCACGGCGATGGCAACCATGAGTTCCATCAGGGTGAAGCCGCGCTCCGATTTTTGTTTTGGCATCTTCATGTTTCCCTTACCGACCTTTAGCGGAAGGCCGAAATCAGCGCGTTCACGGTGTACGCGCGCGGAATCGAGGATCCGCCCGTGAAGTAACTGACAGTTACGGTGATCTGCTTGAGATTGGGATCAATCGTCACTCCGTCGGACTCGAGCACGGAGCCGATTTGAATCTCGCGCTGGAAGTTGGCGAGGCTCATCGGCTGGTCGTCGGCCGTTCCCAGGATGCCGTCAGGACCGGGAAGAGTGATGCACTCCGGCCCAGTCGGGCAGACTCCAGTAGCCGGGAAATCAAGGTCATCGGCGGTATTCACTATTCCGTCTGGACCCGCTGACAGCAACTGGACAGGTCCACCCGTAAAAATTCCGCCGCTGGAGATGTTGGCGATCTGCGAAAAAATGATTTGCTGGGTGTTGCGCGCGGTGTAAATGCTTTCCATGGTCTCCAGCGCCTTCTGGCGCGCGATCAGATTTTCCTGAGCATTCTGGGTGGCCGCGACCGCGGTGCCAAAGACCGCGAGCAGCGCAACTATGCCGATGGTCAGGATCGCGATCGCAAGCATGGTTTCAACCAATGTGAATCCGCGCTGGCCGGGTGCGTGAGATTTGAGTTGCGTCATTGTTGCACCCACTTGTCTCCCCCCTGGTTCAAGAGTCGCCAGCCCCGGACTCTTCCGGTTGTGCCAAACACCGAGACGGCGCGCGAGCTGTAAAGCTCGCCGGGACGGGTTAGGTACAGAACGCCGCTGTTGTAGTTTCCCAGCGTGTCCTGCGAGGATCCGTCGGGCATGAACATGATGTAGTTCTGGCTGCCCACGCCCATACCTTGATCAAAGTCGATGGCCGTGCCGCCAGTGCCGAAGCTGTCGGGAGCGGCGGGGGGAAAGCCAGTTTGAACCGCGAACTGAATATCGGGCGGCAGAGTAAAAGTGGCGACGGTTACCGGAGCGGGCGACACGGGAACGGCCACGCCCCAGTATTCGACCGTGATGGTTCCCGGGGGCGTGAACGTGAGGATGTAACGTTTGCTCTGAGTGATGGACTGGGTTCTGTAGTTGCGCATCACCGACAGGGTGGTGTCATAAGCAGCGTTGACGTGGTTCTCCTTGAACAACGGCATCAGAGCAATGAAGCTGACACCCGCCATGACCAGACCAATGGCGATGGTGATGATCAATTCCAACAACGTGAACCCGCGATTTCCGCTCGACTTCATAATCTCTTTGGAGGAGGAGCAGCAACCTTTTGAACGCACAAGCCCTCTCGTTAGCCATGCCAACACGGTGGAGAGCCCTTCCAACGCGGACAACAAAACGGGCTCGGGTTCCTTCATAGCGTCAGACATCATCCTAGGAAGCGGCTGGGAAGGCGTCAAAGCACTGAAGGTCAGGTACCCGGATGTTGGCCTTTTTGGCATGGGTCGGTGGTTACCTGGTGCGATGGAGAGCTGGCGAACTCAAGGCAACCGGCTGAGCGCGAGTCACGCTGACCCAGTAGCCGATACATCACCGGAGAGCAACCGGGACTGCCAACGAAATACAAGTCGGGCGCCGGTTGCGGGAGACTTAAGGGTCGGTTTTTCGGAACTGTTGCCCAAGGCGGATAACCAGGAACGGACCAAAGATGGCCGCGATCAACGCAAAATAGGTGTGGGCAAGTATCTCTTCGTCGACCCGAGCAAGCGCATTCGGAATATTTCCGGAAAGGGTGTGAGCAATCGTCGCTTGTAGAAGAAAATTGAGACCCGCCAATAGGAAAACCGGAACGCTGCCCAAGCAAGCAGCGGCTAGAATTCCTGGTTTGGAGGATCGCTGATGAGCGACACCAAGGTAAAGCGCCAGGTTGAGTGAGACTGTGAACAGAATCACGATGGGCGTGAGCCGGGCATTCTGCCAGTTCTGTACGATGATCCGCGGGAACGATACGGGGAAAACGACCAGTAGTAGACCGAATAGGAAAGAGACATAAGCCAAGGTCGCCGCGGGATCGGCAAGGCGCATCGCCAACGCGGGGTGTGATTGCTTCGCCAACGCTGGGGCCGAGGCGCTCACAGGGCTGTCACCTTTCCGAAACGATCCAATAAGATCTCCGTCACGATGGCCAGGCTGAATACAAGAAGCGTCAGATTTCGGGAGTCTCGCCAAGCTCTATCCGGACGGAAGCGAGTGCCCGTGGAGCGTCGGCAGTAAGACTCGATCCAAACCGCTCCTGCCATAATCCCGGTGATGGCCAGAAATACTGAACCCAGTGCGATGGTGTAGGAAGTGTACTGAGACTTTTGCAGATCCCAAATCACCGAGATCGCAAGCATGAGGCTGACCAGCCCCAACTCTCCATTCTGGAAGACTTGCTTGAGGCGCGGCTGCAGCGGGATGTGGTGCTGATGAGCCCAGGCTCGGGTCATGGCCCAAGGCACAAGAAGACCGAGACTCAGGTACAGGCCGATCCATAACAGCCATTTGGCGGAGGCCCAGTCTGCGGTCAGTTCGTGAATGCCTAAGGCAACCATAGAAACACAATTCTATTTGTCGGCGTTTCCTGCTACCAAGTTACGGTAGACGCGGCCCGTCAGAGTCGCATGAGGTTCGGGGAGGAGGATCAGCGAAGACAGTCGCGATCGTGTTGGTTCATCCTGCGCGGGCCGTATCCCTAATGGACAACGCGCCGTTTTAAGGGCGAGGGTGGACCGCGACCCTGGTTACTTGTGAGGGTGACCCGGTAGAACCACAGGATGTCGGCAGGTAGGACTTTATCCGCCCCCCGACTCGTGTCTGTTGACCAGGCATCGACTCAATTCCTGCAAAAGGTTCATACCGCGCATTTAATCTCCTGTCCCGGCTCCGACCGACTCTACGCCATCCGCGCTTTCGACTGGAGCCGGTAGCAGGTGTAGATATATGGATGACGGGAATCGGCGTGCATAGTTCAAGAGCTTGGGCCGGTCAACACTGCCGAAATCGAGCTCGTCGAGAGCTGGTGCAGCTCCATTTTGAATACCAAAATAAATCCAGTCGAGGATTGCCTAAGCCATCGAACTCTCAGCCCCCATCGAAGCAACCGAAGAAATACAAAACAAGACTTACGCAGGATGCGACGGTATCGTCGACGCGACAGATTAAAGAGGCCGATCTCTTGGTCCAGGCTTCCGCGGGTTGGTCGTGGGCCACAAACGATACGCTTAAAACTTTCTTGGAATGCCTACTTCCGTTGCGGCATAATTCTGCTGAGGCATTTGTGAGATGGCTTGTAAGGATGCTAGGGCGCTGCTCCTGGTCTTACTTCTATGTACTGGTGCGGAACAGAGCCGTTCGGCCGCCGCGGCAAAAGGACCTTTTCTCACAGATAGGTACCCACCGAAGCTATGAAGCCGGAGGAACAGCAATCGCCATCGGAAACTAAGGATCTGGTGGTTTTTGACATTGTGCGCGAGTCGAAATGCGCAGAATGCCTCCATGAATTGTGGAAGGGAGATTTTCTCTTCATGGAAGGGCGACGCCCTCTTTGCCTGAGATGCGCCGATCTGGATCACCTGGTTTATCTTCCTCGAGGTGATACCGCTCTTACGCGGCGTGCCCGGAAGCGCAGTGCTCTTTCCGCCGTGGTTGTTCGTTTCAGCAGGTCTCGCGGCCGTTACGAGCGTCAGGGCGTGCTGGTGGAAGAGGCTGCCCTTGATCGAGCAGAAGAGGAATGCCGTGCGGATAGTGACCAACGCTGCGCGAAGCGCGAGCAAAACCGACTACGGCTTGCTGAGCAGGATCGCGATCTCGCCGCATCGATGACAGCAGTAATTATTAGACTGTTTCCTGGCTGCCCTCCAGAAGAGGCGCGAGCCGTTGCCGCGCATACAAGCGTCCGTGGGAGTGGCCGAGTGGGGCGCACCTCCGCCGGGCGCGCGCTCGAAGAAGACGCATTGACGGCCGCCGTAATTGCGGCTGCCCGCCATAAGCACACCCCGTACGACCGGCTTCTGATGCGCGGTTACAGCCGGGGGGAGGCGCGTAACGCCATTCGCGACGCGCTGGATCGTGTGCTCGAATCTTGGCGGTGCCTGGCCAGTTGAGGCAACTCCTGATGTGGAACAAGGCAGAAGGGATGCCCTGATAACGTCGATCGATCTTCGGAACATGCTGCTTTTCGGGAGTGGAATAACAGTTCCCGCTGACGCTGTGGGCTGTACAGTCAGCAAACGAGAACTAATTCGCTTCCTTCCTAATTTTCCCGTCAGCCTTGGGTTTGAAAAGGTTGTTTTGTGAAAACGGACCCAGAACTCCTGTTACTCCACCGCGATCTATGATCTGCGTGGGCGCAGTGAAACGGCCTCACTTGGTGTGGGCATGGAAGTTCAAAATCGGCCTCGCTGTTCCGAACCCAGATCAGCCCCCGAGCGATCACACGCTTTCGTTTGCTGATCTGGATCTCCGCGGCGGCAGTTGATTGTAACCAAGGGTGCTTTCGCGGTAAGCGGTCTTCGCGCGTATGCACGCGCAAGGTGGAAAATGAGAGAGTCACTTTATCGAGGAATCTGACGCCGGGTGACGGTGGGTGGCTTCTGGCCGGTGATGGGGACGCGGAACGTCGAAACGAAAAAAGAGGCACGGTCTTAAGCCGCGCCTCCAGTTGGCGAATCGTGCGGTCCAGGAATGAACCTGATGGGGTCTAGCGCATGTTTGACACTTTTGGGAGGTCCGTAGTCGCTAAGCTTCGTGTTTTCAACGCCAGATCTCTCCGCAGCAAAAAAGTGTAGTGACAAACAATCGTTCGAGTGTGCTCACATTCCTATTGAATATGCCGATAA
>WNGK01011965.1_pt1 | contig 19391 bp, 19 predicted proteins | sample 5400601 | NCBI WGS metagenome assembly WNGK01 (sample SAMN13153376, study PRJNA577476) | soil metagenome | isolation source: 60 cm soil or saprolite under Garry oak tree replicate 1 | place: USA:California | collected 2016-06-15
CGGGGCGCTGGTCGGCTCCTCGGGCGCCATCCTGTCCTACATCATGTGCAAGGGCATGAACCGCTCGTTCATCGCCGTGATCCTCGGCGGGTTCGGCGGCGAAGTCGCGGGGCCGGCCGGCGGCGAGGAGAAGCGCCTGGTCAAGCAGGGCTCGGCCGAGGACGCGGCCTTCATCATGAAGAACGCCTCGAAGGTCATCATCGTGCCGGGTTACGGCATGGCGGTGTCGCAGGCGCAGCATGCGTTGCGCGAGATGGCGGACCGGCTCAAGGCCGAGGGCGTCGAGATCAAATACGCGATCCACCCGGTGGCGGGGCGCATGCCCGGGCACATGAACGTGCTGCTCGCCGAAGCCAATGTGCCCTACGACGAAGTGTTCGAGCTCGAGGACATCAATTCGGAATTCGCCCAGGCCGACGTCGCCTTCGTGATCGGCGCGAACGACGTCACCAATCCGGCCGCCAAGACCGACCCGCAGTCGCCGATCTACGGCATGCCGGTGCTCGACGTGGAGAAGGCCAAGACCGTGCTGTTCGTCAAGCGCGGCATGGGCTCGGGCTACGCTGGGGTGGAGAACGAGCTGTTCTTCCGCGACAACACCATGATGCTGTTCGGCGACGGCAAGAAGATGACCGAGGAAATCGTCAAGGCGCTTTGAGCCGTAAGGTGCGGGTCTCCCGTTCGGTTGCATAGCGAGAGGACGGCGTCGTCGTGTATGCTCATGCTGTCGCGTCGAAGCTGAAATGGCTGCTCGTGATGGCAGCGGCCGCCTATGGCGCCTTGCTCGCCGCCCTCTGTCTTTGCGAACGCGCGCTGCTCTATCATCCGAATCCGACGCGCATAGCGCCCGCCGCAGCCGGCCTGCCCCAGGCCGAGGAAGTTCTGCTTGAAACCGACGACGGCGAGAAGCTGGTTGCCTGGCATGTCATTCCGCAGCACGACAAACCGATCGTCCTCTATTTCCACGGCAACGGTGAGATCATTTCTTGGCAGGCCCCGCGATTCCGCAGCTTGGTGTCCGACGGCACCGGCCTCCTGGCACCGTCGTATCGCGGCTATGGCGGCTCGACCGGACAGCCGACGGAAACCGGCCTGCATGGCGACGCCGCGGCCGCCTACGCTTTCGCGGCGGCGCGCTATAGTCCGCAACGCATCGCCGTATGGGGCCATTCGATCGGCACGGGAGTTGCGGTCGCACTCGCGGCCGAACGGCCCATTGCAAGACTCATCCTCGAGGCGCCATTCACTTCGACTGCCGATCTCGCGGCCAGAATATTTCCTTTTGTGCCGGTCCGGTTGCTGATGAGAGATCAGTTCCGCTCGGACGAACGGATTTGCGACGTGAGAGCACCAGTTCTTGTCATGCACGGCGCGCAAGACGATGCGATTCCGATCGCGCAAGGCGAGCGGTTGTACCAACTCGTTCGCGGCCCGAAGAAGTTCGTGCGGTTTCCGAATGGCGGGCATATCGAGCTCGATGCTCAAGGTGCCATGGACGCGGTTCACGCATTTCTGGCCGACGATGCGGAATAGGCGACCGAGCGGCCCTCCATGTTGACCGTCAAATGGACCTTGGTAGGCGTAGTCGTCGGCTATACCGCCCTGCTCGCGCTGATGTATGTCGCGCAGCGCTCGCTGATGTATTTCCCCGAGAAGGTGCGCACGCCGCCGGCCGCGGCCGGCCTGCCGGAGGCGCAGGAAATTTTCCTGCAAACCGCCGACGGCGAAAAATTGATCGCCTGGCACGTGCCGCCGCGCGGCGAGCAACCTCTCGTGCTGTATTTCCAGGGCAACGGCGGCGCGCTCGACTTGCGCGCGAGCCGCTTTCGCGCGCTCATCGCCGACGGCACCGGGCTGTTGGCGCTGTCCTATCGGGGCTATGGCGGCTCGAGCGGAAGCCCGAGCGAGACCGGCCTCATCCGCGACGCCGAGGCCGCCTACGAATTCGCGGCAGCGCGATATGAAAGAAGCCGGCTGGCGCTGTGGGGCGAATCGCTCGGCACCGGCGTTGCGGTCGCGCTCGCGGCCGCGCATCCGGTCGCGGCGATCATCCTGGACGCGCCGTTCACCTCGGCTGCGGCGGTCGGCGCCGCGCATTACCCGTTCTTGCCGGTCCGCTGGCTGATCAAGGACCCGTTCTACTCCGATCGGCGGATTCTCGACGTGCGCGCGCCGGTGCTGGTGCTCCACGGCGCGCGCGACGACGTGATCCCGATCGCGCTCGGCGAACAATTGTTCGCGCTCATCCCGGGGCCCAAGCAATTCGTGCGCTTCGCGGACGCAGGTCACAACGATCTCGATCACTACGGGGCAACCCAGACGGTGCGGGAGTTCCTCGCCAAGACGTTCGGCGAAGCCAAGGCGGCGTCGGAGCCCGCTCGGAAGGTGCGGTAGATCCGGCGGTATGGGCCGCCGTCGGTGCGGTGGAACTGAGCGGTCCGGATCGGGACCGCGGTCGAAGGTCAGCGGGGGGCGCCGATCCGGAGGGCGGGCTTGGGCTTGCTGGGCAGCAGGCCTTCGCGCTGCGCGCGCTTGCGCGCCAGCTTGCGCGCCCGGCGGATCGCTTCCGCCCGTTCGCGCGCCTTCTTCTCGGATGGTTTTTCGTAATGGCCGCGGAGCTTCATCTCGCGGAAAATCCCCTCGCGCTGCATCTTCTTCTTGAGCGCCTTGAGGGCCTGGTCGACATTGTTGTCGCGAACGAGAACCTGCACGTCTTTCCTCTGGGTCGCGATTCAAGTCCGGCAAAAACCATTGGCGCGCCGCGGATGCGCCGCTGCCGAGCGTGGGGCTCTACCAGTTTTGCGCGCGCTTGTCCACCGAAGGCGCGGCGGCGAACGCGGGTTTGCCGGTTAGATATGCCCCGCCGGATCGAGAGAAACACACGTCACGTGCCCCATTTTCCGTCCGGGGCGCACATGGGCCTTGCCGTAGAGATGCACCTTGGCGTGCGGCTCGGCGAGCCAGCGGGCATATTCCTCGACCTCCTCTCCGATCAGGTTGATCATCTCGATGCGACCGCGCCGCACGGGCTTGGCCAGCGGCCAGCCGGCGATCGCCCTGATGTGCTGCTCGAACTGCGAGACCGACGCGCCGTCCAGCGTCCAGTGCCCGGAATTGTGCACGCGCGGCGCCACCTCGTTGACCATCACCGCCGTCTCGCCCGCGCGCGGCACGAACATCTCGACCGCGAGCACGCCGACGTAATCGAACGCCCGCGCGATGGTCTCGGCGATGGCCTGCGCCGCATCGGCGATCGCCGGCGAGACCAGCGCCGGCACGCGCGAGACTTTCAGGATGTGGTCGCGGTGCTCGTTCTCGGTGACGTCGAAGCATTCCACCCGTCCGCCGCGTTCGCGCGCGGCCACCACCGAGATCTCCCGCTCGAAATCGACGAAGCTTTCGAGAATGGCGGGCCGACCGCCGATCGCGCGCCAAGCGGCCTCGAGAGCGGTGCCGTCGCGGATCGTGACCTGGCCCTTGCCGTCGTAGCCGAAACGCCGGGTCTTGAGCACCGCCGGCCGCCCGATGGTTTCGATCGCGCGGGAAAGCTCCGCCGGCGAATCGACCCGCACGAACGGTGCGGTCGCGACGCCCAGCCCCGCAATGAAATCCTTCTCGATCAGGCGATCCTGGGTGGCGGCGAGCACGGAAGGGTCCGGCATGACCGGCCGGCGCGAGGCAAGGAACATCGCGGCATCCGCCGGCACGTTCTCGAACTCGTAGGTGATGACGTCGACTTCCCGGGCAAACCCGTCGAGCGCGGCCTCGTCGCCATAATCGGCGAGCGTGTGCCGGCGCACGACCTCGAGGGCGCAGGATTGCGGGTCCGGGGAATAGATGTGGGCTTTGAGCCCCAACCTGGCCGCGGCCATCGCCAGCATGCGGCCGAGCTGGCCGCCGCCGAGAATGCCGACCACGGCGCCGGGCGACAGCGGCCGCGCTGCGCTCACGCGGCGCCCTCGGGCCTCTCCGCGACCGCCTCGGTCTGATGCCGACGCCAGGCTTCCAGTCGCGCGGAAAGCGCGGGATCCGCCAGCGCCAGCACGCCGGCGGCCAGCAGCGCGGCGTTGATGGCGCCAGACTTGCCGATCGCCAGCGTCCCGACCGGCACCCCGGGCGGCATCTGCACGATGGAATACAGCGAATCGAGCCCGGACAGCGCCTGGCTTTCCACCGGCACGCCGAACACCGGCAGGATCGTCATCGCGGCGGTCATGCCCGGCAGATGCGCGGCGCCTCCGGCCCCGGCGATGATGACCTTGAAACCGGCGGCGCGGGCGCCCCTGGCAAATTCGTAGAGACGCTCCGGCGTGCGATGCGCCGAGACGATCCGCGCGTCGTAATCGATGCCCAGCGCCGTAAGCGTTTCGGCGGCATGGCGGAGCGTCGTCCAGTCCGACTGGCTCCCCATGATGATGGCGACCGGTTTTGCCCCCATGCGCGCTTCAGCCGGCTCCGTGCGGTCCGCAAAGGAAGCCGCGGATTATAAGAGGGGGTCCCTTGGTGGCAAGGCGAAAGGCCCGCCGTGGTTTCCGCCTCCTGGGAATCCGAGTCGTAGAACCGGATCCGGGGAACGGTGCCCCTGACGCAGGTAATATAGTGCTCTCAGGCGATGATGTCGGGGGTCAGCTGGTCCTCGATGAACGCAATCCGGTCGCGCAGGCTGAGTTTGTGTTTCTTGAGGCGCTGGACCTGCAATTTGTCCGATCCCGGCGTGCGTTCCAGCGCTTCGATCGCAGCATCGAGGTCGCGATGTTCCTGTTGCAGGCGCGCCAGGGTCGCGCGGAGCTCGCGTTCTTCCTCTCTGGTCATCGCCGCGATGTGCTCTGCACGGGACGGGCGCCGTTCGCCCGGCGCACGTTAAAGCCGCGCGAGTATCGCGCTTTTCGCGGCCCAGCTTCAAGGCCGCACTGTCGGGCAGCCGCATTTCCACAGATTGCTGCAGTGCACAATCGATCGACGGTCGACGAATTGCCGACCTCATGACACACTTGGCGCGTCAGGCTGGCAATCTGACTCAGGAGAACTCGCACATGTCCATGCAAGCGCATCTTGCGGAACTGGAAAAACGGCACCGGGCGCTCGAGGTGGAGCTCGCCGAAGCGCTCGCGCATCCGTCGACCGACGATCTCAAGATCGCCGAGCTCAAGCGCCGCAAGTTGCTCGTGAAGGACCAAATCGCGCGGCTTCAGAACGAGACCGTCGCCGGTATCCATTGATTCGTCGATCCGCGGCAGGATCGACCCCCGTTTCGCCGAACGGCGCGGGGAATTGCATAGTCGAGGCTCCCGCGCCGCGTTGGGCGCGCTCAGGCGGTTTTTGCCATTTCGCGCAGCCTGAACTTCTGGATCTTTCCCGTCGAAGTCTTCGGCAGCTCCGTGAACACCACGTGGCGCGGGGTCTTGTAGCCGGCCAGGTTCTTGCGGCACCAGGCGATGATCTCTTCGGCGCTGGCGTTGGTTCCCGGCTTGAGCTCGATGAAGGCGCAGGGGGTCTCGCCCCATTTCGCGTCGGGCTTGGCCACCACCGCGGCGGCCTGCACTGCGGGGTGCTTGTAGAGCACCTCCTCGATTTCGATCGAGGAGATGTTCTCGCCGCCCGAGATGATGATGTCCTTCGAGCGATCCTTGAGCTGGATGTAGCCGTCGGGGTGCATGACGCCGAGATCGCCGGAATGGAACCAGCCGCCCTCGAACGCCTTCTCGGTCGCCGATCGGTTCTTGAGGTAGCCCTTCATCACCACATTGCCGCGGAACATCACCTCGCCCATGGTCTCGCCGTCGCGCGGTACCGCACGCATGGTCTGCGCATCCATGACGTCGAGCGCTTCGAGCGGCACGTAGCGAACGCCCTGCCGAGCTTTTCTCGTCGCCTGTTCGGCCGCCCCGAGCGCGTCCCACTGGCGATGCCAGTCGTTGATCACCGCGGGCCCATAGGTCTCGGTCAGACCGTAGAGGTGCGTGACGTTGAAGCCCGCGGTCTTCATGGCCGCCAGCACGGCCTCCGGCGGCGGCGCCGCGGCGGTGAAGAACTCGACCACGTGCGGCAGCGGCTTCTTCTCCGCCGCCGGCGCGTTGAGCAGCGTCGCCATGACGATCGGCGCCCCGCACAGATGCGTGACCTTGTGGTCGGCAATGGCGTCGTACATCGCCGGCGCGCGCACCCAACGCAGGCAGACGTGGGTTCCCGCCACCACCGAGATCGACCACGGAAAGCACCAGCCATTGCAGTGGAACATCGGCAGCGTCCACAAATACACCGGGTGCTTCGACATCCCGCAGGTCACGACGTTGCCGAGCGCCAAGAGGTAGGCGCCGCGATGGTGATAGACGACGCCCTTGGGGTCGCCGGTCGTCCCCGAGGTGTAATTGAGCGAGATGGCGTCCCATTCGTCGTCGGGCATGCTCCAGGCGAAATCCTGTTCTGCGCCGGCGAGGAATGCCTCGTATTCCCGCGAGCCGAGGCGCTCGCCGGGGCCGGTGAATTCCGGATCGTCGTAATCGATGACGAGCGGCTTGGCCTTGGCGAGCGCGAGCGCCTCCTTGACGGTCTTGGAGAACTCCCGGTCGGTGATCAGGATTTTGGTGTCGGCGTGGTCGAGCGTGAAGGCGATGATCGGCGCGTCGAGCCGGGTGTTCAGCGTGTTGAGCACCGCGCCCGTCATCGGCACGCCGTAGTGCGCCTCCAGCATCGCCGGAGTGTTCGCCAGCATCACCGAGACGGTGTCGCCGCGCTTGACCCCGGTCTTGGCGAGCGCGGAAGCCAGCCGGCGGGCGCGGGCGTAGAACTCGGAATAGCTCCACTTGCGCGCGCCGTGGATGACCGCGGCATGGTCGGGGAAAACCGCGGCGGCGCGTTCGAGGAACGACAGCGGGGTGAGCGGCTGGAAATTCGCCGGATTGCGGTCGAGATCGGCGTCGTAGGGGGTCTTTGCCATGGCCGTTTTCCTCCCTGCGACCCAACCTAGCCAAGCCGGAGGGGCGTGATCAATCAGCGCGGCCGACAAATTGCGCAACCGCCCGATTGCATGACTGATCTCAATCGAGGAGCGGACGGCGCAATAAAGCTATCGGCCTGGTCGGGGCTCGTGCCGCCGAACCGGCCGCGCGGGTTGCAAACGGTGCCGCCCGGCCCACAATAGGCGTCAGGCCGGATCGCGCAGGAGATCGCCATGGAAGCCCGGACCGGGAGCCGATACCACGAAATCTACGCGCGTTCGCGCCGGGATCCGGAAGGGTTTTGGGCAGAAGCGGCGAGAGATATCGACTGGTACGAGCCGGCCAAAAAAGTGTTCGACCCGAACGCCGGCGTGTACGGCCATTGGTTCGTCGGCGCCACCTGCAACACCTGCTTCAATGCGGTCGACCGCCATGTTGCCGGCGGCCGGGGCGCGCAGGCGGCCCTCATCTACGATTCGCCGGTGACGGGCAGCAAACGAACGTTCACCTACGCCGAGCTGCTCGCCGAGGTCGGCGCGCTCGCCGCCGTCCTGAAAGATTTCGGGGTCGAACGCGGCGATCGCGTGATCCTCTACATGCCGATGGTGCCGGAAGCGGTGATCGCCATGCTGGCTTGCGCCCGCATCGGCGCCATCCATTCGGTGGTGTTCGGAGGCTTTGCGGCGAACGAGCTGGCGACGCGGATCGACGACGCCAGACCCAAGCTGGTGCTTTCGGCGAGCTGCGGTATCGAGGCCGGCCGGGTGGTCACCTACAAGAACCTGCTCGACGAAGCGATCCGCCTGGCGAAATCCAAGCCGCAGGGTTGCCTCATCCTGCAGCGGCCGCAGGCGCCGGCGAGCCTCGTTGCCGGCCGCGATCACGATTGGGCCGAGCTGCGGGAGAAGGCGATCCGTGCGAAAAAAACCGCCGCGTGCGTGCCGGTCGCCGCGACCGACCCGCTCTACATCCTCTATACGTCCGGCACCACGGGGCAGCCCAAGGGCGTGGTGCGCGACAACGGCGGCCACATGGTCGCGCTGCGCTGGTCGATGCGCAATCTCTACGGCGTCGAGCCGGGCGAAGTGTATTGGGCCGCCTCCGACATCGGCTGGGTCGTGGGCCACAGCTACATCGTCTACGCGCCGCTCTTCCACGGCTGCACCAGCATTCTCTACGAGGGCAAGCCGGTCGGCACGCCGGATGCGGGCGCGTTCTGGCGGGTGATCGCTGAGCACGGCTGCGTCGCGCTGTTCACGGCGCCGACGGCCTTCCGCGCGATCAAGAAGGAAGATCCGGAAGGCAAGCTGCTCGGCAAATACGACCTCGCGAAATTCCGCACGCTGTTTCTCGCCGGCGAGCGCGCCGATCCCGACACGCTGCAATGGGCCGAGCGCATCCTGAAGGTGCCCGTGATCGATCATTGGTGGCAGACCGAGACCGGCTGGGCCATCGCCGGCAACCCGGTCGGCCTGGGCATGCTGCCCGTCAAGCACGGTTCCCCCACCGTGGCGATGCCCGGCTATCAGGTCGAGATCGTGGATGAGACCAATAAAACGCTGCCGCCCAACAAGATGGGCTCGATCGTGGTCAAGTTGCCGCTGCCGCCGTCCTGCCTGCCGACGCTGTGGCTGCAGGACGAGCGCTTCAAGGAGAGCTATCTGGCCGAGTTTCCCGGCTACTACAAGACCGCGGACGCCGGCTTCAAGGACGAGGACGGCTATCTCTACATCATGAGCCGCACCGACGACATCATCAACGTCGCCGGCCATCGGCTCTCGACCGGCGGCATGGAAGAAGTGCTGTCCTCGCATCCGGACGTGGCCGAATGCGCGGTGATCGGCGTCAAGGACGAGCTCAAGGGCGAGGTGCCCTGCGGCTTCATCGTGCTCAAGGCCGGCGTCGACCGGCCGCCGCAAGACGCGGTCGGGCAAGATCCTGCGCGGCACCATGAAGAAGATCGCCGACGGCGATCCCTGGAACTTGCCGGCGACGATCGACGATCCAGCCGTTCTCGACGAGATCGGGGTCGCGCTGAAGGGCCACGGATTGGCGGCGGGGTAACTGGTAAGCCCGCATGGAGCGGGCGCATCGAGCCCGCGCAATGCGAGGCAGCGTTCCCGGATTGCGCGGCGCTTCGCGCCGCTCCATCCGGGCTACGGGATTTCGACGCGGAGGCAAATCGCCGCAGCGATGCGGCAAAGCTCACGCGCCTTGGCTGCCTTCACCGCCCTCGCCCTCGGGCTTGCCGCCGATCTTCTTGAGCTTCGCCAGCACCGCGCCGACGTCGAGCTCCTCGGACGGCTCTTCCTTGGCAGCATCGGCCTCGGCACGCGATTGGGCCGTGGTGGCCTCGGCGGGCAGCAGGGTAGAGCCGCGCTCCGCCTCGGCCTCCGCCGGCTTCTCCTTGGCGGCGCGCTGGACTTCGAGGTCGAGATCGATCTGGGAGCAAAGCCCGAGCGTGACCGGGTCGAGCGGCGTCAGATTCGCGGCATTCCAGTGGGTGCGGTCGCGGATCGCCTGGATCGTCGACTTGGTGGTGCCGACCAGCCGCATGATCTGGCTGTCCTTGAGCTCGGGATGGTTGCGGATGAGCCACAAAATCGCGTTCGGCCGATCCTGGCGGCGCGACACCGGGGTGTAGCGCGGGCCCTTCTTCTTGGATTTGGTCTCGGGCAGGCGCACCTTGGGGTCGGCGAGCTTGAGCCGCCGGCCGGGATCGGCCTCGGCGGCCTCGATGTCCTCGCGGCTCAACTGCCCGGTCAGCACCGGATCGAGGCCCTTGATGCCCTGGGCGGCGTCGCCGTCGGCGATCGCCTTGACCTCGAGCGGGTGCAATTTGCAGAACTCCGCGATCTGGTCGAAGGAAAGCGCGGTGTTCTCGACGAGCCAGACGGCGGTCGCCTTCGGCATCAGCGGCTGACTGGTCATGACAAAATCTCCTCTGTGCTCCGCCCGCCCGTCGGGGCGAAGCCGCTGTCATCGAAGATGACGGAAAAGTGCCCGGAATATATGCAGTTCAGGCCGCGCTGTCCAATGTCGCGGACGTGACGTTGTCGCAGCTTGACAGGCCCGGCGCTTGCGGCCCATTTCGGAGAGAGGGGCTATTCGGGGCGCCCGAGGCTCGCAATCCCATGATGCCGTCTGCCGCAACGGATTCGATCGGCAAGCCGCCGCTTCGAGTGTTGCTGTGCTCGCCGCGGGGTTTTTGCGCCGGCGTCGTACGCGCCATCGATACGGTCGAGCGGGCGCTCGCGCTCCATGGGCGGCCGGTCTACGTCCGCCACGAGATCGTCCACAACAAATACGTCGTCGAAGCTCTGAAGACGAAAGGCGCGATCTTCGTCGAGGAGCTCGACGAAGTGCCCGCCGCCGCCATTGTGGTGTTCTCGGCCCACGGCGTGCCGAAGCGGGTGATCGACGAAGCCCGGCACCGAAATCTGTTCACGATCGACGCGACCTGCCCGCTGGTCACCAAGGTGCATCGCGAGGCCGAAATCCATTACCGGCGCGGGCGCGAGATCGTGCTGATCGGCCACGGCGGCCACCCGGAGGTGGTCGGCACCATCGGGCAATTGCCGTCCGGAGCGGTAACGCTGGTCGAAACCCTGGCCGAGGCCGCGGCTTTCGTGCCGCGCGATCCCGCGCGGCTCGCCTATGTGACGCAGACGACGCTCTCGGTCGACGATACCGCGGAGATCATCGCGTTCCTCAAGCAGCGCTTCCGAGCTATCGTGGGTCCGCAGAAGGACGACATCTGCTATGCCACCACCAACCGCCAGGAAGCCGTCAAGCGCGTCGCGCCGCAGGTCCAAGCCATGATCGTGGTCGGCTCGCCCAATTCCTCGAACTCGCAGCGCTTGAAGGAAGTCGCCGAGCGCTCCGGATGCCCGAGCGCGGCGCTGTTAGGGCGCGCGCGGGACATCGACTGGGAGCGGTTCGGCGAGCTGCGCAATCTCGGCATCACCGCCGGCGCCTCGGCCCCCGAGCTGCTGGTCGAGGAGATCATCGGGGCGTTCGCCGAGCGCTACAGCATCAGTTTGGAGACGGTCTCGGCCGCCAACGAGGACGTGTTTTTTCCGCTGCCGCGTCCCCTGCGCAACGGCGAGGCGGCGGAGTAAGCCCGCGTGGCCGTCTACACCGACGTCGCGGCCGAGGATCTGGCTGCTTTCCTCGCCGGCTACGAGCTCGGCGAGCTCTTGGCCTACAAGGGCATTGCCGAAGGCGTCGAGAACTCGAACTTCCTGCTGCACACCGATCGCGGCTATTTCATCCTGACGCTCTATGAAAAGCGGGTTGCTGCCGACGACCTGCCGTTCTTCCTCGGGTTGATGGAGCATCTCGCCGCGCGCGGGCTCAATTGTCCGCAGCCGGTCAAGCATCGCGACGGCCAGGTGCTCGGCCGGCTGGCCGGGCGGCCGGCCGCGATCGTGACGTTCCTCGACGGCATGTGGATCCGCCGCCCCAGCCCCGGGCATTGCGGCGCGGTCGGCGCGGCGCTCGCCCAGCTCCACCTCGCCGGGTCGGATTTTCCGCTCCGCCGCGCCAATGCGCTTTCCGTCGCCGGATGGCGTCCGCTCTACCGGGCGGCGCAGGCGAAGAACGCCGACCCGGTCCAGCCGGGATTGACCGACGCGCTCGCGGCCGAGCTCGCGCAGCTGGAGCACGCCTGGCCCCGCGACCTGCCCCAGGGGGTCATCCATGCCGACCTGTTTCCCGACAATGTGTTCTTTCTCCACGACCGCCTGTCCGGGCTCATCGACTTCTATTTCGCCTGCACCGATACGCTCGCCTATGATCTGGCGATCTGCCTCAACGCCTGGTGCTTCGAGACCGACCATTCCTACAACGTCACCAAGGGGCGGGCTCTGCTGCAGGGCTACGCCGGCAAGCGGCCGCTCTCGGGCGACGAGCAGCGGCAACTGCCGCTCTTGTGCCGCGGCGCGGCGCTTCGCTTCCTGTTGACGCGGCTGGTCGATTGGCTCGACGTGCCGGCCGGCGCGCTGGTGCGCCCCAAGGACCCGATGGAATACTTTCGCAAGCTCCGGTTCCACCAGACGATCGGCAGCGCGCGCGATTACGGATTCGATTGAAAGGGTTCTCGGCGTTGAGCTCGCGGCACGTGGTCATTCACACCGACGGCGCCTGCTCGGGAAATCCGGGCCCCGGCGGCTGGGGCGCGGTGCTCGCCTGGAACGGCCAGGAGCGCGAGCTCAAAGGCTGCGAGCCGCATACGACCAACAATCGCATGGAGCTCACCGCCGCCATCGCGGCGCTCGAGGCGCTCAAGCGCCCGTGCGTCGTCGATCTCCATACCGACAGCGAGTACTTGCGCCGCGGCATCACCGAATGGATCCATGTCTGGAAACGCAATGGCTGGCGCACCGCCGACAGGAAGCCGGTGCGCAACATCGACCTGTGGCAGCAGCTCGACGCGGCGCGCGCGAGGCCTGCGCGGAGGCGAGCGCCGCAATATCCCGTAGCCCGGATGGAGCGCGGCGCAATCCGGGATGAGCCGCGGCTCTAGCGCGACCTATCCGCATGCTGCTCCCTCCCCCTTGTGGAGGAGGTGACCCGAAGCGAGCTGGTAGGTAGGAAACACGCGCGCTCGGTACGAGCGGATCAATCGATTAGAGCTGCTTCAACAGCGCGTCCGCGCCCGAGATCTCGACCTTGCCGGGCGCCTCCTCGATGTTGAGGCGTTTGACGACGCCATCCTCCACCAGCATGGAATAGCGCCTGGAGCGCAGCCCCAGGCCCGCGACCGAGCCGTCGAACGTGAGATCGATCGCCTTGGCGAATTCGGCGTTGCCGTCCGCCAGAAATTCGATCTTGCCGTCGGCGCCCGTCGCCCGTTTCCAGGCTTCCATCACGAACATGTCGTTCACGCCGGTGACGGCGACCGTGTCGACGCCCTTGGCCTTGATGGCATCGAGATTTTGCAAGTATCCCGGCACATGAGGTTTCTCTCCCTGACGTGGTTCTTCAGCAGACGACGGATGACGGACGACGGACGATGGACGGAGGGTCTACGCTGGGCCTGTCATCGCCCGGCTTGTCCAGGCGACCCAGTAGCCCGTGTTCACGAGCTTCTGCGCGTACGTCGAGCGCGCTGGATACCGGATGGCCCGCACGCGCGGGCCATGACACTCGGAGGTATACGGCTTTTCCCTCGTCTGTCCTCCGTCATTTGTCCTCCGGCGCTATCACCAACTCGATCGCCCGATCTTGCGCAACCGCGGTCAGCCGTAGCATCGCGCCTTCCTCCGTCGCGCCCGGCGGCACTCCGTCGAGCTCGAAGGCGAAGCGCTGCAGGCCCGTCGGCGCTCCCGGAATCCGCTCGGGAACCGGCAAAGCCCAGTCCGGAGTGGGTCCCTCGGCGAACAACTCCGGTTTTGCCGCATTCGGCGCCCGAACATCGACCAGGATGCGCGGCTTCTCGCCGTGAGCTTCGCGGGTCACCGCCTCGATCGCAAGGGCTTCTCCCTGCCCGATCGCGACCGGTTTGGGAACCCGTTCCTCGCTTTGGCGCAATGCGTCTTCGTACGCGGTCGGTTCCTCGCCGAGCAAAAGCTCGGCCTTGCCGTCGGCGGGTATGCACAGGTTTTCGCAGATGGCGTAGTCGACGTTGAAGCGGAGCAGGACCGGCCGGCCCGGGTCGCGCGGCAGGACGCGGAGCGGAAAGATCACGTCGCCGGTGTACCCGATCGAGGTATCCCCCGGACCGCCAAAGCGTTTCGGCGCCGGCCACAGCAGGCGGACCGATTCCAGATTTTCCGATCGGATAAAGCTGAAGCGGGGGGGAACGCCGGAATCGCCCGGATAGCGCCAATAGGTCTTCCAGCCCGGGTCGAGGCGAATCTCGATGCCGCCGCGGAGGACCTTTTTGCCGGCATCGTTCGTTGATGTGCCGGCGATCAGCCGGACGGCGGAGCGCGTCCCGCCGTCCCATGGCGAGGCGTCCGCCGCCCGTGCCGGCGAAGCGATGCCGGCGCCGAGCGCGAGGAGGGCGCCAAACGGTGCGAGAAAGCAATGTGCGCGCAAAACGCCTGCGAACATGAACGCAGGTTTAGGTGCGAAGGCGGTGCCCGGCCATTGAATTCGTCGTGATCGTGGCGGCGCCGGGAGCAACGCGGTGGCACTGTGCCGCAATAAGTTTAGTTTTCACGGAAGGGCGGATCGGGTAACCTTTTTGCATGCGTGTCGCGCAGAAGACGCAGAAAACCTCCGGGCGGGGCTATCTCGACGGACAAATGCTGATCGCCATGCCGGCGATGCGTGATGAACGTTTCCTCCGCAGCGTGATCTACGTGTGCGCGCATTCCTCCGAAGGCGCGATGGGCATCGTCGTCAACCAACCGGCCGCGAACATCAATTTCTCGGATCTTCTGGTGCAGCTCGAAGTCATTCCGGCGGCGGACCTCATCCAGCTGCCGCCCCGCGCCGGAATGGTCAAGGTGCTCAAGGGCGGTCCGGTCGAGACCGGCCGCGGGTTCGTGCTGCACTCGGCCGATTTCTTCATCGAGAATTCGACCCTGCCGATCGACGAAGGCATCTGCCTCACCGCCACGCTCGACATCCTCAAGGCGATCGCGCGAGGCAAGGGGCCGGAAAGCGCGGTGCTGGCGCTCGGCTACGCCGGCTGGGCGGCCGGCCAGCTCGAGAACGAAATCCAGGAGAACGGCTGGCTGCACTGCTCGGCCGATCCCGAGCTGATCTTCGGTCCCGATACCGAGGGCAAATACGGCAAGGCGCTGCGCAAGATCGGCATCGATCCCGGCATGCTGTCGAGCGAATCCGGACACGCGTGACAGGGATCAGAAGTCAGTAATCAGAAGTCGCAAGGCGCGCATCTTTCTGACTACTGACTACTGATTCCTGCCACCTCGATCTCCTCTTCCGTGAGCAGCCGGTAAGCCTCCTCGGCGTCGACCGGTTCGCCGAACACGTAGCCCTGCGCGTATTCGCAGCCGAGCTGGTAGAGCTCGACCGCATCGGAATCGGTTTCGGCGCCCTCGGCGATGACATCCATGCCCAGATCGTGGGCGAGCGCGATGATCGAGCGCAGGATCACCGGCCGCTTGCCCTTGCCGGTGGTGCGCACGAAGGACTGATCGATCTTGAGCGTGTCGAACGGGAAGCGCTGCAGGTAGGCGAGCGAGGAATGTCCGGTGCCGAAATCGTCGAGCGCCAGGCCGGCGCCGAGCTCGCGGATGCGGGCCAGCATCTGCGCGGCATGTTCGGGGTTCTCCATCACCAGGGATTCGGTGAGCTCGAGCTTGAGCGAGCCGCGCGCCGGCCCATGGCGGGCGAGCACCGCGCGAAGATCGTGGATCAGATCGTGGCGGAGCAATTGCCGCGAGGATATGTTGACGCTGGCGAACACCGGGTAGCGGCTTCGTGTCGCGCGCTGCCATTGCGTGAGCTGCCGCGCGGTGTGCTCGAGCGCGAACAGGCCGAGATCGACGATCACGCCGATTTCTTCGGCGATCGCGATGAACTCCGAAGGCGACAGCCGGCCCATCTTGGGATGGTCCCAGCGCATCAGCGCCTCGAAGCCGGCCACGGTGCGGTCCTCGAGCCATACGATGGGCTGGTACAGCAGCACGATCTCGTCGCGCTCGAGCGCGCGCCGCAGCTCCGTCTCCAACACCAGGCGATCGGTCTTGCGGGCGCGCATCGCCGGCTTGAACACTTCGATGCGGTCGCCCCCGATGCGCTTGCCGTGATACATGGCGAGCTCGGCATCTTTCAGGATCTCTTCCTTGCCCTGCGATTGTCCCTCGGCCAGCGCCAGGCCGATCGACGCGGTGAGCAGGATCTCGCGGTCGTTGAACGTGATCGGAGCGCGCAGGGTCTTGCGGATGGTGTCCGCGAAAGCGGTGATGCGGTCGGGCTCGCGCTCGGAGAGCAGCAGCAGCCCGTATTGATCGCCGCCCAACCGCGCCAAGGTGTCCTGCGGCTTGAGCAGGCGGCCGAGCCGCCGCGCCAGGGTGAGCAGGATCGAATCGCCGACCGCGACGCCGACCGAATCGTTGACCTGCTTGAAGCGGTCGAGGTCGATCACCATCACGGTCGGCCGGATCGCCGGATCGGCCTTGGCGAAGGACAGCGCCGCGTTGAGCCGGTCGAGGAACAGCTCGCGGTTGGGAAGGCCCGTCAGATTGTCGTGCACGGCGTCGTGCAGCAGCCGCTCCTCCGCCGTCTTGAATTCGGTCACGTCGGTCAAGGTCCCGACCAGGCGCACCACCTCGCCATCGGAGCCGACCACCGGCCGCGCCTTCAGGGCGAACCACAGGTAATGGCCGTCGGGCGTGCGCAGCCGGAAGTCCAGCGTCAGTCGCCCGCGTCGCCGGTCGAGCACGCCGTCGAGCGCGGCGCGGAACCGGTCGCGATCGAGCGGATGCAGGACATCGAGCCAGCGCGACGCGGACCCTTCCAACGTGCCGCGTTTGAGGCCCAGCATGTGCTCGGTCTCCGGGCTGGTGAACACCTTGTCGGCGGATACGTCCCAGTCCCAGATCAGGTCGCCGGCCCCGGTGAGCGCCAGGGCGCGACGCTCCACGTCGGAGACGATGCCGCTGGTGATGCTGCCGGCAAAGGCGTGCTGCATCACGGTGAAGCCGATCAGCATCACGATCAGCACCAGTCCGCCGAGCAGGGCCGGCGCGATGATGTCGTTGGTCACCGCCCCGGTCACCGCGGCGCCGGCGGCGAACACCCAGACCATCAACAACAGCCAGGTCGGGATCAACAGCACGGCGCGATCGAAGCCGTGCAGGGCGAGATAGATGACCAGGCCGAATCCCGCGACCGCGACCAAAGCCAGCGACATCCGGGCGATGCCGGAGGCGACCGGCGGATCGAACAGCGCCAGCGCCACCAGGGCGCCGAGGAAGGTCAGCCATCCCGCCGTGATGTGCACGTAGCGCACGTGCCAGCGATTGAGATTGAGATAGGCGAACAGGAACACGAGCAGCGTCGCCGCCAGGATCGCCTCGCCGGAGGCGCGCCAGATGCGCTCGGCGCCCGCGCTCAGCTCGAACACCTTGCCCCAGAAACCGAAATCGGTGCCGATATAGGCCAGCACCGCCCAGCCCAGCGCCGCCGCGGCCGGGAACATGATGCTGCCCTTGACCACGAACAGGATGGTCAAGAACAGCGCCAGCAGTCCGGCGATGCCGATGACGATGCCGTAGTAGAGCGTGAAGCTGTTGATCTTGTCCTTGTAGGCTTCCGGTTCCCACAGATAGAGCTGCGGCAGGCGGTCGGTGCGCATCTCCATCACGAAGGTGACGACCGAGCCCGGATCGAGGGTGATGCGAAAGATATCGGAATTGGGACTGTCCTGGCGTTCCGGGCGATCGCCCGAGCTCGGCGTGATGCCGACGATCCGCGAAAGCCCGAGGTCCGGCCACAGCAGACCGGATCCGACCATGCGGTAATGCGGCGCCACGATCAGCCGGTCGATCTGCTCGTCGCCGTTATTGGCGAGCGCGAACACCACCCAATTGTTGTTGGCCTCGCGCGAGCGCACCTCGATGCGGCGCACGATGCCGTCGGCGCCCGGCGCAGTCGATACCTGAATGCGGTCGGTGTCGGTCCTCTGATGCTCGACCGCGTCGGTGAGGTCGATCGCCGGCACGTCGAGGCGGACGTTGACCGCGTCCACGGCCCGCGCGGCGCCTGCGCCGAGCGCAAGAGCGATGAGCGTCCCCACCGCTGTGCTGGCGCAGCTGAAACGCAATCGACATCCTCCTCGCGGCGGCCCCTTGCTTGTTGTCTCGTCGCGATCCGGCGGTCGGGGGCGCCTTCGCCCATCCGAACCGCCATATCGATCCGCGGCCGCGGCCCGATGAGTAGCGGGGCGGCGGCGCCAGGGCAAGATTGTCACGCCTTGCCCAAGAGTGTGTCGGGGATGAGGCGGGGAGCCGGACGACGGAGCGCGCACGACGGAGAGCCAGACCTCCGAATGTCATGGCCCGCGCATGCGGGCCACCCAGTAGCCATCACAGTCGATGTACCGTGCCGGGTCTCATGAACCGCGCCCGGGCAAGCCGGGCGATGACACGGGTAGGTCGTCCGTCGTCCGTCGCCTGTCTTGCGTCACACCGTCAGGACGATCTTGCCGATATGGGCGCTGGTCTCCATCAGCGCATGGGCGGCCGAAGCCTGCGCCAGCGGGAAGGTGCGGAAGATCACCGGCTTGACCTTTCCGGCCGCGATCAGCGGCCAGACGTTCTGCTCGATCGCGCGGGCGATCGCCGCCTTCTCCGGGACCGAACGCGCACGCAGCGTCGAGCCGGTATGGGTCAGGCGCTTGAGCATCAGCCGGCGAAAATCGACGTTGGCGCGCGGGGAGCCCTGAAACGCGATCTGCACCACGCGGCCCTCCACGGCGGCGGCTTCGTAATTGCGCTCGATGTAGTCGCCGCCCACCATGTCGAGAATCACATCGGCGCCCTTGCCGTCGGTCGCGGCTTTGGTCGCGGCGACGAAATCCTCGGAACGATAATTGACGGCCTTGTCCGCGCCGAGCCGAACGCAGGCCTCGCATTTTTCCGCGGATCCCGCGGTGGTGACGACGCGCGCGCCGAACGCCTTGGCGAGCTGGATTGCGGTGGTGCCGATGCCGGAGCTGCCGCCGTGCACCAGCAGGGTTTCGCCGCGTTTTAGCGCGCCGCGTTCGAACACGTTGTGCCACACCGTGAAGAACGTCTCGGGGATCGCCGCCGCTTCGACCAGAGACAGGGAACCGGGCACCGGCAGCGCATTGCTCTCGTGCACCGGGCAGAATTGCGCGTAGCCGCCGCCCGCCACCAGGGCCGTGACCTTGTCGCCCGGCTTGAAGCGGGTGGCGCCCTTGCCGAGCGCGACCACCTCGCCGGCGATCTCGAGCCCGGGAATATCCGATGCGCCCGGCGGCGGCGGATAGAGCCCCTGCCGCTGCATCACGTCGGGACGATTGACGCCGGCGGCCGCGACCTTGACCAGAACCTCGCCGGGACCGGGGGCGGGCGTCGGGCGCGTCTGCGCCACCAGAACGTCGGGCCCGCCGGGCTCACGGACGGCAATGACGGTCATCTGGGACGGCACGGTGGACATCCGATGCTTTCCTCAACAAACTGGACGCGAAGTGCGCGGCAGCGCCCCTGTGTAATCGGCGGCGACGAAGGTGACAACCTCGGGGCGCCGCTTTCCGCGAGGGTCACGACATGACGATGGACGAGCTTCCGAAGAAAAAACCGGTTCACGAGATCGGGCAGGACCTCTCGCTGCTTTCGGTCGAGGAGCTCGCCGAGCGCATCGCGGCGCTCAAGGCTGAGATGGCGCGGCTCGAGGCCTCGATGGCGGCCAAACGGGCGTCACGGACCTCGGCCGATCGGTTCTTCAAACGCTGAAACGCGGTGCCGCAGATTTATCGAGCCGGTTAACCCATCGTTAAGCTTTCTC
>WNGK01005151.1_pt1 | contig 19390 bp, 16 predicted proteins | sample 5400601 | NCBI WGS metagenome assembly WNGK01 (sample SAMN13153376, study PRJNA577476) | soil metagenome | isolation source: 60 cm soil or saprolite under Garry oak tree replicate 1 | place: USA:California | collected 2016-06-15
GACATATGCGGGGTCGTTTGCCACTGCGGGATTGGCCGCCACGCATTCGTGAAGCAGCGCCGCCAAGTCGTTCGGGACCGGAATGACTGTCGGGTCAATGAGCGCATTTGCCAGCCTCACGAAGGCCAGCGGATATTGGCGCACAAGCTCGCGGTGCTTGTCCTCCAATCTTAACGAATGCGCAATCTCGTAAAGTTCATACGGCACGATCACATCGAGAATCGCTTCGACCGCCTCGGGAAACGCCCCCTCGCACTCCTGAGCCATCAGCACCAAGTTGCGCGTCGTGCTCTTGGAACGCAGACGGGCATCCAGCGGCCAAATATCCCGAAAGAGCGGCCCCACGACATCGCGCCAGCGTGTCGCCTTGTCGGCAGGTTCGCCTTCCGCATCCCCCATGATCCGCCACAGGTTCCACGCGGCGTTTTGCCTCGCGGACGACGGGCCGATAGTTAGGGCGCGGCGGATCTCGGCGGACGTGAGGTTATATTCAAGGGCTTCTCCACGCTGATGCCCGATGCCGACGCTAAGCAGCTTCGACACCAACCCCTCAAACTCGTTGTCAGAAAGCTGCTTCCGATCGAAAGCGGCCAAGGTGGCGGGCTTGAGCGCGTTAAACAGCCGCGCCGACCCGATAGCGCCGTGCGCGTACGAGCGCCATAAAGCAAGTCCTTCGGGATGGTCCCATGAAAGGCGTGGCCAAAAATGCTCCTTGGTCCACGCGGGGTCGATCGCGTCTAGATAGGCCAGAGCGCGGACAAGATACACGCGGGCCAGCAGTCCGGGCCGCCCAGCTGCAGCCGCAAGCCGGTCAAAGCGAGGCTTGAGATCAACACCCAAGCGGCTGTCGCGCTTCGGCTTCGGCGCGCTCAGCGCATCCAGCCGTGTCCAAGCGAGGACGCCTCCGGGTCTGTTGAGGGATTCGGTCAAGAGGTCACCGCCATCTCCTGCGTCCGCAGCAGCATCGTCTTGAGCGCCGTAGGTCAAATCAGCAAGCCTGTCCCACAGCGGCAGAAAGCGCGCACCGCCAGGCTGGTCGAGAGCCGACAAGACTTCGCGCCGCCTCTGAAGCCACGATGGCACGGACGGCAGAAGATCCCGAAGCGGGGCCTCCGGCATTCTCAACACAAGATCGGCGAGTGCGAACTGAAAAGCGGCATCGCCCTTCTCATTGGCCGCCCACAGCAAGCATCGCCAAGCTTCGGACTCCCATTGTCCGTTGTCCGCCTCGAACCTTAGACCGCGCAGCGCACGCTCGGGATCAGCCGAGCAGAACACGCGCCAGACGTCGGCCTGCTCGAAATGCCGCTCGCGTTGAAGCCGCATCGCCTCCTTCACCAACCTGTCATCGGCAATGTCCGCGAGCAATTCGGGCTGTCCTTCGGGACCCCAGTGCGATTCATGCCAAATATGGAAGTCATCGCGGTCTCCGGCGGACGGCTGCCATTTCGGATGCCTCGCAGCAATCTCGGCGAGCGATGCTTGGCTCTCTCCGGCAAGCGCGCCGTCAATCCGCTCGATCCGTTTCAAACGTCGGTAGATCGAGGAATCCCAAATAGAGTTCCACTCATCGTCATTTTCAAAGGCATCAGCCGAATACAAATCGCGGGGCACGCCTTGGCGAAGACGGGATTCGATCGCAAGGCGGTCCGCATCGCTGAACTGCGTCCATCGCCCAACCAAGACGCGCATTATCTCGACCTGCGCACCACTAACCCAGAACGTCTTTTGGTCGAGCTTGAGGATCGCCGCCGCCGCCTCTTGCGGCGAAAACGCAGCGTGCTCGAACGCAAACAATGCAAGCCGCCGCACCAACAGAAATGAGGAATCGGTCCACTGCTGGGCGAAGGTGCGGGCTCGATTGACATCGCGCGCCGCGATGCGATGCCAAAGGTCGGCCAGCGCCCGCGTGATAGGGTAGAATCCCGAGCGGTAAGCATTCTGGCGATGCGCGGCCACGGACGGCACGTCGTAGTTCGTTCGGTCCCAGCCGTCGAATAGCCCCACATCCTCCGCCTCCTCGAGCGCATCCAGCAAGGCGCGATCCAGCGTGCGGAAGAGCGCGATTTCCTGTGCGGCAACCTGAGGCCAAGCCGCCATGATTTCGCTAGCCGGCGGATGCTCCGCGGGATCGAATTCGAGGCGCACTAGATCGTAAAGCGCTTCCGGAGCGTTCGGGTCTTTCGCTTCGTTGCCCCAACGCAGCGCCTTCTTCACGTCCAGCCGCGGGCTCAGAATCCCGCGGACTAACTGCCGCGCCTCGAAATCCGCTTCGCCGCGTTTGATGTTACCGGCTGCCAAATACCAACTATCGTCGAGAATGCCCACGCTTTTTGGGCGTTTCGCCGCGAGCAGCAGTCGCCAGGCTCTCGCGCGAACTGCTGTCAACGTCGCTCGTTCAAGGTCCAAGGCCCGGTTGATGTGCCAGCGGCAGTGATTATCAAACGCTGCGAGGTCAGCGCAGGCCCTGATCATGCCCGGGTCGTTGATGCGCTTGCCAATCCATTCGCCCGGTAAGTCTTTATCTCGATCAAATACGCGGTTCTCGACCAAGACCGAGAGCCATTCGGCACTGGGAGATAATTCGCCAAGCAGTTGATTAGAATCGCCGTGTCCGAGCAGCGCCACGCATTCCTGAAGTCGGTCTTCTGCCACTGAACTGGGAGCTTCGGCCATGACGCCGTGCAATTGCTCGCGTCGCCACGCTGTTGGGTCTCCGGCGTACCGCCGCCATTCACGCAGACTGTTGTAAAGGGCGGAGTGATCCTCGCCGTTCGCGGCATAAAGGATTGGCTCGACCGCCTTCGCCGCCCACATCGCGTGGGCAAGCTCTTCGTTTCCCGGCTCGCATGACGCGAAGGCGTACACCTTCTGCAAGTCGGGATAGCGTTCGCGGTCGGCCTCTAAGGCTTCCAGCAGATACCGCATCGGCGGATCGTCGGCCTGATAGCCAACAAGTACGACGGTATAGGCTCGCACCAGATCGTAGATGTAGCGCGAGGCCCACCCCGAACGCAGATAGGCGTCGCCAAATTCCGCGCTAGTCAGCACCAGATCGGTCTCGAAGGCATTGAGTTCCGGCCTGGGATCGACGAGACGCCCGTGAAGATGCAGAACGCCGGTGCATGCATCGACTTTCGGCTGCGGCATCGCCATTCCTGCGTGGCTGGCGATCGCTGCGTGGTGCTTCTCAAACCAGGCCCGCTCAAACAGCGTGTCGAAGTTCGTAGTGAGAATCCGGTTGCGTCCTTCCGCGTCGCGCGACAGCTCAAGCAAGGCAAGATGGTTAGCCAGGTCCGCATTGTCAGGCGCTGCCAGGACGTGACGGACGGCCGCACGGATGCGTTCTCGCATGCCGCGGTTGCGCGGGACGTTGGATGCAGCCAGCCGCCTTTCAAGGCATCGAAGGACGCGATCATACTGCCCCTCCAGCCGCCCGCCCTGACGCATGCCCTCGCGTTCCGCCGGGTGCAGCGTCCAGTCCTCGCCAAGATCTTCGTACACGCCTTCGACGAGACCACGAAATAGCGGGAGACCGACGCCGCGCGACACGCCAGCGCCGCACACAAAAATCGTCTGCCCTTTCTCCTGGGCAGTGACCAGTTCAAGCGGAATATCCGGACCGGCGGAGAGGAAGCGCATGCGAGCAACCGTGAAAAAGGGCAATCCGCAAAAATCACTATGGCAGCATTTAGGGTCCGTTTCCGGAAAGTCTAGCAATGCGCCGCAGCGACGCAGCGATTTCTGCCTAAATGGCGCTTGGCGACCGCGATCAGGCGGCGGCGAGGGCGCCGGGCAGGATGCCGGATCGGCGAATCAGAATGTCCTCGGGATAGCTATAGTCTTTCAGGATCTCCGCGACCTTCGCTTCGGCATCGGGAGGCGCGAGCGGACCAACCAGAATTTCCACGATGCTGCCCGGCTTCTTCAGCGGCAGCGGCGCTTCGATGTAACGCTTGCCGTTGAAGCTCTTGCGGTGCGCATCGAATTTGCCCGGCACATTCATGAGCAGGTATCGGACTTCGCGTTCGTTTTCGTAGCAGGTGCTCTTTGCCGTCAGGCAATTCCAAACCAGTTGCGAGGCAATGACCTCTTTCGCCATGGCGGTGAGGTAGGGCACCCTGGCCGTGTTCACCGCATCGAGGTTCGCGTTGGCGATCCGGCTAGTAATCTCGGCTGCGCTCTCGATCACGCGCCGATGTCGTTCCTCGGTCGGCCCGTCGCCATAAATGACCCGCCCGACGTGCAGGTTTTCGTTGGCCTGCTCGTTCAGCTCGGTCTGATCCGGCTGAAACAGCGCCGGGGCGAAGCCGATCGCGAAGCCTCGGCCCTTCTGGCCATAATCCGCCCATTGCCGCTTCTCGTCGCGGTGACGGCTGAGGCTGAACAGGTAGAACTCGAATGTGTCCACCAGCGAGTTGGTCTCAAGCAGGTCGTCGAGGCAGCCGCAAAAGTGGTGGGCGAAAAAGTCCTCGGTCTGGCCAACCTGTTTGATGACGCGACGGGCAATGGCGAGCGAATAGGCGAACTCGGTGCGATCGCGCTGGTGGAGATGGTTGAAGCACCAAAGCCGCTGCGTCGCCAAGATGCCCCGCAACGCGTCCTCGCCCGTGTAGTGGAAAAGCGGCTCGAACGGCGTGCTCTCGTTTTGCTCGACCAAAAGCTGCGCTTGGGACCACTCCACAAATTCCCGCGTTGCGGCCTGGAGCTCCGGCGGCAATGCATCGTGGCGATGATCGAAAGGCTTGTTCATCGAATCCATATAGCGCAACGCAACGAGTCTTACCAAGATTTGAGCGCGGCGCAGCTCTCGAGATTGTTAGAGAAGGTCAACTTGACGCGGTTCAATGTACGGATATGGCGATAGCCGGGACCGAACGCAATTGCTATTTTTGCTCACAATTCCACGGCGTGGACTTGAACGCCCGGCACAGTCTGAAGACTTGCTTGTTGGCCTGCGGCATAGCCCGGCGCTGCGAAGAACACATAGCGATGGCGCGCCGGGTCCCCGGCGAGTCGAGCGAGATCATTCTTGAGCATTCTGGTTGCTCGCCGGATGTGTGGCAGCGAAGACCTCGGCAGCAACCAAGGCCGGTACAACGTTTTCGATGTCCGGCCGCTGCTCGTACCGAGCGCGAGACGAAATCCGCCTGCCTCGGGATGCAGCTCGATCAATCGTTCAATTGCACGTAGGGTCACCAGGATGGTGAAGGTCTGGTTGAGTTGCTCGACCACATTGAGCGGGTCGCCCGTCAGCGGGTTATGACCGACCATCTCGAACCGTAGCGCTTTCAACAGTGCCATCGGTTCGGCATCGAAGCTGCGTAGCCAAGCGGCCGTCCGCGCGGCGCTGTCCACAACCTGCGCGAAAATCGTCTCGGCTTCCGCGACTGTATGGATCGTGCAGATCATCTATCGAGGCGTCCTTTGTGCCGACCCGCGGCGATCACCACCCGATGCGGTCCCGCCACCCACGGCGATCGGCTATGACTTCTAACATAATCGCGGTGCGCGTGACTTGACCGCCATGTACGGCCGGTTGCCCGTGGGCGCGCCTAGACGATCATCCGAAGCAGGTCGGCATCGTGTGACCGCGCGGCGCTCACCCCTTCAACCAGTTTTCCTTGGACAGTGCGACCTCTACGCACCGGGTCGCCTCGGCGATGTCGTCCTTATCGCCCGTTTCTGCTGCGCGATGAACCTCACCGGCGCAATGGTCCATACCGGCCGGGCGGCGAGATACGCGAGCCGTTGTCGTTCCTCGTTGCCTTTCAGACCGAGAGGCGTGATGGCGTCGAAAATCTCGCTCACCATCATCGGCGCCAGCCCCTCGGAGGGTTCGTCGACCAAGAGCAGCTTCGGCTTTCCGATCAGCGCCCGCCCGATTGCCAGCATCTGCTGCTCGCCGCCCGACAGCGTCTTGCCTGCCTGTCGCCGGCGCTCGGCCAGTCGTGGGAACAGCGCGAAGATCCGATCCAGCCGCTGCTTGCGTTCCGCATTCGAAACGCCCCATGCGCTGAACAGGCCCAGCATCAGATTCTCCTCCACGCTCAGCGTCGCGAAGATGCGCCGGTCTTCGGGGATGAACGCAACGCCGCGACGAAAGATCCGGTCCGGAGACAGTCCGGCGATCGATCGGCCTTCGAAGGCGATGGCGCCGGCCGACGGCTTCAGCCAGCCCATCGCCGTCTTGAGCATAGTGGTCTTTCCCGCGCCGTTACGCCCGAAAATGCTGACGATCTCTCCGGCATCGACGCTGAAGCTCACGCCCTGCAGGACCGGCGCCGATCCGTAATGCGCGTGAACGTCGTCGACCTCAAGTAGCCGCATGATCCACTCCGAGGTAGGCTTCTCGCACCAGGGCGCTGGCGCGCACCACGTTGGGCGGCCCTTCGAACAATTTTTGACCCTGATGCATGACGACCACATGATCGGAGATGCTCATGACCAGATCGATGTCGTGCTCGATCATGAGGACCGTCACCCGTCCGGCCAAGGACTTGATCAGAGCGTCGACCGCGGCGGTCTCCGCCGCCGACATTCCCTGGGTCGGCTCGTCGAGCATCAGGATACGCGGCTCGAGCGCCATGCACACGGCAATTTCCAGGCGACGCTGATCGCCGTGGGAAAGGTTGCCGACCAGCGCGCCCGCGGTATCATCGAGTTCGAATTCCTCGATAATCGCCTCGGCGCGCCGGGTCGGCCGGCGGAACCGGTCGAGACGAACAAGGTAGTTGCCGCGCGCCTCGCGAGCCTGACAGGCGAGCCGGATGTTCTCGAGGACGGTAAGCCCGAAGAACAGGTTGGTGATCTGGAAAGAGCGAGCGAGCCCGAGGCTGGCCAGGGCATGGGATGCCCGTCCCGTCACGTCCTTGCCGTCGAGCTCCACACGCCCGGCATCCGGTCGAATGGTTCCTGCGATGAGATTGAATACAGTGCTCTTGCCAGCGCCGTTTGGTCCGATGATCGACGTGATCCGGCCGTTGGCTGCCTCGAAATAAAGATCGCTGACCGCACGAAGCGCTCCGAAAGACTTCGACAGGCCCATCACCCTGATCATGACGTGCCGCCTGCGGGCGGGCGCCCTGAGTATCTTCGCGCCAGCCCCACCAGCCCATCGGGAAGAAACAGGACGAACACCACGAAGATCACGCCCAGCACCATGAGGTGTCGCTCGGTGTAGCTGCCGATCACCGATTCGAAAAAGGTGATGATGACCCCGCCCAGCAGCGGTCCGATCAGGGTGCCGACCCCGCCGACGAGCGTCATCACCACGGCCTGGGTCGAGATTTCGAATCCGAAGAGATTTGGCGCCACGAAGCCGCGCAGCAGCGGATAGAACAGTCCGCCCAGCGCGGCGACCTCCGCCGCCAGGACGTAGGCGAGCAGCTTGTACCAGAAGGAATTGTAGCCGAGATACGCGACGCGATCGGAATTGTCGCGGATAGCGCGAAGCACACTGCCGAAACCGGTGTTCAGCGCCCGGCGAATGCCGAAGTAGACGATGACGGTCGCTGCGAGCACGACGTAGTAGAAGGCTATATTGTCGCTCAGGGCGATTTTTAACCCCGGCAACACTTGCAGGTTCGGCACCGGAATGCCGATGAGCCCGTCCGAGCCGCCCAATGCGCGGGTGTTGTGGGTGATCTTCGACAAAATCTCGGCAGCGCCGAAGGTGATGAGAGCGAAATAGACGCCCCTCGCCCGGATCGCGACGGCGCCGAGAACGGCCGAAAGCAGCGCCACCGCCATGCCGACGATCGCTGCCACCAGCCAAAAAGACTGCGTGACATGCAGGTAACACAGCGCCGTGATGTAAGCAGCGAGTCCGAAATATGCCGCTTGTCCGAGCGAGAGCAGGCCCGCATAGCCGAGCAGAACGTCGACGCTGAGCGCGATGGCGGCCAACAACAGCGCCTCGATGGCAAGCCGCGTGTAAAATTCTCCGCCTATCCACGGGAAGACCACCGCGACGAGCAAGAGTGCCGAAACGATGCGCCGCAGCGCGATCGAAGCGACTACGCCGGCTGGGTTCGAAAGCCGCACGGGTCGGCGTTCGGCAGCCCCCGCCTGCAGCATCAAGCCTCTCCGATCCTGGTGAACAGGCCGCGCGGCCGCACGATCAGCACCAGCATCATGACGGCATAGACCAGGGTCTCGCCCCACACCGGCGGTATCCACAGGCTCGCGAGCCCCTGGATCTGCGAGAGCAGCAGCGCCGCGATCACCGCCCCGACGATGCTGCCCATGCCGCCCACAATCACCACGGCGAATGCCAGCAACAGGAAGTCGTGCCCCATTGTCGGGAATACGGCGTAGATCGGGCCGAGCAGCACGGCGGCAAACCCGGCGAGCGCGCAGCCATAAAAGAACGTGGCGCCATAAACGACGCGGATCGGGACGCCGAACGATGCGACCATCGCCGGGTCGACCGCGGTCGCACGCAGCACCGCGCCGATCCGGGTGCGGTAAACGAGCCACCACGTCAGAACGATTGCCGCAGCTCCGCAAATCAGCACGAACAGCCGGTAGAGCGGGACGCCGACGCCGGCGAGCATCGCCATGCCGCTCAGCGGCGCGGCAATGGCGTAAGTCTCGGTGCCGAAGATGACCTGCGCGACATCGCGCAGGATCAGGCTCACGCCGAACGTCAGCAGCAGGGTGACGATCGCGCGATCGCCGCGCGGCAACAGCGGGCGGATGCCGAGCTCCTCCAATCCCCAGCCTACGAGGCCGACGAGCACCGGAACCAAGACGAGAGCGCCCCAATAGTCTGCGCCCCAGCCGAGCAGCGCAAGCGCCGCATAGCCGCCGAGCATGTAGATGTCGCCGTGCGCCAGGTTGATCACCTCGAGCAGCCCGAAAATCATGGTGAGCCCCAGCGCCACCAGCGCCAGGGTGACACCGATGATCAAGCCATCGATTACCTGAGGCATCACCACGAAGTGCAGATAGGAAACCAAATCTTCCATGCGACTTCGCCGTCCTACCGTGGACGCGAATGATATTGCGTCAGAACTTCTTGCAATTGTTGGGACCGATCGCCTCTTCGCCCCGCACCTTGCCGACCGTCTTGAAGCTCGAGCCGACCACCTTGACGACTAGCATGTCGACGACGGCCTGATGATCCTCCTTGCGGATCTTCTTCGTGCCTTGGGGCGTCTCCCAAGTCATGTTTTCCATCGCGGCGCGCAGCTTGGCCGTGTCGCTAGTGCCCGCCTTCTCGATCGCCTGCTTGAACAGATAGAACAGCCCGTAGGTGTCGGCCCCGAACAAGTCGGGGTCGGCCTGGTATTGCTTCTTGAAGGCTTCGACGAACGCCTTGTTGCGCGGCGTGTCGACATCGACGGCATAGCCGGCGGCGCTGACGAAGCCCTCGGCGGCGCCCGACATGGCGCCGATGTTCTCCTGCGTCACCGCGCCCGCGGCGCCGGCCAAAGTCAGCTCGCCGGACAGCATGCCGTATTCCTTGAGCTGGGTGAGGAGCCGCACGGTGTCGTTGCCCGCGGTCGCCGTCATGATGACGTCGGGCCGCGCGGCGCGCACTTGGCCGAGATAGGGCGAAAAATCCTTGGCGCCGAGTGGCGGATAGGTGGCGCCGACTTCGGTTCCGCCCAGCCGCTTGATGTCGTCCTGGAACGCCGCAATGGTGCTGCGGCCCATCTCGTAGTCGGGGCCGACGAAGAAGTAGCGTTTGCCCGGGATATTCTTGACGAGCCATGCGGTCAGTGCGCTCGACTGCTGGAACGCGTTGGCGTTGACGCGAAACACATTGGCATTGCACTGGGCGCCGGTGATGGACGTTGCGTAGGAAACCGTGGTCACCAGGATGCGATCGTTGCGTTCGGCGACTTGGCCGACCGCGAGCGTCGAGCCGCTGTTCACCGTCCCGGTGAGGAGATCAACCTTGTCCTGCTGCAGCAGCTTCTCCGCCTTGCGCACGGCGACGGGCGGATTGGCTTCCTCGTCCTCGAAGATCAATTCGAAGCTGCGGCCACCCACGCCTCCGGCGGCATTGATTTCCTTGACCGCGAGCTCGGCGCCCCAACGCACCTGCTTACCGATCTGCGCATAGGTCCCGGAGAGCGGGGTGACAACGCCGACCTTGACCGGATCGGCTGCCTTGCCATGGGTCGACGCCAGTAGGCCGGCGAGGAAGGCGGCGGCCGCGCCCAGATGTGCTCCGTCCAGTAACTTGCGCATGTTTCACTCCCCTTTTGAATGATTGCTTGCCGGATCTTCTCGATCCGGCCTCGGGCCCGTGCACGTCGATCAGATTCCCTTGAACACCGGCTTGCGTTTCTCGCTGAAAGCGGCGATTCCCTCCTTGTAATCCTCGGTCTCGCGCAGCTTCTCGTAAGCATGGCCCTCGATATCGAAACCGGCGCTCAAGCCCGCATCATAGGTCGTATTGAGCACGCGCTTGATAGTTTTGAGCGCAAGCGCCGACATCGAGGTCAGCTTGTCGACGACCTCGTCGATCGCGCGGTCGAGCGCCGCGGCATCCTCCACGACGCGGGTGAGCAACCCCCACTGGTACGCCTCCGGAGCGGGGATGCGTCTCCCGAGCATCATCATGTCGACGGCGCGGGTAAGCCCTGCCATCCGCGCGATGCGCTGGCTGCCGCCGCTTCCGGGGATCTGGCCGAGCGTCACTTCCGGCAGCGCAAGCAGACTGTCCTGAGTCGCGATGCGGATATCGCAGGCCATGGCGAGCTCCAATCCGACGCCCATCGCGTATTTCTCGATGGCGCACACGACGGGTTTCGGGCAGCGCTCCGGCGCCGCGATATTCCAGGCGAGATGCGACATTCCGTCCCGCTCGATCTGCGGGAACGCCTTGACGTCCGCGCCGGAGGTGTAGACGCCGTTGGCTCCGCGGATGACGACGACGCGAACTTGCGGATCCTCGCCGAATGCTTCGAGGATCGCGGCGATCTGGCCCCGCCCGCGATACGACACGACGTTGAGCGGCGGCCGATCGAGCCGCAGCCAGCCGATGCCCCGTTTGGGCTCGACCTCGTAGCGCAGGCCGTCGAGGTCCCGAAGCACCGCAGCGCGCATCTCCGCGTAATCTTTGCTCATCGATGGTTCCTTTTGTCGTGATCCGGCGGTCGGGCGCGGTTCACAGCCGTTCATATTCGCCGCTGCGCAGCTTGCGGCGGAGGATCTTTCCCGAGGCGGAGCGGGGGATCGATCGGACGAACACGTATTCGCGCGGACGCTTGTATCGCGCCAGGCCGTTCTGCAGGCAGATTTCATCAAGCTGCCCCGGATTGAGTTCCGCCACGGCGGGCTCGACGAAGGCGACGACCCGTGCCCCTAGGCGCTCGTCGGGAACGCCGACCACCGCAACCCCGGCGACGAGCCGGCAGCGCGCCAGCTTGTCCTCGATCTCCTCCGGATAAATGTTCTCGCCCCCGCTGATGATCATGTCGTCGACGCGCCCGGCGACGTAAAGCTCACCGTCCTCGTCGAGCCATCCGAGATCGCCGCTACGGTACCAGCTTCCCTGAATCGATTTCGCGTCCGCCTCGGGACGTTTCCAATAGCCGGTAAACGCCTCGGGGCTCTGCATGCTCGCGACGATCTCGCCCGGTTCGCCCGCAGGCAGGTCAGTCTCGATGTCTTGGCGCCGATCGGCGTCGGCCGAGACCACCCGAATGACCTGATTGAGGCCGGCTCGGCCGGCGCAGCCGGGCTTGAGGTTCTGACCGTCGCAAATGGTGAACGTGTAGATCTCGCTCGAGCCGTAGTGGTTGATGAACACCTCCGGCTCGAGCATCGCCAGGCATTTTTCGACCAGCGCCGGCATCATCGTCATCCCCGCGTAGCCGACGCGCGACAGCGAGCCGAGATCGAATGCATCGAATTTCGGCTCGCGCAAGATGTCGTGGAACAGCGTCGGAACGAGGAACAGGCTCGAGATCCGCTCGGCCGTGACGAGGCGGAGCACCTCGTCGGGCGCGTATTCGGGCAAGCACACGACCTTGCCGTTGAGCAGCGCCGAGGACAGCAAGGTCCGCACGCCCATGGTGTGGAACAGCGGCATGACCGCGAGCGCGGACTCGCCAGGCCGGTAGTGGTGGTGCGCGATCTGAGAGACCGCCGCCGCGAGCTCGCTCTTGTGCGAGCGCGGCACCCCTTTTGGACGGCCGGTGGTCCCGGAGGTATAGAGCATCAGGCAGGTGGCGCCTTCCTCCGCCCCGATGGGGCCGTCGAGCGGTGCGCCCGTGAGCAGCGTCGCGAACGGCACTCCGTCGCCGCTACCGTCCGCCGCCACGATCCACCGGGGCGGATCGATGCGAAGCCGCGCGGCTCCTTCGGGCGCCGCGCTCTTGGCGGCGCCGTCATAGGCCACGACGACGGCCTCAGCGTCTTCCAAACAATATGCGATCTCGTCTGCAGACGCCCGCCAGCTGACCGGCGTAAAGATGGCTCCCAACAGCTGGCAGGCCCAGTAGAGCGTCGCCATCTCATAGCAATTGCGCATGACGACGACGAGATGGTCGCCGGGCTGAAGCCCCATCTCACGCAGAGCTCCGGCGGCGGCGCGGATCTCGCCATACCATTGCGCGTAGGTGCGGCGGCGGCCGCCCTCGACGATTGCCTCGCGGCCTGGCTGGCGGAGTACCGAGAAGGTGAATGCGGTGCCGACGTCCATGCTCAACCAGCCCCCTGTTCGATCGTGGACGCGGCGTCGAGAATGGCTTCGACGATCGCCGCGTAGCCGGTGCAACGACAGATATGGCCCGACAGCATGTCTCGGACCTCGGCTTCCCGCGGATGCGGATTCTCCCTTAGAAAATGCGTCGCCGAGATGAGAATCCCCGGCGTGCAGAAGCCGCACTGCAGCGCATGGTGGCGGAGGAAGGCGTTCTGCAGAGCATTGAGCGTCCCAGATCCGGAAAGCCCCTCCACCGTGGTGATATGCGTTCCGTCGGCCTGCACGGCATATTGCGTGCAGCTGCGCATCGCCCGGCCCTCAACTAGGATCGTGCAGGCGCCGCAAACGCCGTGCTCGCACCCGACGTGGACGCCGTAGGCCTGCAACTCGTGTCGCAGGAAATCGCATAGCAGCAGTCGCGGCTCGGCGAAGCCGCATCGCGCCGCGCCATTTACGTTTAGCTCGACGCGATGGCGCGCGTTCGGCGCGAGGCGGAGCATGCTCATTGCAGCCGTTCCCTTCTCAGCCGGGCGTCCCCGATTGCTCGCGGCATCACCCTTCGGATGAGCTCGCGCGACAACGCGAGGCGAAACCTGGCATCGGCGACGTGATCTTCCATGGCCACGACCGATTGCACTGCGTGTTCGGCGATCTCGGCCGTCGTGTCCTCATCCGCGGCGCGGCCCAGAAAGCCCGACGTCTCGACGGCGACGGGACGATTTTCGACTCCGCCGAGGCCGAGCGCCAGGGCGGCGATGCGGCCGCTGTCGTCGATGCGGATCTGGCATGCTGCGGCCGCGATCGCGAAATCGCCGTGGCGCTGGGCAATCTCCTCGAAGGCGTGCCCGGCATCAGGCGCCGCGCGTTGCCATTCGATCGCGACCACGAGCTCGTCGGGTCGGCGCGCGGTCGTCAGCGCGCCGAGAAAGAACTCGCGCGCGCGCACGCGGCGTTCGCGCCGCTTCGACCGCAGCACGACCGCGCCGTCGCCGACGACGAGGCACAGGGGAATTTCCGCGCTTGGATCCGCATGGGCGACGGAGCCGCCGAGCGTGCCGCGATTGCGGGTCTGGAAATGCCCGACCCAGGGCAGCGCCAGCGCCAGCAGCGGCACTTCGCGGCGAAGCATGTCGGATCGGAACGCATCGGCCTGAACCAGCGTAGCGCCGGTCGCGACGGCGTCGCCGCGGACGTCGATCAAATCGAGCCCGCGAATGCGCGTGACGTCGATCACGACGCGCGGCCGCATGATTCGCAGATTGAGCATCGGTCCGAGCGTCATTCCGCCGGCAAGCACGGCCGCGTCCTCGCGGCACTGCCCGAGCACGCCCGCTGCCTCGAAAACCGTCTCGGGGCGGCAATATTCGAACGCAACCGGCTTCACCGCTCCGCCTTCCTTGCAAACATCGCTGCCACCCGCGACGGGAGCCAACGCCGCCACCGACCGCCCGCCGGCGGCGCGATCCGCCGCTCGAGGGCGCGGAAGAATTGCGCGATGAGCAATCGGGTCACCGTGCCCAGCATTCGCTGGCCCACTGCGGCGACCTTGCCCCCGACGCTTGCCTCGTACCGGTAGCGCAGGCGGGTGCGGCCGTCGGGCTCGCCGGCGAGCGTGACGAAGCCCTCGCCGGTCCCAAACCCGAGCGCGCCCGAGGCCGTGCCGAGAAGCCGCAACGATTCACCTTCGCGCTTGTCGCGTATCTCGATCCGCGCAGAATAGACTCCGCGAATGCCGCCAACGCCGATCAGCACTTCAGCGCTGTATCGGTCGGGGCCGTCCTGCTCCAGCTTCCGGCAACCCGGCACGATTGCGGCAAGCTCGTTCGGCTCGACCAGACGTCGCCAGACCTCAGCTGCCGGCGCGGAGAGCACGACCTCCCCCGCTCCCCTCAGTGCTCCGGGCTTTCGTCGTTTCGAATCCGCTTTCGCAACCGCCGGGCCGACGGCGCGCGTGCCGGCGTTCGCCAGCGACCAAACGCGCCGCAAGGTCAGAGGCAGCGTCACGTCCTCGCGACCGAGCGCGTCGGATACCGCATTGGCGATCGCGGCAGGCGTGAGCATCGAGCTGCCGTCGCCCATGCCTTTGGCGCCCAGCGGATTCATCGGCGAGCGTGTCACGACATGGCCGATCGTGATCGCGGGAACTTCGACCGCTGTCGGGCACAGATAATCGGCGAACGTGCCGGACAGAAAATGGCCCTGCTCGTCGTAGGCAAACTCCTCCATCAAGGCTGCGCCGAGCCCATGGACGAAGCCGCCGTGAATCTGGCCCTCGACGATGAGCGGGTTGAGCTGCGTGCCGACGTCGTGCACCGACACATATTTGTCGATTCTGATTGATCCGGTCGCGCGGTCGATCTCGATCGCAGCGAGATCGGCCACGAACCCGTAGGTCGCGGCCGAAGGTACGCGGTCGTCAGGGCCCGGCCCGACAAGCCCTGCCGGTGAAACCACGGCGGTCTCGTGGATCCCGGCTGAGACGTCGGCTGGCATCCCCGCCGGATTCCAGTGGGCGCGGGCCGCCACTTTGCGCAGCGCCAGGCCCCTGTTGGAGCCAACGATCCGCGCGTAGCCGTCGACCAGTTCGATCTCTTCGGGCGAAGTCTCCAGGCCCTCTGCGGTCAGTCGTTTGAGTTTCTTAGCAACCTTTCCCGCTGCGTCGGCGATCGCACCGACGACGATCGCGGCAAACCGGTTGGAGTAATTTCCCGAGGCAATCGACCACGCGCTCGTCAGCGTGTCGATCTCGGTGATCACCTCGATGTCGTCGGGATGCAAGCCGAGCGCATCGGCGACGATTTGCGCGCCGACGGTGGCATGTCCCTGCCCGTTCGGAGTGCTGCATAGCTGCAGCGTAACGTGACCCGTCGGATCGATTGATACGACAGCACTGGCGCTTGCCCCCGATTTCGCATCGGCGCGTGCGCGGTCTTCCGGCGTTTGTGCGAGCGAGACATAGGCCATGTTCGAGCCGGAGGGTTCGATACCCGCGGCAAAGCCCAGCCCGTAGAGCCGGCCCTGCTCGCGCATCTCGTCGCGCCGGCGGCGCAGCGCGCCGATATCGGCAAGCCGCAGCAGCTCGTCGAGCGCGGCCTCGTAGTCCCCCGCATCGAGAATGGATCCGGCCGGCGAGACGTAGGGGAACGCCTCTTTGCGCACGAAGTTACGGCGCCGCAGCGTTTCCGGATCGAGCCCGAGGCCACGGGCGGCGATCTCGATCAAGCGCTCCAGCGCGAAGTAGAATTGCGGTCCGCCATAACCGCGATTGAGCCCGACCGGCGTCCGATTGGTCACGACGAGCTCGGTCTCGATTGCGAGGTTGCGCACGCGATAGCAACTGCTCGATGTGCTGTGCATGCGATAGGCCGAAGCCGGCTCGGGCGGCCGGATATAGGCGCCCATGTCCGCGAGGTTGTGAAACCGCAGCCCCGTCAATTCACCGTCGTGGAAGGCGCCCGCAAGCGTGCCAATGCGATCGCTCGAGGCCGAGGCCGCAGTGAGGTGCTCGGCGCGATCCTCGATCCATTTGACCGGCACGCCGAGCTTGCGGCTCACCGCGGCCATCAACACGATGTACGAGAACACGGCCTGCTTGGTGCCAAAGCTGCCGCCGCTGTAGGGCGGCGTGATCAAACGCAAGCGAGTTCCCGGCACCTTGAGCGATCCCGCCATCAGCGGATGCAGCACGAACGGCCCCTGGAAGTTCGACCAGACGGTGAACCGTTCCGGCACCGGCTCGAAATGCGCGATGACGCCGAAAGTCTCCATCGGCGTCGACCCGTAACGCGGATACGTATAGGAGAATTCGAACACCCGATCCGCTTCGGCGAAGGCGCGGTCGGGATCGCCGTAGCGAAAGCTGCGCCGGCTCACCACATTGGATCCGACCTTGTCGTGTAGCAGCGGCGCGCCCTCGGCCGTTGCCGCGGCCAGATCGGCGACCGCCGGCAACGGCTCGTAATCCACCTCGATCAGATCGCAGGCGTCTTCGGCAACATATCTGCTCTCCGCGACGACTACGGCGACCGGCTCGCCGACGTAGCGCACCCGGTCGATGGCAAAGGGATAATAGGCGAGCGGCGCCTTCACCACGCTGGGGATCGGGCCGATCAGTTCTGCGAGTTCTCCTCCGGTTACCACCGCGATGACGCCGGCGAGCGAGCGAGCCCGTCGCGCATCGATCCTCCGGATCCGGGCATGCGGATGCGGCGAGCGGAGGATCGCCGCATGCTTCAATCCGGGGACCGGCGACAGATCATCGATGAATCGCGCCCTGCCGGTCAGGAGCGCCGGATCCTCCTTGCGCGTGACCGGCGCGCCGACCCAACCTTTCGCGACTCCAGCTGCGGTGTGCACGCAAGACTCCCCGATCGGGCAGGTCAACTGGCACAAGTTTATGATCTGCCTAGTAAAAACAGCAAGCGCCGACTGGAAAGCCCCACCGAGTGGCTAGCCTGACGCCTGCCTGTCGTGGTTCGCCTCAGCGGATGCGATGGTCGTTCGTTCCTGGCCGTTGGCTAACGGTGCCGGTACCTCCTGGGCTCTTCCGTGTTGAGGCAGAGCTGGTAAATCGAAGGCGGCGACATCCTGGGCGATAGAGTGAGCATCGCGATCCGACGATCGACGGAACTCCAGCAGCGCGCCGCCCCCCGTGGTCTTGACGATCCCTGCCAGTCTGCATTCGACCCGGTCCTGCCCCGGAGTGGCCATGTTGGCTGTCCTCTCGGGCGCTATCCTAGACCGGAATGGCCACTCCTGGCACAACTCTGCCGTAGTCGGGCGGGCAGAGCGGGTCCGCTCTGCCCAGGACATCAGACGTCGACTTGCTCCGCTATTGCAAGGGCGTCGTCGACCTCGATGCCGAGATAGCGCACGGTGCTCTCGATCTTGGTATGGCCGAGCAGCAGTTGAACGGCCCGCAGATTGCCGGTTCGGCGATAAATCAGCGTGGCCTTGGTTCGGCGCAGGGAATGCGTGCCAAACAAGCTGGGATCGAGCCCGATACTGCTGATCCATTCGGAGACGAGCCGCGCGTATTGCCTTGTTGTCATGCACCGGCCCGGACCTCGGCGTCCACCGAACAGGAATTCGCCCGGCTTCTTGCCAGCAACTCTTAGGTAGTCATCGACCGCTTGTCGGGTCTGCTCGGTCAATTCGAACCTGACGGACCGCCCGGTCTTCTTCTGTCGCACTGTCGCCCGGTCGACTGAGTACCCGTTCGGCGCAACGTCTTCGACCTTGAGAGCGACGACATCGCAGCCACGCAGCTTGCTGTCGATGGCCAGATTGAACATCGCCAAGTATCTCGGGTTCGCCCTTCGACCTGCAGCTTGGTCCGGATCGACCAGACGTGCTTTGGCCGCAGCGGTGGCTTTGCCCCGGTCAGCTTACCCTTGTTCCAGGGCATGCGTTTGGATGCGGTTGGGACGGCATTCTCGGTGTTTTGCATCGTCATAGTCCTCAGTTATTGAGGTGACCAGCATGCGCCCTGCGTCCGAAAGCATCGGATCATTGGTCATTCAACTTGGGATCGCCAGCCGGCGGCGGTCAACTTGGCCAATTCCCGTCTGTATCTCGCATTGGTGTCGCCACCGACATCGGGGCTATGAGAGACGTCGAAAGCGATGCTCATGAGGATGCCGCCGATGGCATGAATGGCCTCATGGCGGTCAAGCCCTTCGTGCACCAACCGGTTGAGTGTGGCGGGCACCGGCGTCGGTTCTCCGAGCGCAACTTGGTTTTCGACCACCACATGGGTGATCGCATGAAGCTTGAGGTTTTCCAGCTTGACCCCGGCTCGGCGGTGATAATCCATGACGGCGTCGATCCGTTCGTTTTCATCGAGTTCGAGCCAAGTTGCCGAATCCGGTTGATCATTTGCGTCGTAGCGCATGGCAATTCCTCGTGCAGTCGGCCGGCCCCATGAGATCATGTAGTATAGCCGATGCGCCCGGACCGTCGAACCTAGACGAATCGCGTCATGGTGGCCAAACGCAAGCTCACGATCGAGACCCTGACCAAACTAGGCAGGCGCAAGCTCGCTGAATTGCTGATCGCCGAGGCGGCGGGAAACCGCCGACTGAAGCAAACCCTGAACCTTGCGATTGCGGCCGAGGCAGGACCGGAGGTCCTCGGCGCAAGCCTGCGCAAGCGCCTCGCCACGCTCTCCAAGTCACGCTCCCCGCTGTCCTACGACAGAGGCCGCGAGCTCATTGCCGAACTTGATGGGTTGCGAACGACTATAGTTGAAACAATCGGTTCTGAGGATGCCAGACTTGCGTTCGAACTGCTGTGGGAGCTCATCGATCTACACCCCTCCATTCTGGAGAGCGTCGACGACAGCAGCGGCCGCGTCGGGACCGTGTTTCGAGCAGCATGCGACGACCTTGGGCCGCTGGCTCAAAGAGCAAGCATGGAACCGGATGCGCTGGCCGCGACGGTTTTCCACAAAGTCACCGACAACAGCTATGGAATATATGACGGTTTGATCATGAGCCTCGATATGGCCCTAGGCCTGAAGGGTCGGGCAGCACTGCGCGGGCTGCTGCTGCAACGACGTCAACAGTACCTGACCCAAGACAAACGCGCCGCGATTGCTGCTGGCCGTTATGACTTCACGATGAGCTGCCTCTCGCTTGCGTTGCGCGACATCGCTGAATCCGAAGGCGATGCCGATGCCTTCATCGACACTTATCAGGGCCGTGACCTGGCGAACCCGCGGTT